>Ga0268284_1000139_pt1 | contig 66377 bp, 57 predicted proteins | sample saktaG_14_FD_190137 | JGI IMG/M metagenome (GOLD analysis project Ga0268284, IMG submission 190137) | Saline water microbial communities from Sakinaw Lake, British Columbia, Canada - sak_2013_06_06_40m | ecosystem: Environmental > Aquatic > Non-marine Saline and Alkaline > Saline ...
TTATTTTTTGTAAGCAACTTAAATTTAATTACTTACATAACATGACCCACATTTTTAACCCTAAGTTATCATCTTGTTATTAACATATTAAATAAAGCACGTGTTTTTACTGCGAAACTTGAATTAGAATAATAAGATGCGATACTTACAGCCAGTTTCAGTACAATTCAACTTTGAACTTTGCCGTATTCAAACGATGACGGATCTTCAACGCCGTCAGGTTTGTCGGATAATTGACCTGTCAGCGTCCGACGAAGACATGATAGCGCGATAAAATTTATTTTTCTTCCAAATTAATTAATTCATATTTTTATCCACTGAATAACAGTTGATCGATTTATATATGTTACTCCTGAAAGGATGTTGTAAATCAGTCAATTATTGTTAGTCTAACAGCAAGGTTTTACTAAATAACATATATATGTATAGATATTTACGCCGGACCATGCGCAAAATCCTGCCCGCCTTATTGGTCATGACCATCCTGCTCACAGATGGGATATTCGCGGAAAGAACATTTTCCCAGGCTCCGGATGGAGCCCAGTTATTTCAGGCCTGTGCAGTTTGCCATTACATCGGAAAAGGTAAACTGATCGGGCCTGATCTTTATCAGGTAACCCAGCGCCGCGACCGGGAATGGCTGATCCGCTTTATCCGGAATTCCCAGGAAGTCGTGCAATCCGGCGATGAATATGCCGTAAAGTTATTTGAGCAGCACAATAAGCTTCCAATGCCACCTTTTGCCTATTCGGATGAGCAAATTAACGCCGTACTGAACTATATTGAGAATTATGACAATACCAAAGTTACCACGGCAGTTATAAGTGATGCGACGACTGAAGAAACAAAGGCAGCAGATAATTTTTTCACTGATACCAAAGATCACAAGCGACAGTTTGGCACCACTTTTTTTATTTCACTTATTCTTTTGTTAGCCTCTGCATTTGATCTCTTTGTCACCAAGCTGATCAAAGCACGCTTTGTTAATGTTATCGTCATATTAATTTCAGCTTTCATCATTACTGAAATCACAGTAGTGGAAGCTAAAAATCTTGGCCGTCAGCCAGGTTATGAACCCGACCAGCCGATCCTTTTTTCCCATAAAATCCATGCAGGTGATAACCAGATTGATTGCAAATATTGTCATATCACTGTAACACAAAGCAAGCATGCTGGCATTCCCTCTGTCAATCTGTGCATGAACTGCCATACGGCGGTCAGAAATGGCCGAAACACCGGGACAGTGGAGATTGCAAAGATTTACAGTGCAATTGAAACCGGAAAACCCATCCAATGGATCAAGGTTCACAATCTCCCTGACCATTCTTATTTCAATCACGCACAGCACGTCGTTACAGGCAAAGTGCAATGCGAATCCTGCCATGGCGATGTCAAAACAATGGACCGCATCCGGCAGATGCAGCCACTCAGCATGGGATGGTGCATCGACTGTCACCGCAAGACACAAGTACAATTCACGGAAAATGGTTATTACCAGAAATTCGTGAAACTGCATGAAGAGCTTAAATCCGGCAAACGAACCCGCATTACTGTTGAAGATGTCGGTGGCACCGAATGCTCAAAATGCCATTATTAATTTTCTATTCAGAATTCTATACACATGGATGATATAAAACAATACTGGAGGAGCCTGGAAGAGTATGACGGCATGACTCCGCAAGAGTCGGGCCAGGAAAAGCTGCAACCAGAAAAAGAGTTTTTAGCAGAAGACCTGGCCCTGGAAGAAACATCTGATAAACCTAGCCGTCGTGATTTTCTTAAAATGCTCGGCTTTACGGTTGGCTATGCTGCCCTTGCCAACAGTTGCGAAATGCCTGTCAGAAAGGCTATTCCGTACCTCAGCCAGCCGGAAGAGATCACGCCTGGAATCGCAAACTACTATGCTTCAACGTTTTTTGACGGTCATGATTACTGCAGTATCCTGGTCAAAACAAGAGAAGGAAGGCCGATCAAGATAGAAGGAAATGCCCTTTCCAAACTGACCCAGGGCGGGACCAATGCCAGGGTGCAGGCTTCAGTCCTGAGCTTATATGACCAGGCCAGGCTTAAGGAGCCTCTGAAGGATAATCAAAATGCCAGCTGGCAGGTTATCGATCAGGAAGTTACTGATAAATTGAAGGCTATCAGCGGCAACAACGGGAAAATCGTCATTTTAAGCCCTACCATAATCAGCCCTTCAACCCGCAAGGCAATTGAAGATTTTAAAGCTGCTTATCCGACTACTGAATGGGTCGTTTATGACACGGTTTCTGCAGCCGGATTACTGGATGCCAATGAGGCGAATTTCGGAATCAGGGCCATTCCATCCTACCATTTTGACAGGGCCGCACTGATCGTTGGATTTAATGCCGATTTTCTTGGCAACTGGATCCTTCCGGTGCAGTATTCAAGGGATTATGCCAAAGGAAGAAAGCTGATCAATGAGAACAAAATGTCGAGGCATATCCATTACGAATCATGCCTCACCCTGACAGGTTCCAATGCCGATACGCGGGTGCAGATTAAACCATCGGAAGAGCTGATCGTCCTGCTGAACCTTTTCAATGAATTAGCCGGCGAGAATGGAATGCAACCTGTAAGTGTTGCATCATCACCCGTTGACGTAAAGGCTCTTGCCAAAGAACTAAAGGAAAACAAAGGCAAATCGCTGGTAGTATCCGGCACTAATGACTTTTATGTCCAGGCGGCAGTAAATTCGATTAACATCCTGCTTGAAAATTACGGCACAACCCTGGATATGGCTCCGGTGATGTTAAAGCAAGGCAGCGACCGTGAAATGGCGCGGGTGGTAAATGAAATGAACGCCGGCACTGTCAGGGCCCTTATCCTTTACGGGGTCAATCCTGCTTACGACTATGCTGAACCGGAGGTGTTCATGAACGGGCTGAAAAAATGCGAACTCACCGTATCATTTTCTGACACCCTTGATGAAACCGCGCTTTTATGCAAATATGTGTGCCCTGATCACCATTACCTGGAATCATGGAATGACGCTGAGCCGCAAAAGAATTATTACAGCCTGGCCCAACCTGTCATCAACAATCTCTTTGACACCAGGCAGGCTCAGGTAAGCTTGCTGAAATGGACAGGGCAGGAAACCGGTTTTTACGAATTCATACAGGCTTACTGGGAAAAAGAAATCTTTCCGAAACAAACTGAATTTCTTTCTTTTATACAATTCTGGAACAAGAGCTTACAGGATGGCGTTGCATTAATTGACCCCGGAACAGTCACTATTCCCGAATTTAAAGCAAGTGACCTGAGCCTTGCACCAGTTAACAGAATAGAAGGCATTGAACTGGTCCTTTATGAAAAAATAGGGCTTGGAACCGGCAGGCACGCCAATAATCCATGGCTTCAGGAATTACCGGACCCGATCTCCAAGGCGGTTTGGGATAATTACGTTTGTGTGGCCCCGTCATTCGCCAAAGAGCATGATGTGAAGAATGAGGATGTAGTATTAATTAATAGAAGCATTGAGTTGCCGGTACTTGTCCAACCCGGCCAGCATAAGGATACAATCGGCATTGCTATTGGATATGGCCGCACCAACGCAGGAAAAGTAGCTGACGGAATAGGTAAAAATGTTTTCTCACTGGCACTAATAATGAATGGGTACCGGCAACTGGCAGGAAGAATGGTGACTATTGAAAAAGTTAACGGCAAAACCTATCCGCTGGCAACCACGCAAACCCATCATACCATGGAAGGGCGGGCGATTATCAGGGAAACTACCCTGGAACAGTGGAATGAAGATCCTATGGCAGGCAATGAAATGCATGAGGAGATCATGAAGCAGAACCAGACCCTTTACAACCTGCCGGTTTTCGACAGCTATCACTGGAGTATGGCTATAAACCTGAATGCATGCATCGGTTGCGGCAACTGTGAAATAGCCTGCCAGGCCGAAAATAATATTGCAGTTATTGGCAAGCAGGAAGTTAAAAACCGGAGGATCATGCACTGGATCAGGATTGACAGATATTATTCTGAAGAGGTCGATAATCCGGAAGTGGCCCATATGCCCGTTATGTGCCAGCATTGTGATAATGCACCCTGCGAGAATGTCTGCCCCGTTGCGGCCACCCCGCACAGTTCCGAAGGCCTGAACCAGATGGCCTACAATCGTTGCATCGGGACACGTTATTGCATGAATAACTGTCCATTCCGGGTCAGGAGGTTTAATTGGTTTGAATATACTAATGAGAAAAGGTTTAATTACAACATGGGCAACGAACAGGAAAAACTGGTGCTAAACCCGGATGTTACCGTACGGTCAAGGGGAGTAGTCGAAAAATGCTCCATGTGTATCCAGAGGATCCAGGAGCAGAAGTTGAATGCCAAATTAGAAAATCGTATGGTCCGCGAAGGGGATATAAAGACCGCCTGCCAGCAGTCATGCCCGGGAGACGCCATCGTTTTCGGCGATATCAACGATCCGAACAGCGAGGTAGCTAAGCTGAACCAGAACCCGAGGACTTATCAGCTACTGGAGCAACTTCATACTTTACCTTCGGTAAGCTATATCACAAAGGTCAGAAATATGGACCCAAAGGATAAAAAGCGGAATTATTCCATTAATTATCCGACTTATTCTTCCGGGGAAACATTGCCGGATGAGCACCAGGAAGAGAAACACTAAGTTCAAAGATCAGGTAATAAAAATTTCTCAATATGTATAAAGCAGAAGTCAGGGGCGAACTTATAAATGGAAATAAGAATTACGGGCAGATCACCCGCGAGGTCTTACGGCCATTTGAAGCCGACAGGCCACCCAAATGGTGGTATATTGGATTATTCATTGGATTGGTAATGGTCATTATCGGCACCTGGAGCGTTATTACACTGGTCTCTACCGGTATCGGAATATGGGGGCTTAACAATAATGTCGGCTGGGGATGGGATATCATCAATTTTGTCTGGTGGATCGGGATAGGACATGCCGGTACGGCATTTTCAATCTTTCTTCTAATCCTGCGCCAGAGGTGGAGAACTTCTATTAATAGGGCTGCCGAAGCAATGACTGTGTTTGCAGTCCTCTGTGCCGGCCTTTTCCCTATGCTTCATATGGGTAGGGTATGGGATGCCTTTTTCATCCTGCCTTATCCCAATACCCGCGGACCTATATGGGTGAATTTCAATTCCCCACTGTTCTGGGACGTGGTGGCTATCAGTACATATCTTATGGCCTCCGGTGTTTTCTGGTACATGGGGATGATCCCCGACTTTGCTTCTATCAGGGAAAGAGCGGCATCAAAATTAAAAAAGAATATATACAGCATTCTCAGTTTTGGATGGGTTGGCACCGCACGCGGCTGGTTAAGGTTTGAAACTGCTGCCTTATTGCTTGGCGGTTTGACCGCCCCGTTGGTTGTTTCCGTCCACTCGATCGTATCTATGGACTTTGCTACATCCGTTATGCCTGGCTGGCACACGACAATTTTCCCGCCTTATTTCGTGATCGGTGCTATTTTCTCAGGTTTCGGCATGGTGATGACACTCATGATCATTGTCAGGAAGGTTTTTAAATATGAAGATTTCATTACACAGGGCCACCTCGATGCCATTGCCAGGATCCTGACATTTATCAGCCTGATCATGGGGACTGCTTACATGACCGAATTATTCATTGCATGGTATGGCGGTACCGAATATGAAATGTTTACATTTATGAAGAACAGGATCACAGGTGACTACACTTTTGCATTCTGGACCATGATAACCTGTAATGCTATCATTCCTCAACTTTTCTGGTTTAAGAAGATCAGGAAAAACCTGACCATAGTCTTTATCATGTCCATTATCATTAATATCGGGATGTGGTTTGAGCGTTACGTGATCGTGGTTACGTCGCTTTCCAAAGACTTCCTTCCTTCGAGCTGGGCAGCCTATCACCCCACCATTTATGATAAGGCCTTATTTATCGGAACACTGGGCATCTTCCTGCTCGGGCTATTGTTCTTCTTCAGGTTTATTCCCATGATGGCTATCAGTGAGCTGAAAGGAATTTTAAAAGAAACAAGCATAAAGAAAGATAAAAACCATGGAAAGCATTAATATAATAGGGATTTATGATGATCCTGACGTCCTGGTGGCTGCTGCTAAAACGCTGAAGGAAAAGGATGTACGCATTAAAAACATCTTCAGCCCCTTCCCAATCCATGAGTTGTGGGATGTGCTGGGGTTAAAAACCCGTCTTCCTGTGCTGACCTTCATTTACGGGACTGTAGGCCTGGTTGTCATATACGCATTCCTTTACTGGACTTCGGTTGTCAATTATCCCCTGAAATTTGGCGGTAAGCCGCTGAATTCCCTTTCTTTTATCATCATCATGTTTGTCGGGACGATTTTCGTTGCGGTACTCTTTACTTTTTCGACCTTTTTTATCCGGCAGAAAATTGGCCCTGGCAAGAAGGTCGTAATGATTGACCCACGTACGACTGATGATAAATTCGCCATCGTGATTGAAAAATCGGCCGAATTTACCGATGAAGAAGTCAGACGGATCACAACCATCCTTAAGGAAACCGGCGCTGTTGAAATATCGGAAAAAGTCCAGCCTGATCATTATATTGAAGAAGAAAACGACTAATAGTTGGTTCATTATGATAAAGAGCTTTTTTAAATTCCCGGTCATCCCTTTGCTGGCAGTCATGCTTTTCATGAGTTCCTGCAACCATAAACGCAATCAACCCGGGTATGCCTACATGCCTGACATGTATTATTCGGAGCCTTATGATGCGTATACTGCAAATCCGGTATTCCGTGACAGCCTGACCATGCAGTTGCCGGTAAAAGGCACGATCGCGAGTGGGCATTACCCGGCTTATCCATACAAGCCTAAATCAGCTGAAGATCAAAAAAGGGCCGGGTTAGAACTGGTGAACCCGGTACCTGTCAGTACAGGGGCCCTTGCTAAAGGCAAAGAACAGTATACTATATTCTGTATCAATTGTCATGGCGCTCTGGGAGATGGCAAAGGATACCTTTACACAAGCAAGCGTTTTCCTGCCCAACCCACTTCACTGATTGGAGATATTGTGAAAAATAAACCTGACGGTGAGATATACCATGTCATTACCCTGGGCTCTCTTTCAGGACTGATGGGCGCTCATGGCTCCCAGATTGCTCCCGAAAACCGCTGGAAGATCGTAAATTATGTCAGGGAGCTGGGTAAATAGTTATTTTGATGGAAGGAGAATCAATTATGGAAAATTTTAATATGGATAAACAGCTCGTGATTTCAAAGAGGTTCAATTACCTGACCTATGTCCTGATGGGGATCGGGTTTGTCACAATTGTTGCCGGCTTCTTTGTCAATCCAACGAAAACCTGGGCTAATTACCTGATGAATAACTATTACTTCCTTTCACTGGCTATAGGAGCAACTTTTTTTGTGGCTCTTCAGTATATCACCCAGTCGGGATGGGCAAGTGCTTTTATCAGGATACCGCAGGCCATGGCAAATGTGATCCCTGTGATCGCTGTCCTGATGATTCCGATCCTGATTTTCGGCTTGCCGGATATATACCATTGGGCACACCCGGGAGCTGCAGCCCATGATCCGATTATCGCTCATAAAAGCCCTTACCTGAACCTGCCATTCTTCATCTCCAGGTATATTATCTTTTTTGCCATATGGATTTTCCTTACCCAATACCTGAAGAGATTGTCGCTAAAAGAAGACAGGGAGGGCGGAATGGCCAATTTCTACAGAAGTGCATTATTTTCCAAGATATATATTTTCACCCTGGCTATCACTTTTTCACTTGCCACTTTCGACTGGATCATGTCGGTTGATATTCACTGGTTCAGTACTATATTCGCTTTCAGGAATTTCGCCATGTCATTTTATCATGGAACAGTAGTAATAACCTTGATTGTGATCATTCTAAGCAAGATGGGTTACCTGCCTTTTCTAACCAAAGCCCACATGAAGGATTTTTCAAAATATATCTTTATCCTTAGCATCATCTGGACCTACCTCTGGTTTGCCCAGTATATCCTGATCTGGTACGCAAATATCCCGGAAGAGACTGTTTATTATTTACCCAGGACCAAAGGCGAGTTCAAACCCCTGTTTTACCTTGAGCTGATCATTAACTTTGCAATCCCGTTCGCATTGCTGCTTTCCAACTACCTGGTAAGCCATAAAAACACATTGCTTGCCATTTGTATTATCATCATCCTGGGACATTGGGTTGATCTGTACCTGCAAATCATTGTTGGTACTTACGGAAAACTTCAAATCGGCCTGATTGAAATAGGCATGTTTACCGGATTTGCCGGAATGTTTGCCTATACTGTAGCTCACGCCCTCAAAGCAGCACCACTGGTACCGAAAAATCATCCTTACCTGGAAGAAAGTTTGGGACATCATTGATATTATCCGGTTATAAGCTGAATTATGAAAAGACAATTCGTATATTTAATTAGCATTGGGATACTTAACTTTTTTTTATTTATAGGAGTGTTTAAACTTCTTCAAAATGAGAAAATTTACCATAATACACTTGGCGTTATCTCAGAAAACTATGAAAGAATTGGGGGGTGGGACAATTATGAAATAAAAAAGACATCTAAACCATTTCTTCAGATAAAAAATGACAACTTTGAAACTTGGGATGCCGCAATATACAAATGTGTCAGTGAAAGAATGTATAGTCCTGAAAATGATTGCTACGGTAATGTAAGGGCTGCTTTTTTTCCTCTTTTCCCGGTTCTTTGGAAAATAACATTTAGTTCGCCCATAGGTATTTCAATTATTAACTATTTTCTCTTTATTTTATCCATTGCGTTTCTTGTGATGTTTTTATTTAAGACAACATTATTTAATAAATTGGTCACGTACACTATTCTTATTACCCTGCCCTCTACCATCATTTATTATATACCCTATACCGAGGCTCTGTTCTTGTTTACAATGACGGCGGCTGCAATTGGGATAATAAAAAAGAAATATTGGTTGTTTTTTGCAGGTAGTTTTTTAATGTCGATGGTGAGACCAGCTTCCGTTTTTATACTTATTGCAATAGTGTTTGCTGAATTAATAATTCTCATTAAAAACAAGAATTACCGCTTATTCATAAATGAAATAATCTTTAAATCCTTACCATTCATAATTGGATATTTCTGTGTTATATTTATTCAATATTTATATACTGGCTCCTGGTCTGCAATGATAGAAGCTCAAAAGCATTGGGCAGGAGGAGTTCAGGTAGTTAAAGGATTCTCAGACTGGTCTATTGAAGGGTTTGGACTGTCTTCTTTTGCTATATTCTTTGTATGCTTACCAGCTCTGCTATTTACCTTATTTTTGCTTATTAACAGGAATAAAAAAACTAAAGGAGATTATATTCTAAACATTAAGAATTATGACACCGGGTATTTATTATTAATTTCTGTTTTTTATTTAATTGGAATTTTTGCTTTTACACTAATAACATCAGGAGGGAATTTACATAGCTTTTTCAGATTTACGTTAGCTTCCCCTTTCTTTTATATAGCCTTATTATTTTTTCTTAATTATTTATACGAAAAACCGGTAAAATTATTTTTTTCAATTTTTATCATCTTAAATGTTTTACTAATACTGTTTCTGAATTTTGAGGATTATGGTGGCGGGAGAATGCAGTTTTCGTTTTTCGGACTTTATATGTTTATTGCGACAGGTTTATTCCTTATCATAAAAAAAATAATATCCCAACCAATTCAAATAGTAATAATAATAGCACTAATTATACTGAATACTATTTGGAATACTTATTTATTAAATGTTTTTTTTAGCAATGGTTGGATATTCACATAAAATTCGGCTTCTATACGACATAAGCGTTGAGTATTAACAGATGCTTGGCGCTTTTTTTGTTTTAATTTAAACTCATTCTTTATAATCTATCCGTTTTAGCTATTTTTGTTGGCAGAAGACAGAAGACAGAAGACTGGTGACAGAAGACAGAAGACAGAAGACAGAAGACTGAAGACAGAAGACTGGTGACAGAAGACAGAAGACCGAAACCAGAAACTAGAAACCTTTAATTATGCGAAAATTATTTGACTTTATATTTTCCATGCAATTTGCAGGGACCCTTATGCTGGTCTTTGCTGCAGCTATCGGAACAGCAACATTTATAGAGAATGATTTCGGCACGCTTGCCGCCAAATCTGTAGTTTATGATGCCAGATGGTTCGAGGCCCTTTTATTGCTGACTGCCATCAGCCTGGTCGGTAGTGTGTTCAAGTATAAATTATATGAACGAAAGAGATATAATGTGTTATTGTTCCACCTTTCTTTTGTTGTCATCCTTGCCGGGGCTGCCATTACCCGCTATGCAGGCTATGAAGGCACGATGATGATCCGGGAAGGGGAATCTTCCAGCCAGATTATCTCTGAAAGCCCGTTTGTCCAGGCAACCGTTGAAAAGAATGGCCAGAAGGGTTATTTCTATGACGATTACTTATTCACAGAGTTCAAGAAAAACCACTTCGACGAAACATACACATTTGACGGAGAAGACTTTCGTCTTGAATTTCAGAAATATATTCCCAATGCAGCCGAAGCTGTCGTGGAAGATCCGGATGGGATACCGATGATGACTTTTGTCACGGTGGAAAACAGTGAAAGAAAAAATGCCCTGATTAAAGCCGGTGAAAACAAAAAAACAGCAGGGCTCAATCTGAGCTTTAATGCCGAAACATCGGATCCGGAAGCAATCCATATTAATTATACCCCGGAATCAGGCTTGACTTTCCGCGCACCTGTCGATGCTACCATCATGAACATGATGGCCGGAACTACTGACACCCTTAGCAAGGATTCTACGTATACCTTGAACCCAATGCAGTTATATAGTTTTGATGGCATTCAGCTTGTAGTCCGGCAATTTTACGCCACCGGGAAAACCCAGATGGTTTCCTCCCCGCATGAAAAAAGCGGAGCTGCCGCCATAGTAATGAACCTGAGCTATAAAGGCCAGACAGAAGAAATCAGTATGCTTGGCGGGAAAGATATGATCGGTCAACCGGTCAAAACCATCATCGGTGACGCGGAATTTTCACTCGCATACGGCTCCAGGATCATCGAAATACCCTTCTCCATTATGCTGAGAGATTTCCAGCTGGAAAGGTATCCCGGATCCCAAAGCCCTTCTTCCTTTGCCAGTGAAGTAACCGTGCTTGATCCTGCAAAAAATGTGGAAAAACCATACCGGATTTTCATGAACAATATCCTGAATTATGGCGGATTCAGGTTTTTTCAGTCTTCTTATGATAAAGATGAAAAAGGAACCATTCTTTCCGTGAACCATGACAAATGGGGAACAATGGTGACTTACATCGGCTATATTATCCTGGCGGCAGGACTTCTTTATAATTTCTTCAGTAAAAACAGCCGGTTCAGGAAGCTGGCCCGGACATCTTCACAATTGAAGAAAAAGAGTGCGCTGGCTTCCATAGGTATTCTTGTGGTTCTCAGCATGGGTTCTTTTTCTTCCATGGCCCAGCATGGTTCAACCCCTGATCCACAAAAAATCAGTAAAGATCATGCTGCAAAATTCGGACAGTTATTGGTTCAGGACCAGGATGGCGGACGGATGAAGCCTGTCAATACCCTTTCTTCGGAAATTTTGCGTAAAATTTCCCGCAAAGACAAGATGATGGGGTTGAATAGCGACCAGATATTCCTGGGAATGCTGACAAACCCGATTTATTGGGAGGCTGTACCGATGATCAAAGTGAGTGACAAGGAACTCAAAAAAGTCATCGGCGTAGAAGGAAAATATGCCTCATTTAATGATTTTATCGACCAGGAAATGGGCTCTTATAAGCTTTCTGAACATGTTGATGCAGCTTATAATACAAAACCTGTCGAGAGAACCAGCTTTGACAAGGATGTGATTAAAGTTGATGAACGGGTGAATGTTTTCTACATGGCTATAACCGGTGATTTCCTGACCGCATTCCCGGAGCCACGACATCCTGATAACAAATGGCACACCGCAGAGGATCCTTATTCCGTTTTTGATTCGACAAACGCCGGTTTTGTAAGTAATATCCTGCCGGTTTATTATCATGCCGTTGTCGATGGAATGAGTTCAAATGATTGGGCGCAAGCGGATTCCAGTCTTGGATACCTTAAAACGTTCCAAAACAGATATGGTGCCGAGGTCATTCCTCCAAAGTTAAAAACCCAGCTTGAAATTACTTATAACAATATCAATATTTTCAAACGCCTTTTCCCATTATACGGGATTTTTGGTTTAATTTTCATCGTTGTGCTCTTTATCCAGGTCCTTAGCCGGGGAGTTGACCTGAAATGGATCATACGGGTTCTGATCTGGCTCATCATTGCAGGGTTTATCCTGCATACACTTGGTTTGGCGATAAGATGGTACGTGGCGGGACACGCACCCTGGAGCAATGGATATGAAACCATGATCTACATTGCCTGGGGCACGGTCCTCTCAGGGATCCTTTTTTCCAGAAAATCTAAAATCACCCTTGCAACCACTGCCATTCTCGCATCAGTGACACTTATGGTAGCCAACCTGAGCTGGCTCGACCCACAGGTGACCAACCTGGTCCCGGTGCTGAAATCATACTGGTTAGTCATCCATGTTGCGATCATTACGGCAAGTTACAGTTTTCTTGGCGTCGGTGCCCTTTTGGGATTCCTGAACCTGATCCTGATCAGCCTTCAGAATAAGAACAATTTCGGAAAGCTGAAAGATACCATAGAAGAGCTTACCAATATCAATGAAATGAACCTGATTATCGGTGTATTCCTGGTAACCATCGGCACCTTCCTTGGAGCTGTCTGGGCAAATGAATCATGGGGCCGGTATTGGGGATGGGACCCCAAAGAGACCTGGGCACTAGTCACGGTTCTGGTTTATTCTTTCATCGTCCACATGAGACTTATCCCTGGCTTAAACGGCGTGTTTGCATTTAATTTTGCCGCCCTCATTGGTTTCAGCTCTGTGCTGATGACTTATTTCGGCGTGAACTATTACCTGTCGGGCATGCACTCCTATGCTGCAGGTGACCCGGTCCCGGTGCCTACTTTTGTATACTACACTGTTGCTATTGTTGCCCTGGTTTCATTGCTATCGTACCTTAATCATTTAAGAATGGCTAAGAGCGAGAAAGCGAGCGAGTAGATTAACAGGATAGAATTGGAAAAAAGCACAAAAATAAGCTGCTAACTTTATTGTGAAATCTGCACCAGCCAAAAAATTAACCTCAACTATCTATTTAAATGGGATATATTGGTTAATTTTACCTCCTCTGAAACATTTCAAAATAATTAAATACGACAACCATGAAAAAATTAAATTTTGTTTTGGTTTTAGGGGTTATGGGAATTGCTTTTGTAATGAACTCCTGTTCATCGGGTTCCGAGCAGAAAACCCGGAAGCCGGAAACCATTATCCAGAAAGACGCTGGAGCAACCGAAGCAGCAGTAAACACCAATGAAATGGCTGCACAGGTGGCCCGTGGAGAACAAATCTACAAAGAGAAGTGTATTGTTTGTCACCAGGCTGATGGAAAAGGCCTTCCAGGTGCATTTCCTCCATTAGCCAAGTCGGATTACCTGTTGGCCGACAAGGTAAGGGCTGTTGTTCAGGCACTTAATGGCTCAAATGAACCAATAACGGTCAACGGCCAGGTTTTCAATGCTCCTATGCCGCCCCAGGTTAACACGAAAGAAGATGCTGTTGCCATCATTAATTATGTGCTGAATAATTTTGGAAATAATGGCGGTTACATCACCCTGGAAGAAGTTAAAAGCGTTGTGATTAAGCCACGTCCATAATTAATTATTATGAGAATCTTTAGTTTTATTTTAATACTGGCTTTCTTATCTTCCTGTCAGCAAACACCACAGAAAGTGGAGCCGGCAGTGAAATCAGATCAACCATCAACCGGCAGCTTCGGGAAAGAGATACCTTCGGAGAAAGCCATCGCGGCTGCTGATTTGATCAGTGTTTTCGCTGTTTCCGATACGGTTGAAGCTATAATATCAGGTAATATTACTGCTTCATGCAAACATACAGGCTGCTGGATGGATCTTGATATGGGAAAAGGCGAAACGGTCCATGTGACTTTTTTAGATGAGTCGTTCACGATCCCGTTAGATGCAGCAGGTAAAAATGCCGTTGCTCAAGGCATCGCCATCAGGGAGCTGATCCCGGTTGAAACCTTGCAAAATTATGCCAGGGAAGAAGGGAAAAGCGAAGAAGAAGTTGCTGCGATTACAGAACCTGTCTATGCCTATGAATTTATTGCCAAAGGAGTCCTTATAGAGGAATAACCAAACCCTTGAACCATGTTTGCTGAACATCATCAGAAAGTTTACAGGACTGAACTGACGCCTACCAGCTTTCTGCGCCGTTCAGCTAATGTTTATCCTGAGAAAATTGCCATTATCCATAATGAGAGGCGTTACACCTATCATGAATTTGAAGAACGGGTCAACCGGTTTTCTTCGCAACTTAAAAAATGTGGGCTAAAAAATCATGACCGGGTCGCTTTTTTATGCCCGAATATCCCTGCTCTGCTTGAAGCCCATTTTGCAGTTCCGGCCGCCGGTGGCATCCTGGTACCGATCAATACCCGCCTGAATGCAGAAGAAATCGGTTATATCATACAGCATTCAGGCTCAAGGTTTTTATTTGCAGATAGTGAGTTGAAACCGGTTGTTGATTCGCTCGATCTTTCAGGGTTAAGAATTATTGAAGTTAATGATACAGGGTTGCCGGAAGATCCTTATGAAGCATTCCTTTCAGAAGGTACACCAGAACCGGTTGACAGTATGCTTGAAGATGAAGAAGAACCAATCTCGCTTAATTACACTTCCGGCACGACCGGCCGGCCAAAAGGGGTGATTTACACCCATCGGGGCGCCTATCTTAATTCATTGGGTGAAGCCATTGAAACGAGGCTATGTCCTGAAAGCGTTTATCTCTGGACATTACCTATGTTTCATTGTAATGGATGGTGTTTTACCTGGGCTGTCACAGCCGTTGGGGGTACCCATGTTTGTCTGCGCAAAACAGACCCGGGCATGATCTGGGATCTGATTAACAGTGAACGGGTCACCCATTTCAATGGGGCGCCAACCCTTCAGATCAATTTACTGAACCATGCCAAGGCAAAACCCGTCCCATACCCGGTGACAGTCACCATTGCCGGCGCCCCGCCTTCCCCTACCCTGCTGGAAATGATCAAATCCTATAATTTCAAACCGGTTCACGTCTATGGATTAACTGAAACATACGGCCCGATTACTGTTTGCGAATGGCACCCTGAGTGGGATAAGCTGCCTGCCGAAGAGCAGTCTCTGTACCGGGCCAGGCAGGGACAAGCTTACCTGACAGCCGATATGGTAAGGGTCGTCGATGAAAACATTGAAGATGTTCCAAAGGATGGTTCGACCATGGGCGAAGTAGTGATGCGGGGGAATAACGTGATGAAGGAATATTATCTGCAACCGGAAGCAACCGCTAGGGCATTTCTCGGGGGCTGGTTCCATTCCGGCGACCTGGCAGTCTGGCATCCTGATGGTTACATCGAGTTGCGTGACAGGCTGAAAGATATCATCATCTCGGGTGGGGAGAATATCTCTACAATCGAGATCGAGCAACTCGTAGTCAGGCACCCTGCCGTGCTGGAATGCGCCGTCGTAGCTATCCCGGATGAGAAATGGGGAGAACGTCCGAAAGCTTTCGTGACTTTAAAAAGAGATGCCAGGGCTACAGAAGAAGATATCATCAGCTTTTGCAGGGAACATGCTGCACATTTCAAATGCCCTGTTGCCGTTGAGTTTGGAGAATTGCCAAAGACCTCTACCGGTAAGATCCAGAAGTATATTTTACGTGAAAAAGAATGGGCTGGAAAGAGGAAGAGGATTAATTAAGGAGTAGTCCCGCGAGGATTGGGCGGATTATTTTATCGGACGAACGAGCGATCGAACGATCAGGTGATGTTCGATTTGTTCCACAAGATTTGTCCCGCAAGGGACAACTGAAAATAGCCCCGGACACCCGTCCGGGGATTGATATGATGGCCATTAATTTCAAGTCCCTTTGGGGACGGCCGAAATATGGAGATGTCATCTCGTTTAAATATCGATTCATTCGTCCCGAAGGGACTTTTTAATTGAACCGCTCCCTTTTTCCCCGGATTTCATCCGGGTCTACTTTCATACCTCCCTGACGGGAGGTGTTAATATAAAGAATATTTTGATTTTTCATTCAATTATTTGCAACTTATTTAGATTTATTCTAAATTTGCACCCGATTTCTTAGCCTAAAAAAAACCAAATCATATGTTGAAAATCAAATTTTTACTTGTTATTGTCTTTCTATCTCTTCTTGCACCGTTCATCATAAAGGCACAGGAGGAATTAGGACTATATGAACATTTAGACCAGTATATCCCGAATGATCTGGTCTTTATCACCGAAAACTACGATACGGTAAACCTTCTCAAACAAATCGACAAGCCAACCGTCATTGTACCGGTTTACTACGAATGTCCCGGCCTTTGCAGCCCGCTTTTAGAAGGTATCGCTGATGTAATCTCTAAAGCATCTCTGGAACTCGGAAAAGATTACCAGGTATTTACGATCAGCTTTAATCCCGATGAAAAAACGAAGATGGCCAAAGAGAAAAAAGAAAATTACCTCAAACTGGTTAAAAACGGTGGTGATATTGAACACGGTTGGATCTTTCATACCGGCGATAGCTCCAATATCAATAAACTGCTTAATAGCCTCGGATACAAGGTGAAAAGAGAAGGAAAGGAATGGATACACCCTGCAGCGGTCATCGTTCTTAGTCCGGATGGAAAGATTACCCGTTATCTTCATGGAACCTATTTTCTTCCATTTGACCTCAAAATGGCTGTCGTTGAAGCCTCTCAGGGAAGATCGGGCCCCACAATCAATAAAATGCTGAAGTTTTGTTTTAGCTACGATGCACAAGGCAAGAAGTATGTCTTTAATATCACCAAGGTTTCAGGCAGTATCATTATACTGGCGGCCCTCGGTTTTTTTCTCTCATTAGTATTGAAAAACAAAAAGAATAAGAAACCCTCTATTGAAAACTGATGATATGTCAACTTTAACTTCCAGTCCTGATCTGTCGTTTTTCCAGGTTTCCAAAGGCATCCGGTCGTGGATTTTTACACTTGACCATAAAAGGATTGCCCTATTGTATTTCTATTCCATTAGTACCTTTTTCCTGGTTGGGGTTGTCCTGGGATTACTGATGCGACTTGAACTTATTGCTCCGGGCAAAACCATCGTGGAGCCGCATACTTACAACCAACTATTTACACTGCATGGGGTAATCATGATCTTCCTGTTTATTATCCCTGTCATACCGGCGATTTTCGGCAATTTCTTCCTACCGATCATGCTCGGAACTGATGACGTCGCCTTCCCCCGGGTTAATCTGCTATCCTGGTATCTTTATATCATGGGCGGCTTGCTGGCATTATTGACTCTCTTTGTCGGCCACGGCCCGCCAGATACAGGTTGGACTTTTTATGCGCCTTACAGTGTCAAAACAGGCACGAACGTTTCCATCGCGGTGCTTGCAGCTTTCATTCTTGGCTTTTCTTCTATTTTGACTGGCCTTAATTTTATCGTTACCATCCACAGGCTCCGTTACCCGGGCATGTCCTTCTTCCAAATGCCCTTATTTGCCTGGGCATTATATGCGACAGCATGGATACAGGTCCTTGCAACCCCGATAATTGGCATCACCCTGTTAATGATCTTTGTTGAGCGGGTTTTCGGCGTAGGTCTCTTTGATCCCAGCATAGGTGGTGACCCCATTCTTTACCAGCACCTTTTCTGGATTTATTCCCATCCTGCGGTTTATATCATGGCGCTGCCCGCCATGGGTATTATCTCAGAGATCATTCCCACCTTTTCACACAGAACTATTTTTGGTTATAAAGCCATCGCCTTTTCCAGCCTGGCCATAGCTTTCGTTGGTTATTTCGTATGGGGACACCACATGTTCACTTCCGGCATGAGCGGCCCTGCACGAATTATCTTTTCCATTCTCACTTTCCTGGTGGCAATTCCGTCGGCCGTAAAAGTATTCAACTGGGTAGCGACCATGTATAAAGGGTCCATCGACCTTCAACCCCCGATGCTTTATGCCATGGCATTCATCTTCCAATTCCTTATAGGTGGTCTTACCGGATTGGTGGTTGGTGCATTGGCAACCGATATACATTTGCATGATACTCATTTTGTTGTCGGTCACTTCCATTACGTCATGTTCGGAGGTGCGGGCTTTGCCTTTTTCGGAGGTATTCATTATTGGTTCCCTAAAATATGGGGCAGAATGTACAACATACGATGGGCAAATATTGCCTTCACACTCCTATTTATCGGTTTTAACACGCTGTATTTCCCTATGCTTATTTTAGGGATAATGGGGATGCCCCGCCGGTATTACGACTATCTGCCTGAATTTCAACCATTGAATGTAATCTCTACGGTTGGTTCCTGGATCCTTTTCATCGGGTTGATCATCATGATCGTCAACCTGATCAATGGATACCGTAAAGGTGCGATCGCCGGCCGCAATCCATGGGGAGGTGTTACACTTGAATGGCAAACAAAATCTCCACCACCGCTGCAGAACTTCGACAAAGCTCCGGAATTATCGGAACACGGTCCTTACGATTTTAAATAAAACTATTTTCAAAATTTAGTATGGAAACAACCTTCGTATTGCCGAATTCCGGGCACAACCGCGATGATATGTCCTCCAAGATGGGGATGTGGCTCTTCCTTTTTACGGAATTGTTGCTGTTTGGCGGCCTCTTCCTGGTATATATGATCTACCGGTTCGTCTATCATGATGATTTCCTTAAAGCTTCCCTCAATCTGCAAGTATTATTCGGAGCGGTGAATACGATCGTCCTGCTGACCAGCAGTATGACCGTAGCTATGTCGATCACGGCCATGCAGAAAGGAAACGCTCAGTTGTCAAAAAGGCTTATTTGGTTGACTATTCTTTCGGCAGGCATCTTTTTGGTAATTAAATTTTTCGAATGGTCCGCCAAGTTTGAACATGGATTGTTCCCGGGGATGGCGCATTACGGGGAATTAGCAAACGGGGAAAGATTGTTTTTTTTCCTGTATTTCTTCATGACCGGTCTCCATGCTCTGCACGTCATTATTGGAGCTATCTTCCTACTCCATGTTATAAAGTCCATTCAGAAGCAAAAAGTCAGGCAGGATAAATACATGCTCCTGGAAAACGCAGGCCTTTACTGGCACCTCGTAGACCTCATCTGGATTTACCTGTTTCCGTTGTTTTACCTTATTCATTAAGAAGACAGAAGACAGAAGACAGAAGACAGAAGACAGAAGACGGAAGACAGAAGACGGAAGACGGAAGACAGAAAAATGAAATTTGAAACTTGAAATTTGAAATTTGGAATTTGGAATTATAAGTTATGAGTCAACACGATAACCCGTCAAACCAGGCACAAGATGTACATATTGTGAGTTACAAAGATCATGCGAGCACTTTTCTCGGTTTGGTCCTGTTAACCATCATGACAGTTACGGTTTCCGTATTTGGCGCTGATCTTTACACACTGACGGTTCTGACAGCCTTGGCCATTGCATCGACAAAGGCCATTGTAGTGGCTTTATATTTCATGCACTTGAAGTATGATCCTAAGATCTACCGGGCCATGATCGGGATTGTCCTGCTGTTGTTTATTGTGTTCGCTGTGTTAACACTGGTAGATTACATGATAAGGCCATAGAGATAGTGAATAGTGAATAGTGAATAGTGAATAGTGAATAGTGAATAGTGAAATGGTGAAACAGTCGAATAATCGAACCTTAATTCTGGAATTTGAAATTGTAATAAATAAGTAAAAACAAAAAAATGTCTGGTGCCTCAAATTTTGTTCAGGGTGTAGATCTTACCTTCATCATCATACTGGGGGTTTCTGTATTTTTCCTGGTAAGCATCACGGCAGTGATGATTTATTTCGTTATCCGTTACAGCAGGAAGAGAAATCCAAAGGCCACCAATATCGAAGGAAATAACACCCTCGAGATCGTCTGGACCGTAATTCCGTTGATTTTGGTACTGATCATGTTCTACTTTGGATGGCTTGGATTCCGTCCGATGCGCCACGTTCCGGAAGGTGCCATACCGGTCAAGGCCATCGGTCAGATGTGGAGCTGGATGTTCGAATATGAAAACGGGAAAAAGTCTGCAGAACTGGTTGTACCGCTCAATAAGCCGGTGAAACTCAATCTGTCCTCCCGCGATGTCATCCATAGTCTTTATATCCCGGCGTTCCGCATCAAGGAAGATGTTGTCCCGGGAAAGAATAATTATTTGTGGTTCACCGCCCAGGAGGAGGGTGAATATGATATTTTTTGTGCGGAGTTTTGCGGTGACCGGCATTCATATATGCTCAGCAAAGTAAGGGTGCTGCCCGAAGCTGAATACAACTCCTGGTTAGCGTCTTCAGATATCCCTGCCGGTGAGCACCCCGGGCTAACGCTTATGAAGCAAAACGCCTGTGTTACCTGCCATTCACAGGATGGAAGCAAAATTATCGGTCCTTCATTTAAAGGATTGTTTGGAAGAAAAGAAATAGTTATCGCTGATGGGATTGAAAAAGAAATCACCGTGGATGAGGCCTATATAAAACGTTCCATTTATGAACCAAATGCTCAGGTAGTTAAAGGATTCAACCCCGGCCTGATGATCTCCTATCAGCAACAGCTATCTGAAGATGATATTCAGAAGATTATTGATTATATGAAGGGGTTGTAAGCAGAATACAGAATACAAAAGTCAGAAATTGAAATCAGAAATCGAAAATCGAAAATCGAAAATCGAAAATCTTACGGTTTTCCTTGAATTGTCGAAGGTGAAAATAACCTTCGCGGTTGCATTAACGACCATTACGGGATACCTTTTGGCCGGGGGTTCTTTTGATATTGGACTGATCCTGCCAACACTCGGGATTTTCCTGCTTGCCTGCGGATCTTCAGCAATCAATCATTTCCAGGAACGTGACCAGGATGCGAAGATGGAACGGACCCGCAATCGCCCTATCCCTTCCGGAAGAATTTCACCGGCTGGTGCGCTGGTCTTTGCCTTCCTGCTCTCTGCCTCAGGCTCGGTGCTCCTTTACCTGGGTAGTGGCATGCTCGGCATGCAGTTGGGTCTTATCGCGCTCATCTGGTATAATGCCGTCTATACCCCCCTGAAAAAAAAGACCGCCTTTGCCGTTGTTCCCGGAGCTGTCATTGGCTCGATACCGCCCCTTGTTGGCTGGGTTGCAGCAAGGGGGCATCTTGGCGACCCCAGGGCAATCTTTATGGCATTTTTCTTTTTCATCTGGCAGGTACCTCATTTTTGGCTTCTAATGCTCAAATATGGCGATGAATATGTCAAAGCAGGCTTTCCTTCTATAACACAGCTTTATACATCCAGGCAGATCAAGCATATCACCTTTATCTGGATCCTGGCCACTGCGGTTTCAGCCTTGATGCTTCCCGTATTCGACGTAGTGGATTCATGGGTGGTAATGGGTGGATTGCTGATCTCCTCTATCTGGCTTGTCGGGCAGTTTACCAGGCTGCTTTCTATACGTGACCTCCCCTTCAACCCGATCCGGTATTTTATGAAGATCAATTATTTCGTGCTGGCAGTAATCATCTTTCTTTCCCTCGACAGGTTTATTTAACCTCATTGCATCCATACCATTCATCGCCTGATTTCGGTTTCGATATGAATTGAATCTTTTACATCCCTGATATTTTATACTTATTTTTGTAACTGTCATGAGGGTATTTAAAAAGATATTCTTCTTTTATTATGATGGTTTCCATTCCATGACATGGGGCAGGAAACTCTGGATCATCATCCTGATCAAGCTTTTCATTATGTTTGCCATTCTCAGGGTTTTCTTCTTTCAGGATTTCCTTGACAGTCGTTTCGGCTCCGACCGGGAAAAGAGCGAATACGTTATTGATGAACTCACCAAACGTAATTTGAATGATTGATAGTATTGATTATTCACTGGTTGACTGGTCACGTGCGCAATTTGCCCTGACTGCCATGTATCACTGGCTGTTCGTTCCGCTGACGCTCGGTTTGTCTTTTATAATGGCTATCATGGAATCGATCTATGCCAGGACCGGCGACCCGCATTGGAAAAAGGTGACCAAATTCTGGATGACCCTGTTCGGGATAAATTTTGCAATTGGTATGGCTACAGGTATCATACTTGAGTTTGAATTTGGCACCAATTGGTCAAACTATTCCTGGTTCGTGGGCGATATTTTCGGCGCCCCGTTGGCCGTGGAAGGCATTATGGCTTTCTTCCTCGAATCCACATTTGTCGCCGTGATGTTTTTTGGGTGGAATAAGGTGAGCAAGAGGTTCCACCTGGCTTCCACCTGGCTTGTGGCAGTCGGTGCCAGCCTTTCGGCCCTGTGGATCCTGGTAGCTAACGCCTGGATGCAGAACCCGGTCGGGATGCAATTCAACCCCGATACTGCACGAAACGAAATGGTGAATTTCTGGGAAGTCCTATTCTCCCCTACTGCGATCAACAAATTCCTGCATACTGTCACTTCCGGCTTCGTGCTGGCCGCCGTTTTCGTCATCGGGATCAGTGCATGGTTCATGCTCCACAAACGTGAAATGCTTTTCGCAAAAAGAAGCATGCTCGTGGCTTCCGTATTCGGCCTGGTGTCAGGATCTTTCCTGATCCTGACCGGGGACGGGTCTGCAAGGGAAATGGCCAGGGTACAGCCGATGAAGTTCGCTGCTATGGAAGGACTGTACGATGGACGAAGAAACGCGCCATTGGTTGCTATAGGGCTTTTTGCAAAACCTGGAAGCCCGGGCAATCCGGACCAGGAGGAATTCCTGGTCAAGATAGAAATTCCAAACATGCTGTCATATATGGCTTTCCTTGATCCGCACGCTTTCGTGCCGGGCATTAAAGACCTGATACAGGGGAATGAGCAGAAAGGCCTCATTTCTTATGCAGAAAAGATAAAAAGGGGGAAAATGGCGATACAAACGCTAAAGGATTATAAAAAGGCCGTTGCAGATAATGATAAGGCACTATCAAATGCCCTGAGAGCGAAATTCGATGATCCTGCATTTATTGACAACTATTTCAGGTATTTCGGTTATGGATATTATGACGATCCTAAAGATATCATCCCCAGTGTGCCGGTATCCTTCTATTCATTTCATGTTATGGTCATACTGGGCGTGCACTTCATGATCCTGTTCCTGCTGGTCTTCATTTTGTTATTTAAAGGTACGATACATCAGAAACGATGGATCCTGTTTGTAGCATTGTTCACCATCCCTCTCGCTTACATTGCCTCCATGGCCGGTTGGATGCTTGCAGAATTCGGCAGGCAACCCTGGGTCATCCAGGACCTGATGCCGACCATCGCTGCAGTCTCCCGAATCGACAGCACATCAGTGCAAATCACTTTCTGGCTTTTTGCTGTTCTGTTCACCGCTTTGCTTATTGCCGAAGTCAGGATCATGACTGAGCAGATAAAAAAAGGCCCTAAAAACGAAGGAGGTCACTGATATGTTTGAAAATCTGTCATATTTGGCTTTACAGCAATACTGGTGGATCATCATCTCCCTGCTGGGCTCAGTGTTGGTTTTCCTTTTCTTTGTTCAGGGAGGGCAGACGCTGATATACAAATTAGGCCGTACCGAAACCGAACGTACAATGATCGTGAATGCATTAGGCCGCAAATGGGAGTTCACCTTCACTACGCTGGTCACTTTCGGCGGAGCTTTTTTTGCTTCCTTCCCACTGTTTTACGCCACCAGTTTTGGTGGGGCCTACTGGGTCTGGATGCTGATCCTGATCGCTTTTGTGATACAGGCCATCGCTTATGAATTCCGCACAAAGCCCCGGAATTTCCTAGGGCAAAGGACCTTTGAGACTTTCCTTTACCTGAACGGCGCAGTAGGTACAATCCTGATCGGGACTGCAGTCGCTACGTTCTTTACCGGGTCGTCCTTTTTTGTAAACGATATGAATTTTCCCGAATGGAAAACCCCCTTTCATGGACTTGAACTGGCTTTCGGTTTTTCAAAGTACACTGCTTTCATAAACCTGTCACTCGGCCTTGCTGTCTTTTTCCTGTCCAGGGTGCTGGGAAATCTCTACCTGGTGAATACCATCGATGATGCCATACTTCATAAACGCGCTTTTCATCTTTTATTCCGCGATGCCTTGCCATTCCTCTTATTCTTCCTGTTTTTCCTTGTCAATATCCTTGTTCGCAAGGGATTTGCTTACAACCCGGATACAGGTGAAGTTTTCATGGAACCGTTCAAATACTTGCACAACCTCATACAGATGCCGGTTGTTTTGATCCTGTTGCTGGCCGGCGTAGCATTGGTCGTGGCCGGGCTCTATAAAACCTGGAAGTCATATGACACTTTTCACACTAAAGCCATCTGGTTTGTCGGGCCTGGAGCTATCCTGACCGTTTTTGCCCTTTTTCTGACTGCAGGGTTCAACCATACGGCTTTTTACCCTTCGATCTATGACCTGCAAAGTTCCCTTACGATCGAAAATGCATCTTCCAGCAAATATACCCTGGCAGCCATGAGCTATGTTTCATTGCTGGTACCGTTTGTCTTCGCTTACATCTGGTATGCGTGGAAGGCTATTAATAAAAAGAAGATCGACAAAAAAGAAATGGAAGAAGAAACACATAAATATTAGTTCAAAGTTCCAAATTTCAAATTTCAAATTTCAAACCACTAACCAACATGCATACAGTCCAAATACTATGGCTCCTTGCCCTGCCAGTATCTATTTTTCTTACTTACCGGGTGATATTATTTGTCCTCAAAAAATACGAAAAGAAATTTCCGCAGGATATTGAAATAAATTCTGGTGAAATTTCCTGAAATTTTTATATCTTTGGAAAATAGTAATTTCTTGATATTAAGATATATAATAATGAAGATAAGAAGATTTTTACTCATTACACTGCTTTGGTCTACTATGACTTTTACTTCATTGGCGCAATCCACTTCAGCAGCCGCGCCTGACACAGCAGATTATCCTTACTGGATCGAAATGATGGCCGATCCTACGGAAAATTTTTTCCATGTACAGAAAGCCTTCAACATTTATTTTGAAAATCGTGACATGACCAAGGTCAAAGGCTGGAAACCATTTAAAAGATGGGAATACAGGATGCTCGAGGGGCGGATATACCCCGATGGTACCCGCCGTCCTGAGGATCATGTTATAAAGGCATATGAGCAATACCTTTCTTCCCATCAGGGGGCCCGCTCCCTGGCTGGAGATTGGACTAATCTGGGCCCTTTCGTTATTCCCGACGGAAAAGGCTACAAAGGCCTGGGAAGGCTCAACGCCATCGCCTTCGACCCTGTCGACCCGGATATTATCTGGGTCGGATCTCCTTCAGGCGGTCTTTGGAAAACGACGACAGGTGGCAATAACTGGATATCCTCTACGCAGTATCTACCATCGCTCGGCGTTTCAGCTATTCTTATTGATTATACTAATCCTTCAGTGATGTACATCGGCACAGGCGACCGGGATGCCGGCGATGCAAATGGGATTGGTGTTTACCGGTCAACCGATGGTGGAGAAACCTGGGAAGCATGGAACAGCGGAATTGGTAACCGGATTGTCGGCAGATTGCTCATGCACCCTTCCAACCACTGGATTATTTTTGCTGCCACAAATGGTGGGCTTTACCGGTCTACAAATGGCGGCGGCACGTGGACACATATCGAGAACGGCGATTTCAAGGATGTCGTTTTCAAGCCTAATAATCCGGATATCGTATATGCTGCCGCTAATGGCAATTTTTACCGTTCGACCAACGGTGGGCTCACTTTTTCCCAGGTGACCAGCGGGCTGCCGGGAAGCTCCCGGGCTGCAATCGCTGTTACACCTGACAATCCTTCTTACGTTTATGTGATCCTCACAAACGGCGATTCTTTCAAAGGCTTATACCGTTCAACCGACTCCGGCCAGAATTTTACCGTAAAATCAATTTCCCCGAACATCATGAGCTGGGGATGCAACGGCGGTGATGGGGGCCAGGCCTGGTACGACCTCGATATTGCCGCAGATCCGACCGATTCCGATATCATCTTTGCCGGCGGGGTAAATTGCTTTAAGTCTGTCAACGGCGGTACCAACTGGAATATTAGTTCCCACTGGTGGGGCGATTGCGGTGTAACTTCCGTGCATGCCGATCTTCACGTGCTTGAATACAATCCTTTGAATAACAGACTTTATGCCGGCAACGACGGTGGGGTTTATTATACTACTAACCAGGGCGCCAGCTGGGTCGAGATAACCAATGGATTGCCCATCGGCCAGGTTTACAAGATCGGGCAAAGCGCCACAGTAAGGAATAAAACGGTGAATGGTTACCAGGACAACGGGTCTTCAACTTATATGGGTGACTACTGGCAGAATATCCTTGGTGGTGATGGCATGGAATGTGCAGTAGACCCGTTCGATGCCAATTACAGCTACGCTACTATCTATTTTGGCTATATAGCCCGCTTTTTCCAGAATATAAACAACGGAACCGTCGCAGAAAACGGGTTTAACGGCATCAATGAATCCGGTGCATGGATTACTCCTTTCCTCCTGGATGAAAAGAACCCGAACATCATGTTCGTCGGTTATAAAAACATCTGGCGCTCTACCAATATCAAATCACCATCAAACCAGATCATATGGCAGAAAATATCTGACGGGCTTGCTGGTATCAATGATCAGGATATGAGGGCGCTGGAACAATCCCCAGCCAATACTGACATTTTATTTGCTGCCCGTTATGATAACAAGCTTTTTCGTACCGATGACTGCAAAGCTGCAAGCCCTTCCTGGATTAATCTGACTTACATGTTGCCGGAAATTGCCGGGATCAATGACGTGGAATGCGATCCATTCATCCCGGACATTGTTTACATTTCCCTGAACAATAGAATTTACAAATCAACTGACCGCGGACAAAGCTGGGAAGATATTTCCGGAACACTGCCTGATGTAGCGTACACGAGCATCGCTACTTATAAAAACAGCCATGGCGGACTTTATATAAGTAGCGATATCGGGGTCTTTTACCGGGATGAGTTTATGAACGACTGGATTATGTTCTCCGCCGGACTCCCCCCTGATGCTTCCGTCACAGAGATTGAAATCTATTGCGATGCCGTCGATCCTTCAGGTGATATTATTCGTGCCGGCACTTATGGCCGCGGATTATGGGAATCCGATGTATTTCATACCACTCCTGTTGCTGCCTTTTCAGCCAGTGAAACGACTATCCCCGCCGGCTGTGGCATTGACTTTACTGATCTTTCCTCGGGCGTTCCTACTTCCTGGGATTGGGAATTTGACGGGGCGAATCCTTCGACTTCAGGTGAAAGAAATCCTTCCGGAATCACTTATGAATCGACAGGGACATTCCAGGTCAAGCTGGTTGCCATGAACGAAGCAGGGAGCGATTCGGTGGTCTATTTTAATTACATCACGGTCAGTGATACGATTCTGCCACTGGTGGATTTCAGCACCGATCTGACAAGTATTTGCACCAATGGCATCGTCCATTTTACCGATCTGTCGCAATATTGTCCTAATGCCTGGGAGTGGTCATTCTCACCGGCTTCTGTCGATTTCAAGGAAGGAACAAGCGAAAATTCACAAAACCCTATCGTTGAATTCAGGCAGACCGCGATGTATACAGTAACGCTAACTGTAACCAACAATAACGGCCAGGGGACCCTTATCCGCACCGATTTTATCCAATCCGGGGGCTTTAACCTGCCTTTTGAAGAGGACTTTGAAACGGGCTCCCTGGAAGACAGGAACTGGACAGTGGTCAATCCTGATTTTGGCTATACCTGGACCGATTACCTGATCGAAGAAACCGGCAATCATGCTGCAAGGATGAAGTTTTACGGTTATTTCAAAATGACTGAACGTGATGGACTGGTAAGCCCTTATCTCAATTTCAGCCAGTTCGGAAATGTATACCTGACCTTTGACCATGCATATGCCCAGCGCTTCAATCAAAAAGATTCACTGATCATTTATATTTCGAGCGGTTGCGAAGAAAACTGGACCCGCATTTGGGCCAATGGTCCCGATGGCAATGGCTGTTTTGAAACCGCCTCTGCAACACCTTATGAGTTTGTCCCAATCGCTAACGAGGACTGGTGCAGCTTAGGCTGGGGTGCTGATTGCTTCACCCTTGATCTCAGCGAATGGGCCGGCGACTACAATGTGAAGATCAAGTTTGAAGCCTATAACAACCTGGGAAATAACCTTTACCTGGATAATATCACGGTAACCAATACAACCGGGGGTGTGGATATTTTACCGGCCCTGGGAACTTTCACCGTTTATCCTAACCCAAGCCACGGGCTTTTCACGTTATACGCTGCCGGAATTACCGGGCAAATGGAATTGGAAATTTACAATGCACAGGGCCAACCGGTCAGGAAGGATGCCTTCAGCAACAGCGATGAAGCTTACCAGCGGACGATTGACATGAGTGGTTTACCAAAAGGTGTTTACATGGTACGATTGGTCAGCGGGGAAAAAGTTCACTTAAGGAAAATAATCCTGGAATAATATTTTCACCGATAGAACGCTGAGTGATAATAAGAACGCAAAGACAGAACCAGTCTTTGCGTTCTTTTCATTTATTTGCGACCTTTGCGTAAACCCTTAAAAATGAATCTTTTTTATACTCCTGATATTACTGATGGTCTTTATTCCCTGAACGAGGAAGAATCACGGCATTGCCGGATGGTTCTGCGCCTGCGCGAAGGCGACATCGTCAATCTGACTGACGGAAAAGGTACCCTCTTTGAAGCCCGCATTATGGATGCTCGTAGCAGGCAGGTAACCGTTGAAGTTATCAGCCGGCAGGATGGTTATGGCCGGCGGAATTACCGTTTGCATATAGCTGTGGCGCCAACCAAGAACATCGACCGTTTCGAGTGGTTTCTCGAGAAGGCTACAGAGATTTGTGTGGATGAAATCACACCATTGATCTGCGATCATTCCGAGCGCCGGCAGCTTCGTACCGATCGGCTGGAGAAGGTGATCACCGCAGCCGTGAAGCAATCGCTAAAGGCATATCATCCAAAATTAAATGAACCTGAGCCCCTGGGCAAATTCCTGGCAAACCCTCACCCGGGAGATAAATACATGGCTTATATTACTTCCGGGGCTCCCCTGCTGAAGCGATTATATCAAAAAGGAGCCAATGCCGTCATCCTTATCGGTCCGGAAGGTGATTTCAGCCCGGCCGAAGTTGAAGCCGCGATAAAGTATGGTTACCAGGTTATTTCCTTAGGCGAAAGCCGTTTACGGACAGAGACGGCTGCGGTTGTGGCATGCCACACGATCCATTTGATTAATCAGTAGATCTGGGTTCCAGGTCAAGTTGTCATTAGGTTGTCATTGGAGTTGCAATAGCAATGTTTCTATCAATCATTTTTGGAAATCTAACATGAACATTCACGTTTAGCTAAGGAGATTCAAAAAAATGAAAACTAATGCCAATTTTAACAGCAAAGGAGAAATGGGAAAAGACAGTGCTGCAACCGATTCCATTATAAATTTCAAAATGGTAAAAGGATAATTAAAAATAGAATCCAGACAAAGGACTCGGCTGAAAATGATGGTCGAAATCCCACAGACGGCAACACGCGGTAATACGCAAATGCCGGCCGGTGTTTTTGACCGCACACAGGCTATGCTGACTTGAAAGATTTTAAGGATTAGTATATATGTCGGATGCATTATCGTTTATATTTGCAGCCTGATTTATGAAATTATTTGCTTCCATATTATCCCTTTACATTTTGTTTCTCACTACCATTCCATGTGTTGATGCTCCAACGGATAATAAATTGCAGAAAACTGAACTATCCCAAAGCACAGCTGACTGCCATGTTGATGGCTTTGACCACTGCTCGCCTTTTTGTTCATGCGATTGCTGTACTTCACCGGTCTTGCATCAATATAATATTATTCAATTCAATTACTCCCTAATTCCGCAAAAATGGGTAATTGACAATTCAGTATCTTACGTTTCTTCCCTTTTTACTTCTATCTGGCAACCGCCTAAAATAAGCTGATACAGCACTTTTTATGTTATTTTCATTTATGGTTACCGGCACCAGGAAACCTGTAAATGCATATATTAACTTTTTTATGACCATTATTTTATGATAGAACGCATCATTCATTTTTCGATTAAGAATAAATTTATTGTTGGTCTATTTGTATTGGCCTTGATCGGCTGGGGAACTTATTCATTAACCCGTTTGCCCATTGACGCCATCCCCGACATCACCAACAACCAGGTACAGGTGATCGTACTCGCACCATCGCTCGCAGTGCAGGAAGTCGAAAGCTTCATTACTGCACCCATAGAAGTAGCCATAGCCAATATCCCGGATATTATTGAGCTACGCTCTATTTCCCGGTTAGGGTTGTCGGTCATTACCGTTGTATTTAAAGACGACGTTGATGTTTACTGGGCAAGGCAACAATTGAGCGAGCGCCTCAAAGAAGCCGAGGATGTAATCCCTGCCGGACTTGCAAAAATAGAGCTTGCACCCATTTCTTCCGGATTGGGAGAAATTTACCAATATCGTCTTGCTGTTGATAAGGGATTTGAGAAAAAATACACCACAATGGACCTGCGCACGATCCAGGACTGGGTTGTACGCCGTGAAATGCTTGGCACTCCCGGCGTGGCGGACATTAACAGTTATGGTGGCTTCGTGAAACAATACGAAATTGCCGTAAACCCGGAAAGGCTCAGGGGAATGAACCTGACACTTACCGATATTTTTGATGCGCTCGAAAAAAACAACGAAAACACCGGAAGCGCATATATTGATAAGAAGCCAACTGCTTATTTTATCCGAGGTATAGGTCTGGTTAAAACCATAGAGGATATTGAAAAGATTGTTGTAAAGAACAATGCATCGGGCATCCCTGTTTTAATCCGGGATGTGGCAACGGTTCAATATGGCAGTGCAACCCGCTACGGGGCATTCGTTGTTGACACTTCCGAAGCAGTCGGTGGTGTCGTCATGATGCTGAAAGGTGCAAATGGCCATGAAGTAATAGATGATGTTGAGACACGCATTCTTTCCATTCAAAAGTCGTTGCCTGAAGGAGTTAAAATTGAACCTTTCCTGAATCGTTCAGACCTCGTGGGACGTGCCATTGGCACTGTTTCTAAAAATCTGATCGAAGGAGCATTGATCGTCGTTTTCATTCTCGTGTTGCTGCTGGGCAACCTTCGTGCAGGGCTTATTGTGGCTTCGGTAATACCTCTTTCAATGCTTTTTGCCCTGTCGCTCATGAACCTCTTCGGCGTATCCGGAAACCTGATGAGCCTGGGAGCCATCGACTTCGGACTTATCGTGGACGGGGCGGTTATCATAGTCGAAAGCGCGGTCCATCGATTATTTATGAGCAAGCACCACCATCAGGGCATTAAAAGGCTTTCGCAACAGCAAATGGACGAAAATGTGTTTGAGTCGGCCAAACGCATGATGAGTTCGGCCACTTTCGGGCAAATCATCATCCTGATTGTTTATCTACCCATTATGGCATTGGTGGGAATAGAGGGTAAAATGTTCCGGCCGATGGCGCAGGTGGTAACGTTTGCCTTGCTGGGCGCTGCCATTCTTTCCCTTACTTATGTACCGATGGCTTCGGCTTTGTTCCTGAGCAAAAGGACCGAACGCAAACCCAATTTTTCCGACAGGCTAATGGATTGGTTCCAGAAAGCCTTTAATCCTGTAATTGCCTTTGCACTCCGGCGGAAATTGCTTGTTTCAGTGTCGGCCATTCTTTTGTTCATTTTCAGCCTATTCCTGTTTACCCGCCTGGGCGGGGAGTTCATACCCCAGCTCGAGGAAGGGGACCTTGCAGCAGGCGTTATAACCCTGCAGGGCGGCTCGCTCAGTCATACAGTCGAAATGGTTGAAAAAGCCAATAAAATTCTGCTCGACAATTTCCCTGAAATTAAGCATACCGTTTGTAAAATCGGTGCCGGCGAAATCCCAACCGACCCTACGCCAATGGAAACAGGCGATTATATAATTACACTCAAAGACAAGAGTGAGTGGACGACCGCCCAAACCCGCGAAGAGCTTGTTGAGAAGATGGAAGAAAAGCTAGTGTTACTTGCAGGTGTCAAATTCGAGTTCCAGCAACCTATTCAAATGCGGTTTAATGAATTTATGTCCGGTTCAAAGCAGGACATCGCGGTAAAAATATTCGGCGACGACCTGAACACATTGTCCGAGAAGGCAACCGAGGTTGAAAAAATCATTCAGAATATTGAAGGCGTTGAAGATATTAACGTGGAAAAAGTTACCGGACTGGCGCAAGTGCAGGTGGATTACAACCGCGACCGCCTGGCTCAATATGGCCTTTCGGTTGGTGAGGTGAACCGGGTGCTGCGGACTGCCTTTGCCGGAAGCCAGGCAGGCGTTGTGTTTGACGAAGAAAAACGTTTCGGTCTTGTAGTCCGGTTAGATAAGGATTACCGCCAAAGCCTCGACGATGTAAAAAACCTTTCGGTAGCCCTTCCCAATGGCGGGCAGATACCTTTTGAACAGGTTGCTGATATCGAAATAAAATCGGGGCCTGCCCAGGTTTCACGGGAAAACACAAAACGCCGCATTACCGTTGGTTTTAACGTGCGTAATCGTGATATTCAAAGTGTTATTGCCGAAGTAACAAAAAATATTGATACAGAAATACAACTGCCAACTGGTTACTATTTCACGTATGGCGGTCAGTTTCAAAACCTTGAAGCTGCCAAAGCCAGGTTATCTGTTGCAGTCCCGGTGGCTTTACTTTTGATTTTTGTGTTGCTGTATTTCACATTCCATTCGATAAAACAAACCCTGTTAATCTTCACGGCGGTGCCCATGTCGGCTATTGGCGGTGTGTTTGCATTGTGGTTTCGGGGCATGAATTTTTCTATTTCGGCAGGCGTGGGCTTTATTGCTTTGTTTGGTGTGGCAGTGCTCAATGGCATCGTGCTGATCGCCGAATTTAACCGCCTCGAAAAAGACGGTATCACCGACATTACAGAACGGGTTTTGAAGGGCTTACACATACGTTTACGCCCTGTAATCATGACTGCTGCCGTGGCTTCGCTAGGTTTCCTTCCAATGGCATTGTCAACCTCTGGCGGTGCCGAGGTGCAAAAACCGCTGGCAACAGTGGTCATCGGCGGACTTATAACGGCTACATTTTTAACCTTAGTTATTCTTCCTGTCTTTTATATTATCTTTTCTTCACGTAAATTCAGGTTTTCTTTCAAACGGAAACCTTTAAAAACATTGGCCCTGCTATTGTTTCTGCTTGCCGGTTCTTCGTTTTTCAATACAACAAAGGCACAGCCAACAAAAACCATCAATTTGCAGCAAGCGGTTCAGATGGCGTTGGACAGTAACCTGGCCGTGCGTTCTTCGGCTTATTCGGTTGATGTTCAGAAAGCCCTGAAAGGCTCATCGTGGGACATCCCTAAAACGGTGATCGACGGCCAGTACGGGCAGTTTAATTCATACACCAAAGACAATAGCTTTACCGTTTCACAGTCGTTTGCTTTCCCTACGGCTTATATAAACCAGCACAAACTCACCAATGCGAATGTTAAAAGCAGCGAATGGCAATTGAAGGCATCACAACTCGAAATTGCCACCCAGGTAAAGCAAGTATACTGGCAACTGGCTTACCTTTATTCAAAACAAAAGCTGTTTACCTACCAGGATAGTTTATATTCAGGCTTTCTCAGGGCCGCCGAATTAAGGGCATTAACAGGCGAAACAAACCGACTGGAAATGATTACCGCCCGGTCGCAAAGCCTCGAAGTTAAAAACCAGTTGCAACAGGTAAGAGCCGATCTGGTCATTTATAACCAGAAGCTGCAAACGCTTTTAAATACTGAATCTGCTATATGCCCTGCCGATACCGTGCTGCATCGTGTCGATTTTTCCCTGAATGCAGATAGTACGGCAATAGCCGGAAATCCTTCCGTAGGATACGTGCAACAACAGGTTGAAATATCACGCTTTGAAAAGAAACTGGAGCGGAGCCGCATGATGCCCGATTTCAGCATCGGTTATTTCAGCCAAACCATGCAGGGTATCCAGGAGGTGAATGGAATACCCCGCACCTTTGGTCCAGACAACCGATTCACGGGCTTTCAGGCAGGAATTGCTATTCCACTGTGGTTTGTTCCTTTTACATCTAAAACAAAAGCAGCTGCGCTGAAAGAACAGGTTGCACAAATAAACGCCAATTATTACTGTCAGTCGCTTTCTGGCGATTACCGTTCGTTAATGGGTGAATACGCTAAATACAACAACAGCGTGGAGTATTACGAAAAGCAGGCTGTTCCCGAAGCCGATCTGATAATCGATCAAGCCACCCGAATTTATAAGGCCGGGGCAATGGATTACCTCGATTACGTACTGAACCTTAACAGGGCTTTGGACATAAAACAAAATTATCTCGATGCGTTGAACAGCTATAACCAAACCATCATTAACATTGAATTTATTATAGGTAAAATCTTCTAAACCAGTATTATTATGACAAAAAATAGTTTCCTATCAACCACCATTATTTCAACCTTCCTTATAGTATTAGTATCATGCAACGGAGGTGAAAATAACGGTGCCGAAAACAAAGAAGTAGAAATACTCCCCGATGATATTGTCGAGTTAAGGGATGACCAGATTAAATTTGCCAATATCGAAACAGGGTCAATTGAAATGCGATCGCTGAGCGGAGAATTAAAAGTGAGCGGGGTTGTTACCGTTGCGCCCCAAAACCTCGCAACAGTATGTATGCCATTGGGAGGATTTGTAAAAAGCATCTCCCTAATGCCCGGCAATGCAGTGAGTAAAGGACAAACACTGGCTATTCTCGAAAATCTGGAGTTTGTTGATATTCAACAAAATTACCTGGAAGCAAAAAATAAGCTCGAATACGCCGAAGCCGAATATATAAGGCACACCGAACTTTACAAGGAAGATGTATATTCGCAAAAAAACCTGCAACAGGTTACAGTTGATTACAAAAGTCTCAAAGCACTGGTGAAAGCATTGGAACAGAAACTTGCGCTTATCGGCATTAATCCGTCAAACTTGCAGGAAGACGATATCAGCCGTTCCGTTGCCGTAGTTTCGCCCATTTCAGGGTATGTGAATACTGTAAATGTAAATATCGGCAAGTTTGTTGCCCCATCTGATGTTTTATTTGAGATAATAAACAGCGATAAGCTTTTTCTTGAACTCACCCTGTTTGAAAAAGATGCCGATAAGGTATCCGAAGGTCAGAAAATACGCTTCTTTATCAATAACGAAACAGAACAGCACGAAGCTGTAATATACCAAACCGGGAAATCAATCAGCAACGACAAAACCTATAAGGTTTATGCAAGCGTAACAGGTATTTGTAAAAACATCTTTCCCGGAATGTATGTGAATGCTATAATAGAAGCGTCAAGTAATGAAGTAACCACCCTGCCTTCCGAAGCTATCGTAAATTTCGACGATAGTGATTACATTTTTATTTTCGACAAAAACAAAGAAGAAAACGAAAAGCAATTTACCGAATACCGGATGATAGAGGTACATAAAGGTGTTACTGATGGCGGATATACCGAAGTTGTATTGCCTGATGGATTCGACATTAAAACCAGCAAAGTTGTTATAAAAGGCGCATACAACCTGCTTTCAGCCAAGAAAAATGCAGGTGAAATGAGTTGCTGATCGTCAGGCTTAATACAATTTGCTGCGCAATTCTTTCAGTTTTTCATTCATGACATAATCGTCATAATCCATGATCTTATCAATCATACCTTTTGGCCCGATCTCAATAATCCGGTTACACACCGTTTGAATAAACTCATGATCGTGCGATGACATTAGGATGTTACCTTTGAATTTAACAAGTGTGTTGTTAAATGCCTGGATGGATTCGAGGTCAAGGTGATTGGTGGGTGTATCCAGTATCATCATATTGGCATTACGTATCATCATGCGCGCAATCATACAACGGACTTTTTCACCTCCCGAAAGCACACTCGCCTTTTTATAGATCTCATCCCCTGAAAACAGCATTTTGCCCAAAAAGCCCCTGAGATACATTTCGCTGGTGTCTTCTGAAAATTGGCCCAGCCAATCAGTGATGCTGATATCCGTTTTGAATAATTCCTCATATTCAAGCGGCAAATATGCTTTTACAATCGTTTGTCCCCAGGTATATGAACCACGGTCAGGTTCGATGTGGCCTTTGATGACTTCGAAAAGTGCTGTCATGGCCCGTGTATTCTGTGAAAGAAAGACAATTTTATCATTCTTCTGCATGGTAAAACTGAGATCTTTAAACAGCAATTCGCCATCAAGGCGTTTGGAAAGCCCTTTTACTTCCAGGATGATATTTCCGGGTTCCCGCCCTGGTGTAAAAATAATGCCGGGGTATTTTCGTGTTGAGGGCTTAATTTCTTCGATATTAAGCTTTTCAATCATCTTTTTACGACTCGTAGTCTGTTTGGATTTGGAAGCATTGGCACTGAAACGGGCAATAAATTCCAGCAATTCTTTCTTCCTCTCCTCCGCTTTTTTATTTTGATTTTGAAGCTGCCTTAGGGCCAACTGGCTCGATTCATACCAGAAACTATAGTTCCCGGCAAAAAGTTGAATTTTATTAAAATCAATGTCTACCGTATGTGTGCATATCGCATCCAAAAAGTGCCGGTCATGTGAAACTACTAATACCGTATTATCAAAATTTGAAAGGTAATTCTCCAGCCAGCTTGCCGTTTCGAGATCAAGGTCATTGGTAGGTTCATCCAATAGCAGATTATCAGGCTTTCCAAAAAGAGCCTGGGCTAATAGCACTTTTACCTTGTCTTTTCCGTTTAATTCTTTCATTAACTTGTCATGAAGCCCTTCTTTTATTCCAAGACCACTTAAAAGACTGGCGGCATTACTCTCAGCATTCCAGCCATCCATTTCCGCGAATTTCATTTCTAAATCGGCAGCCCTTGCCCCATCTTCTTCTGAAAATTCAGGTTTGGCATAAATGCTGTCTTTTTCATTCGCAATCTCCCACAATTGCGAGTGCCCCATTAAAATAGTATTGAGCACTGTATAATCGTCAAATTCTGAGTGGTTTTGCTTAAGCACGGATAAACGCTCACCTGCCCCGAATGCCATGGTCCCTTTCGTACTTTCCACTTCTCCACAGAGCACTTTCAGAAATGTGGATTTCCCTGCGCCATTGGCGCCAATAATTCCGTAACAATTGCCAGGAGTAAATTTAATATTAACATCCTGGAATAATATACGCTTCCCAAATTGGATGCCAAGATCCGATACTGTAATCATTTAATAATTAATCTGATGTGTGAATAATAGAAAAGTTACTTTGCCGCTTATCAGGATAATAATTCATTAAAAGGCCTGCAAAAGTAGTCAATAAAGTGATAAATAGCTGTACTTCCTTGTGTGAAAATGAAAGTTGGTTGTTCAAGGCATGGAAGCTTGGAGGCATGGAGGAATCGTGGCATGGTTATGGATTTCGGAAAAAATAGAAAATCCGGTTATAAATGGCAAACTTTATATTCCCATTGACATATACTCCGATTCACGGGAAGACCTATACCCTTTTTGGTAAAAGCGATACAAGTTCGCATTATTACCAGAAAATTGAAAATTTGGCTGAAGGTGTATTGGAAAGATGTGACGATATAAAATGTGTTTTACAGATTATTCAGTCGTATAGCAGCAAGAGGCGTCTTTTAGAGAGAATCAGCGTTAAAGAGGAAAATTCTACGTTGATTTCATTTATTCTCCATCTCCTGAACAAATTTTTGCCTGATTATACAGAGAAAGTGGATGAACATTTGAGGAGTTTACCTGTTTTAAAATCCTGGGACAGAAGGCTGAGAACGACAAAATTGCAATATCACATTTATATGCTGGAAATTGAGTTAACTAACCGGTTATACACAAACGGATTCAGGAATACTGGTAAAAAAATAGCCCTTCTCCCCCATTGCTTAAGAGATTTTAAGGCAGACTGTAAAGCATCCAGTGATGGTTTCGATTACCGGTGTAAACATTGCTCAAAGATCTGTTACCAGAATCATATAAGCCGCCTTTTAAACGATAACAACATCAATGCTTACATATGGATGGGCGGAAATCTGAAGAAGAAGGCGAAATCATTAATCAAAACCAATGAAACACTGGGGATCTTAGGTATTGCATGTATCCCGGAATTAGTATGGGGAATGAGAAAATGTCAAAAATATAATATCCCGGTAATCGGAATACCCCTTGATGCCAATCGTTGTATTCGCTGGATGGGGAGTTTTCATGAAAATTCCGTAAACCTGGGGGTGCTGGAAAAACTGATCACTTTTCCCGATTAACTTTGACTTTGGTATTAAAAGATTATATAAAACCGTTAAAACAGGCACTAAAAAAAGAAAAATTTAATTTATTGAAGATAAAGTAAGTATATAAATAAAAAGTTGTATCTTTGCCAAAATTAATAATTACAATACATTATGAACACAGGAACAGTAAAATTCTTTAATGATTCAAAAGGATTCGGTTTTATTAAAGACGATGCATCGGACAAGGAATACTTTGTACATGTATCGGGATTAAAAGATGAGATCAAAGAAAACGATAAAGTAACCTTTGAGCTTCAGGAAGGAAAAAAAGGATTAAATGCAGTAAATGTTAAGTTATCTTAATATAAGCACAAAACATTAATCTTTAAAAAAAGGTGTCTCAAAATTGAGGCACCTTTTTTTTATTTCTGGCAACAAGGCTTTTCAGAGATTCATATGCTGCACCTGGCGCATAACACGCATTATATTGCCACCCCATATTTTACGGATATCCTTTTCCGTGTAGCCACGTTTGACAAGCTCAAGGGTGATTTTACCCAATTGGCTAACATCCTCGCAGTCGGCAAGGCCGCCGCCACCGTCAAAATCGGTCCCGATACCCACATGATCAACCCCTGCCACTTTTACCATATGGTCGATGTGGTCAACCATGTCAGAAATCGTAGCCAGCTTTCCAGGGAATAATGAATCAACATCATCCCATTCTTTCCATGCTTTTTTCTCTTCATCCTTAGTCAGATCTTCAAAATTCCTGTATTTATCCCGTATTTCCTGAAATGCACTGTCGCGCGCAGGATAGGGTTCGGGCTTTTTAACATAATCGCTCAGGATGCACATTTGAATGACACCGCCGTTTTGAGCCAATCGTATCAGCATATCATCATTAAGATTCCGGGGGTTGTCGCAGATCGCCCTGGCACAGGAATGGGAGGCAATTACCGGAGCATTTGTGATTGCCAAAACATCATAAAAACTGGAGTCGGAAACATGGGAAATATCAATCATCAATCCCACCCGGTTCATCTCCTTTACAACTTCAACGCCAAAAGCGCTCAATCCGCTGTACTCCGTGGAATCTGTCGATGAATCGCATATATCATTATTCCTGGTATGGCACAAAGTAATGTACCTGACCCCCATGATGTAAAATTCTTCTATATTACGGATATCGTTCCCAATAGCATATCCATTTTCAATTCCGATAAATACGATACATTTGCCTTCTTTCTCCAGCCTGTATGCATCATCCGGGGAAAGTGCAATACTGGCGGTTGAAGTCCTGGCAGCCATGTGCGCCTGAATAGAATCGATGGTATTGATGACTATTTCTTTAGCTTTTTTATTGCCCAATTCATCACGGCGGCGTTGCCCGACAAATGCCGCCATGAATATGGCATCAAGCCCGCCCTCTTTCATTCTTGGGAAATCGACGCGGCTATGGTCCTTATCATAATCATGCCGGTCATCCAGGTCGAAACCGCCCTGTAGCAGTGCCCAGGGGGTGTCAGTATGCGAATCGACTGTCAATACTTTTTCATGAATTAATTTTGCTGATTCCTCCGGGGTTTTAACACCTGAATTACAGCCCCAGCATATTAATCCCAAACCGGCAAAATATACTATCTTTTTCAATCTCTTTTTTTGGCAAGTATAGTAAATTTGTCTTAATTTTTATCGTTTAAAAATTAATGTTAGTTTAGAAATAGAGTTTAAAACCACTATCTTTAAAGGTATGAAAAAAGACTTTAGTAATCAAAACCTGAATGATCCTGCTGACGATCCTGACAATTACAAATGGGGGATTTTCTATTTTAATAAGAAAGATAAAAGGATCATCGTGACTAAGCAGGACAGAATAAGGGGTTTTACAATAAATTGTGCAAATCCTTATACTTATTTGCTTTTTTTGGGAATTGTTGCTGCAATTATACTGGCAAAATACTTGAGCTGATCCTATCTTTGAGAAATATTAATTTGCCTGTAAGCCTTATAGTACTGATTTTCCCTTCTTTACTAAATAAATGAAAAATAAAAACCTGCAAACCGAGATTGATGCGAGTTTTTTATACCAAAAACTTGCCGATAATGAGTCAGACGAAACAGTTGCCCATGTATTCAGGCAAATGAGTGAAATTGAGACAAGTCATGCCCGGGCATTTGCAAAGGCAAGCAAAACGGGCCTGACAGAATTACCTAACCCTTCTATACAGGCCCGGACACTCAATGTGATAGGAAAAATATTTGGCTATAATTATGTTTTAGGTGCATTAATGGATACTGAAAAAAGCATTTCAAGTGCTATTATTTCAAATAAAGAGAAAAACAATATTGTTATTACAGGCAATGAAACGAATCATGTAATAATCCTCCGTTCTCTTCTTGAAAAAGAAATGAAAGTTACAGGCAGTAATTTCGCAAAATTCGAAAGCAGGCACCGTTCAGTCGGCGGAAATGCATTAAGGGCTGCAGTTCTGGGTGGGAACGATGGCCTGGTTTCAAACTTCAGTTTAGTAATGGGAATAGCAGGCGCAACTTCAGGCCAGACCGGTGTATTACTGGCCGGGATTGCAGGACTCCTGGCAGGCGCTCTGTCGATGGCCCTGGGAGAATGGATATCTGTAAAAAGTTCCCAGGAATTGCATGAAAACCAGATGCAATTGGAAATGGATGAGCTGGAAACAAATCCTGAAGGCGAAATGAAAGAACTGGCACTTATCAATATGGCCAAAGGAATACCGGAAGAGCAGGCCCATCAGATGGCAGCAGAATTAATGAAAGACAAAGATCATGCCTATGAAATCCTAGTCAAAGAAGAGCTTGGAATCAATGCCGAAGAATTAAAAGGCTCAGCTATTGAAGCTGCTATCTATTCTTTTGTTTTATTTAGTATCGGGGCCATCATTCCTGTATTCCCTTTCATGTTCACGAATGGTATGCCTGCTATAGTCATCAGCGTGATAGTGAGTTCAGTCGGATTGTTTTTAATCGGCTCGGCGATTACATTATTTACAGGAAAGAGTATTTGGTTTTCCGGGTTCCGCCAGGTAATTTTTGGATTAGCCGCCGCTGCAATTACGTTTGGCATTGGAAAACTGATTGGCATTTCAATGGTTGGCTAATTCGATTCTGTAAGATAATTAGCTGATAAATGTTTATATTTGCCTCCTTTCAAAGGGGTACAATATGATATTTATCGATTCGGTCAAAAAGAAAATTGAAAAACTGAAATCCAAAAGGTCGCTTCATGATTATGGTTTTCAAATAAAAACTTTTGATCTTAAACAAGAAGGAAAAATTGAGTATGCCCAGTGGTTGCATCCTTACGAGCAACCTAAATTAATTGCGCAAAGCATGGTTAATTTTTTCAGGCATTATTCAAAAAGTGGCGGTTTAGCCATTGATATAGGAGCTCATACCGGAGACACAACCATACCAATGGCTTTAGCAATTGGTCCGAAAGGGACTGTTTTAGCCCTGGAACCGAATCCACATGTTTTCAAGATCCTTCAAAAAAATTCGGAATTAAATAAAAGCAAAACCAACATTGTCCCGCTCCGTTTTGCTGCAACTGACCATGATGGAGAATTTGAATTTAATTATTCCGATGCTTCATATTGTAATGGGGGATTTTTTCAAAGTATTAAAAACCAAAAACATGGCCATAACCACGTTTTGAAAGTCACCGGTAAAAATCTTGAAGCTTTTCTCAGGTCAGAATACGGGAAAATGCTGCCGGAATTATCGCTGATAAAAATTGACACAGAAGGTTACGATAAAGAAATAATTAAAAGTTTAAAGCCTCTTTTGATGGCCTATAAGCCAAATATTATTTCTGAATGTAACAAGAACCTGACCCCTGAAGAAAGGTCCGAATTGTATGATATTTTAGCTAGTCTCAATTATTCGATTCAAAAACTGGAAGGCTTTAATGAAGAAACTAAGCCAACCTGTATAAATAATCATTCTGAAATGATGAATTGGCAGCACTTTGATTTGGTTGCCACTCCTAAATAACGGCCTTGTTTTATCGCCTTACCACGAATTTCCGGGTAAGTATCAACTGATCATCAGCTACCAGTGAATAAAAATAAATGCCATTGATCAGGTCGATTACCGGAATCCGGGCCTTCCCGGAGTGATTGCTCAAGGTTACTTCTTTAACTTTTGAGCCCAGCATATTTGTTATAGCGATCGTGGCCTCATTAACAGATTCAGGAATGGTGTAATCCACATTAACTGTATTAATCGCTGGGTTAGGATAAGCATCTGAAAACTTCACGAGGCTGATCAGGTCATCTCTGACTGAGGCAGGGCTTCCATTGTATTCAACCACCACTGCAACAGAGTCATTGTTATTGTTGACATCGAAAAAGACGTACATGATTTTTGAAATCCCGGGAATGGTATCCGGGTTATAATCACCAGAAAACTGCTTGCTGGAGTCAGACTGAATGGTCTGTGCATATGGGCTCACGTAAGTAGTATCAGCGTAGCACAAGTACCAGCAGAAAGTATTAACTGTCCCTGTAAGGGTATCTCCCTGGTTAATAATTTTTTTCACCTTGACATCTTTAGTCACATCTGAAATATTTTTCACATAAACAATAGCCTGGATGACTACATCGGTCGGATCACCGAGAAACTGGATTGTAGCACCCGCATTGATGCCCGTCCCGTCTGCATAAGATAATGAAAAGCTCTGGGCAAAAATGCCCGAAAAAAGTGTTAAGCATAGTAGTGAGAGTACAAGTTTCTTCATAGTAATCAAGTTTCTATAGTTTATTTTTTAGAATTGCAATATTACAAAAAGTTGTGTATCTATTGAAATTATTCACCACAGATTACGCAGATTTTCGCAGAATAGTCATAGATTATCCTTCAAATATCTAAGTTTCTTTATTTAATAACGACGAAATTATTCTTATTTTTACACTCTTTATAAATTTAAAAATCATACCAATGAAAAAGTTTTACATCTTAATTTTATTAGTTGTTGGGCTGGCATTCTTTTCTCAGGCCCAATCGGTCAGGTTAGTTCTTATTGAAGAAGCCACCAATGCTTCATGCGGCCCCTGTGCATCGCAAAATCCCGCTTTCGATATTCTGCTTAACCAAAACCGCGACAAGTTGACGGCCATTAAATACCACTGGTATTTTCCCGGATATGACCCAATGCATAACCACAATACGGTGGAAAACAATGCCCGGGTTGCCTACTATGGGATCAATGGCGTGCCCACCGCCTGCATTGACGGGGACATTCCCAACGGCCCGACATTCGGTTATCCCGGTGGGCCTCACGGTTATACCCAGGCACTTATCGACGAATACGCAGCCAACCCATCACCCTTTAATATTTCTCTCAGTCACCGTATTTCACCGGATCAGGATAGTATTTACATCGACATGATGATCGAAGCTACGGCTGCAGTCAGTGGAAACCTGGTTGCACAAATGGTCGTTGTAGAGAAGCACATTCACTTCGCTTCGCCACCAGGATCCAATGGTGAGAAAGACTTCTTGGATGTAATGAAAAAGATGGTGCCCGATCAGAATGGAACACCGCTCCCTTCTTCTTTTCAGCCAGGCGACTACCTCATCCTGCAAGGCTCATGGCATTTGCAAAATATATATGATATGGATGAACTCGGCGTGGTAGGCTTCATTCAAAACAATTCCAGCAAAGATGTCCATCAGGCAGGGAATAGCAGCACTGATCCGCTGACACCGCTTTACAACAATGAAGTTAACCTTACCGGGATATCGAATATCAGTGAAACCAACTGCCTTGGCGCGATAGAACCGAAGATCACCATCCGTAATAACGGTGCGAATCCATTAACCAATGTCGACATTTATTACCGTATTAATGATGAAACGACCTATATATATCCCTGGTCAGGTAACCTGGATTTTCTGGAATCAACTGAGGTAATGCTCCCTCAGACCGGTTTTGAGATCCTTGATGAAAACAACTTCTATACCTATTCGGTCAATCCCAACGGCTCGCCCGATGAGTATACGAAAAACGACACACTGATCCAAATGTTTGAACGGGCGATGATTACGCCTCTCACCGTGAAGCTCATGATGCGCACTGACGCCAATCCGCAGCAAAATACCTGGGAAATCCTCAATTCAGTTGGTGAAGTTGTTTATTCAGGCGGGCCTTATGCCAATCCCGCCACTATCTACCAGGAGACATTTCAGCTTGAAGATGTTGAATGTTACATTTTTAAAATTTATGATACCGGAGGTGATGGCCTGGTTATCCCGGGATTTTATGCATTATATTATGGCAGCAATAATTATATTAAAACCGGAACTACCTTTGGTTCTATTGATTCCGCTTATTTTGAGGTGAATACACAAGTCGGGATTACCGAAAAAGAAGCCGAAACCAACGTCAATATTTATCCAAACCCTGCAACATCTTTCATCAACCTCTATTTTTTCATTGGTAATAATGAAAAAGTAAGCATTGCTGTTTATGACCTCGTTGGACACCAAATCAAAACCGAAGATCCAGGCTTGCTGTCTGCCGGTCCGCAGGAAATCAGGATAGCAACTGACGATATAAAACCCGGACTGTACCTGGTTCAGACGACGATAGGCGGAAAGATATTTACCGGAAAGCTGACCGTTAGATAAAAAACTGATCGATAAGCTTTTCATCTGCCATGTTTGGCAAGGTGACTTTTAGTTTCGGTTCAGTCTCCATTGCTCTTTTGATGGCGTAAACGGCTTCCTGGTTCCTTGCCCAGCTTCGGCGGGCGATGCCATTGTTCACATCCCAGAAGAGCATGTTTTTCAGACGTCGCGAAGCATCGGCAGAGCCATCCAGCAGCATGCCAAAGCCTCCGTTGATCACTTCACCCCAGCCAACACCCCCGCCATTATGGAGGGAAACCCATGTAGCGCCGCGGAAAGCGTCACCGATTACATTTTGCACAGCCATATCGGCCGTAAATTGGGAGCCGTCATAAATATTCGATGTTTCGCGGTAAGGGGAGTCAGTCCCGGATACATCATGATGATCGCGCCCTAAAACAACCGGTGCGGAGATGCGCCCCTCTTTGATTGCCTGGTTAAATGCTTCTGCGATCCTGATCCGGCCTTCCGCATCTGCGTAAAGGATGCGGGCTTGCGAACCGACGACCAGCTTGTTTTCTTCTGCTGCCCTGATCCACAACAAGTTATCGTTAAGCTGCTGACGGATCTCGGCTGGGGCAACTGATGCCAATTCTTCCAGAACATTGCTGGCAATAAGGTCCGTCATCTTAAGGTCTTCCGGTTTTCCCGAGGTACAGACCCAACGGAACGGGCCGAAGCCAAAATCAAAGCACATCGGTCCCATAATGTCCTGGACGTAAGACTGGTAACGGTAAGTTCCGTCGGTTTTGAAAACATCGGCTCCTGCCCTGCCTGATTCCAGCAGGAAAGCATTACCGTAATCCCAGAAATACATTCCATTGGCAGACAAGGTATTAATAGCTGCCACCTGGCGTATCAAAGATTTTTTCACCATTTCTTTGAAACCATCAGGATTTTCAACCATCATCCGGTTGGATGCCCCGAAACTCAAGCCGGCAGGGTAATATCCGCCGGCCCAGGGATTATGAAGCGAAGTCTGGTCGGATCCCAGCTCGATCTTAAAATCCTCTTGGGCAAATTTCTCCCACAAATCGACAACATTCCCTTGGTAAGCAAGCGACACAGCTTCTTTACCCGCCCTGGCCTTTTCAATTCTTGTGAGAAGTTCATCCAGGTCGTAGTAAACCTCATCGACCCATCCCTGTGAATGCCGTTTTTCAACCGCCATAGGGTTGATTTCAGCGAGAACTCCTATTGCACCAGCTATCACGGCAGCTTTAGCCTGCGCGCCCGACATACCGCCCAGGCCTGAAGTCACAAAAACTTTGCCTGCAAGGCTTCCATCTTCACTATTTAACCTTCTCCCGGCATTAAGCACCGTGATTGTTGTGCCATGAACTATCCCCTGGGGGCCAATGTACATATAAGAACCGGCTGTCATCTGGCCATATTGCGAAACGCCAAGGGCATTGAACTTTTCCCAATGGTCCTGGCTCGAGTAATTCGGAATGACCATGCCATTCGTAACCACTGCCCGGGGAGCATCGGGGTGGGAAGGGAATAAACCCAGCGGGTGGCCGGAGTAAATAACCAGGGTCTGGCCATCGGTCATTTCAGCCAGGTATTTCATGGTCAGCAAATACTGGGCCCAGTTTTGAAAAACAGCCCCATTTCCGCCGTAAGTAATGAGTTCATGGGGGTGCTGGGCAACGGCAGGGTCGAGGTTGTTCTGGATCATGAGCATAATGGCGGCAGCCTGCATGGAATGATGCGGATATTCCCGGGCAGGCCTTGCATACATCGCGTAAGCAGGTCTGAACCTATACATGTAAATCCTGCCGTATTTTTCCAGTTCTTCGGCAAATTCCCCAGCAAGTACCTGGTGATGCTCCGGTTTAAAATACCGCAAAGCGTTTTTCAGAGCCAGGCGTTTTTCCTGCAGGGTTAATATGTCCTTCCGCCGGGGTGCATGACTAACCGAGTCGTCATAAGGCCAGGGCTCCGGGAGGCCATCCACTATTCCCCGGAGAATCGCTGATTGAAATTCATTTATCTCCATGGGATCAGTGAGTCATAATGACCAGGAAACGTGAAGATTTCCAGAAATCCTTTGCATTAATGATCTCAAGTCCTGTGAACATATCCTTTTCTTCCAAAAACTTATAAGATCCTTCAGGATGCATGGTAACCAATTCGGCTTTGCTGCTTTCGAAAGTAATACGGGACAAGTTTCTCATATCGGCCGTTGTGAAGTGATCCGGGTTGATCATTTCACTCATCTTCATGTTACCACTGAACAAGCCGCCTGCTTTTTCAATGATACCCTGATCAGACAAGTCTTTCTTAGTACCAACGATGTACCAGATCGTGTTCATTTCCCCTAAAAGAGCATCCTGCTGGCTGATCACCTTGGATTGCGATGCAGTTTCATCACGTAAAGTATCAACGGTAGCATTCAGTGCCTCAATGGTAAAGTTAAATTTTACCAGTTGTTCCTTCAATCCTGAGATCTCCTGTTCTTTCTCCTCAAGCTTTGTTGTGAGCAATTTAATAGTTTCCTGCAGGGCAGATGTCTTGACATCGGATTTCTTCAGTTGATCCTTCAGCACGGCAAGCCGTTTCTTATTTTCCTCCATAATATTATTGATGAGGATGATCTCGTCCATGATCTTATCCCGGACATCCACGTTCATCCTTTTTTCATCAACAGGCGCTTCGGTGATCAGCTTCTCCCTTGCAGTAATATCCGACAGGTTTTTCTCGATTTCATTAATAGAACCAAAGAGCTCATTCAGCGTAGAATCCTTTTGACTGAACTCCGCCTGCAACTTTGCATTTTTTGCCTGTAAATCAAGTATTTGCTGCTCTTTCTTTTTACCACAACCTGTAATCAACAAAAGGCCCAGTAGAAAAATGATGGTAAGTTTTATGGTTTGCATATCCTGATAATTGTAGGTTTAACTTATTCAAAATAACTCCATTAATCTTAGATTATTTCAATTTTTTGATAAAAAAACTATCTGTCAGTAGAATGTTATTCCTCCTGGAACTTATCGTTACGTTTTTTAAGGATATGAAAAAGAAATTCCCGCGCCCTGAACAACTGCGCTTTAACAGTACCAATGGGAAGGTCCATTTCTAAAGAGATTTCTTCATAGGAGAGCTCTTCATAATATCTTAATTCGATCAGCTTCTTATAATGAGGTTTCAGCCTGTTAACAATATCTCTCAAAGCTTCTATTTTCTGCTGCCTGATTATGTCTTCTTCCGGTGTCCGGGAAGTTGCCGGAAGGATATCTGCAAGGTCATCCCCTGTCTCCGACGGATCACTTAGATTTATGGAGACGGACTCATTCATTTTCCGCTTCCGGATAAAATCAATGCAGTTGTTAGATGCTATTTTAAAGAGCCAGGTGCTAAAAGCATATTCAGGCGCATACTGCCGAAGGTTTTTAAAGGCCTTTCCAAATGCTTCGATTGTAAGATCGTCGGCATCCTGAAGGTTATTCGTCATTTTCAACATCATGAAGTGCAATGAATCCCTGTAATTCCTCATTAATTCCGCGTAAGCATTCTGTTCCCCCCTTTCCAGGGCAGCTTTAACCAATTCGCAATCCCTTTGTGCTTTTCCGGTGAGCCTGAAGTTTATTTCCATTTCTCCTGTTTGATAATAAGATTGGAAAAATATATGACAGGACTCAAAGCCATTAACATTATTTCGAGGATAGGAGAAAGCACAGCCAGGTCGTTTTCCCTCATTTTGTTAGTACTCATTGTCAGAATTACCCAATGGCTGGCAAAAAATACTGAAAAAACGATAAGAGCAATAAGCCAGTTATAATTCAATATTAAAAGGGCGACAAATGACAGGTAAAGAAAAAGCTTAGAGATATAACCGAGGGAAAGCAGAAATTTAAAACCAGGGCGATAATAACGAGCCGTCGTATAATGTCTTCTTTTCTGAAGGATCCATTGCACCAGGCTTGCCTTGGCTGTTGAGATGGTCTGAGAGTCGGGAGATATCTCTATTCTTGTATTATTCCGGTTTGCAGCCCGGTTGATAAAAAGATCATCATCCCCTGATTTAAGCTTGTAATGGGAGGTAAATCCCTTTGCCCTGTAAAACAGGTCCCTTTTATAAGACAGGTTTCTCCCCACTCCCATATATGGGCTTCCCGCGAGCGCAAACGAAAGGTATTGCATGGCAACCAGGAAAGCATCATAGCGGATGAGCTGGTTGAGAAATCCCACTGTTCTTTTAAAGGTACCGTAACCCAGAACGATTTCGGTCCGGCTGTCATAATTTGCCTGCATGTTTCTGATCCATTGCGGGCTGGCCGGCTGGCAATCCGCATCGGTCAGCAAGATGATCTCATGCTGGGCCGATTTGATTCCCAGGGAAAGAGGAAATTTCTTCCCGGAAAAGAAATTCAGGTCCCTTTCCAGGTCAAAAATCCTGAGATGTTTATATTCACGGGCGAGAGAATTGAGCAATTCAATACTATCATCATCGGAAGCATCATTCACAACGATCACTTCAAAATCGGGATAGTCCTGCTCCAATACCAGGGGGAGATTATGCAGAAGGTTCTGGTATTCATTCTTGGCACAAATAATTACTGAAACCGGTTTGGTGCCTGAATCTTTGGCCTTTTCACGGTAAAAAGCCAGACGGCTATACAGAAACCAGTAGTATATCATCTGTATTAACCATGATATACCAAACAAGATAAAAACCGCGAAAGGTAATATCTGAAGAATCGATGTTTCTGAAGGAAAATCAAACATATTGAGAAACAAAATTATTCATTCCGCCATGAATTAAATTTATCTTTGATCAATTTTTATTAACAATGAAATTTACTCTCGAATCAACTGATCATCAATCAGATGCACGAGCAGGGCACATTGAAACTGATCATGGGTTGATACGGACACCTATTTTTATGCCGGTCGGTACCGCCGGAACCGTTAAAGCATTACATTTCAATGATTTGATAGACATTGTACAGGCTCAGATCATCCTTGGGAATACTTATCACCTTTACACAAGACCTGGTATTGAGATCATTGAAGAGGCAGGGGGATTACATAGTTTCATGGGTTGGGATAAACCTATATTAACGGATAGCGGCGGATACCAGGTATATTCCCTGGCTGACAGCCGGAAACTTACAGAAAATGGGGTTACCTTCCAGTCGCACATTGATGGCTCGAAACATACTTTCACTCCTGAATCCGTAATCGATATCCAGCGGTCAATCGGTGGCGATATCATCATGGCCTTTGATGAATGTCCGCCTTTTCAGTCGACGCGGGAATATGTCGACAATTCCATGCAGCTTACTCACAGGTGGCTAGACCGATGTATTTCCCGGTTTAACGAAACCGTTCCTAAGTATGACTTCGGGCAATCTATATTTCCAATTGTCCAGGGTGGTTCGTTCAGGGACCTCAGGGCAAAATCAGCTGAGACCATTGCAGAAGCCGGGGCTGATGGCAATGCCATCGGCGGCCTGTCAGTAGGGGAACCAGAAGAGGTGATGTATGAAATGACCAGCCTTGTTTGTAAAATCCTGCCAAAGGAAAAACCTCGCTACCTTATGGGTGTTGGCACCCCGGTAAATCTGCTGCAAAGCATTTCCCTGGGGGTCGACATGTTTGATTGTGTCATGCCGACACGAAACGGAAGGAATGGAATGATTTTCACCAGTCGGGGGATTATGAACATGAAGAATGAAAAGTGGAAGCATGATTTCACCCCTGTGGATGAAGATGGCATCCTTACGGCAGAAAGGACCTGCAGCAAGGCATTTCTCCGCCACCTCATCATTTCCAATGAGATGCTGGGCGCCATGCTGGCAAGTCTTCATAACCTCGCATTCTACCTTTGGCTCATGGGACAAGCCAGGGAAAAAATTGCAGCCGGAGTCTTCAGCCCCTGGAAAGAGCGCATGATTAAGGAATTATCCCAACGGCTTTGACAATTTTTCTACATTTACTGCGTATATTGAAGAAAATTACCTGTGAAAACCATCGATTATTATATCATTAAAAAATTCCTGGGTACATTTTTCTATTCTATTTCCCTGCTGCTCTTAATAGTCATTATTTTCGACCTGTCGGAAAACATTGATAAATTCATTTCCAAGCAGGCCCCGCTTAATTCCATCATCTTCGATTATTATCTTAATTTCCTCCCTTATTTCGTCAATCTTTTCAGTTACCTGTTCACTTTTATCTCTGTCATTTACTTCACCTCGCATATGGCTGCCAACTCTGAGATTATTGCTATTCTCAGCAGCGGGATCAGTTATGACCGCATGCTCCGGCCTTATTTCTATTCAGCAATAATCCTGGCCCTTCTTTCTTTTTACCTGGCCAATTATCTTATTCCTCATACAAACCAGAAAAGGAGGGCGTTTACCGACACTTATTTCCAGAACCTTTCCAAGAGTAAAGATGAGCATATCCATTTGCAGATCAGCCCAGGGACATTTGTTTACATGGAAAGCTTTAATATTAAAAATAATAACGGATACCGGTTTACCCTGGAAAGATTCAAAGGCCATAACATGGAATACAAATTAATGGCTGACCGGATCGTATGGGACACGATCAGCAACCATTGGCTGATTGAAAACTACACAGTCAGGACGATTGATGGCATGAGTGAAAATATCCGGCATGGAACGCATCTGGATACTACGCTGAACCTTTTGCCTGCCGAGTTATATATCAAGAAGGAAAATTATGAAGAGATGACTCTTGGGGAACTCCAACATTACATCAAACAAGAAAAACTTAAAGGAGCTGAAGAAATCGTCTTCTATGATATGGAGAAATACAATCGCCTTGCTTCTCCTTTTTCCATGCTGGTCATGACCCTGATCGGTGTTTCTCTTTCCAGCCGGAAGTTGAGGGGAGGGATCGGCATGCACCTTGGCCTGGGCATCCTTCTGACTTTCGCTTATATCCTCTTAATGCGTGTTTCAACCGTTTTTGCAACCTATGGTAACCTTCCTCCATATATCGCTGCCTGGATACCCAATGTGATTTTTACCATTATAGGTTTATTATTGCTAAAGTCAGCGCCAAAGTGATCCCCCATTTCTGTCAAAAACCAACTTCCTTCATTTGAAAGCAGGAATTACACGTTCTTTCTGAAAGCAGTAAAAAGTGCCGATCGTTCATAAATAAAAAATTATCAGGCCGGTCTTTATCTCCTAAAATTGTATTTTTGAACTTCAATCGCGCAAGCAGAAACCCTGTCATGGCAATCATCAATTCAGTTTTATACTGGTTAATCAAAAAACGGATTCACCAGATTGAGCTTTTCATCAAGTACCCTCATGAGGTGCAGGCTGAATGGTTCAGAAAGCTTATTCAGGCGGCAGGAGATACAGAATGGGGCAAACAATATGGTTATCATTCGATCGGGACAGTGGAGCAATTTAAGGAACGGGTTCCGATCAGTACTTATGAAGATATGAAACCTCACATAGACTTGCTTCGTGAAGGGAAACAGAACATTCTCTGGCCCACGGAGATCAAATGGTTTGCAAAATCCTCGGGAACTACTGATAACAAGAGCAAGTTTATACCCGTCAGCCAGGAATCGCTGGAAGAATGTCATTATAAAGGAGGTAAAGACATGCTCTCGCTTTACTGCAATAATTTTCCCAATACAGCTTTTTTCGATGGCCGGGGCCTGGCCATTGGGGGCAGTCATAAGATCAGCGAGATCAATTCAGCTTCCTATTATGATGGCGACCTTTCGGCCATCATTATACAGAATCTGCCATTCTGGGCCGAATTTATCAGGGTTCCAAAGAAAAGCACAGCTTTGATGGATAATTGGGAGGAGAAAATTGAAATGATGGCTGATGAAGCCATACCGCATAATCTGACCAGCCTGTCGGGAGTACCCTCCTGGATGCTGTTGTTATTGCGAAGGGTTCTGGAAATAACCGGAAAGAAGGACATTATGGAGGTATGGCCCAACCTGGAAGTCTATTTTCACGGGGGGGTAAATTTCCAGCCTTACAAGGAGCAATTCCGAAGTCTGATCCGATCGGATTCAATGAATTACATGGAAACTTACAACGCATCAGAAGGTTTTTTCGGCCTTCAGGACCGTTCGGAATCGCATGAACTCCTCCTCATGCTTGATTACGGAATATATTATGAATTTATCCCTGTCATCAACCTTGTAGAAGACCACCCAAAGTCGGTTGGCCTCGATGAAGTGGATACAGAGACTAATTATGCGCTGGTTATCTCAACCAACGCAGGTTTATGGAGATATATGATCGGTGATACGATCAGGTTCACGTCACTCCACCCTTTCCGGATCCAGATTACCGGCAGGACCAAGAATTTCATCAATGCAGTGGGAGAAGAACTGATCGTGGATAATGCGGAGAAAGCGCTTGCTATTGCCTGTAAAAAGTGCCATGCAGTCGTTAACGAATATACGGCTGCCCCGCTGTTCATTGAAAAAGAGAACCGTGCAGCACATGAATGGTTGATTGAATTTGAAGTTGAGCCGCCAGACCTGGATTACTTCACTGAAACACTTGACAATGCATTGAAATCACTGAATTCCGATTATGAAGCCAAGCGGTTCCACGATATGGTGCTTTGTCCGCCTATAATTAAAGTACTTCCCCCTTCCACTTTCTATACCTGGCTGAAGGTTAAAGGCAAGCTGGGAGGACAGAATAAAGTGCCCCGGCTTTCGAACGACAGAAATTACGTAGATGAGATCATAAACCTTTCTTCCGGTAAAGATATTGATCAGATCTCATTATCAGACAATTAACCAAAACAACCAGAAAATCAAGTCATCAACCATTAAAACCCCAATAAACCCATGCATATCGCAATAGCAGGAAACATCGGCGCAGGTAAAACCACCCTGACAGAATCCCTCTCGAAACACTTTGGATGGGAGCCCCATTTTGAGGATGTGGAATCCAATCCATATCTCAACAGCTTTTATGAAGACATGCAGCGATGGTCGTTTAATTTGCAAATATATTTCCTGGCCAGCCGTTTCCGGCAAATCGTCAATATACATTCCAGTGGTAAAAATGTGATCCAGGATCGCACCATCTATGAAGATGCGTACATTTTCGCGCCCAACCTGCATGCCATGAATCTGATGGAAACCAGGGACTTCGAAAACTACAGCGCTCTTTTTGAATTGATCAGCGCCCTGATCAAGCCCCCCGATCTGCTCATCTACTTAAGATCAACAGTTCCGAACCTGGTAAAGCAAATCCAGAAAAGGGGACGGATATACGAGGAGTCCATCCGTTTGGATTACCTGAAAAGCCTTAATGAAAGATACGAGACCTGGATTTCGAAATATAAGCATGGTAAATTGCTTATCATTAATGTTGATGAGGTAAATTTTGATGAGAACCCTCAGGACCTGGGGTTCGTTATTGAAAAGATCCAGGCCGAGATCCACGGACTCTTCAAATAACCCGGCTTATGAGTATTTTGGGGATAATTCCTGCGCGCTTTGCATCCACCAGGTTTCCGGGGAAACCACTTGTTGATATTAACGGGCGATCAATGATCCTGAGGGTTTATGACCAGGTCCTTCTTTCAGAAGTTTTTCAGGATGTCCTTGTGGCTACCGATGACGAAAGAATTTTTGACCACGTCGGATCTGCCGGTTATCATGTTGTGATGACTTCTGCTGCGCACCGCAGCGGCACTGATCGTTGCCTTGAAGCGATGGAAATCTGGGAACGACAGCAGGGGAAAAGCTATGCTCATATTATTAATATCCAGGGCGATGAACCTTTTATCCACCCCGAACAGATCAGAAAAGTCGCCTCTATAATCTCCACCGGTGATGCTCCGCTTGCTACACTGGCTAAATTGATCACCAGGCGTGAGGAGATCTATAATCCTAATGTCGTGAAAGTGGTCTTTAACAAAAATATGGATGCACTTTATTTTAGCAGGTCCCCGATTCCTTACCTTACGCAGGTAAATGAAATTCAATGGACGAAAAAACGAGCCCATTATAAGCATATTGGTATTTACGGCTATAGATCAGAGACCTTGAAATTGATATGTGATTTGCCTGAAGGAATGCTGGAAAAACACGAGTCCCTGGAGCAGCTTCGCTGGTTAGAACACGGGCTCCGGATAAAAATTGAAGTCACACGTTTTGAGAGTATTTCTATCGATACACCGGATGATTTATTAAAAATTACTAACACAGCTTGATCTTTCGGGCTGCATTTCATACTTTCGTAAAAAATAGTCAAGCATATACACCCATGCAAACGGCGGAATATTACCTGAAGAATTTATTATTTGGATATGATTGCGTAACCATTCCAGGCCTTGGAGGATTTATTATGCAATCGCAGCCGGCCAGGATCGACAGGGAGAAGAAGCGGATCTATCCGCCGTCGCGATATCCTTCTTTTAACAGCCTGCTCAATCATGATGACGGGCTCCTGATAAGTGCCATTGCAAGGGCTGAGCAGATTTCATACCATGATTCAGGGTTGTTCGTTCACGACTTTGTCAGCAATTGTAAAATAAGGTTATCCCTGGGCGAAAAAATAATGTTGGATGGGATTGGTGAATTTTCCGCCAATCCTGAAGGAGCCATCCAGTTCAGGCATTTGAACAATTCAAATTTTCTCTCCGGGGTATTCGGTATGGAACCTTTGAATATTTATCCTATAACCAGGCCTAAGCTCCAGGCACGGATCGCTCAAAAGCCCGTGGACCGGAAACCTCAGCGGCCAAGGTTAAAACAGTCCGCTTCTGTCAAGTGGACCCTTATGCTTTCGATACCCGTTGTTGTATTCCTGCTTTACGGGATCATTTTCCCGGCATCGGTCCGGAATTTCTATATTAATTACTCAGGAATTGTGTTCGATATTTTACATCCTCAGGTTATCCATCAACCTATTGCTGTTCAGGTTGACAAGAAAGTACCTGTTATGCTCGAAATAGCTAATCTACCTGATGAATCTGCTTTAAAAACCTCTGCACCTGGTCCTGTTGAGACGTCCGTTGCAGTGGTTGAAAAGGTCACGCCGCAGTCTCCCAGATACTATATCATCGGGGGATGTTTTGTCAGTGAAGAAAATGCGGTAAAATTCTTCCGGGAGCTTATTAACCGTGGATTTGAGGCGGAAAGAGCCGGTTCAAACAACCGCGGACAAATCAGGATCAGCTATAAGAGTTTTGCAGATAAAACTTCTGCCCTGTCATACCTGCAAACGATCAGGAACGAGGAAAACCCTACTGCCTGGCTTTTAAAATACTGATAAACAATTAGCCGGACCTTTTACTGTGGCAAAGAAAAAGTTATTGCATTTTGCCGAGAACCTCACGTTCAAACATCTTTTCCAGTATCCGAACCAGGGGCTTTTGTCTGATTTTCCGTTGAAAGGCAAATGGCATACCGGCTATTTTCAAAACGACAACCCGGCGACACTCGAATTGGGATGCGGTAAAGGTGAATATACCGTTAACCTGGCGCTGAATCACCCGGAGAGAAATTTCATCGGGATAGATATCAAAGGGGCCAGGCTATGGAAAGGTTGTAAAATGGTGGAAGAACTTGGTTTGAAAAATGTTGCCTTTATCCGCAGCAGGGTTGAATTCCTTGAATCTTTTTTCGCCGGGAATGAGGTTGAAGAGATATGGCTGACATTTCCGGATCCACAACCACAAAGCAACCGGATGCAAAAACGGCTGACCTCTCCTGAATTCCTGGAGAGATATAAAAATATCCTGAAGTCGCAGGGGATTATCCATCTTAAAACTGATAACGACAGCTTATATATATACACACTTGGCGTCATCAGGGAGTATGGCCATTTTCTTGTCTTTTCTTCAGAAGACATTTACCGGCTGGATACTTTTCATGAAGCAATGACAATCCAGACTTTTTATGAAGATATTTACCGGAAAGAAGGAATGCCGATCAAATACATCGAATTTAAACTGAACTATGCAGGCTGACGATTCATTTTTTGAGAAAGTTTATGAAATTGCGCGGCTGGTTCCTTACGGCAGGGTGACCACTTATGGCGCTATCGCCGCTTATCTCGGGAGCAGGATGTCGGCCAGGATGGTTGGCTGGGCCATGAATAAATGCCATGTCCACCCCTATCCTGTGCCGGCGCACCGCATCGTAAACAGGCAAGGCCTGCTGACAGGCAAGCACCATTTCGGTGGGCCACATCTCATGCAGCAATTACTTGAAGGTGAAGGTATTGAGGTAGTGAATGACCGTATACAGGGATTTAAAGACCTCTTTTGGGACCCTGGAAAAGAACTAATCAAGATAGATGACTATGACAGGTAAGGTTATTATTGCTACTTTTGCGGACTTCAAATGAATATGCTGAAAGAATGATGGAAGATAAAAAAGAATTTATTCTCAATGCCTTAAAAGATGTACTCTATTTTCCTAAAGGAAGTGATATCATCTCCCTGAATATGGTAAAGAACCTTACGGTTAATGGCCACCACGTGAGTTTCACGATAGTTTTTCACAAACAGGACGAAAAGAGTAGGCCGGCTTTGCAAAAGCTATCAGAAGCGGCTATTCATAACCAGGTTGACGAAAAGGCAGAGGTTACTATTGATTTTATCACCGAATTCCCGTCACTTTCCGGTGTAAAGCACATCATTGCGATAGCCTCCGGCAAAGGCGGGGTCGGGAAATCCACGATCGCTGCCAACCTGGCCATTGCCTTGCATAAAAACGGGAACAAAGTGGGGTTACTTGATGCCGATATTTACGGACCTTCGATCCCTATCATGTTCGATGTAGCCGATGAAAAACCGACCCTGGACCCGGATGCTGAAAACGGAAAGATAATGCCGGTTGAAAAATACGGTATCAAGATCCAATCGATCGGTTTCTTTGTCGAACCGGAACAGGCCCTGATCTGGCGGGGCCCGATGGCTACCCAGGCATTGAACCAGTTATTTAATGACACACATTGGGGTGAACTGGATTACCTGGTCGTTGACCTGCCTCCCGGAACCGGCGACATCCACCTGACCCTGGTACAGCAATATCCTGTTGATGGTATCGCTATAGTTTCGACCCCTCAACAGGTAGCCCTGGCCGATGCGAAAAAAGCTTTCAGCATGTTCAACCAGGATAAAATAAAAGTAAGGATACTGGGACTGATCGAAAACATGTCGTACTTCACCCCTGCCGAACTGCCCGATAACAAATATTATCTTTTCGGCAGGCAAGGGGGCAGAAGGCTGGCTGATGACACTCGGGTGAACCTGCTGGCCGAAATACCGCTGGTCCAGAGCATTTGTGAATCAGGTGATTTAGGCGCACCTGTTGCTCTGGATGAAAAATCTCCCGTCTATAAAGCATTTATAAACCTGGCTACAAATATCCAGGCTCTCATAGAACGTAAAAATTAATCGGATAACTACTGTAAAATGGATCAGGCAAATCATAACGAACTCGAAATCAAGATAAAAAACGTATTGGAACAGATCCGGCCTTATCTGCAGTCAGATGGCGGAGATATTAAATTTGTCGAACTGACAGAAGATAACATTGTCAATGTCGAACTGACAGGAGCATGCGGTTCATGTCCCTATAGCATAATTACCCTGAAAAATGGTGTTGAAACGGCTATCAAGAAAGCGATTCCCGACGTTAAAGCCGTAGAAGCGGTCAATATCTGATCAAATAGCCAAATACCTGGCTACAATCGGCATTCGCCGGCCCATACCGAAAGCTTTTGGAGACACGCGAAGGATCGGCGGGGTTTGATATCTTTTATATTCATTGGTATTGACCAGCCACAGCACCCGCCTGACCATTTCTTCGTCAAAACCTTGTTCCACTAAGTCTTTTGGCCCTTTTCTCAATTCGATGTACTGGTAAAGTATCTTATCCAGGATATCATATTCCGGCAGGGAATCACTGTCCTTCTGTCCATGCCTGAGCTCTGCCGAAGGAGGCTTCTGGATGGTGCTGGCCGGGATCACCTCCCCATTCCGGTTTATATAACGGGCCAATTCAAAAACCTGCGTTTTGTAAACATCTCCCAACACCGAAATCCCGCCGTTCATATCCCCGTAAAGCGTGCCATAACCTACTGCCGCTTCGCTTTTATTCGACGTATTCAAAAGAATATGACCGAATTTATTGGATAAAGCCATCAGGATGACTCCCCTGATCCTGGCCTGGAGGTTTTCTTCCGCAATATCGAAAGGAAGGTCTTTGAACCAGGGTTTTAAGGTTTGCTGAAGTGTTTCAAAAGAAGAAGAAATCGGGACCGTGTCATACCGGCACGATAAATTTTCAGTCAGGTCAATGGCATCTTTTACGGAATGGTCGGATGAGAATGATGATGGCAGTAATACTGCCCAGACATTCTCGCTTCCCAGGGCTTCGGTTGCCAGGACCAGGGTAACGGCCGAATCGATGCCGCCGGACAAACCCAGTATAGCTTTCTTAAATCCTAGCTTCTGGAAATAATTACGGATACCCATGACCAGCGCATCATGGATCAGAGGTATCCATTTGCCAGGTCCCACATCTTTCGGAGTAAAAGAGTGTGGTGAATTCATTACATCTTCCAGGTCATAGACCCTGAAATCTTCTTCGAAATAGTTCAGTTCATCCCATACTTTCGCCCCGGGACCAATTACCATTGACGCACCGTCGAATAAAAGCTCCGTTTGTGCACCGACATGGTTGACGTAAAATAAGGGAAGATTGTATTTCCTGGCATTGCCCACAAGGACTTCTGCTCTGATTCGTGGCTGATCATAATGAAAAGGAGATGCCGCAATATTAATCATGAAGTCCGGTTTTCCCTTGATTAGCTCATCCATGGGATTAACCACATATAATGGGTCATTGCCGATGTCCCAGAGATCTTCGCAGACAGTCAGGGCAATCTTTTTTCCTTTAAACTCAACCAGGTTAAATTTCCTCCCGGGTTCAAAGTACCGGTATTCATCGAATACATCATAGTTAGGTAGCAAAGCTTTGTAATAACTATGACGGATCTCTCCATCCTCGAGAAATAGTGCGGCGTTTAACAGGTTCTTCCCTTTGATGTCAGGATTTGGCACCGGGCAGCCGATCACGGCGGCAATACCCTTGCAATCCCTGGCAATCACTTTTGCGGCCTGCTGACACCGTTCTATAAAATCATTGAACTCAAGGAAATCGCGGGGTGGATAACCACAAACCGCTAATTCCGCGAAAACGACCAGGTCAGCTCCTTCATTTTTAGCCCGTTCAATGGATTGACGGATTTTAAGGACATTATCCCCAAAATTTCCAATATGATAATTCAGCTGGGCCAGCGCAATTTTCATGGGAATTAGCATTAAAACAAAATCCCGGCACCTAATTCTACAAAATTATGGATCGCCTTCGGTTCTGTGCCGGGTAAGTGAGTGTTATCACCATTGAACATATTATTAAAGGCGTTGTCGTATGTGATGTCGATGATCAGTGCTGTCGATCCTTTGATTTTCAGCTCGATCCCTCCTCCGACGATCAGCGACTCGCGCATCAGGGCTATATCATCATCGATATTATGCTTTGATTCAGATTTTTCGCTACCATCATAGATAAAATCGTCGGTTCCTTTGGCACTGAGCAGGAAAGATGTGCCCAGGCCAATTTTGCCGAATGCAGTGATCTTGTCCGACAATGCAGTCTGCATCTTAAGGCAGAGCGGTATCTCGATATACTTCAGGTTATATTTCCTGTGCAACTGAACAGTATCATTGACGATACTGCCACCAATTTTTATATCCCTGATTGATGGGTATTCCATCTTACCGCCATTAAAATTCACATTAAAACCTGTGAGGATGGCATAGTTCTCCATGATATAAAATTCCCCGATAAATCCCCAGGTGAAACCTGGTACAATGCCTTCACCCGAATACTCCTCCACATCAGGTTTAATCCAGCCCAGGTTCGCCCCAACCCTCATTCCGAAAAGAACCGGCTTATATTGCGCCTGCGCCTGCGAAACAAGTATGAGAATTAATAAAACAGGCAATAACTTTTTCATCTTGTCGTTTTTGTCTTATCCGGCAAAATTACATTTAAATTCAATCTGGAACCAAGCAGGTATTTGATGAGACATCCTTTGCAAAATTTAAAACACCTAGGCGAGGACATGCTGAATGGCTATGATCGATCCTATTCTTTTCGTGACTGAATCTTCTATAAAGTAATTTATTAAAATTCAGGACTTCCCCCAATATTTTGATTGATTTTATTCGATTTTCTCGGTATTTGTTGATTGACACACTTGCCTAAGTGGAAAGGATCGTTTTTAATAAAAATGGGGTAACTTGTAAAATTATAAGTCTACTCGACATACATATTTTAATTATGTATCTTTGTAAAGAATGAAATTATAGCATTGAGTTTCAATTACTACGATTATACTTCACCAGATTACACTTCTTTAAAATTATTTAAAAAAGCTATATTAATACGTGATTTTGATTATGGTACCTATATGAGATATGTAGTATTATCATTATTATTATGCTCTGCTTTTGAAAGCCTGCCTCAAACGCTTTTCAACAAACGGATGGATATAGGATTTGAGGCTCTCGCTTTCACTAGTATTGTGGCAAGTGATAGTTGTTATTATATGACTGGGATAGCTGCCGATTCAGTTTATCCTTACAGGATTGGCAGCATCTTTGGTATTTGTAACCTTGATGGAAGTATCAGATCAGTGAAATCATATTTTAATTTCCCTAATAAAAGTCTTGAAACATGGAGGCCGGTTTTAACTTTAGATAATAACATGCTATGTACTTTTGGGCAATTAGATTTACCTCAAGACAGGATAGTTCCAATATTTGTAGCATATAACCTTGCTGGTGACACATTGATCTTTCAGGAATATGCTTCAGTGACCGGAGATACTTTATGGTCAACCGGCACAGATTTCATTAGATATAATGAAAATTTTAATTACCTATTAGTCACCGATTATATAAATTATAATAATAGATACAACTTTTCATTGATAAAGACCGATAATCTAGGTGAAAAAGTATGGCATAAACTTCCTTTCATCCATCCTCCTTCAGTTGAAGTCAAGCCTTCTTCTATAATAAAAGATAAGGATGGTACAATTTTAGTACTTGGCAGATATGGAAACGTAGATATTGTTCCGAAAAATTTCACTAGTCGTGATTTACTAGTCCGGTTAGATACTTCAGGATCTGTTGTTGAGACGTGGCTTTCACCTGAAAGTAGACTGCAAGGAAGCACTTTATCAGATTTAATACAGACACAAGATGAGGGATACGCTTTTACCAGCGGTATCGGCAAAGAAATTGGAGATATTTTGGACCCATATCATCTTTTGTGGTACAATGCTGGAATTTGTAAGCTTAATAATAACTTGGAAGAAGAATGGTTTATTCATTTTGGAGAACCTGAGACAGCTGGTTACGACACCTTTCTGAGAAACCTTATTGAACTCAATGATGGAAGTATTGTTGCGACCGGAAATTATCGTGAAATGCTTTCGGAACCTGTTGAAATAGAAGGATATGATGATCAGGATTATTACAATATTAATGGTTGGATATTAAAAGTATCAGCTAGTGGAGACAGTCTTTGGAGTCGCCAATATCATTTTGTAGTTAGTCCCCAGGATGAGCATTGGATCTATGATTTTAAAGTTACTTCTGATAGCGGATTTATTCTGTGTGGAGATGCGGTAGATTATTTGAATAAAATTCCTCCCCCTATGCAGGGATGGATTATTAAAACAGATGAATATGGTTGTATCGTCTCAGGATGTAATACTGGACTTCAAGAGGTTCAGGAAAATTCTCCGTTGATTAAAATTTACCCAAATCCAGTAAATGATTATCTAAACATATATATCTGTAATAAAGACAAAAAAGATCTTCTAGATGCAAAAGGCCGGTTGATTAATATTTCCGGTAAAGTAATCACTGAATTTCGAATGTGGCAGAGTGATTTAACATACATATTACCCGTATATAATTATCCGGCAGGAGTATATGTATTTCAATACCTTCAAAAGAGTTGTGTGAAGATAAGTGAGAGAATTTTAATAATCAGGTAATTTGTTAAGTAATTTTGTAAATTATAAGACTAAAATATTTTATTTATTTTAAAAAAGTATCATTTCATTTTGTACATTTAGATTTGTTATTAAAAAGTCGCAGTAGCAAATCCTAACATTTATAACTATGATTTTAAAAATAAAAGCACAAATTATTCTTATAATTGTTATTTTTTTTACCCTATACTCTGATTTATTAGGGCAAGATTTTCATTTTCCTGATTCAAATGCAATATGGTCAGTATATAATGAGAAATATTTTGTTCAAGGTGATTCGATTTATAACTCGTTTGATTACAATAAATATTTTTTATCTTGTGATAGCACTGTGATTACAGGTAGCTTTTTTGCTCTGCTGAGGGAAGACACTATTACAAAAAAAATTTTTGCTATTCCTGCAGGGAGTGAAAATGAAAGACTTCTTTATGATTTTTCATTAAATCTAAATGATACCTGTACAGTATATCCATTGTCTTTTATGTATTATTCAGGCCCAATTAGAATTAAAGTCGACGAGATTGATAGTATATTATTAAATGATGAACAATATCATCAGAGAAAAAAAATTATCGGAATTGATGCAAACACACACATCGCCGAATATTGGATTGATGGAATTGGTAGTACTTTTGGCCTTTTTAACAGTGGATTGACTGGCATTGGATATGCTGATATTTCTTATCCAACCTTATTATGTTTTGAACAAGATGGATTAATTGTTTTTGATAATCCTGTTTTTATTGATTGTTACGAGCCTTACCCACCGGCAATAGTAGAAAGTTATGATCCGGAAAATGTTTTTATTTATCCCAATCCTGGAACGAATCAATTAAACATCAGAATCTCAAATAGTGATCTTAAATTTGAGATGATGAATCTGAATGGCCAGCTAGTACTAGAAAGACTTGTTAATAGCAACAACAATTCCATAAATACAGAAATTTTAAAACCAGGAATGTATTTTTTTAAATTAAGCGATAGTAATAATAAAAATATTAAGCACGGAAAATGGATTAAAAAATAGTTTTTTCTATAACCTTTCTCTTTAAAAATCTTATAATTTTCAAGTTGGCGGCAGTTTTATAATGTTGGATTGAAAGGGATGCGGAATTCAGCATCCCTTTCCTGTAAAAATATAAATCCATCAATCTTGTCAGGAATAACAACAATGATGACGGAAACACGTTTTATTTCTATATTTGTTTATTCTAATAATCATAATTATGAAAAAGATCCTCATTCTTCTAATCATTGTATTTGCTGCCCTTGATAATTTCGGGCAGTTTACTCTCGGGCCGAAAATAGGTTATACAGCATCCAAATTATCCACCGATCTCAGTGATATTAAAGAAAGCGCTAAGAATAATTTCCAGATCGGGGCATTTTTGCGATTTGGGAAGAAACTTTACTTACAGCCGGAAGTATATTATTCCACTAGCGGAGGGACTTTGAAACGTGCTGGTACAGATGTTAAGGGAGAAATCAAACTTAAAAACATAAGCATTCCTGTTCTGATCGGCTTTAAGCTCATCGATGCCAAAGTTATTAATCTACGCGTTATGGCAGGACCTGTAGCAAATTTCATCATCGATAAAAAGGTGGAATTTGATGATTTATATCAGGATCCATTACAAGATAGTGATTTTAACAACATTGCCTGGGGAATGGATGTCGGTGCGGGGGTGGATGTTTTCTTCCTGACACTGGATGTCAGGTATGAATTCGGGCTGAATAACATTTACAATCCCCCGGCTGGTGCTGATTCCCAAAAAATCAAAAGCAATTTATTCATTGTCAGCCTTGGTTTTAAAATCTTCTAGTATTCAGCATACTGTTCTCGAAGTATATTTTTCATGAATAAGTTCACTCTAGCTGTTCTCTGGTTTACATTAGTATTTATTGCTGCTGGTTGTCACCCGGGGATAAACACGCATGAACAGCAGACACAGGTTGAGAAAGTAAGGATTGCCGATTACGGCAAAGCTCTTTTCACGCTTGATCCTTTAAAAGTGAAGGAAGGTCTTGATTCCCTCTCTGGTGAGTTTCACTTTTTTATCGGAGATGACCCTGATACGCTGAAAGTGATCCAAATCCAGGATTTTATCAATGATCGGTTTAACCGTGAACTATTCAGAAAAAGCGGGGAAGTTTACCCTGACCTGAATTTTTTAGAAGATGGGCTGACAAAAACTTTCGGGAATATCAAAGCTGTTTACCCTGAATTCCAGATCCCTCGTGTATATACTTATATCTCCGGACTGTTATATGAGTTCCCGGTCCAATACATTGACAGTGTTATTGTTATTGGGCTTGATATGTTCCTTGGCTGGAATTTTGAAGAATACCGTGCCGCAGCTCTTCCTGTTTATCTGACGCGCAGGATGGAGCCGGCAAATATCATCCCGGAATGTTCCCGACAGATTGCTTTTTCTTTACTGCCGGAAAAGCCCCAGACCAAAACTTTGCTTGACCAGATGATTATTCATGGAAAAGTGTTATTTGCCATGGATTTATTTGTTCCTGGAACACCGGACAGTCTCAAGATCGGTTATACAAAAAGCCAGATGAAATGGTGTTCTGAGAATGAATCAGAGCTCTGGCGTTTATTTATCGATCAGGAAATGCTATTCCGAAGTGATCCGGCATTGAACAGCCGTTTTATACAGGACGGTCCTTTCACGGCCGGGCTCCCTGATGGGTCACCGGCTATGCTCGGCAGATGGACAGGTTGGCAGATTGTCAGAAGCTTCATGAAAAAAAATCCTGGTATTACACTTCGGCAGCTATTTGAGCTTGCCGATTCACAGCAAATTTTGTCCCAATCGGGTTACAAACCAAAAAAATAAAAAAACTTTCCTGACCACCGGGTATATTTTACCTTTTTTCCGGATAAACCTATTTGATTTATAAGTTTCAGTTGGTCATCAATCCTTTTATTTTCTTTCTTATGACCGTAATTTTTCATTCTTTAGGCACAGCATTGAATAATTCGAGTAGTTCTCTTTGTTTTTTAGTTATTTCAGAATAGAACACCTGACCGTTATCCGTGACCACCGCCTTGATTTTCTCGAGTTGCA
>Ga0268284_1000141_pt1 | contig 65641 bp, 52 predicted proteins | sample saktaG_14_FD_190137 | JGI IMG/M metagenome (GOLD analysis project Ga0268284, IMG submission 190137) | Saline water microbial communities from Sakinaw Lake, British Columbia, Canada - sak_2013_06_06_40m | ecosystem: Environmental > Aquatic > Non-marine Saline and Alkaline > Saline ...
TTTTTTCATGTGTCTTCCTGCTGCCCAACTTGTTATTCTACATTGCACGCACTGCCGGATTTCGACACTGGATCTCTTGTATCAAGAATGCGCTGCATCGTCCATTTGCTCTACAATTGCTGGACTGTACTATTGGCAAGTAGACGAACGCTGCGGATAAGTGTGCCGACAATCACGATATGCGTAGTGCAGATAAGCATTCGCCACAAATATGCCGCGGGCTGATTTCGATTTGCAGGCGGCGCACCAGCCAGTCTGATCTTCGGTCAATCACAAACCCTGAGGGCATTACAATTCCATTGCTTGCACCGCCACCGGTGTCCCAGCCGCAGTGTTATTCTATCTACGCTGCAGCTAGTGTGGCATATTCATCCCGGAATTGCAAGGGGCATGCGGCGGATGGACCGGTATGTGTTGAAAGTAGTACTTTAGTGCTGAAGTGTCTGAAGGAACGCGGCGTGGTACTTGTCATTGTTCACTTCTTGCCAGTCTGCTTCACGATATGTATTTTCACCTTGCTTCACAACCAGCATCTGGCACACAGGTAAGTCCGTCCATTTTAGTTTATGCGCTGCATCGTGTAACGATATGTAATTCGCTGAAACACGTCGTCTTTTGTTGTCTCTGTCGTACCACCGATTGAAGAGTAGAATGCCCGACACATACCGCGTGCTATCATTATGGACGTTGAGATTATTGTCGGAACTGCCGCGTCCTGCCGGATCAACTGATTTGATATGCCGCGCGCCAGACTTAGTAGCGCTACCAAACAATGAGTCAAGAATGTACGACCGATAGTCAGGCAATGTGGCAAGTACGAAAGGACATTTCAGTGTTCGGGCGAGTGCTGTGTATTTCCGCGCCTTTTCAATCACACGTTTGCGCAGCCTTTCTTGGCAGATCGGACGAGCACCACTTATAGTAAATATCGCTTTGGAAATACTGGGGTCTGCACTGAACAAAATGTTGTTGCCGAAGTTGTCTGCATAATTGCATGAGGAATGTCCTTTGTTGTTCAACCACTGTGATAGTACTGTGCAAAGATGCTCCGAATTAAGCCTATTTCCCGCACATATCACGTGGGCACAGACGGCACTGTCGTGTTTAATCTTGCCAAACAGTTCAAAGAGCCGCCGCTGCAAACCATCAACACGCCGCTGGTCTACCTTCTCGCAAGAAAAGAACGCCTCCACAAGTATTTTACCGTCGCTGGTTTCAACAAGAAAATCTGGTGAAACACCATTAATATTGGGACTAGTGCGTATAGCTGCATTGGGAATTCTCTGGAGCCACTCATAAAGCATCATCTCAAACCAAGCACCAGAATGCACACCGTCGTCCTTCCTAAAAAGGTCATTTTTCCACCTGCATGCTGTCGTGAAGCACACTTGGCTCATGATGCAGTCCAAAGCTAATCGCTCACCCACACGAGCCGGCGATGTAGCTAAGTTGTATATTTCGGTGGGTGAAATCAGCGTCCCCGGAGCATCACGCTTCGCTATTTTTGATACAGTCCTAGCATCGAACAGGGCTGAGCACATCAGTATGCCTGGTCTCAGGAATAAGTTTCCTGCATAATCCCGATCTCCTCCTGCGTCAGCTCGTACAGTTCGTAGACCAGTTTGTCGATCAGGCGGTCGGTGGCGGCAATTTGATTTTCAAGTTGGGTGCGGTCGTCAGGCGTGTTCGCTTTGGCCAATTGCTTGTGCAGCGCAAGCATCGTGTCCACATATTTCACCATCTGATCGTGCCGTTGCTTGTCCGTTGGATCGGCGAAGTCGATGCTGCGGATGGGTAGTTGCGACAGAAATTGTTTGTTCGCTGAATACCATCCACCATGGAAAGGCGCACTGACAAACGGGAAGTACCATCTCAGCAATCGCGAATTCAACAGTCCCTGAAGGTATGGCAGCGATAATCCTGCAGTGCCTTCCTTGAGTGTAACGCCGCCAACATCCACATTGTCAAGAAAGTGAGTGCCTTCGAAATCATAGGCGGCGTTAATCCGTTCCACGAGTCTGGGCACACAAAGCTTCCTCAAAGACTGCTTGTTCATATTCTTGAGGTAAATGTATCCATGCCATGCTTTGCCTTTGAGCTTCCCGCTCTCTCTGTTCTCCAACGTGGCTTTATTCTCGATCAGGTACGCGAATGTTTTTGGGTACTGGCGTGTAATATCGTCAAGAGCGATTAGCGCAACTCCCGAAGCGTCAACTTTGTATGGGAAAAGGATGTATTGGCGTTCGGGCAGGTCGCGGTAGCCCTTGACATCGGCGCCACTGATGAGAGGATAGAACAGCTCCTTCTCCAATGTGCGCTCGGCATCCAGTGCTTTCGAGAACAAACTTAGCGTATTAGTCGTCTCCTTCACGAGATCCATGATAAATACCTTGTCCGCGCTGGTCTGGAGTCCCACAAATATGTCCGCTACATCGTTCAGCTTCACTGGCATGGCGCGGAGTTTCTCGAATAGCCCTGCTCCCTTCCCCACATTGAAGTTCCACTCGCTGGTCGTAATCGTTTCTGCCTTGACTATGCCGGTAATGCTGTTGCTGTATTCTATTTGCCATTGATCAAGGTCGGCAACCTTGGTGACTGTGCATGTTTCGCTGCATAATTTGCTCAGGAATAGCAGGCAGGTGTAGGTGGTGACGCCCTTGAACACTTGCTGGTCGCCGAAATGAATGACCTGGTTGAGATGCTTGCCATCCGAAATGACTTTGCGCAGCGGCTCGCCGTACTGCGCGTTGAAGAACTTGTGCGGCAGGATGTAGCCGAGCAGGCCGTTGCCGTTCAGCAACTGCAAGCCCTTTTCCACGAAGACAACGTAGATGTCGTAGTTGCCCTTGCTGGCCGAGGCGTAGGCGGTCTTGTAATACTCGACTTCATTGGCTGCCCATTCCTTCATGACCTGAATACGGATGTAGGGTGGGTTGCCGACTATGGCATCAAACCCCGCGTTCTGTCGTTTGAACACGTCCGGGAATGCGGATTGCCAGTCAAAGACGTTGATGCGAATGCGCTCGGCTTCGTCGAGCAGATCCATTTGCTGGTGCTCGTAGAAATCCGGCCCGATCAGCGAGTTGCCGCACTTGATATTGCTTGACAAGTCGGGCAGGGCGCGCTCGTGGAACAAGCTGAGCTGACGGCCGAGGCTCTCCTGATTTTCGCCTTCAAGGACCTTCAGTACCAGGCTCAATTTCGTTACTTCAACGGCTTGACCGTCAATGTCCACGCCATAAATACTGTTGAGCAGGATGCGCTTCTTCTCTGCGGTGGTCAAACGCCAGTCGCCACCACCGGTCTGGTACACGCGCGCCGGTTTCATTTTCAACGCCAGTGCCTGATGCTCCACGTACCACTGCAAATACCAGTCGAGCAAGTACTGAAAGGCGGCGATCAGGAACGAGCCGGAGCCACAGGCCGGATCGCATATTTTGAGATTGTCCACGGCGGCCAGCACTGCGGCAAATACTTTCGCCGCGTCATTGCCGGTTGCGCGGCAGGTGGCAACGGCTTTCTCAACCAACGCGCCGACCGTGTTCTTGACGATGTTGCTGGTGACAAACGCCGGAGTGTACTTGACGCCGCCAGCCTTCTTGACTTCGGGCTTCTCCTCGACTTTGGCCTGATGCCCGGCTGTCAGACGGATGACTTTGCCAAGGAACTGCTCGTAGACGTCGCCCAGAATCTGGATCGGCAGGACCGAGAATTGGTACGGGCAGTCGGGATAGTAGAGGGTGTGGAAGATTTCCTTCAGCGGCTTGTCGTCAATGACAAGGCGCGGGGTGAGGTCGTCAGGGCTTTCAACGACATCTTTCTCGTGATGGAAATGGAACAGGCCGGAATTGTAGCGCTGGTCGGCTTTGAGGAAGACCTCGACCAGGCGCTGGTACGTCTGAGTGCCGTTGGTTAGCGAGAGCAACTGGCCGTATGGTTCGATGCCGCGATCTTCGCACATGCGCAGGAAGACCACGCGGTCTATTATTTTTTGCACCGCAAAGTTGAGTTCGCGCTGCGAAATGCTGGCATTGCGCAAGGCGATGGTGCGGGCCAGCAGGTCCCGCCAAGATTCAATGTCCTTGAGAAACTCGGCATCAACCTCGGTGGTGCCCTTCTTGGCCGTTGCGGACTCGGTATATTTGTGGAACGAGCCCTGCAGGACGGCTTCTTTCGAGAATACACCGGCAATCTGGTCCCAGCACTCGGCGTACTGCTTGTACGTGTGGAACTGCACCCGGGCAACCGAAACCTTGTCGGTCTTCAGCGGCTTGACGCGGGTATCGTAGACCGCCAACTCCTCGAAGTCGGTCAAGATACTGACGGGCAGCTTGCAGGTCCAGCCATAGCGGCGCAACTGCAGGGCGGGGTTGCAGTCCTGCTCGATGTTGACGGCGGGCTTCTTGGCTTCGAGAAAAAAGACGCGCTGACCGCCGATACGGAAGCTGTAGTCCGGTGCGCGGGATGTGCCCTCAATGGACACGGCATCCTCGTGGACCACATCCTTGTAGAGTTCAGTGTAGCCGCGCGTGTTGCGGACATCCCAGCCGAGCAACTCGAAGAGCGGGTCGATGAACTGGACGCGGGTTTCGGTCTCGTTGATCGCACCACGACGGTAGGCATCGACGTTACGGTCGAAGACCTCGATCAGGCGCAGCAGTTTGTCGGGTGCAGGCATTGTCTCACTCCTGGCAGAATAAGTGCTGCTGGAGTTCTGTCAGCGCAACCTTGAGCCATTTGAATATGAAGTCTGCAAAATTCATCGGGAAGCCATTCCTTGTCCTGAGTTACGCGACTTCAGAGCGCCATTTGTTTCCTCCAATGCGCCGGACTCTAACATAATGGCAATTTGCTTTTCAATTACGTCTCTAAGAATCCTGCTTGTAGACCGAAACCCGAAGATCCGAGCGACAGCAATACATAGTTCATCCTTTCTTGCTCCGTGTGAGACGTGAAGCAAAGCATTGACTGCTTCTCGTATTTCCGCAGGTGGCAGCATTTCTGGATTGCGAAGCGTGGAGGACGACACATGTTCGCGGGAACGAATACGGATACGCTGGCTTGGCACCAGGATGAAACTGCCTTCTTCACTACACTTTTCCTCCTTGACTAGTGTAGTGATTGCATTCATAACAGAATCGCGTATACGTGCCCCGACATGATGAAAGCCGCACAGATCACTCGCTCGTTTCACCAACTCATCTACATGAATTGGGCTCTCACTCTTCGCGATTCTGTAGACAACGCTTGCTATGTTCGTATGACCAGCAGTTTCGAATTGAGCCACTTGGTATGGTTCAGATAGATTTGAAATACCATCATCCCTCTCGACACAGTGATCAGATCGTGCTGGCATCTCGCCCTCTTGCATCCGTGGTGCCGGTCTCTGGATCGGCTGCTGTGACGTCAAGTTGTCTTGTCTTTTGGCATTTTCTATCGCCTTGACAACTTTTTGTAACTGTTCCTCGGGATGCTGAAACCAATCCGTACTCCAAATTCTATGTATGACCCAGCCGTGATCGACCAATACCTGTTCTCTGAGCCTATCGCGGTCTCTGGCCGACCGGGCCGAGTGATAGGCAGCTCCATCACATTCAATGCCCAGAAGGTATCTGCCAGGTCGTGAATCATCCAGAACCGCCAAATCTATGAAGAAGCCAGCCGTGCCCACTTGTGTATGGACCACGAAACCGCAGGATTCCAGCGCCGCCTTCACAGCTTCCTCGAACGGAGAATCCTCCTCCTTACCTGATGGTGCCGCATAACCCAAATGGCCGGTCTGTGCAAATCTTAGGAAGGTCTTCAGGGCTGCCACTCCTTGGCGGGTAGCTCTCTCCAAATCGATGTCGTCCGCAGTTATTGAAGCAAACACTTCACAGCGTTTCTTGGCTCGTGAAATTAGCACATTGAGCCTTCGCTCGCCTCCGTTGTTGCTTAGAGGACCAAACCGCATCGCCATGTATCCGTGAACGTCACGAGCATAGCCAACCGAGATGAATATCACGTCTCGTTCGTCGCCCTGGACGTTTTCGAGGTTTTTTACGAAGAACGGCTCCGTTTCGTGGCGAGAAAGGAAAAACTCCAGCTCTGCATCTGAGCGAAATCGACGTAGGAGTTCAAGTTCATCCAGAATAGCTTGCCTTTGCTGCACAGAAAATGCCGCAATTCCGAGACTAAGGTCTGGGCATGTACGAGCATGATTGAGTATGGCTTCGCAGACGGCCGCAGCTTCTACGCGATTCGTTCTGGTCTTGCCACTGTCGTAGACGCCTTGCTTGACATGGTGAAATTTCACCCCTGAATCAGACGAGGCGTTATCCGGGCTGGGCACAATGAACAACTTATTCTCATAGAACTCATGGTTTGACACTTGGATCAGCGTGTGATGTCGGCTCCTGTAGTGCCATCTGAGCATGGACTGAGGGACGCCGCGCGCGCAGCAAAGACCTAAGACACTCTCCATATCGGTTGGTTGTGCAGCTTGTACTTCGCTCTCGTCATCATCTTCATCGTCGCAGTCACTTGTCAGACGCATAAAGAACCGCGTTGGCGGAAGCTGTTTGCTGTCGCCAACAACCACTATCTGTTTGCACCTGGCAATGCTTCCTAACGCATCAACTGGCTGAACTTGACTTGCCTCATCTACCACCAGCAGGTCGAACTCGACCGCCCCGGGTTCAAGGAATTGTGCCACAGACAGAGGCCCCATCATGAAAACCGGCTTAATTGCTTGCACAACAGATCCCGCGTCTCTTAGAAGCCGACGAATCGGACGATGCCCGCGTCTTCTTGCCATTTCGCCCATCAGAATACCTGTCGCGCCAAAATCAGCAGCCATCGGAGGGACACTTCGACTGTGCGCAGCAAGCGTGCGGTATTTAGCCAGAAGGAGACGTTGTCGGTCGGTTTCCTTGAATGCTTCGACGACTTGGCTGTGACTACTGCCGTCGAACATGAAGAGATCACGCTTGCGCTGGACAAGATCCCGTGCCAGTTGACCGTAGTATGCCCGGTCAAAGCAATCACAGGCATCTTTTGGGGACAGGTCGGCACATTCAAGCTTATCGACAATCTCGTCAATGCCAAGTGATTGTGCTCTTCTAGTAAGAGCGCAGTAGTTGTTCCATCGAATAAGCTCCTCCATATGGGTTGACCAGTCCGTACAGCGTGCAACAAGCGCTGGCAACGGAATCGCATCAGTCTCTCCCACAGCAAACGCCGTCGCAGTGTTCAGGTGCAGCACATGGAATACACGCTCCGCGTTCTCCTTAATAGCGACAAGCGCTATCTGAAGGCCACCAACGAGCGGCGTGAGTTTTGCAAAGTCACCTATCGAGGCGAGCGACTCGCGGTAGTTGCTCGGAAGATGGAACTGTGTCAGGCGCGAAACCCAGTCAATAATACTCTCCAGGTGATTCCAGTCTGAATGTTGCTGCCGCCAGTAGCTTCCGAAAGCCGACCGTCCCACACCGTCCTTTGCATTAATCTCCCGCAGGATGGCTTGCCCCTCAATTAGAGTGTCCATGATATCCATGCGCTTGCCGAACTGTCTGGGCAGTGGTGTGGCGAGAGATGATTTCAACTTCGAGATGGCGTTCCGGTAGTCAGACCTTAGCAATCTGATCCATGATCTTCCGTGCTTCGCTATGTGCTCGCGATGTACCCGAAAATCCTGCTTCAATGCACCATCCATCCCGCGGAAGTCTTGGTTTTCGGCAATCGTCGAGAATCGTCTGCCCGCCCTCATCAATTCCCTCGGCGGCTCAAGGTCACCATTCCATATGGTGTGGCCTATGCTCTGTATATCGAGTTTGGGAGACGAAAGAATATTCTGCGCAATAGCAAACAGATGTTCGATGTCGGCCAAGGAAGAAGGCGACGGCAGTAACACGGCTGTGGAAAGCTCCTGTGCAATCCTTTGTACGTGCAACGCGGCAGCCTTCAAAGCTTCTATGTCAGCGCGTAGTGGCTCAAGGTCTATTCTGAGAACTGTTTCACAGCATATGCCGCGCCAGGGGTGGTTAGCACGAAGTCCGACCTCGGAAATCCGACGGGCGATTTCGTGAATAAGCTGCCGGCACTCTTGAAACGTCTCCCGTTGCCATGCCTCTGCGCCATGTAGCCGCAAACTGGCCGCTTGGTTATCTTTGTCTCCAAGCCTGGAAAGGTGTCCCATGATCTGAAACGGCGTCAATCCACTTGGCGATTGTCGTTCGTGCAGTCCCCTGACGTGCGTATTAAGAACCGTGCGCAACTGTTCCAGCCTGGCTGCGACTTGGGCCATATCGTGTTCTTGCGGATGCCCCAGATTCCAGGTGCGACCAATTTCCTCGATTACAGCCCGTTTATTTGCTTTGTTGCTGTGAAGCTCCAGGCAAAGGTCACCAAGTCCTTCCTTTTCCAAGCGTCTTTTCACCACTTGGAGGGCAGCAAGCTTCTCAGCCACGAACAGTACTTTCTTACCGCCAAGAACTGCAGTTGAAATAATATTTGTGATAGACTGGCTCTTGCCTGTGCCAGGGGGGCCTTGAATTACTAGATTGCGTCCCGTCCTCACCATCTCGATTGCGGCGGTCTGGGAGCTGTCGGAATCCACAACATGGTCCAGCTTGTCTGCGGAGATGACGTCGTCCAAATCGATATCGTTACCCAGTGTAGGTTCCCCGGCAGGGAACCCATTGACCAGTAAGCCAGATATGATATGGTGCTCAACTAATCTCCCGGGTTCAGGCCAGTTCTCGGGATCGAGATCCCTGTACATGAGAAATTTGGCAAACGAGAAAAAGCCGAGTACCGCTGCATTCGGGTCCACTTCCCACCCCTTTGCCCCTGCAACTGTACTGGCGACGTTCCGGCAATATGTATCCGGGCTCAGTTCATCACCATCAGGAAATTCCGGGAGTTCGATACGATAGTCTTTATTCAGCTTCTCGCGCAGTGAGATGTTCTCTTGTATTTCGTCCTCTGTCCAGCGGATGTGGAACCGCTCGGAGGCATTCTTGCGTTCCAGTTGGGCGGGGATTAGAATCAGCGGCGCGAAACGTGGGGAATCGGCATGCTCCGCTTCATACCACTTGAGAGATCCTAACGCGAGATACAGTATATTGACGCCCTGCTCTTCGATCATCGTGCGTGCGTCCTGGTACAGACCGAGCAGTCTGCGTTGCAATCCCTCGGATGTCAGTCGGGTCTGCAGACGCGAGTCGGTGTATCGTCTTGGCACCCCCGATTCGTCGTTTCCATCGTCCTGATCTGGCTGCGGCAGGGAAGCACCTGTTGCGGAGTCCACGCTGCCCGGTTGGTTGGGGAGCGTCATTTCCTGTTGCAGACCGTCGATTGACGCACCAGCACCAACCGGTTTGAACGTCATCGCTTTCTTCTCGGCGACAAGCTGCCGATATATCTGCTCGCCAATCTCGTCATCAACCTGAATAATGCGTGCCGAGTTGCTCTTTATGGGCATAGAGAGAAGGCGGTTGCGCGTCGATAGGTCGAGCAACTCCCTGCGGCATGACTCGAGAATCTCTCTTACGGTTGGCATAAAGTTACGAACAGTGCCCGTCACAGCCAAGGCTCTGGCAGCACATCTGTGCATCTGGCCATGGAGGTATGGCATATGGTACCATATGCTGAGGAGAAAAGCAACGATATAACTCCATAGTGCTCCAAAGCACAAGGTGTCGTCGCCAGCAGAAGACACTTGTGGCGTGCTCTCAATGGAAACCAGCGCAACAATTGCAGCCCAGAGGCTCGGTGCACGCTGAGAAACCGGCAGTTAGGCGAGCAACAATGCAAAGTACGGTTGCAGGTCTTTTCCACCTGATTGTCATCGGCACGTTGCTCAAATCTCAGTATTTGTTCACCCAGCCAGCTGCTGCAGAAGCTTCAACGCCTTCTCGTAGATTCCCCACTGTTGACTTTCTCTCGGACCGGCTACGTTCAGTGTTGCGATGCCGTTGCTCGTAATCCATTTCTTTACCTTGGTCACGGTCTTGGTGTCGGTCACGCCCAGGTCAATCATCAAGTGTGGCTTCCCGTGTTCTTTGGCGCACTCAATAGTTTGCCTCGTACCACCCGATGGTTCGCCGATGGTCAGAACGAGTGTGGCATCAGCCTCGAACACGTTTTTTTCAGTTCTGACCGCTGCCATCTTCGATGTAGTCTCCTTGAGTGGGTACTTGTCGGGGATTCTGCCGTCCTCGGCCAGACGATCCTTGGGACACCACCCACCGCACGGAATGCCGAGTTCGAGGGCAACATCCAAAGCTGCACGGTCCACGCCGGTCTGCCCGCCGGATATGATCTTGGTCACATTCATGGCGTATTATAGCAACCCGCGCGATTGCCGCAGTCGAGTGGAGCAATCAAGTACATGATGCATCGAGACAATACCACACAACGGCAGGCTGGCATCAATTTTGACAGTGTGGGCCGGAACTGGTAGAATACTCGCATGAAACTGATGCACTTGGAGGTCAAATGAGCTGTGGCCGCGTCTTGCTCTGCATTATTTTGCCACCCCTCGCTGTGCTGGATAAGGGCTGCGGAACCATCATACTTGTGACGCTCCTCACGTTGGCCGGCTGGGTACCGGGAGCCATCGCCGCCCTGATCGTGTGCAACGGTGAAGCGCAGACCAGAAAGGCTGCCTTCGATGCTGTCAAGGCAGCGTCCAACGAACCGCCACAGCAGCGATCATAAGGCGGGGCATCCTTGCGGATTGCCCCCACTGGGCACCGATTTCGTTTTCGGGATCATCCCAGTGCTGAAACTACGTAAATGGCATAACATTCTCGCCGCCTGTATTTACTAATGTGTTGCCTGTTTCAGGGGGTGATGAAAACTGCATATTGAGAAATATGTCCAGTATTCATTGGTGTTTCGCCTGTTTCAGGAAGAGAAGTGGCGCAGGCTGTCGCGCCGGAGTGCCTGTATTTACTGGTGTTTCACTGTGTTGTGAAAGTGGAGCGGGCGATCCCGCCGGTGGCGGGGCAAGCCGGATTTTTACCACGCAGCTGCGTGGCGATGCCGACGACCCCGCCGTGTGGGACAAGCGTCCAGCAACTACGCCATGTCGCTTTAGGATGCTACCGCAGGTGCTGCGTTGCAGCTTTCCAGAAAACGCCGTGCACCACGTGCTTTGATCGCCTTCTCCAATACGCGCGCCGCTTGACGATCACTCACCGGTTGCGAGTACACAAGCACCCAATCGTCTGTTCCCGCCGTTGTATGTGTTTTGCCGCACCTAATCTTGCCTGTCAATTGAGTACTTAACAAATGCGGCGCTCACAGAGGGCTATCCGACTTAGATAAGGTGTACGCGATGCTGGCCTCACCAAGCTGGAGAAGGAATTGCGCGAGACGATTGCGCAAGGCCAGCAGCAGTCGGATAAGGCGGCGTGAATGAAGAAGGCGGTCCCGAAAGACCGCCTTTTCAGATGTTCATCTATCACCGGCAGACGCCACTTTTGCGTTCAGCCTTCAGCATTCTGCGTTTCCTACTGCCCCCGAACACAGCGGAAACCATAGTAGTAGGACGAGTAGCTCCGGGCGTCGTAGTGGCGACTCGCGACGCGACAGACGCTTGCGCCGTCGTACCAATAGCCGCCGCGCAGCACGCGAGACGCGCCAGAAGCAGGCCCGCACGGATCATTCGCCGGTGAAATCGAGTAATACAAACCTGAATACCGGTCCCAGCACCATTCATACACATTCCCTGTCATGTCATACAGCCCATAGCCGTTCGGCGCGAAATACCCGACCGGACTGGTGTAGGGCATATCGCCCGCTACAAAGGTCGGATGAAAACCGCGCGTGGCACTTGTGTCATAACTGTAGATGGCATTGCTAATGTAATTGGCGTTGGTGTGCGTGATATTCAAGTCATTCCATGAAAACCGTCGGCCATTCAATCCACCCCGCGCCGCTTTCTCCCATTCCGCCTCGGTCGGCAGGCGATAGCCGTTGGCAGTCCATTTCACCCATTCGTTCGACAGATTCTCTGACCCGCCGCGGTACACCAGGGTCTGGGCCGCATTGGTATAATAGCACGGTGTCAGGCCTTCTTTCTCACTGCGCGCATTGCACCATTTGACGCAATCGTACCAATTTATGGTCTGCGCCGGATGATCCGCCGCTTTGCCGCTGCCGGCATGGTCAAATGTGTAGCCATTCGCAATCGCCCAATTGCGCACCTCAAACCACTGTTGCGACGTCACCAGATATCTATTCATGTAAAACGCGCTGACCATGACCGTATGCACCGGCAGTTCAATGGAATAGCCCTCGAAGGCATCCATGCAGTTGCCCATGACGAACGCGCCGGCCGGGATCAGCGCCATGTCATTGGTGGCGACTATCGTTTCGGTTGCCGTCACGCGCACATGGGCTTGGCTGGTAATGGTGAACGGAAAATCGCCCGCCGCAGACCAGACGACTTGCTTGAGTGTGCCGGTGGTCACACCCGCACCAACATCGCCGCTGAAATGCGTGCAGTTCAATGAATACGTCGCGCCGGAATTTGTGGATGCATACAGCAAGACCGTATACACGCCGCCGCTCGGATTGAGCAAGTCATAGGAAATGTCAACAATTGGTTCGTCTGGCCGCTGGACAGCCATGACACTTGTCACAGTTACCTGGCCTGCCTCCGCCACCAATGCTGTCAGCACCACAAGAGCAATGCTTATATACCTTTGCATGACGATACGCGTTAGAAAGATACAATTAGGATGTTCGCCTCTGTCTTTGTCGTTTGCGCGCGGCCATACTCGCCAGTACCAGCGCCGCCAGCGTGGCGCTCGCCCCTTCCGGCACAACCATGAAAGCGTTGCCGTTGAATATCATGCTGTTCGTCAAGCCACTGCTGTCAGTCACCTCAAAACGCACAACATACGTCGTGCCGCCGCCAGCCAAAGACTCGGGTACCAGCCAGCTGCACAACCCGGCCCAGTTGTCAATAGTGTTAGTCACCACGGCCACCTGCGCGACTGTATTGGAGACATGCACACTGATGCAGTTTATCGTGACGTTAGTGCCATCTTCATCATCGGTAATGCCATTCACCCACCAAATGATGTTGGTGGGCATCGGCGCAGACAGCACCGCTCCGGGTGACGGGAAGATCAGCGCGTTGCTGGCGATTTGCGGCATGGCTTCCGCTGCCGTCTTGCGATGTACCACAATGCCGTCACTGCTCTCCTGCGTCAGCAAATTCGTACCGATGACCTGCACGGTGTTGTCGCCGTGCAGCAAACCGGTGATGAGTGCCGTCCAAGCATCGCCAACGCGGGTTGTGTCGCCGGCGGTGCCGCCCGTGAGATTCTGCCATCTGATTACGCCGACCACATTTTCGTTGTTGGTGCCGCCAACCGTGGCGGTGGTACTGGCATAGCCGACTACGCGTGGCGTGGCGTTGGTGATGTCCACATACGGTGCGCCCGTACCAATGCCGCCACGGGTTATCGTAATGTTGTCATTGGCGGAAATGTTCCACTCATTCGTGCCGGTTACGGTAATCAGGTTCGCACCAACACCCAGCGGAATTGTAGCTTGGTTGTTCACCAGCACGCCATTTTGGCTTGTGAGCGCGTTCACCCAGCGGCGCGTACCCACGACATGCATATTATTAGTGATGCCGAGGGTGTAACTGGTCACATCGTAGCTGAGCACTGGCGGTGTCACATTGGTGATCTCCACATACGGCACGCCGGTGCCGATACCACCGCGCGTAACTGTAATGCTGTCACTGGCTGTCGCGTTCAAACCGTTGGTGCCGTAGACCGCATTCAAGGTCGAGTTGGCATAGCCGGGCGTGCCGCTCGGTGGGCCATTGACGCTTGCAGCCCACGAGACCGCCTGATTGTTGTCCAGCAGTGGATCGGTCAATTCAAGCGAAGGGCCGCCGCCATTGGGGCCGGTCGGCCACGGCGCGGCCACACCATAGAGCACCGTATCAGCAATCTGGCCAAGGCTGTTGCGCAGCGTGATCGTCTCGCCGCTATTGCTCAGGCTATTGAAGTTGTTGGTCGTGAATTCGCCGATGATGTTGGTGGTGGTCGGATTATAGGCCTGCAAATTGGTGGCAAACACAGCAAAGACACCATAGGCACCCGGCTCCAGCACGTAGGATGTCGTCTGAGTGTAAGCAATGCCGGCGCTGAAATAGTAGTTCAGTAGATCAACCGGCGTGCTGCCCGAATTGTACACCTCGATGTATTCCGTCAAATCAACGCCGACTTCGGGCGGGTTGTACATGATTTCATTGATCATCACGCTGTCGTTGGTTGCCATATCCACGGTGTTCGTGCCGTAAACCGTGATAACGTTCGCGCCCACGTTGAGTGTGATATCATTGATCGTCCACCATGGGCTGCCGGGCGAACATGTTCCGCCGCTACTGGTCAAACTGTTTGACCACCACAGCCCCACAACGCTAATGTTGTTCGATCCGCCAATGGCCGTGCTGAGAGTATCGTAGGTCACCCATGCATCGGCGTTGGTCACATCCACAAATGGCGTCCTGGTCCCGATCCCGTCGCGCGCGATGACTACGCTATCGTCCTCTATGACGCCATATAGGTTTGTGCCGTAGACGCGGATGGTATTCGTTCCAACCCCCAGGCCAACCGACGCAGCTATGAACGCCAGCCCGTTGCGGCTGAAACTAATCGCCGCCCCGCCAGCAGTGGCATTTGATACCCACATCCCACCAACAATATCTAGCGTGTTGGTTCCGGCCACGGCATAACTTGTCACATCATACGTCACCGTCACCGGCGCGTTGGTGATGTCCACAAACGGGGCGTAAGTTGCTTCTATCACCACTGGCAATAGTTGATAGCCATTGGTGGCAGACTGGCCGGAGCTGGTAAACTGCGAAAGAATAGCTTGGATGTTGCAGGCGCCGGCAGGGATAATCGTGCCAACCAGTGGATCGCCGGCGTCTTGGACACGGACGATGGCGGTCATACTGTTTTTTGAGATAGTCTGGTTGACGGCTGCGACGAACGGGTTGCCCGCGTTGGCAAAGGTCACGCCACTGATGCGCACCAGCATGCTCTCGCAGATTTCGCCCGTGGGCGCGCCGTTCTGCACATCGGTGATGTCAATGTCAATCGGGACTAGCGCAGGACCGACACCGTTGGAGATCACCGCGCTGATGTAACTGATTTCGTACAGACCACTGTACCAGGAGTTTGAGCCCTGCACGGTGACAATACTGCCGGGGCGCAAGCTGTTGCTGGCAATGGCCTGCCGGGCCGTTTGCATGAGTGCCGTCGGCCAATACAAAGTGGCGCCACCGGAACTGTCTTGGACACAGAAAGAATAGCCCGCGCCGGTCAGATCGTTGGTTTCGGACACGACAACCGGCCCGATGTCGGCAAAGACGTTGGGGCCGGCGGCGCGCGCAGTGGCGATGCTGGTAGCCGCACGGGCCGCGGAGGACGCCATGAACACGCTGAACAGACCGCAGATGAGGAGGACACAGTGCTTCATCATTATCCTTTGATATTGATAGGTAGCATTGTTTCGCCACCGGTTTCGTGTACACTAGTGTTTGTTAACTACGCTTCAACCATTATGGCACATTCCTTGTTGAATTACAAGGTCTCTGGTTCCGTCGATCAAGAAGATCGCCGAACTCGCCATGCTCAATATCCGTGTGGCCGATGTATTGGAAGCGCGCCAAGGCGGATGGCTGCGGTGGGTCAGGGGCGCATGGGTGGTCAAAGGCGATGCCCTTATTGGCGTTGATCTGACGAAGGCAATCATCAATGCGGATGAGACGCACAAGCAGATGTCTTTGCAACTGCCTATGCCGACCGTATTGCAGGCCAGGGTGGATCATCAGAAGACCAAGACGTACGATGTGCAACGGGGGCTATGCGCCGGCCAAGAGCGTGAATCCGACCTGCGCGATGCGGCAATGCGCCAGGCCCAACAATCGATCGAGGCGGCAGCCAATACCCCGGACAACATCCACGCAGCCCGCCGCAGATTGGAGAAATTGCTGGGGAGAGCCTGCAAATCGCGTGGATGGACGGCAACAATAACGTGGATGGATGCCTGCCCGTCCAACAGCAGCGCGTTGGTTGTCGGACCAGCGTCAGCGCGGTGAACATGACGTGCTTAATCCTGCCGATAACATTGGGCGGCAGTCATCTCAACATTCCACATTGACGCAAAGCACCGCAATGACCGGAAAGAATGGCATAAATGAAAAAGGCGGCCCTGCAAGACCGCCTTTTTAGATGTTCATCATCGCCAACTGCCCGTCATCGCATTCGGCGTTCTGCGTTCAGCATTTCCTACAGCCCCCGCACACACCGAAACCCAAAGGAGTAGATCGAGCGGTCCGGAGTGTAGTAGTTGCGAAACGCGACGCGACAGAAGTACGCGTCGGAGCCCCAACCGCCGCCGCGCAGCACGCGATACGTGCCACTTCCAGACCCGTGTGTGTCATTCTGCGTCGCACCCCCGGTGCTGTACCAAGTGCCGTCGTACCAGTCCCAGCACCATTCCCACACATCCCCCGCCATGTCATACAACCCGTACCCGTTCGGTGCAAAATAGCCCACTGGGCTGGTGTAGGGCGATGGCGCATTGGTGAAAGCGGGATTATATTCGCGCGTCGCGCTTGTGTCATAAGGGTAGCTGGCAGAACTATGGTAATTCGCGTTGGTGTGCGTTATATTTAAGTCGTTCCATGGAAAGCGGCGGCCACTCAGCCCGCCGCGCGCTGCCTTCTCCCACTCCGCCTCAGTCGGCAAGCGATAGCCGTTCACGTTCCAGTTCACCCATTCATTTGAAAGATTCGCTGACCCGCCGCGGTACACCAGTGTCTGCGCCATGTTGGTATAATAGCACGGCGTCAGCCCTTCTTTCTCGCTACGCGCATTGCACCACTTGACGCAATCATGCCAACTGACGGTCTGCACCGGATGGTTCACCGCTTTGCCGGAACCCGCGCCAAACGTGTAGCCATTCGCAAGCGCCCAGTTTCTCACCTCAAACCACTGCTGCGACGTCACCTCACATTTGTCCATGTAAAACGCGCTGACCATGACTGTGTGCACCGGAAGTTCATCTGGCCAGCCCTCACTGGCGAGTATGCAGTTGCCCATGGCGAACGCGCTGGCCGGAATCAACGCCATGCTGTCCGACGCCCGCAACCGCACGCGCGTGTTGGAATACACGCCGATCGGCAACGTGTCTTCCCGGGCAGCCCAGATAATCAGCTTGGCCGTGCCGGTGGCCACATTGTTGCCCACGTCGCCGGTGAAATTCGTGCAGGTGCTGAAAAACGTCACTCCGCCATTGGTGGAAATGCTGACGCCCACGGCATTGGTCAGCGCACTGGCACTGGCCAAATCATAACTGATCGTCACGACAGCCCCGGGGGACGCGATGGCGGTGACATTCGTGACTGTCACGGCGGCGAAGGTGGTGAACGCGCTCAGCGCGAGCACTAGCATAATTCTCATTCGCATCGTTTTCCTCTGCAATTATTGGCCATCAACGCATGTTTTATAGTAGCATATTCTTCGGCACAGCACAAATGACGCACCGATTCTACAGCCGTCAAAGCGCACCACCCGCACCACCCGCACTTAATCCCCGCCGTTTTCGCGTTATAATATATGTAGCAGAAATGCTACAAAAACTACGTGCAGCGTCCGTCCTCACCCGCAGTTTCACGTTGCTCTGCCCTTACCTGTTCATCCTTCCACACAAGGAATCACTATGCTCAATACCACCACGCACGCGGACATGGGCACGTCCGCTCACATGTGTAACGACAATGCCCAGCCCCGCAGCAAACCCACCCTGCTCCAGTCACTCGGGAACTGTGTCTTGCGCACCGTTCATGCCATCGCGCTCAGCATTCAGAAGACCGCGCCGCTTCTCAGTGCCATGCTCTCCCGTTTTCCCCGCACCATCGGCACGCTCGTTCTCGGGTCGATCCTGCTCATCCTGCTCAATTCCGTCCCGTTCATCGGTGGCGCATTGATGTACATCGGCATCATCCTGATCGTCGCCGGTGGCATTGTATCGTTGTACATTGACACGATTGACTATTTTAATGAGCGCCGGATGAAAAACACCTTGCGCCAAACTGTTGATTCATTCCGCAGCGCCATGACCGATGGAGACCACCATGCAAGTACTGACAGCCCAACAAATCGTCCAGATGTTCATATCTGATGAGCAATGGTACGGCTTCAGCGGCATGTTCGAGGGCACTTATGGCGGTCGGTTATTATTGGATGCCGACCGTGATGCATTCGTCTGGCTGAGTGACGAGGAGTTTGATGCATTGCAGCAAACTGCCGATGATGCCCTCCACACAGCCAATTATGATCTGCTGCCAACCATCACTGGCAATAATGAAGCCGTACATGACCACCCCATCACCAATATGTCCGCCGCTTGATACGACAATGTGAGCACCGCGTAGTTTAAATGGATTGTGCAGTATCGGCATGCACATAGAACACCTTGTCTCAACAAGGAAATAGTCGTTCAAATCGACTCGCGGTGGCCACTTCTATTGTGGTCTGCTCACTTTTCAGGAATAATTAATATCTGCAGATATTAATTTCATTCAACAATATACAACCCTCTGGAGAACACCGATGCCCAAGTTGAATATCACGTCTGCCGAATACCATGCCCATCCTGCTCTTGGATCAAGTGGCATCCGGCTCTTGCGTCAACGTCCATCATTGTTCAAATGTCGTGTCCTGGATGGCGTCACTGAACAAAAACGTTGCTTTGATCTTGGCACAGCATTTCATGCCGCGGTACTCGAACCGGATGCTTTTGCCACGAATTATACCTTATCCGATCTGGACAAGCGTACCAAGGAATACAAAGCATTCGCCACTGACAATGCCGGTAAGAATATTCTGAATGCCAATGACTATGCCATCGTGACCGGTATGCGTGATGGTGTTATGCGCAATGCCACCGCCGCCAAATTGTTTGCCAAGTCACCGGAAGTGGAAATGTCATATTTCTGGAATGACAAAATCACAAATGTTGAATGCAAATGCCGACCTGATGCGTTACTGGAAAACAAAGACCGGTTGATCGCCATTGACCTGAAAAGTACGCGTGATGCATCGGCCAGGGCATTCCAGAAATCGGTGGCACAGTATGGCTACCATATTCAGGCGGCATGGTATAGTCATGGTATAGAGGTGGTAGGCGGTAGAGCAGTTGATTTGTTCCTGTTCATTGCCGTAGAGCCTGAGCCGCCATTTGACTGTGGCGTATACTATTTGTCAGAAGACGCACTGGATATAGGATGGCGCGATTGTCAAAATGCAACGAAGGTGTTTGCTGAATGCAAGAAGAGTAATTTATGGCCAGGATTACCACCTGGTCTAACCGAATTGCCACTGCCCGAGTGGTACAACATTGAGGAGTAGATATGCTGAAGACGATCATGATTGACGGCAAGGGCTATGTCGAAGTGGCCGAGCGCATCAAAGCCTTTCGCCAATTGCACCCACAGTGGAGCATTGAGACTGCGATCCTGTCAAATGCAGATGGCGTGGTGTTGATGCAGGCGGTGGTGAAGGATGAAAGTGGCCGGGTAATTGCGACCGGTCATGCCTTCGAGAAGCAGGACAGCAACTATGTCAACCGGACCAGCTACATCGAGAACTGCGAAACCAGTGCGGTTGGCAGGGCGCTGGGGATGTTGGGCATTGGCGTGGATACCGCCATTGCCAGCGCCGAAGAAGTCGCCACGGCGCAAGCAAATCAACCGTCCCAGCCGGGCGAAGCAGGCAATGGCGCGGGTGCATCCCTTGACACCATTCTCGACCGGAAAGCCAAGATCAAATTGCTGTCAGAGCTTGCCGGTCAATTGAGTGCTGAACAGAAGGCCGCGTTCAAGGTGCAGTATCCGAACGGTACCAAAGGCTTGCGCGATACTGGATTGGCAAAGTTGGAGAAGGAACTGCGGGAGGCGATTGCGCAAGGCCAGCAGCAAGGCAAAGCGGCGTGACAGAAACGTTGCCAATGCTGAAAGGCGGTCTCCCGGATGAGGAGAGACCGCCTTTTATGTGTTCATTATCGCCCGGCCCGCTGCGTTCCGATCTTCAATCAGCAATCAGCCTTGGTGGCGCCGGCGCGAGCGGACGTAACCAGCCGTGCCGGCGAACAAGGCCGCGGCCCATGTGCCGGGCTCGGGGATACCCGTGATCGCGCCGATGCTGTTGATCGGGTTCGAGCCATAGGCCGGCGCGTTGGTCGAGCAACCGAAATAGATGCTGTCAACAGCGAGGTCGTTGCCGAACGCATCCGTCACTGTGTTGCGCAGGCGGAAACTAATGTTGCTGGGAGCGGTCACGAAGTAGCCATCGCGGTAGGTGAGAAACCACTGGTAGGCATTCGTCGGCGCGGTGGACGTGGTGAGCGACTGCCAACGGCCGTCGTCATTAAAGCTCATCTCGAAGGCGAGCTGAGGCTGGGCGCCGTCGGGATAAACGCTGGCGATATAGGCTTGGAAACGGTAGTAGATGGGCGCGTTGCTCGAGCTGATGACCACGTCCTCGGGATTCACGGTGACGTCCTGCATCCACGGGGAGAGCTCGTTGTCCGGCGCGCCATTGGCTACGAAATAGTTCACGCCGCTCTGCGCGGCGAGACTGCCTAACGCGGCCCACGCGGAATGGGCTTGGTTGAGGCTCTGGATGATCCCGTATTCTGCCTCATTGATAACCCTAGGAGGAACAACAGGGGTGGGACAATATGAATAGTCGCTGGAAAAGCTGGTGTCTCCGGACTCGAAGCTGCCGTTGACGATGAGGTTCGCGTGGACAAAGCCTGCCATGGCCAGCAAGCAGGCGCCGATGCGGATCGGCTTCAGCAATACGGCAGGAATGGCCGCACTCGTGCCGTCCGTCTTGGTGCCGTTGTGCTGGGTCACAAAGAGCATTTTTGGCTGTTCGGTCACGCCTTGCTGCATACTGGCTAATTCAACCGGTGATAGCTCTGACATAAATATCCCTTGTATTAGTTCGTGATATACCGGAACATAGAGCGTGCGCCTGCAATCGCAACGCTTATACAACGTTATGCGGACATAATATAATACCATTTTGGGGTGTCGGTGTCAAGACTACCATGCCGATTTGTGATGCCGATTTGCGCGCGTCGTAGGCGCAATCGGTGTAGACGCAATTGTTGCAGGCCTTGTTCGTCAGATTGCCGGCAAGGCTCATGGCAAGTGAATACCGCCATACCGCGCTTAATCTCACCCCGATTTGCGTTATTACAATTGAAGGGGCCACAGCCTCTTCACATCCCGCACATTGGCGATTGCATCTACGTGCTGATCGCCATTTGGGTGCATCTCCGTGTACACTTTTCAACCTATCCCGTTCCGCACATTTCAACATATTTGGAGCCCCCCATGCACAAATTACTCTATGATCGCGTCCGCCTCATTCGTGGTTTGCAGCTCGCCCTCAACAACGGCTTTTCCGATCAGGAAAAACACGCCATCGCCAACATCCTCACCACCATCCGCACTGACCCTCATCATCACTTCCTCTCCTATTCCCAAGAGGAGATCGGCAAGGTTTCCTATGCCAAGTACCCCAGCCACATGCTCGATACCGTAAAGCGTATCCGTACCACCCTCGGCAAGTATATTCGCCGGCAATGTGGCATCGGCAAGGATGACTTGAAGGATAATCTGTTGAACGCGCTCTGCGGCTACGTCTTTCGCATCGTAGAATTTGCCGATTCCATGCCGCCTGAATTCATCATCCTCACCGGTCAGGCCATCTCCGATTTCTATCGCATTGGCCCAACATCATGCATGTCCGGCAACAGCGCCAAGTACACCCACTTCTACTCCATCAATCCTGACAAGGTGGCATTGGTGACTGAGCGTCGTATGCTGTCTGTTCCCACCAACGACGGTAACTGCGAAATGGAATTGCGTGCCAGGGCATTATTGTGGACATCGGACAAGAGTGAACGCATGTTGGATCGCATCTACATTGTGATTGGCGACACGCGGCATAACGAAGGCTGCTGCGAGGAGAAGATCGGTAATGGAACAGCTTGCATTTGCGAATCAATTATCAACCGCTTCCGCACCTGGGCCCTCAAGAACAAGATCATTAACAAGGGCTCGCTGTGTGATCGGTTTGATGTCACCATGCATGTGGCGGATTATGTGCCGTATATGGACACGCTCTGCTACGGCTCATATGTGGACAATGACGTGCTGCGCATCTCGAACAAATCGGATGAATACACGCTGCAATCCATCAACGGTAATCGCCCGGAAGCCGAAGGCACCAATTGCACATCCTGCGGTGGCCGTATTGGCGAGGACGATATATATTGGGGCGATGATGATCCGTATTGCAGTGATTGCTTCTACGAGCGCTACTTCATCTGCCATAACTGCGGTGAAACATTCTCCAACGATGATTGCACAGTTGTCAAAGATCACGATTATTGTGACGAGTGCGCCGGTCGGTTGTTCGTCATGTGCGATGTGTGTGAAGAGCATGTAGCCGCAAATAGCTTGACCACCGTGAACATCAGCGATGGCACCAAAGATGTCTGCGAATCATGCCTGGAGGAATACGTTTGCTGCGCCGGTTGTCTCGAATATTTTGACGGAGCGCTTATGCACAATAGCGACGAAGGAGATGAAGTATTCTGTGAAACGTGCTTCGCCGACAAGGAACAGTCTGAAGTCGTCGAGGAATCCAGCGTATGTCATCAACAAATACCCGCCTAACAACGACGCAGGGGAAGGTGTGATCACGTATACGGAATTATGGCCCGTACATCCACATCCACCTTCCCCTCGCCACCTTTCACAACAACACCGAGCCCAACACAAGGAAACACAATGAACTCGAAATTAAACGAGCGTGAGTTGCTCAACCTGCTAATGCATTTGCTCGATAGAACCACCCCCTATGGCCAGGAAAAGACATTGGCACACATGCTTCCTGCCGGTGGGATATGGGACATGGCGGACAATTATATCGTGGAGGTCAGCACCGGTAGCACATGCCTGTTTGCCTGTCATCTCGATACCGTATGCGACGAAAGGGTAAAGCTGAAACCACGCATACATCAAGGCATGATATATTCGGCAAAGCATCGGTCACCCTTGGGCGCTGATGACAAAGCCGGTGTGCTATGCCTATGCGCCATGATTCATGCCAATATCCCCGGCATCTACATCTTTCATGCCGGTGAAGAAGTTGGTGGTATTGGTGCCCGTCATATCGCCGAATCATTTGACCTGACACGCTTCAAACGCGCTGTTGAATTTGACCGCAAAGGCCTTAATTCCGTCATCACGCAAATGGGCTGGGAAAACACCTGCAGCAATAAATTCGCCGATGCCCTATGCGATCAACTCGGGATGGGGTTTAGGCCAGATCCCACAGGTATTTTCACCGATGTATCCAATTACACCGACATCATTCCCGAAGTCACCAATATCTCCGTCGGTTACTACAACGCACACACGCCAAAGGAAATATTGAATGCGTCATGGTTGATCAACAAACTAATCCCACATCTGTATCAAGTGGATTGGGAACACCTGCCTATTGAGCGTGATCCGAATGCGTATAAAGCGCGCTGCAATTATGTGCCTTGCTGGTCCGGTTATGACACCTGCATTGGTCGTCAAAACGCATGGGATTATGACGATTACATGTTGCGTCGGGATCTACCGCATGGCTATGATTACGAGTGCGAAATGTGCGGCGGGATTACCAATGATTCACGGCTATTGGAGGAGGTGACATTGGACACTGGTGAGCTGTATTGGCTATGCGCTGACTGTGTCAATTATGTAAAGCGCGATGTGAACATGCAGCAGGGCGATGATCGGAATGAACAGATGGAACATGAGCAAAGCGTGATGCTCAGTTCGCTGTAATCAAATATCGAAGGAAAAGATGGCGGGTTATGTGGCTTGATGCACATGGCCCGCTTTTATTTACATATTGGCATAACGCATTGAAATACAGAGCATAACAATGTGCATATAAAAGACTTGCACAATTTACAGGACTAATACTAGAATATTCGAAATGCACAATGCGACGCAGGAATTGGTGGCAGATGCGCAAAATGCGATGAGATATATGAATGGAAATATGACGTAAAAAGCATCGCGAATGGCTGATGAAATGATGTCGTATAGCGGATGCAACCTAGCCTTGATCGAGGCTAGGTTATAGGGGTATATTGCGTGGGGATATTGTATGTGGATTTGGCGGATATGCCGAAGTCAGCAGATGCGCGATGAATAATGGAGCCAACTATGATCCCATTTCCAAGGTAAGAATGGGCAATATTCCGAAGAGAAAAAGGTCGATGGATAGGCTGAGAACAGTGTGGATTATGCTAATATATTGCTTTATAATGACATGAAATAATGTGTCGCATTTGCGACACATTTATTGCCAAAAACGACGATGGATTATTCACACAGGCATGGAGCAAATGCGTGCGGTCTTTGCGAGCAGCGACAATTAGAAATACCGCTGTCGACAATTACATCAATTTCTTGTTTCATTCCATCAAACGCATCGCCAAACGCTGGATCATGCCCATACACGACTGGGGCGCTGCGGCTGCTCCCAACTCTTTCTCATTTGACAATTGTTAGTTAGGCCTTGGCACTCTTGGTCTAGTTCCGGCGACTTGTCTAACTGCGCACCGCTCACCCGCCCTCAAGCGCGTTCAGCAGAGTGAACTGCTGCTGAATCGCCTTTGCCAGCGCCGCGTAGTGCCGCTGCGCCAAACTGCCAAATCGTGCTTGTGTCCACGCCGCGTCTTGCTCGTTCGCCACGGTAAGGCTTTGCTCGTTCACCAACTGCCGGATGCTCTTAACGCTATCCTCCGCCAACGGCTTCGTGTCAATGAAAAGCAGCAATTGTGCGTGATACGCATTCAAAATCTTGCGCGCTTCGGCGATGCGTTGCTCCCGCGCTTTGTCTCTTGTGAACCACGCCACGCCACTGGTCAGCATCACTACAAATACGGTCAGCGGCCAGAACACATTCATCATTGCGTAGGTCAGCGTATGCCAGCCGGCCGCCAGCGCTGCGGTACCAAATATCGTCGCGCTGAAACTAGCTGCCAGCGTCTGTTCCGCCATGCCCAATGTGAACTCTGGCGTCGCAGTCAATGCGCCAACCGCCGCGCGCGCTGCACCGTCCAACTGCGCGACCTCCTGATTATACGCCACCACACGCTTCTTCCATGTCGCCTGATATCGCGCCGCTGCTTGCTCAAAAATGTGCGCCACCTGTTTCTCGATCTCCTCGTTCGGGCACACGTCATTCAATGCCTTGTCCAACAGTATGCGCTCCTCAACTACGGTTGCATTCGCGTCCGTACCCGCAAGTTTTGCATGCATCTTGCCCGCCGCGTTGGCCAGTTGCTGCAAGACCTTCTTGCCGCGCTCGCCCAGAACATTACCGGTCCGCTTGATTAATGCGTCAACACGCCGCGGGTCTGTCGCATTGGTCAACGTATTCTGTCCGGCTGTCTTGGCCTTATTAATCGCCACGCCCCCGGTCTTCCTCCATGTATCCACCAAGCCTGTCAGCCAAGATGAGTTATCGCACAGGAATTCGGCCACTTTATCTCCCATGCCCGTGAAATAGGCATCCAGCGCATTATACACTTCATCAAAGAACGCGCTCGACGTGTCAATCGCCGTGCGCAGAAAATACTCTTTCTGCCGCGCCATTTGTTCTGCAATCGTCTCATAATGCAGACGGTATTCCATCAACCGCAGCTTGGCATCCTTCACCGCAATAAGTTTCTCATGCGCCGCCGCTGTCGCATCGGCCATCGTTGCAGGCAACGTCCCCAGTGTCGCATGTAATGTGCTTTTGATATTCTCCGCCGTGGCTGCGTCTGCAGCGCGCATACTCTCCAGCACAGCGCCAAACGCGCGCAGTGTGCATACCTGTTCGATTAAATCACGCGTGGACATGTTCATCCTCCATCCGCATTGCTTTATATGCCGTTTTGATGATGTACTGCGCCGGCTTCAGCAGGGCCGTAACGCGCGCATAGGTCTTGGCCGGGTCATCCATCGCCTTACCCACCAGCACGGCTGTGCCCATCCCCACCAAGCAGCCCCACCAGACCGGACCGCCAATGATATTCGTCACGAGAATCACCGAGCCAGAAACAACCGCGCCTTTGCCTGCCTGCACGACACATTCCCGCTTCGCCTCGCCTTTGTACAAAGCACGCGCCATGGATGCGCCGGCAATGCCCAGCAGCACCGGATTCGCGCTGGCGAAACTTGACGCCAGCATTGCGCCGCTCAAGCGCGACAAGTCTTCCGGCCGACCCCGCCGCGCCACAACAATCGCCGCTGCCAGCCCCAACGCGCCGCCCAGCAATTCTGAACCATTCACGCTCATCGCATCTGCCAAATACGATTTCGACACACCTGCGCCGGCGGCCATATGAGCAACTTTGTGAAACGTATCGGGCTCGACCGAATACAGTACATTCGTGCCGCTGACGGACGCCGTATCGCGCAGCAAATGCTCGCTGGCCTGCGCCAACTCGTTCGCAAACATGTCATCCGCCGCCACATCCTTGACCGCCGCCAGCGCGCCAAGCAGACTGTGCTGACCATCCACCAAATGGTGCAACTGCGAACCGCCAACATGCGCAGTATTATAGACCGCATCAATGGCGCGGTCGTAGGCGTCAAAATTATGATTGAACGTGTCGGCCAGCCATTGATCAAGGCGATAGCCCGGTTCGCCGGCCAGCGCACCAATCAGTCCAGCGCGCATATCCACGCGACTGGGTTTGATTCCGAGTTTAATCGCCCGCACCCGTCGTTTGCACTCTTCAGATTCTGTCGTCATAAAGGTTGTCTTAAAATAGTTCGTTTATTGTGCTCTTTCAATGTCACAGGTGCGGCTGATCAACCTGCGCCACAGCCAGTAATCTATTGCAATTGCAGACATGCCACCACAAGGCGTTCCTTTATCTTGGTAATAACTGTTTTCACGGTGTTCCTTAGAAACTTGGCAGCCACAGAGATCGCAATCGCAGCATCATTTGAACTCAGATCCGCTTGCGACACTTCATGTGCTGTATCAATCATAATGCCTCTGTGTGCATCGTTGGCGTTGAACATCGCTTGAGCGCATGCACACGCATCGCATGACAACTTCCGCAGATCCACTTGGGGGAGTATGACGTTTTTTCTCATAGTCAATACTTCCAACACTAGCAGAAGTGGTTGAATAACAATGGCCAATTCGTCCATGATATGTAGCTTGGCATAATGCTTCATATCCTGTTTTACTTTGAGTATGATCTCTTCATCGCATAGATCCTCCAGGGTACGCTCTTGATTGTCTTTTGTGGGAAGACTAAGCTGCTTGCCTATGACCGGTCTATACTCATTGAGAAAGACACCCTCACGTATCTTAAGATTTTTAATGATGTCATACATTTTGAACGACAGTGGGTGTGCTCTCACCAAGCAGCTCCAGCCAGACTTATTGTATAGAGCTACAATATTGGTCGTGCAGGCTATGACGGCATATTCTGAAGTCCCGAGGTCTTTACACTGACATATCTGGCTTGTGCGCACAGGTGCAACTTTCACTATTGGGCTCTTCGCAGCAGCATGTACAGATTTGCTCCTGGGATTTTGTCTTTGTTCCATTTGGTTTGCAGGCGTCCGGAGAGGCGGACAGTGCTCAACATGAACCTTGATTCCGTCCAGTGCGACCACTACCGGAGCAGACTCGGGTGTGTCAAATCGCAAAACACACTCTACGCCGAGTGCAATTCTGGGCCGGAGGTTCTGAGCAACATTAGTGATCGGTATCTGATGTTGCTGTTGACACGCTGCAACACGAATGGCGCGCGCTTGTCCAATGCCGAATACAGACACAACTTTTCCGGTGATCTCATTCACGGCAACTCCCACGGCGGTTTGCGGCGCGCCGCCGCGTTGCTTTTAGTTGTTTGGTACCTCATCACGCTGTATTCTTGTTGCTTGAGATCCATAAAAGACAATAAATCCTCCAATGCTGCAAAACCGTCTTTGGCTTCCTGATCCAAGTACTTCGCTGTCGCTCCGGCCAACCCGGAAAACAACCCAACCATGTGCTGTAGATGATCCTGCTTGAGTTTGCCAGCCTTCTCGGTGAGTTCCTGTTCAATAACCTGTTGAACAGCACCAATATTGCTTCGCTGTAGAACTTGATTGTCTCTGCGCAGCATACCATCCATGCCAAGTTTAGCACTAATTGGTATGATGTCCTCGGTCACATCCTTGCAGCCTTCTTGAACTGCTTTCACAACCCTGTCCAGTTCTTCGTGCCAGCGCTCTGGTTCTCTCTCAAATCCCCTTATTCTATCAATGCCGTTTATTATGCCATATACTCGGCAGCCTCTTGATCTGATTGCCTCGATATAACGCATTTCTGTGCCGCACATCGGCTTGGTTGCCTTAAACAGCCAGAACACGACCTCCACGCTGTTCAAATAATGTAAGGTTGTTCTTTCATGCTCAATAATCTTGGAATTAAGCCCTGGTGTGTCATATATTGTGATCTTCTTGAGTGGCTTATAATCGAAATAGACCGATACAAAAGCAACGTCTTTCCGAACAGCGGAAATCTGCGTCTCATCAACCAATGTCTTGTAGTCTTCTAAGGATGATTTTTCTGTGGTTCCATTTCGATAATGAATTATTACTTCAGGATATGGCGCGTAAAGAAGCTTTGACACGACTGCTGTTGTTTCTGAAATCTTCATGGGTAGGAATGGCTCTCCTCCCAGCAAAGCGTTTATCAGTGTTGACTTACCTGCGGAGAATTCTCCTATGACTGCCACATTAAGCGTTTCTTGCTCTAAACGCGCCAACCTGTTGATAATGCGCGTGATCTCCGTCTTGAGTTCTGAGAACAACTCCCAACCATGGAAGGAACCCGAAATACTCTCAAGCGAGCGTATCAGTGCAGGTGTGTCTGCGAGATCAACATTATGTGCGGTGCGAGAGCGCCCAGCTTCAGATAGGATCTCTTCTCTGCATCGCTCAGCGGCCGAGAACGCATCACGGTCATTAAGACCGGCATCTGTGTCAAATGGACGTGAGTTCACCAATTAGCGCTTCTGTTCGCGTGTGTCTTGAGGAGAGTTCTTCGCGCAAGACTCCGACATTACTTGCTTGGCGGTCGCGGTTCAGTTCATCGAGCTTTCTGGACATGCCAGCAAAGTACCCGTGCGTAATCTTCTCCACTTGCCCGGTGAGATCTGATAATGCTGCTCTCAACATTTCACTAATCTTGACCATGATTTCCTGAGTGATCATGTTGAACACTGAACTTAGACTGTCCATCCGGTGTTCTTCCAACAATCGTTTGATAGGGCGGCGCACGGTCGTGAGCGCTTGGCTCTCCCCACCCGTATCACCAATATTAGAGAATAGAGTAAGCCCGCCAGCGATAGCCAATATCGCGCCCACACCACCACTAACAATGAAGCCAGCAGCAAGCAATCCTATCCCTAAACCCGAAATGGCGGTGCCAGTCTTCTGTTTGCTTGCCGGCACCGCCTCTTGTTTTTCGTCGGTGTACTCAGTGACTTCCCTAGTAACCGTCTTTATGCTTAGCCTAACTGGCGACAATGGTACAGACAAAAGCGACGTGTGAGCAGTTGGAAGCAAGGCCGACGTAGCTTGCAACAATTCGAAGTCAACACTTGATAGTTCGCTCGCAGCCCATTTCATCACATCATTATAAAAGTCATGCCATATTTTATCCGTATACATCAACCATTGGCGTACTTCATTCTCAATTTCATCTTGTATTTCGCTCTTTAAGGCTGGCGTCATCTCAACGCCCATGCACCTCGATTCAATTCTGATTTGTGCAGTCTTCGCTTTGGTTGTTAAATCGGTCTCCAACTTGTTTTGCAGTTTCATAAAGCCTGAATGCATCTCGTCTGTGATATTACGAATTGATGCGCTTTCTTTGGCAATCGCAGTTTCCAAGTGCGTTGTGCTGATCTTGTACTTCTCTCCAGTAAGATTGACCGACTCTGCCCGGAGTACCATTTCGCTGTCGTATTCTCTCAGATTGTCAAGTGTGGCATCTCGGATTCTCATCAACCGCTTTTCTGCACTTTCCTTAACAACGTACGCAGCCATGTCATCTTCCAACTCAGCAACACCAGATGTGCGTAGCACTTCGGCGTCGCCCGTTTGGCGTGCTTCCAGTGCTTCTAGTGCCGAGAGAGCATATAGTTTCTCAACCGATGGGATGAGCGCATTGACTTGAACAAGCGTGTCCGCAATGCAGCCTTGCAGTTCTTCACGCTGATCATTGAAGATGTCACAGCGATTAATGGCAACAAACACTTTACCAAAATTGCGCGGACCGATTTCGCGCTTGATAAACGTCATCTCGTGCGCCGTTAGTAAGAACTCAGCATTTAGCACAAGCACAATGGCATCCGCAATGTTCATGAAATTCAGTGCTATAGACTCGCGCGCCCGCACGGCACTATTTATGCCAGGCGTATCTACGATTATCATTCCATTCGCCAGAATGGCGCACGGGTGCAATACATCAATATAGCGCACCTTCAGAAACTCAGGATTATCAACCGTTGCCAATTCTTTCAGCCGCGCAATTGGATGAGTTTCCTCGCGTCCATCTTCGTAGTGAACAGATAATTCCGCAGTGCTTCCATACCTGACTTGAGTGATCGTCGCTGAACATTCTGCAGTCCAAGTCGGAAGTAGCTCGCTGCCGATAATGGCATTCACAAGTGTTGACTTGCCTCCCTTAAACTCGCCAACAACGGCAATTTTAACTGCATCTACAGCAATACTTGCGCGCAGCAACTCTACTTCTTGTAGTCTTTGTGGTTGATTGGCATCTTTATAAAGGCTAATCGTGTTATCAAGAATCTGCACAAGCCGGTTCTTGATGGTAGAGTATTCCTTCAGCTTCTGTTCTAACATTGTCATAAATGCTCGCTATGTTTGCGTATTAGTGCGCATACGTGCGCGTCTAATGATGATAGCATACTTGATGGCAAACCACTGCTTTCCAACAATTCGCGATTTCTGTCTCGCCAATCATCAAGATGTATGTTGTATCGCGTCGTCAGACGCTGTGTCGCAACTAGCCGTGCGCAGGCGTAAAGAAGGAGCAGTTCTGTCACTAATGCAATCTCTTTAGTATGTTCTTTTCTACTTTGCCTTACGAGTTCACGAATAAGCTCCAGATCAACATCGCAATTGTTGTCGTCCAGCGACACGGCGATGCCACGCAGTTCTGACGGTATCTTGTCAATGTCGATCTGATCAGGCGGAACAGCTATATCAGTTGCTTGAGTGCTGTCCTGCTCAGGATGTTGTTCGCAGGCTGAAGAAAGATCAGGAAGAGTCTTTTTGTCGTGAATGAGAGTAAGCAGTGTCTTTACAGATAGTATTGTTGGTACTGTCTTAGGTACCACACTTTTCGATATTGTCTGAGCGCCAGCGCCGCGGTTTGATTTCACTTTCTGATCTGCAGGTACAATAGTGCCGTGATCGTTTTTGTCTGGTATCACTGTACTCAAGACATTTGGATGCGAAAGCTGTCTTATATCTATTGGTGCTGCATGATTAGCCATATGTGAGGGTGTGTAATCTGAACACTCCTCAATATGATCACATACTATTCTCACAACCCTGGAAGAGTTACTGCTAATCACAGTCCCACTAACCGTCTTGCCGATCAAGTCGTTCAATGACGTCTGTTTCCCAGTCAGTATTGCACTAGCAGACAGAAATGCGGAAACTCCATTGTCCAGCAACACACTAAGGCCGCCAGGACGCTTGCCCGTGACTTTGCCTCTGACGCGGATAGACGGATCCACCTTGATGCTCATTTATGTTACTCCATGTCTAATTCTAATTGGCGGAGGTGCATCCTCTGAATCCGGGTGTATTTCGTGTATTCTTCTCGCTACCTCTTCTGCTTCTATAAACATTTGCATATGACTGGTCCGCAGCGGTTCTATCAAACTCTTCACCCACGACCTATCAATGCCAGTATGCCACATGTTTTCTGCACCAAGTATGTATTGTATAAACAATTGTTTCAAGTAGTCAGCCGGTGCTTCAGACAGATTCACGCTATCATACAGTTTCTGCACACAGGGACATTTATATTGGTGGTGACCTAATACTGCACGAAACCAATATCTGACCAGTTTAGATCGTCCACGTATATCTTTTTCCATGTCAGCAAGCAGCGCATCGCACTGATTTATAGTGTGACAAACCGAACTCACAAAGAACCAGTCCACATACTTGTTACGGCCGCGTGGAGGCAGTAAATCATTCAGCGCAACGAAAGCGGGTGTAATCGATAGTTTTGTGAATGTTATCGGCTTTGATTCCAGAGTGCGTTGGTAATTCGTGCCCATTGGAAGATGCGAAAATAACTTTGTGATTAGTTCGCCTATAATCGCGCCTGAGTCGTTCTGAAACACCTGTAGCAAACACAGGGCGTTGGTCAGTTCCTCGCAAGACCTGGTTTTAAGGCATACTTGTATGGAGTGAGTTGCCATCGTGAATGCTTTGTCATGATCATATTTGAATACTAAAGGGATGAATTCCGTGAGACTCTCGCTTGTGGAGCGCACAGCGTCATCTGGATTATCTATCATGTCCCGTTCTTTTTGGCTCACCTTTCCACCAACAATATCGCTGAATACGGAAATTAGCCAGGCTCTACTATCCTTGAATGGATTCTTTTGAATGCCGGATCTTACAATGAACTCTCTGGCGCATGAGTTATTCTTACAGCAACCACAAATAAGATCCTTCAGTAGTTCGCGGGCGGCATGGTTCTCCGACAGTGAGAGTTTGTTGCCACCCGGGACTCTAGCCCACCGGCTAAGGATGCTCTGCATCATGCCCGGGAATGCTTTTGTACCTAACTGTCGTAGTTGTTCTCTAACACCAGTTCTGACCTGTGTGGATCCATCCAGGAAATCAGCGATGTACTGTTGCACAATGAGTGATTCCTGAGGATCCCCCATTAGGTCACTCAACAGTCCTTCCTCGTTGTCGAATACATGTTTCATTGCATCTCCCGACCAAGAATGCCGTTAAATACTTCTTGGTTGTCTACATTAGCAGTTACGTAAGGTGTCTTATCGTCGCCTTCATATCTGATACTCACGATTACCTCAGTTCCTTTTGGATATGTGCGAGACAGGTCTATTCTTTCACCACCTTGGTACAACAATGTATGATATACATCAAAGCCAGCATTACCCCTGCCGCAATCCTCACCAGCGAATATGAATAAGTCTACATATTGCGAATCACCTTCTTTCTCGAACTTAGTGTTTACGCACATCTCGGCATCATTCCGACCGATGATCTTCCTAAACCCATTAACAGTCTGCACATAATATGCGTCAGACGCTGGTTCCGTAATTTGTTCGTTATCCAATCCTTTCAACATACTATAAATCGCAGCTCCTTGTGCTACTGCAAGCTCTGCTGTGGCCATGCTAAAGAGAACCGGCCTGGCGAGATATACCTCAATGGCTTCTCTAAGAAGAACAAATTTAGACATACCTCCTACGCAAAGAAAATAATCAATTGAATCCGGTGAAATGTGAGTGCGCTCAAAAAAGGACTTGATAGGTGTGATACAATTTTTCGGATCATCGTTATTACCCAAAAAGCACTCGAATGTGGATTTCGCTATCTGTTCTGTCAGGTTCACCTCAAGTGTGTATTCCTTGTCGGCAACAGTTACTTCAATTGATTTCTGGACTTCCGTTTCGCCATCGCCATAGGCGTCGTTAAAGCGAATCTTGAGTTTCTCAGCTTCATCGATAAGCTTGTGACGCAATTGCTGTCGATGCTGTTTAGACAAAACAAGATCATTTAACACGGGATGTTGCTGGCACAATTGTTGGTGTAGCCAGCGCGCAAGCGTCTCGTCAAAATCCTCGCCTCCAACCTGAGTGTATCTATTAACATCTATGACTTTAAAAGTTACATTACTAAGCGTCTTCTCTTCAGTCGCATGTTTCCAACCAAGCTCGACCAGTGTTATGTCGAGCGTTCCCCCGCCTATGTCGTAGACAACAATTTTCGGATGACTGTCAATGTTAATTTTGCGTACGCCGGACTCGATGTCGTGAGCGATATATGACAGAAGGGCAGCCAAGGGTTCACTAATAAGCATGGATGACCTATGCACTTGCAGCCTAACGCCGGTTCTATGCACAGCTGTGTTTATGGCACGCAGTGTATCTTGGCGTTGTTTTGTTGTGAAAGACGCCGGCACCGTAACCGTGAGTACGTGTAATTCGTCTGATGTGCCACGTATGATCACCTCTTTTATGACGTACTCTACGTACAGGGCAGCGATGTCACTTGGTTGATATTCATTATTGGAAAACACAAAAGGAGGCACGTCGCGTCCCATAAGGCGCTTGACTGCATGCACATAACGGTCAGTGTACCCAATCGCGTCTGCTTTAGCAGCGTGTTGTTTCGCACACACACCAATGAGTGGCTCGTCGTCCAGAAAAAAGGTAACAGAAGGCAGCATCATTGGCGCTGGTTTTATCGGGTTGTTTTGCCAATCACTTTGCGGGATGAGTTGAATTCTCCCGCAGTACATGCCACGGGCATCCATCTGGCCTTCTGCAATCAGAGTAGTCGTGGTTCCGAGATCAATTCCAAAATACGCCATGTCTTTGTTCTCCTAATGATCAGCTGCACGCATTAACATGTCCAATACATGTTGGTAACGTTCCACAATCGCGCTGGTACGATCCAGCGAGCATTTCATCAACTTGTTGTGTCGCTTTGCCTGCAATACTTCAGTTTTCTTACGCATAATGGCGAGGGCAACTATACTGTCATGTCGTACCGCAAATACCACGCGCGCATCGCGCATGGCTGCCTCGCGGTCAGGAAAGAAATAGTAACCTGCGGGTGCAGGACATTCGTCACCAATAATGCCAATCGCATATGCCGTATTAGGATCAATACATCCGTCCTGATCACCCTCTACTATCTGATCCAATGACAACGACCCGCATACGTGTTTGCGCAGGCCTTCCACAAAATGAAGTTGCTGAGACAGTAATGGCGATTGCGATATGGCGCGAATAATACTAAACAAGAGATGCGTCTCGTGGCAGACAATTACTCGACTAGATTTGAAGAGATGTTGTACATGATCTTTGTGAGTCACAGTCCGTCCGCGTTCGACTGTTTTCGTACAGTTGCTGAGTCCGGCCTCTACGCAGGTAACATAGTTGCTCTCCGGCACGATGACAAGCAACGACTTGATGTTCTTATCATCAAGTGCGTCCTGTGTGAGCAATTGCTTGACAATACAATTGAAATGTAATTGACCTTCGCTTGTTTCAGTTGTTGAACCAGCGAGCGAATGCCAAAAGTGTTGTTCCACAACGTATCTTTGATCGATCCATTCGCAACGAGATTGATCGGTGACGTCGCACAGAAACCAACGAGTATCAGATTCATGTCGGGCAAAACATAATCCAGAGACTAATCGTTTATCTAGAATATCTGGCTTGATCCGAGTTTCGAGCAGAAGATGCTCTAAATAAAAGTAATTATCGCGCTCCAAAACCTTAGTGAGCGAAACTGTTGTATTAGTGAGGGATAGACAAATGCACGGAAAGCCAACAGGCGATACGATTGGTGGTACGTCAGCGGGCGGGTCTGGGCGGTTTACGTTTGAGAGTGCATTCAAACAAGCCCTGATCGATCCTGCGAGCGTATGAACTACTTCCTGATGATTTTCAGCGGTGGCCATTTTGCATTGAAGAACTTCATGAGTTCTTTTTTCATGTCAGAAATCTTTTCCTCGCTAGCCTGGATTCGTTTCATGAGGCTGTGCTTCTCTTGATCAAGTGAAGACAGCTCGCGCTCCAGTGATTCCAACACTGTCCTATTATTTTCAGCTACATTCATTGTTCTATTGTATTTTCATATCTGCTACATCATTAGCGCCGCCAGTTGTTTCTGTTTCTCCTGTGTTTTTTTGAACCGGGTGGCAACGGCGCACTCACGTTGCCTGTTAATGTGACATTGCTAGTAAACGCTCTATCCTGAGCATCATCGTGATGGCCCATTTCTGTGTGCGGCAAATCGCCGTCTTGGACAGCCCGCCCAGATTCAATGTCGCGCAGTTTGTTGTACAATTCCGCTGTCCGCCCCCATTTTGGCCAGAACAGCAGGCTCCGAAAGTGAAGAAAGGTTTTCGCAAGAAGCATCAAGTCGCTCTTCATTTGATTCATATCAGCCTTTATGCTGTTCGACTCATTCTGGATACGTCTGTCTTGCTCTGTCACGTAATTGACTATGTCTTGACTGAGTGTTTCTCGCGCATTTTTGATTGAAGCTTCCAGTTTGGAGTGCTGGCCGTTCATAGTGACCCTCGCTTCCGAAAGTTCGTTCTTAATGAGTTCGATGCTCGATTGGAGAGCAGTCTGTATCCGAGGAAGTTCTGCTTGGCCGTTCTTGAGTCCTTCCATTGTTTCTGCGGCTTGATCAATGATTTTATTGAGTTTATCATCTGTACTCGATTGAGCCAAGCGCAGATCGGAAGTATGCCTTGATATCTCTGCCTGAAGCTCCAACGCCCGCTTGAAACCATCTATTAAATGCGGATCGTCTAGCAACACGTTGAGCTTCTGCACTTGTTCTTGTTGATCACGTTGCAGCGTCCTTTCAAAGCCGGCAATGATTTGTCTTAACTTGTCAAATGTCTGGTTCATATACTACTCCTGATGTACACATAATGGTGATACCCGTGCTTCAACCCACACTGTTTCATTGTCACGCCATCCTTTGGTAACGACTCGAAAATGACATTCGGGTTGATCAGCCGAGAATGGTGTGCAACCCATGAAATCGTAGTTTTTGACTTCGGGATCTTCGCGATGCAGCACAATTGTATCAGCATCAGGGTAACTAGTCAACGTTTTGCCATTGAAGTCACGGATAAAACTGCCCACGTCGCCGCCCGCTGCAAGACAAGCTCTTACAGCGCGTGTGTTCATCGACTGATTGGTGATTCGTAGTTGTTGGCACTCCTGCTCATGCTTCTGAATCACCCTGTCGGCATCTTCATAACGAGCCATGTTGTCACCCATCATTTTCATCTTGGCTTTCATGCTCTCGTTTTTCATTAACAAATCATCCAGTTGGCCACGAAGCAGATTGCTTTTGACTGACAATTCTTCCAGTTGGCCGCGAAGCACCTTGACATCAGCGAAGGATTTCGTCTCGAGTTCGCAGTACTGTGATTCTAGTTCTCGCAGTGCTGCTTTTACTTCAGACATGAATTTAAGAATGACATCAAAAGTCACACTGGAGTTTCGCTGTGGGGCGCGGTGGTAATTGTTGTCTGAGCGCATTTTGATATTCTCTATTGGTATTAGAACACAAATTCACCGGAACCAGATCCAAAATCATGCACATCAATGTGAAACGATGCTGCCAACCGTGAGAGAACGCTCCCCGTACATCCGTGTGAGTAGATACAAATCGAGTCTGGAGCCATGGTCAGTAGCATACCGAGCAATTCAGGCATACTTGGATGAGTGTAAGCATCATAAGAGTGCATGTCGGGCAGACGTTTCTCGCAAAAACGCTGGGGATACAGCCACTCAATTGTGCTATCGCCTTTGAATTCTTGGTAGATGTCCCAGAAGAATCCACGTGGTTCGTCAAAGGAAGCCCCGCATATGTTGATGGCACTTCTTATTAGGGTGGTAGACTCTTCCAGAGGAATATCCCAAGGCGGCGTGGTGATTGACTGTCTATGCGCGCGCGCGAGGCCAGCTGTGACAAGGGGATACTTACTTGCACCGCCATTGCGTTGGTGCATGGCACAGGCTGTGTATAATTCGTGAAACTCACCCAATGCGCTCGTCGCAAAGACAAGCGTGCGCTGATCTCGATACGCGGCTTCTATGCTGGTCTGAATTGACCGTCTATTAAAATCCGAGCTTCCTGTGGGGAGACCTGTCGCATTGGCATGTGTACCGTCGAGAAAAAGACAGGCAACATTATTAACACCCAACTGGGCTGGCACAAACCCACCAACATCTCGCAGGGCGCCTTCGCCTGCGACAACAATAGAATGCCCGGAGCAAGGGTCGAGAAGCACATAAGCCAACGCGCCGGGACAATGCGCTGCCGCATGCCCAGTCACTGAGACCCCTGCGAGCATGACACTCATGTCTGTGTCTAAAACAATTGAATTTTCCTGAAGGAGACGGGCTGTAATGTAATCACCACGTTCTATTAAGTCATTCTGAAGCAGCGACAGCGTGTGATCACTCAGCACCACGCTTGCCTTGGGATTGACAGACAACAGGTAACCAAGCGATTGCACATGATCACGATGAGCGTGTGTTATTAGGAAAGCAGCAACCGATGCGGCAGAATTCACAATCGCTGTAGCAGAAGGCCCCGGATCGCACACAATTGTTTCTGCATGCGCATGAATGACAATACACTGTCCAGACACTTCCACTCTGAATCCCATTTCCTTTCTATGATTCCGATTCGAAAATGCTGTTTTTTGAGCAAGGCCAATCCATTTTTCGATTTCGCCAGGGTGAATGAGATGCACGTACTGGTCAAAAGGCCTACCTTTTGACGTATATGTAAAGCACGCTTGCTCAGCAGTAAGAAGGCTGTGCGAATCACTGGGAAGATTGAACATACTTCTCCCATGCGCCGAGAAACTTCTCAGATGATCCTTTGTCAAGTTTGGCTTTATACACAGCGGCAAATAGTTTCTCAATCGGTGTTCCATCAACAGTCAACCCAAGCGATGCTTCATCAAATTGGAAAGACTCCGGCTGTGGGTGGCGCGGCAACACCCTAAGCAGCCATTGTTGCGCTCGTGTGTTATCGTACCGGTACATTCGCTTGAACAAATCAGGGGCCCATTCAGAAACATATCCAGCCTCAAGGTCGCTTTCTAAAATCGCCATGACTGCTGCGTCTGCGCAAACACGTTCAAGATTGCTTGAAAGCTTGTCTGCGCGCGATTGGAGCTCTTCTACAGTATTTTTCAGAACTGTGTTCTTATCTGACAGCTCTAATATTTCGCTCCTGCTTGTGTTAATATCTTCTGAAAGTTTCTTAAGTCCCTTATGCTTTGCTGCTATATCACTCTGGATAGAACAGAGGTTTTCCCGTGATTCGGCAATCTTATTAGCTAATACGCTGTCTTCATCAATCAAGTGTTGGCGCTTCTCACGCACTTTCATCAGATCATTCACCAATGCTTCATATTCTGCTTTGCTCTTCTGGTGAGACCGTTTGACGTTATTGCAGTCTGCCTGGGTAGATTCAAGTTCTTTCTTTGTCTTTACTGTTTCTTCTCTGCGTTGTCTAAGTTCATCAGCCAATAGCGTACATTCCGCATCATATTCCTCACGTTTGCGTTCATATTGCTTGGCTGCCTCAATTGTTAAGTGAGCCTCATGCGCAGAGCATTGCAGTTTTTTGGTTTCCGCCTCGCATTTCACGAGTGCTTCGTATTTCTCCAAGTATTTTTGTTTTGCTCCCTCGGCCTGTCTTTGAAACGTCGCGAGTTGCTCCTTGGCTTGCACGATTTCGGATTGCTTCTCTGCAAGCCTTGTCTCCAGCGCTGCGTTTTCTGTTATATAAAATTCTCGCGTGTGTAGGTAGGCCTGTGCAGCTTCAATCTTGCGTTCCGCCTCTTTATACGTCTCACGAACGTCTCCTAACTGCGCCTCGGCTTGCTCGATGTCATGCCTAGATTGCATGAGAAGTTTCATCTTCTCGGAAATTTCATTATCCAGTCTCTTGACTTCTTTTGATTTATCGCCAATGTCAAGAACGTACTTGCCATCAAGAGCGCGGAGCAAATCGGCTTTTTCTGCAACGAGCTGCTGCTTTTCCTTTTCAAGCTCGGCAATTCGCCGTGGCGCTGTGAGAATCTCAATCAATCCCATTACCAACTCCTGTACTTAAGTTCTCATATTCTACTTGGTTCGTACGTATTTGTCAACTATGTGCAACACGTTGTTGCAAGTCAGTAGAAATGTCCTATGGTTACGTTCAGTAGAAATGTCCTGTTGTGCCCGTGTCATCAAGCACGTCACACAAAGCATCGCGCGTGGGGCGCGCGCGCGCGTGAGGCGCGGACTGCCGCACTGATATCTTTCACATTCAAGTACCTGCCGCGATGGCGGAGATGCATGCTGCCGTCCAGCCGGATTTCCACCTCGACGCGCAGGCGCGGACACACCCGCACCGGCTGGTTCTTGAGCAGTTGAAAGACGCGGTTGCGGCAGCGCACCGTATAGTCGTTGGCCACCACCCGCGGCGTGCGGATGGTGAAGATCTCGTCCAGCCGGTGTTCCTTGAGCAATGGCCGGTGTAGGTCGACTTCCTCCGCCGGCGCCACGCCAAAGCGTTGGTTGTACCGCGCCAGATAGCCCCGCAGAAAGACGTTGCCTTTCTCGCGCGTGCTGATCCCCGCCAGGCGCAGCTCTTTCACCAACCGGTCCTGCAGGGTCTCAAACGTCCGTTCCACCCGGCCTTTGGCTTGCGGACTCCCCGCGCACCGTACCGCGATGTTCAGTTCCTTGGTGGCGCGCACATACTGCGTCTCGGCCTGGTCGTCCCGCAGTTCCTCCTCAATCGTTGCCGCCCGGTTCACCCGATAGATCGAGTCCCGGTCCGGATACAGTTCCACCGGCCGGCCGTGCCGTTCCACATATTTTCGTGTCATGCGCATCAGTGTCAGCGTGTCTTCGCTCTCCTCAAACGATCCTTCCATGATCCGCCCGGTGGCGTCGTCCACAAATATGATCAGCGTGCAGCGCGCTCCCCGCTCTTCAAACCACGCATGCTCGCTGCCGTCCACCTGCACCAGCATCCCCACGCATTGCCGCCGTTCCCGCCAGGCACGGTGCCGCCGTTTCCCGCGTTTGGCCTTCCACTGCTGCGTGCGTATCATCAGCCGTCGCACCGTGCTTACGCTCAGTGTGATCCCGTCCCGCCGCGCCAGCATCTCCTGCGCCAGCGTCGGTCCGAAATCCTGGTACTGCCGTTCAATGGCCTCCTGCGCCGCGGCGCTCGTCTTCTGCGCTGTCCGCCGGGGGGATGCACGCCCCTTCAGCCGATGGATCACACCAGCCTTGCTTTCCCGCCTCACGCGGGCGACCATCCGCCGTATCTGCCGCGGGCTCCTCCCCAGGAGGCGCCCCGCCTCACTCTGCCGCAGTTTCCCTTCGATGACGTCGCGCACTGCATGCCATCGATCTACTTCTTTTCCCCTGATTGTTAGGTCCTCCTTCATTAGCGCTCCTCGGTTTTCCTGGTGAGAAGCGTATTGTAGCATCAGAGGACATTTCTACTGAACGTAGCATAGGACATTATAACTGAATTTTGACACTATGTGCAACACGTCCACGACAATTACGACACTTAGTAAATCGACGGATGAGAAACGCTGAGAATGCGCAGTTAGACAACGCAAACTGCATCCCTGCGCAACACAGGTGGGGTTTGCGTACCCAGGCGCGGATACGTAAAAAGTGTAATTCAAGTTGTCGCCAGACGCATAAAAGTCAATCGGGTGTTTGGGAAGCTTTATGGTGTATAAACACTGAGCCACATGGTGTAAAAGTATCTAGGTGCTGGTACGCAGATGGCTGCGCATGCCACATAACCCCAGTGGAAATCAGCCTCTGCTGCGGCTAATTTCATCTTCATTGCCATATTGATCACCATTTTTGGCCATTCCCGCCTTCATCCAATTCCCCCGCAACATCTTAATTCGTCCGACTTTTGCGTTATAAAACATGTAAACACCAACATTCTTCTAACCGCCATCCCCATATTCACATGCACATCCTCATCCACATCTTGCTCTCTGCCGACACCAAGTCAATGGCAATAACAAATGCCCAAATCACCCTCAACAACCTGATCGAAGCTGGTCACTACGATTATTATAACATCGGCATCGAATCGCGCTGGCCGAATATTCCAATTGCCGTAGGCGCACATACGAAACAGGGCAAAGCCTTATTCGACAATGCGCTTCAGGCCACAAAGGATGAATTTCTCGATCACCTGTTCTTTATCCGCAATGCAATGGAGAAATTCGACGAACTGGAATTATACAATGCACAACGAAATGACACGCATGATCCAGATCAATATTGCTTCAAGTGGAGCTTTATTCGGCATGCCAATTGCGCACATTGCCATCGCGTATATTCACAATGCTGCGCGTGAGCTGCGCGAAGCGACGTACCGAGAAACGGCGTGTTGGAACTCCTATCGCTAATGCAAATCTCGGAACAGTATAATCCACGCCCACATTGAACCAGCCACGGAGACACAGGTTATAAGGAAAGCGATGCCTAACCGCCCCCAGGCTGGACGCTCTTTTCCTACAATCAACTTGTGCACGATCCCGATCAGTATGACCAGCAATGTGAGTGGAGCGAGAATGTACACGTTCAGGAATAATCCTCCAAATATCGTACATGAGGCAAGTGTTCCAATACCTTCTGGAGCATTTAGAAATGATAGTGATATAATCATCAGGAGCGTGATCGAAAAGGAGACGAGGGCGATTGCCAACCCGGCTTTAGCAAAGGGAGATCCAGTTCCAACGGGGCTGCGGCTGACCTGTGGGCTGGGGCATTGGGCTGTTCCATACGTGCTGACCATACCAAGCATCATCTCTCGGGTGAAACGAATACCGTACGCTGCAACTAGTTTGGCATTTTGTTCCCAGAATTGCAAGGGCCTACAATAATTATTTACGCAGCCCATTTCACCATTGTCACCATTGTCCAATATTCCAGCTAAAACTTAATCCGCTCTCCTTTTGCGTTATAAAACATGTGGGTCGTATCTGCCGATGCTCACATCTAAATATTCACATTCACACAAGGAGTAGCGTATGGGAGACAGAACCTGGGTGACGATTACCGTTGCCCAAAATGACATTGCCACATTGCTCACCACAATGGGATTCACGATGGCCGACAAAGACAATCTCAATGCCGATGAACATGATGGGCTGTTGGATATCATACCGAACGAAATGAATTATGGTGCCTATGACGAATTGCAGGCATTGGCAGTTGCGGGTGTCACCTTTACAGCCCATAACGGTTCCGGCTGTAATTATGGCGAAGGATTGTCGGTCGGGTATAAAGGCATAATGATTGACGTGGATGCGCTGAACAATGAGCCGGTATGCGTGATCGGCAAAAACATGGAGCCGAATACCGAATCAATCAAAAACATTCGCCGGTACTATGCATTGCTCAAGAAGGCCGAAGATGAATTCGGCAAGATCAAATATCAAGTGCCCAATCAACCTGCGACTGTCAAGTAATCCTAACCACAGGGAGCATGTATGACACAACGAATTGAGCCGGGGACTATCTATGCAACACCAGGAGCATTGAACACATTGGCATTGGCAGGAGAGACCGCCATCAAGTATTTGCTAAGGCACATGTCGGGTGATTGGGGCGATATATGCGATGACGACAAGGCGGAAAACGAATATGCGATGGTCAGTGTGAAGCTCGCTTCAATTCATCCTGCTGCACACACCGTTTTCATCACGCAGCGATAGGGTTTGTCGCACTGCGGCCCGACGGCGATCCCTGGGCTGGCCGGCGCACTGATTACCGCCAACATTTCGGTAACGTTGCGCTCAACATCTTTACTGGCCGCAAGCACTTTATCTGTAATATCTTCACACGCGAAAGCGTCGTCCGGCACATGTGCCGTGCGGCCGAACTGCTCCCGCTTGAGATGCATGAGCAGACAGCGAGCAATGCGCACACCCGCGCCGGTGTAGCAGTAGTATTGTAGCGCCATATCGTTTATGTCAACATCCTTCACACGCGTACGGTTTTTAACCTCGATCAACTCCCAGCCATCGCTGTCAACCGGATTGAGCACATCAGCACGCGCAAACGTGTTTTGGTACATGAAGCCGGCCTCAAATAGCGGTCTGCGCAGCGCAAGCATTTTGTTTGACGCAAGCACACCCTTTTCAAGCCCCAAATCCCATGTGACCTCGATGCCCTGCGGGAAAAGCTGTTTGGCGCGCTTGTCCACTTCATGGCCTTTGTCAAACACCGCCTGCGCTTCAGCATCAAACGCCGGCATGCGCTCTTTGGTATTGTAGTAAAACCAAAGCAGCTTGCGGCACTGTAAGCCATTCAGATATTTGCTTTTGGAGATGAAGGCTGGCATATCGGTATTTGTGACTTATCGAATCCATTTGGGCACCGTTTCACAGAAAGCTGCGGTTAGTTCATCTTGCGATGATATTTCAGCAAGAACTCTAGCAACGCAGTTAAAATCAATTACATCACATTCATTTCGTTGAAACTCCTCAACGGACGCGCGCTCTGCCTTTTTTATTTTGTCATATGTGGTAGTCGGTTGTATGAATATGCACTTCTTCTTACCCCACTTAAGATTCTCACATTTCACATTGCGTTTAACGTGTTCTATCCTACCGCGCCAGAAGGACTCTTTGTTTTCTAATGTCAGGAGCTCCAGTTCATTAAGGTAATGCAGCAATTCATGATATTTTACCTTTGCCTCTTTCCTGCAACTTGATGATTTCATTATCTCTATTATGTCGTCTACAAGCTCCCGAAATGACAAATTCAGTCCCTTTCGGAGGTAGTCGTTTTGCTTCATGTTCAGCGAGGCCATATCTGTCTTCAATTCAACCAGATACATGGTATTTGTTTTTTTGTTCACACATAGGTAGTCAACATTGTTTGATGAGCACTTTGGTCTTTTCCTGAGAGGAAACTCTGGTATAATTGCGTCAATATCAGGCTTGTCTGGATGCTCAGCTTTTAGTATGTCGCTCAAATGGACAGCGAAGAATATGTCAGCTCGTCTTTCAAGTTGATACTTAGGCAGATTGCCCCATTCTGTAAGTTTATCGAAGAGTTGTTGTGTTTTTGTTGCTTTGCTCATGTGCGACTCCTATTTAGATTGATTGTTTGCGTATCTTGCTGCTGTTCGTGACGCCTGATCTTCCACCGCGCGTGCAAGCCATTCTGGTGACTTGACGAGGCAGTGCTCGCCGCAGGACATGATGAAAGACTTTACCCATTCGGGATTCATGCTCTTGAACGACGCCTCGACGGAACCGTCTGCATGAGATTTCAATTGCACGCGGTTCCAATGCTTCACACGGTCGGCATATTCCGCGTCGAATGTTACCACAAATGTTTCTGCGTCGCGCTCGTATTGCCGCCAGAAACTGCGGTTCCAGTATTCGCGGGCGTCAAAGTCTTCCGGCGGGACAAACTTGAGGTCAAGCAACGTGCAGGTCTTGAAGCGGTCAACGCGGAAGGCGCGCCGTTCGCCGCATTTACAGTCGAATCCCAGCAGATACCATACATCATGGTGATACACCACGCCATAGGGGTTGACGTCATGCCGGTCGGGCGTCTTGTCACCCACGCCTATGTGTGTCAGGCGAAGGCGTCGGCATTCCACAATTCCCGTGCGAATAACCTTCATGAACTGCACGCCGCGTGATTTTAGCGGAATCTCAAAATGAATGCGGGATCTCAGCCAGTCAATCCACGCGGTACGCTCAATGGGCAAGGAAGCACGGAGTTTGTCCAGCGTGCGCGCAACCTCAACCAGAGAAAAGCCAAGTTTTGGCGAGAAGACGACCGCAAAGATGAGATTCAATGCTTCTTCTGTGCCGCCTTCGAGCCCGGCAAAGGTGCGACCCGGCGCGAGCCGAACACCGCGCCCTGTCTGGCGCTCAACAGACAATTTGGTGGTATTCTCGATTTTGTCCAGATCGCGATAAAGGGTGCGCTCGGCCGTTTCAAACTGTTCGGCGAGATGGCGCGTGATATGCCAGCGATGGTCGGAAAGAAGGATCAACAAGGCCAACAACCGTTCAGCCGGCCGGTAGTGACCTGTGCGATATGTGCTTTGAGCCATTCTGCGCAAATCCGGTGCGTGATGTTGTATTGTAGCCAGTCGCAACATTTTAGTCAACAACATGAAGGCGGGATGATTTCGCCGTTCTCGATCACGCAGCGCGTCGCGTCGGATTTGTAAATATCCACCGGCCGCAGGCGGATGCCGCGCTCGCACATCTCCAGCGCGAGTTCATACACCGTCAGGACGTCCTGCTCATTCTTCGCCAGTTTGCGCCGCCCGACGGCCTCCAGTTCGTCCATCGCCGTGCGGATGGCACGCTTGCCGCCGGCCACCTCCGGCGCGTTCAACGCATGCCGCATGACCGTGAAGTAGGTCGCGTAAAACGCCACCGGCTGGTGCACTTTGCAGTAAGCGATCCGCAGCGCGTTGATGACATACGCCACGGCGTGGGCTTTGGGAAACATGTATTTGATTCTTTGGCACGACTCGATGTACCAATCCGGTACCTTGTGCTCACGCATCACCGTGATGTCGTCCGGCTTGAGCCCTTTGCCTTTGCGCACCTGCTCCATAATCTTGAACGCGCTGAACGGCGCCAGCCCTTTCTCGATCAAGTAATGCATGATGTCATCGCGGGTGCAGATGCACTGTTGCAGCGTGGCGTGGCCGTTCTTGATGATGCCGCGCGCGTTGTTGAGCCAGACATCGGTGCCGTGACTCAGGCCGGAAATGCGGATGATGTCGGCGAACGTCTGCGGGCGCGTTTCGTCCAGAATGCCGCGCATAAAATCAGTGCCGAACTCGGGAATGCCGTAGGTGCCGACTCGCGAGCCGATCGCCTTCTCGGTCACGCCCGGCGCTTTCACGCCGGAAAACAACGACAGCGTCTTGGGATCGTTCAACGGCACCTTGGTGATATCCATGCCGGTGTATTCGCTCAATAACCGGATTTGCGTCATATCGTCGTGCCTGAGAATATCGAACTTGAGCAGTTGCTCCTCCATCGTATGATAATCAAAATGCGTGGTCTGGTTGGCGCTGTCGGCACTGTTGGCCGGGTACTGCACCGGGCAGAATTCTGTAATACACCTATCAGGCGGCAGGATGATCATGCCGCCCGGATGCTGGCCGGTCGTGCGCTTGATGCCGATCAGGCCCTCAATGATGCGATTGACTTCCGCCTGCGACCATTGCTCGCCGGTCTTCTCCAGATAATTCTGGACAAAGGCGAAGGCCATCCTGTCCTGCAGCGTGCTGATCGTGCCGGCCCGGTAAACATGGTCTTTGCCAAACAAATCCTCGATATAGCGGTGCGCCCGCGCTTGATATTCGCTGGCAAAAAGCAGATCGATGTCGGGCGTCTGGCTGCCCTCGAAACCGGCGAAGGTCTCAAATGGAATGTCGAAACCGTAGCGTTCCATCAGCGCGCCGCACTGCGGGCAGACGCGTAGCGGCAGGTCCACGCCGACCTCGGCCCGGATGCCGTCGAGCGGTGCCGCGCGCGGTTCGCCGCGCTCGTCAAACTGGACGAATTCAGTGTACGAGCATTGCGCGCAGGCATAATGCGGCGCAAGGCTGTTCACCTCGGTGATGCCGGCCAGGAACGCCACAAAACTCGAGCCGACACCGCCACGTGTGCCGACGATATAGCCGTCATCCAGTGATTTCTTGGCGACTTTGTGGGCCAGCATGTACAGGTCGGCAAAATGATTTCTAATAATGTCGGTCAGTTCGCGCTGCATTCGACGCGTCACCAGCGGATGAGGCTGCGCGCCGTACAACGCGCGGCAGCGCGCCGCGCACATCTGGCGCAAGTCGTCTTCGGCGCCTTCCAGCTTCGGCGGATGGAACCCGGACGGAATCGGCGCGATCTCCTCGACCGACGCCGCAATCTGCTGCGGATTTTCGATCACCACCACGCGCGCCATTTCCGGGCCGAGATAGGCAAACTCGTCAAGCATCTCGTCCGTGGTCCTGAAATGCAGCGGTGCGTCAACGTTTTCATCAATTTCCTCGTCCCGGGCCTGGCCGATCTGCAGCACGCGCCGTAACAGCACGTCGTCCGGCTTGAGCATATGCACGTCGCCAGTTGCCGCCACCAGCTTGCCATACTGCTCGCCCAAGGCGCAGATACGCCGGTTGATCGCCAATATGTCCTCTTCCGACGCCAGCGTGCCTTTGGCCACGTAAAACAAGTTGTTGGCGCGCGGTTGGATCTCGAAATAATCATATAAGGCCTGGGCCGCGGCAAAGCGCCGGCCGAACTCGTCGGGCGTGATGGTGCCCGTGTGGGCCTGCAGGACCAGGCGGAACAGTTCGCCGTGTGCGCACGCACTGCCGATCAGCAGGCCCTCGCGATACTGTTCCAGCACGTCGCGCGGAATCAAAGGCATGCCGTAGCTATACGAGCAGTACGATAGCGACACCAGCTCGTACAAATTGCGCAGGCCATGCGGCGTGCGTGCATAAAGAATGATGTGATGCACGGTGCTATTGAACTCGTCATGACACGGGTAGACCGGGCATTCTTTCTTGTTTGCCAAGAGCTCTTTGACAAGCGTACTGGGGGCATTGGCCAGATATCCTTCCATGCCAAGAAGAACCTTGATGCCAAACCGCCGGCCCAGGGCGTGTGCTTCAGGAAAGGCATGCACATTGCCGTGGTCGGTGATGCCAATGGCCGGATGGCCCCACGATGCTGCTCGGCCAATCAGTTCTTTGACATCTGCCACGCCATCCATTTGACTCATTTTCGTGTGGGCGTGGAGTTCGATACGTTCGGTCACCGTGTCAGGGCGCACGGTGGCATTGCGCACTGCATTTGTTTGGGATGGCGTGTTCATTTTGGTCGCGTGTGCTGGTTATTCGCGACCAGTATAGCAGTCGCCAATGCCAAAATGTGTCAAGAAGTGCTACGCAATCCGCAAACCACCAGACATATGACGTCATCAATAGTCGCTGCACTTCGATTAATTGTAGTGCGTAGCTATGCAACATTATAGAGAAACCGAGCCGATATTTGGTTGATGAATGTTGAGATAGTACGTGCTACTGTGTAGGCCGGACAAAGTTCCTGACAGATTCTGACATTGACTTATGGTGTCCTGGCGGTATGGTGAACCGAACACGATTCATTTGGTTGGGTGATTGCTTGCCGTTCCCATGCGGTTTTGGTATACTTCTGCCTGTAATGCGTGTCCTGAAGCGCGGGCAAAGGCTCTGCGGTTCGGGTCGTCACAGCGGATGGTGAAGTGCAGTGATTCATACCAAAGCACAGCGGGTTTTGATCATGCCGAGGCCACGGACTGTCAGCATTGTGCATGGCGTTTGTTCTATCCAGCGGAGTTTCTGACGTGGACGCATCCCAGTTAAACGGCATGACCAATTTCATTTGGGGCATTGCGGACGACATGCTGCGCGATTTGTACGTGCGCGGCAAATACCGTGATGTAATTCTGCCCATGACCGTGTTGCGCCGCCTCGATGCCGTGCTGGAACCCACGAAAAAAGCCGTGCTGGAAATGAAAGCCGCCCTGGATCGCGAAGGTGTCGCGCATCAAGACGATGCCCTGCGCTCCGCCGCCGGGCAGGCGTTCTACAACACCTCGCCATTTCTCTTGCGTGACCTCAAATCGCGCGGCACGCAGCAAAAACTCAAAGATGACTTTGAGGCCTACCTCGACGGCTTTTCGCCGAACGTGCAGGAAATTCTCATCAATTTCGAGTTCCGCAACCAGATTCCGCGGTTGTCGAAGGCAGACGCATTGGGGCAGATTATCGACAAGTTTCTGGACAAGGACTTCAATCTCAGCCCGTACCCTGTAGGTAATCTGCCGGGACTCGACAACCATTCGATGGGCACCATGTTTGAGGAACTCGTCCGCCGCTTCAATGAGGAAAACAACGAAGAGGCCGGCGAGCACTGGACGCCGCGCGACGCCGTCCGGTTGATGGCCAATCTCATCTTTCTTCCCATCGCGGACAAGATCGAATCCGCCGCCTATCTTCTGTACGACGGCACCCTCGGTGTCGGCGGCATGCTTACCGTCGGCGAGCAAACCCTGAAGGAACTCGCACAAGCGCAAGGCAAACAGGTTACCACGCACCTCTACGGCCAGGAGATCAACGCCGAAACCTACGCCATTTGCAAAGCTGACTTGCTGCTCAAAGGCGACGGCGACAACGCTGATAACATTGTCGGCGGGCCGGCCTACTCGACCCTCTCAAACGACGCCTTCCGCTCGTTCAAGTTTGATTTCATGATGTCGAATCCGCCCTACGGCAAGAGCTGGAAGAGCGATCTCGAACGCATGGGCGGCAAGAAGGAGATCAAGGATCCGCGCTTCATCATCCAACATGCCGGTGATCCTGAGTGCTCGCTGCTGACCCGCTCCAGCGATGGCCAGCTGCTGTTCCTGGCCAACATGGTCAGCAAGATGAAGCATGACACGCCGCTGGGCAGCCGGATCGCCGAGGTCCACAATGGTTCCTCGCTGTTCACCGGCGACGCGGGCCAGGGCGAGAGCAACATCCGCCGCTGGATCATCGAGAACGACTGGCTGGAAGCGATTGTCGCCCTGCCACTGAACATGTTCTACAACACCGGCATCGCCACCTACATCTGGGTGCTGACCAACCGCAAGCCGGAACACCGCCGCGGCAAGGTCCAACTAATTGATGCGACGCAGTGGTACCACCCGCTGCGCAAGAACATGGGCAAGAAGAACTGCGAACTGCTGCCCGAGGACATCCAACGCATCTGCGATGCGTTTCTTGAGTTCAAGGAAACCGAGCAGTCGAAGATCTTCCTGAACGCCGCCTTCGGTTACTGGAAAGTGAAGGTCGAGCGCCCGTTGCGGCTCCACAGCCAGTTCAGCCGCAAAGCCATCGAGTCACTCCGTTTCGCGTCTGGCGACGAGGAAATCCGCACTGTGCTGTATGACAAACTGGGCGACGTGTTGTTTGAGAATCCCGCCGGCGTCCGTAAGGAACTGGAGCAGCTCGTTAATGACTGGGGCAAAGGCGACAGCGAGGCGGAGGATGAGGAAAACGGCGATGTCCCCACCAAGATAACTCTGCCCGACGCTAAGAAACGGAAACTCCTGGATGCGGGCACGTGGAAGCGCGACGCGACGCTGGTGGATGTTGCCACTCTGCTGCTCAAAGAAGTGGGCGGTGGGCTGTTTGCGGACTACAACGTCTTTCTGGAGCAGGTTGATGCCGCGCTAAAGAAACTACAACTAAAACTCAGCGCCGCAGACTTGAAGCTGATCGTCAACGCCGTGAGCTGGCGTGCCGAGAACGCGCCACCGGTCATCAAGAAGATACACAAGGTTGGCAAGGTCAAGCCGGATCCGTTGAACGGCCTGTTTGAAACCACGTTGGCAGGCAAGCCCGCTGTTGTTGAATACGAGCCCGACAGTGAGTTGCGCGACTATGAGCAGATCCCGCTGCTTGAAGAGGGCGGCATTGAAGCATTCATCCGCCGCGAAGTCCTGCCCTACACGCCGGACGCCTGGCTCGTCGAGGCCGACACCAAGATCGGCTACGAGATCAGTTTCACCCGCCATTTCTACCAGCCGCCGAAACTGCGCACGCTGGCAGAGATCAGTGCCGACATTGCGGCAGTCGAGCAGGAGACAGAGGGGCTGCTAAGCGAGATCACGAAAGGAACTCAGCCGTGATCGAAAGCCTCAAACCGTATCCGGCATACAAGGAGTCGGGGCAGGAATGGCTCGGCAAGGTTCCGGCGCATTGGGATCTGAAGCCCGGTCAAGCTGCATATCAAAAGCACAAGGTTTCAAACACTGGGTTAAAAGAAAATACCGTGCTCTCGCTCAGTTACGGGCGCATCAAAGTGAAAGCTACCGACAAGCAACACGGATTGGTTCCCGAGTCCTATGAGACATACCAAATCGTCAACGAGGGCAACATCATCATCCGGGGGACCGACCTTCAGAATGATCACACCAGCCTGCGCATTGGGTTAGCACGCAATCATGGAATCATATCTTCAGCATACTTATGTCTTGAAACTCGCGCTGCTGTTTCACCTGACTATGGCTACCAGATTCTTAATGCCTTTGACCTCACCAAGGCGATCTATCGCTACGGTTCAGGGCTGAGGCAAAATTTGGACCATGGGGAAATCAAGCGTCTTCCGATATTTCTCCCGCCGCCCGACGAGCAAGCCGCCATCGTGCGGTTTCTGGATCATGCGAACGCGAAGATTGACCGGTTCATCCGCGCGAAGAAAAAAGAACTCGTTCTAACCAGTGAATTGCTCTTAACCGTAACACAACACGCCATGCGGCTGCCAGGCGCGAGGAATCTTCGTTTTTCTACCGTAGCAGAAGTCATGACGCGTTCGATCGAAAGGCATGCAGGAAAAAGTTACACACCGATTGGACTATTCAATCGCGGCCGTGGGATATTCCACAAAACTATTAGGGACAGCTCCGAACTTGGTGACTCATATTTCTTCCGGGTTGAAGACGGCGACCTTGTGCTCAGTGGGCAATTTGCATGGGAGGGCGCAGTAGCTATAGCAAGAGCCAGAGATTCTGGATGCGTTGCCTCGCATCGCTATCCAATAATGCGTGGCCGCAAGGAATACGCTTCATCCGCAGTTTTACTGGCAATATTGCGAACTCCTTATGGATCAATGATGCTGGATCATAATTCCCGCGGTGCTGCAGGACGAAATAGGCCGCTAAATGCCGGTATGCTTCTCAAGGAAAAGTTGCCCATTCCACCTCATTCTGCGCATGCACGCATCACTGACTTGCTCGATCAAGAGTATGCAATCGCTCAGTCGCTTTCACAAACGATCAAATACATCAACGAATACCGCACGCGCCTGACCGCTGACATTGTGACCGGCAAGCTGGACGTGCGCGAGGCGGCGGCCCACCTGCCCGCCCTTACCGCCGAACCCACCCCCGAAGCCGCCACCACCGACCAGCTGGAAGAAACAGAATCGGAGGAGATCGAGGCATGAATGTGCGATTTATTGCTGCTGATCCGCGAAATCGAGCCCGACCGGACTTGGACACGGTGCTGGCCCATGGAACGGATCAACTGGCTATCGCGTGTGCGTTTTTGACTCCCGGCGGAGTGGAGACGTTGAAGCGCCACGCCGCGCGTCTGACGCTTCCTGATTCCTTCGTGGTCGTAGCCTGGGATCATCCAACCAGTCTCGATTCCCTGAATGCGTTGCACGCAATTATTCCAGGCAGACTTTATGTTCATCTGGGGTTGTTGACGCCGGTCGAGCGAGGGGTGGGGTCGGGACTCATGCACACCAAGGTATTCTTTGCCAGAGCGGGCGAGCAGTGCCGGCTCTGGACGGGCAGCCACAACCTGACCGCATCCGCCATGCAGGGTGTGAACTGTGAAGCTGCGGTGCTGGTTGACGGCACTCGTGGTGAGGTCGTGTTCACCGACGCGCTGGTGCACCTGAACCAATGCCGAGCGGAGGCGATGCTGTTCGATCCGCTCAATCCGCCACCGCCATTACCCTCCGAGCAGACGTTGGTAATCCACGCGGAATGCCACACCGCCTTGAAGCCTCATCCTTGGTTCGTGCATCTGCGACCAGACAACACGGATTACGACAAAGCGATGCGCCCCCCGGCTGCAGTTTGGCTTTACCTGTATAAACCCGGGACGCTTCAGTTAGGAAGACGCCGTCCACCTGCCGTGGCAACCTATTCTGGCACTCTCACCGCGTTGAATTTCACCGAGCGCCATCCCCGGTATCGCGGCATTTCCGCCGACTGGAGCGCCGCCGACTACGTCATAGAATTGAAGGTTGGAGTGCCCTGTTTAACAGAGCCGACCCCACACTCCAGCACTCCCTCACAGGGCGTTTTCCGCGTGGAGGCGAAGGAAGCTACTGACACTGTGTGGCTGACAGAAAGCCCGAAGCCCTCCTTGGAACGAGTGGTCGGAGAGCAGCGTGTCTCTGAAGTCGATCCAGAGTTTCGGCAATTCTTCACCAAAAAGTCGCTGATGGGTGGGCAATTGCTGCACCAGCAGTATCAAAGTGTGAAGACGGTCGTCCGCGTTCCACGGAAAGAAGTGGGGTTCGTCGAGCCAGCCGACATGCTGTCACGTTTCGAAACGCCAGCGAACACCGAGATCGTCATCGACGAAGAATTGGAAGCGGAGGACAAATTCGCCTTCATCTATCGCGCTAAATACCGCGCGTAAACGCGAGGAATTCGAAATATGAGCAACACATCCATTGGAAAACTTGAGCGTGTCCCACTCCGCAAAGTGTGGGAGCACGAGGCCTACGACTTCACGCAATGGTTGCAGGAGAACATCGACGTTCTGAACACCGCGCTGGATCTGAACCTCGTGAACGTGGACCGCGAGCAGGCGGCGGGTTCGTTCAGCATTGATCTTGTGGCGGAGGATGAAGGCGGCGGCACGGTCATCATCGAAAACCAGTTGGAGAAGAGCAACCACGATCACCTCGGCAAGATCATCACCTACCTTTCCAGCATGGGCGCGAAGGCCGCAATCTGGATAGTCTCCGATCCCCGGCCCGAGCACGTCGCCGCCGTAGCCTGGCTGAACGAAAGCAGCAGTGCGGCCTTTTACATGGTGAAGGTCGAGGCGGTGCGCATCGGCGACTCGCCCGCCGCACCGTTATTCACGCTCATCGTCGGCCCATCCGAAGAAACCAAGGATGTCGGCCAGACAAAGAAGGAGATCGCAGAACGTTACGGCATCCGCAAACGCTGGTGGACCACTCTGATCGAGCGTTCCGCCAAGGTGAACAAACTGCACGCGCACATCACGCCGGGTGAATACTCGTGGATTGGAGCAAGCTCGGGTGTTCGCGGGTTGAATTTGAATTACGTCATTACACAGGACGAATGCGCCGCCGAACTCTACATCGACCGGGGCAAGGACGCGGAGGAAGAGAACAAGTCCATCTTCGATCAGCTCTTCGCCCACAAAGCGGAGATCGACGCGTCCTTCGGCGAACCGCTGAGTTGGGAGCGACTGGAAGGGAAGCGCGCCTGCCGCATCCGCCACACCCAAAGCGGTGGGGGTTACCGTTCCTCCGAAGACCAATGGCCCTCCTTACAGGATACTATCATCAAAGACATGGATCGTCTGGAAAAGGCATTGCGACCTTACCTGAAACAACTGAAGTTGAACGCATGAGCACCGACACGACTGAAAAAGGCCTCGAACTTTTGATCATGCGCCACATGACCGGCACGGATGGCTTGGCGTTTCCGCCAGCCGGCGCAGCACATGAGTCCAGCACTCCTTATCGCGGCAGCGGCTGGCTGGCAGGCAACCCGGCCGATTACGACCGCGAATATGCCGTGGACACCAAACAACTCTTCTTGTTCCTGCTGGCGACGCAGCCAGACGAGTATGCCAAGCTCGGTATCGCCGATTACCAAGACCCGCATGATATGGCGCGGCAGAAGTTCCTTGCCCGCCTGCAAGGTGAAATCACGCGGCGCGGAGTGATTGATCTGCTGCGGCACGGGATCAAGCACGGGCCGCTTATCTTTGATCTGTTCTACGGCACACCCTCGCCGGAGAATCAAAAGGCCACCGCGCGGCACGCCACCAACCGTTTCAGCATCACGCGCCAACTGCGCTACAGCCGCGAGCAAACCAAGCGGGCGCTCGATTTGTGCCTGTTCATCAATGGGTTGCCCATCGCCACCTTTGAACTCAAGAACAGCCTGACCAAGCAGACGGTCGAGGATGCCATTGAGCAGTACAAGCGTGACCGCGACCCGCGTGAGATTCTGTTCCAGTTTGGCCGCTGCGTCGTGCACTTTGCGGTGGATGACCAGAAAGTGGCAATGTGCACGGCCCTGAAAGGCAGTAAAGGGAATGCGAAGGACTCGTGGTTCCTGCCGTTCGACCAGGGCTGGAATGACGGTGCGGGCAACCCGCCCAACCCGGATGGGCTCAAGACCGATTTCTTGTGGAAACGCATCCTGACGCCGGCGGGCCTGACCAACATTCTTGAAAATTACGCCCAGATCGTCGAGGAGGAGAATCCCAAGACCGGCAAGAAAAAGCAGGTGCAGATTTTCCCGCGCTATCACCAGCTCGACGTGGTGCGGAGCATTCTGGCCGATGCCGCGGCGCACGGCGCGGGCAAGCGCTATCTGGTCCAGCACTCGGCCGGCAGCGGCAAATCGAATTCCATCGCTTGGCTGGCGCATCAATTGATCGGCCTGCGCAAGGACGGAGCCGATGTGTTCGACTCGATCATTGTCGTCACCGACCGTCGCATTCTCGACCGACAAATTCGCCAGACGATCAAGGGCTTTGCCCAGGTTGGCAGTATTATTGGCGCAGTCAAGGACGGCGCAGGCAGCTCAAAGACCGAACAGCTCACCAACTTCATCAAGCAAGGCAAAAAGATCATCATCTCGACGGTGCAAACCTTTCCGTTTGTGCTAGACGAGATCGGCAATGAACATCGCGGCAAGAAATTCGCAATCATTATTGACGAGGCCCACTCGAGTCAAGGCGGGCGGACCACCGCCGCGATGAACCGGGCGCTGTCCGAAGGTGGCGAAGCGCAAGATGACGAGACCACCGAGGACGAGATCAACCGGATCATCGAATCGCGTAAACTGCTGCCCAACGCCAGCTATTTCGCCTTCACGGCCACACCCAAAAATAAAACGCTGGAGATTTTCGGCATTCCCTTTCAGGTCGGTGACGACGTCAAGCATCGGCCCTTCCACAGCTACACCATGAAGCAGGCGATTCAGGAAGGCTTCATCCTCGACGTGCTCAAACACTACACGCCGGTGGAAAGCTACTACCGCCTGGCCAAGACCGTCGAAGGCGATCCCGAGTTCGATGTGAAGAAGGCCCGCAAAAAACTGCGTTGCTATGTCGAGAGCCATAGCAAGGCCATTCGTGACAAGGCCGAGATCATGGTGGACCACTTTACCGAGCAAGTGCTTGGCCAGAACAAGATTGGCGGAAAAGCGCGCGCAATGGTGGTCACCGGCAGCATTAACCGGGCGATTCAGTATTTCTTCGCGTTCAGAGACTACCTCAAGGAAATCAACAGCCCGTACAAGGCCATAGTTGCGTTCTCGGGCGAGCCGGAATACAACGGCGCGAAGGTCAGCGAATCGAAGCTGAATGGCTTTCCCAGCAATGATATTGCCGACAAAATTCAAGAAGACCCGTATCGCTTCCTCATCTGCGCCGAAAAGTTCCAGACCGGCTATGACGAGCCGCTGCTGCACACCATGTATGTGGACAAAGTGCTTTCCGGCATCAAGGCAGTGCAGACGCTGTCACGCCTAAACCGCGCCTATCCCAAGAAGCACGACGTCTTTGTGCTCGATTTCCAGAATGACACCGAGACGATTGAGAAGTCGTTCGCTGACTATTACCGCACCACCATCCTGAGCAAGGAGACCGACCCGAACAAGCTGCACACGCTCAAGGCCGACTTGGACAGCCATCAGGTCTATGCGCCAGACCAGGTCGAGGCGCTCGTCGATTTGTACCTGAAAGGTGCGGATCGCGACAAACTCGATCCCATCCTTGATGCGTGTGTGGCGACGTATGTGACCGATCTCGACGAAGACGGCCAAGTGGATTTCAAGGGCAAGGCCAAGGCGTTCACGCGCACCTACGACTTCCTCGCCACCATTCTGCCGTACGGCGTGCAGGCATGGGAAAAGCTCTCGCTCTTCCTCACGTTCCTGATCCCGAAACTGCCGGCACCCATTGAAGAAGATTTGGCCAAGGGCATTCTCGAAGCCATTGACATGGACAGCTACCGTGCCGAAAAGAAGGCGACGATGGCCATTGCCTTGCCCGACGCCAATGCTGAAATCGAGCCAGTGCCCACTTCCGGCGGCGGGCGCACGTCAGAGCCGGAGATGGATCGGCTGTCCAATATCATCAAGGCGTTCAACGACCAATTCGGTGGGCTCTTTGCCGACGCGACGCGGATGGAGAAACGTATCACCGATGAGATTCCCAAGAAAGTCTCGGCGGATCAAGCGTACCAAAACGCCAGGAAGAATTCCGACCGGCAGAACGCGCGCATTGAGCATGACAAGGCGCTGAAACGCGTTATCACGGCGCTCTTCAGCGACGACGCGCAACTGTTCAAGCAATTTCAGGACAACCCCTCATTTCGCGGCTGGTTGACCGACACAGTGTTCGGGCTGACGTACGAAGAATAAATCAACGAGCCACCGCGGCACAAATTATATACCATAGGCGACATGATAAATGAACGTTTACTTGAATACACCAGACCCACGTGGTGCATGTCTGTTCCACACACAACAAACTGGTTTCACCATCAACTGCGACATCAAGTATCGCATGGGTCGTGAAGCAGAAGAGGAAGCCTAAGCTGACAGTGCGAGATCTGCCCAATGGTAACTGCACCCTACAAACCGATACTTCCTATTGATGACCTGCTCGTGCCAGCAAAGGCAGATCTGGAACAAATCAAGAACGGAATCGCGCCAGTTGGTCTATCGAGCACTCTTGCCTACATGGTGAAGCAGACAGCTTTTCAAGGCACCCACCTTCTCAAGGCTGTTGTTTCTTGCCAGCACATTACAGAACCAATTAAGTCTGTAGTGGTCCTCTTGAGGAGAATGATAGAAGTCTCATACTCATTAGGCCTGTTGCTTGAACAAGGGCTGTCTAATTCTTGCGGTGCGCTCTTGAGGGTCTTCCTCGAGATTCATTTGAGTTTGTGCTTCCTACTACAAGACGGCAGACTGCATGAAGATCGTGCCTTGGCCTACATGGCTCGTTATTATCTTGATCTACTACAGGAACAGAAACTTGTTGATGCAAGTACTGAAGAGGGACGGAAATGCCAACAGTTGCTTGCCTCGGATGAGTACCTCAAGGGCTCGGATGCAACCAATTATGATACATCAGAGGTGCGTGCTGAGATTCAGAGCATTCTTGAACAAGAGAAATACAGACCACTTCTGGCGAGTGCCAAAGGCAAGGGCAAATGGTATCAGCTATGCGGTGTAAAGGACCTGTACCATATAGCAAAAGCACTGAAACTAGAGGGGACCTACTCAACTGTTTATTCAGCACTTTCACGAAAAATACACTCGAGTGACGCCTGCGATGGTGCCATACTGCTTGAAGGCGAGCGCTCAATACTCAGAGCGGTCAATGCAGATCACACGTCATTGCCAGGAATTGCGGTCTTGGTTGCGACACTATCCATAAAGTCATATGAATCTGTTCTGGTGGTCTTGGTGCCTGCTAAGAACGCGTATCGATTATCTCTTGTGCAGTGGTTCATCCACGCTGAGCCACACATCAGACAGATCATCAAATTGGCGAAGCAAGCCCCTGTAGGAATATAGTCACAGTTGGAACACCACGCAGTCGCAATCTACATTGTAATAATCACCAGGAATCATTATGGGCAGACGACAATTTAACGACGGCCTCACGGCGCAACAGAAACATTTCCTGCGCGCATTGGTGCGCGGAACATCACTGAGTGGTGGCTGGTGTGTGATTTAATAATGTAATATATCAGCGGTATAGCGCGGTGTCTTTGTTTGGCGCCAGACACTATACCGACCAAGTATACCATGCTGGTGTGAGAACCCAAAGCGGAGAATATCCCTATGTCTTGGTGCGTTAATCTGATACAGCAACAGGGTGTCCTAATTAGGTAAATGTATGGCTGGCACATATGCACATATGACACTGGTAAACGTCCTCTGCCGCGCAGAGATATTGAATACAATTCCTGGCCTCACCAGACCCATCAAATACGCCCTGCTTAAGTATCTCAATTACTGCGAACTTGGGTCTGTGAGCCCTGACTATCCTGCATTGGTATTTTGGAACAGCAAAGATCAGGCCTGGGCAAACATGATGCACTATTACAAAACGAGTGATTTCATACGACGCTGCGTGCCGATTGTATACGCCCAAGATTGGAAAACGTGCGACGCCAAATGTTGTATTGCCTGGCTATTTGGTTACCTTGCGCATCTCGTCACAGACTTGACTATTCATCCTATCGTTAATGAAAGGGTCGGACCCTATGCGCAGAACAAAAGGCGGCACCGTGTGTGTGAGATGCATCAGGACGTTCACATCTTTAATGCCAAGCTTTTGGGTGAGATCGACAACGCGGAGTACATACGAGACTGTGGCATTGCATCGTGCAACGATCCTAATGAACGAAAACGCTTTAATCCTGTCATTGATCAATTGTGGTCAAGTGCGCTTTGTGCGATTCCTTTGTCTGATGTGCATATGAAAGAAGGACTCAGCGCTCCCACGGCTGCGCCTGAGCCAGCGCGTTGGCATAGCATATTTGTGAATCTCATTGACAAGATTGCGGAGGAAGGCGGGAGAGTTCCGCCACTCGCTCGCAGTATTGTAGAAGCCGCAGGCTGGACCTATCCTTCTGTGGAAGATATTGATAGTAGCTATATTATCGACCTCAAGACGCCGGATGGCGGTGTGATTAACTACGATGAAGTGTTTCAACGCACAATTGAAAACGTGAAATCTATGTGGTCAGAGCTCGGACAAGCACTGGATCAAGGCAAACCCGAGTTATTCACACTCGCCAATGGTGATCTCGACACTGGTAAGGCCGGCGAACGTTTTCTTTTTTGGGGTCAGGCATGAGAATTATCAGATTGACAGTTCGATTGGTGTGCATCGCTATATTGCTAACCGCGGCGGGCTGCTCGACATTGTCACAGCAACCACATCCTAATGAACTTGTAACGCCGTTGATGAAGTTGACGCCAGCCATTCAAGCAGAATATCTGTGGGGTGAACAAGTGCCCGATGCCGACTTGCTGACCGCCGCTATCGCCGACAAGCCGGAATTGCAGGAGTATTTCACCAATGTGCCAGTCAAGATCTGGCACGACGCAGAACACGTGGTCGTGCTGGTATGTTCACCCGACGGTCAACATGCTTGGTTGGAAGATGCCTCATGGACCCCCGGAGTTGATGTGTATTGGTATGCGACCAATCCAATGCCAGCAGCGACGTTCACCTTGGTCCCCACGTCCTCAATCAGCAACACGACTATGCATTATGATTCAGCGCCAAGTGATAAGTGAAGAAGCTGTTACGGCTATTAGGTGATTGAACACCATGTAACACGCACACACGTAGATTTCGCTATAATATGAGCCATGTAACCCACAGACGACTCCATGCCCCATCCTGACGTTGAACATATGCTGGCGCTGGTCAGGAACAATATCGGCACCAAGCAACCCTCTAACAAGAAAGACATGAGTGACCTGCGTAGCGCGTTGGAGCAAGAGATTGTCCGGCTAATAAGATACATTAGGAGGATTAAGATGAGAGCACGGCTTAGGTATATCGACGAGAATCCCGATACTGCGGCAGTTGATGAGTTCAATCGGGCAACTCGCAATCAGCTGATGGTAAACAATAATGTTCGCCCATGCTTTTTCACGGGCAACATTCAAGAAACAGGTAAGATTGTGACAATAAGCCTGAATCCCAGATACACTCCTAATGTGACCGAAGAAGAGCAACAAAATATGACGTTCGATCAGTGGTATGATTTCTGCAAAAACAGATTTGCTGAATATAGCGCGCCCGGGGACGTACACACAGTATTCAGGAATTTATGGAAAGTGATTATACCTATTAATGATTGGCGGATAGAGAATTGTAGAGCAGACTTGCAGAGAAAACTTATAAACTTGGACTGGTGCCCATATTATTCTCAGTATTTTCGCACATTCGAGCAGAATGGACTGGGCCCTAGACTCATACATTGGATAAACACGGTATGGGATGAGACGCTCGCTCAATTGCTAAATCAATGCAAACCGCTTTGCGTATTTGTACATGGCAGATCCATGCAGACATGGGTGAATGAACATTGTCGCGACTTAGTGTTAATACGAAGTGTCAGGACCCGCAATAATCAATGTGGATTGTGGCAAGGAACACTACAAGATATCCGCATGTTTTATCTAGAGCATTTCATAAACAATGCCAATTCTAACGCTACTCTAAATGAAATTGGAGGGATAGTTAGAAGCGCCATTAAGGCCGTGAAAGGACAGCCATCAGCGCCACTGAATCGCGCGCTCACATCCCAACGTCGGCGGGACTAATCCACGTCAGCCCTTGGCGTTGGCTATTTTGTTCTGTGGCATATTTCGAGTAAGTCCTTGTACTTCGGACCATCATCGGGATGACACTTACTTCCAGCCTAACGCATTATTAATCTTATCATAAAAGCACAGGATATACTTTGCAATGTTGTCTAAGGTAAATGTCTCAGGAGGGAGTAATGAGACAAGGTCTTCTCTATAAACAAAACAACTCTTACGCCCAAAGTTCACGTTAAGTGACTTAAACTCGGCTTCCGCGAAAACACTTGGCTGCTTTTTAAGTAGGCGCTGCACACCTTCGAGTTGCTTTCTCGCTTCACTCCATGAGGAATCGTTCAGATGAAAGTAGAACTTGAGTTCCCTCCCCTGTAGCTGGAGAACATATTCACCATGCTGCGGATTTCTCCATGCCTGCAATTTCGGGGTGATGTTGATTCCATGCGTGGTAGACTGAAAGCGCGAAAACGCGAACACATCCTTGCGCTTGCGCGCTAAGACCCACTCGAGTTCGCTGTGCAGCAAGTCCATCCAAAAGTTTCTCAGATCTTGTCGTATAAGCAGTTCCTGTGCTGCGTCCTGCGCTGCGTCCTGTGCTGTGCCTAAAAGAAAGCTATGCAGAAGTGTCGGCTGTGAGTGTAGTCTGATGTACGCAGTGCTGTAATCTTGGAGAAACGCTATATAATGATTTACTAGAACAAGCTCATCTCCTTTGAATGTATGTTTGTGTTGATTGAGAATATTCAACACGTGCTCATATGTTTTCACTTTCCACTTATTATTAGAGGTGCTGTACTTTGCATTGAAGCACAATAGAATACGTGCGATTCGTTTGCTAGTCAATCTGTCTAATTTCTTATCATATACTTGCAGCTGATGTTCAGACGGAAAAGCCTTAAACTTATTTTCGATAGCGATTATTTGGGACTTGTCTTTGGATTCAATGAGTATGTCTAGTCTTGTGCGTTGTTTGTCATCTTCTTGTTCCCCGTCTTGCTTAAGTAATTTGCCATAATGGTCTTTTAGATTGATTTCTGAATGTAGTATTGGATTATCAATATCCACATCGAACATGTCTTTTATGAGTGCTTTGTTTAGGGCAAAACACAAGAATGCAGAATGAACAAGCTCTTTATCATCCTTGCCGAGAACAGTAAACATGTTGAATGTGCTCATTTGTTGTTCCTCGTATTATTATTTGTTAATAATGTATCGCCACAAGAGGCTCTTGAAGCCCAGCTATGTGCACAGCAGATCTTATGGCGTTGGTCTCGCGTTGATGCCGCATATTTCGCATAGTCTCTTGTAATTCGGACAATCGTCGGGGCCGCCAATAGCTGGCCTTTTCTGCAAGCATGAAGGACATTTATCAGGATGCCGCTGGCAGTGTGTCTTGTCAGTTCCGGCTATTTTCGCGCATTCGCAATACTTCGTCTCCTCAAACTCGTTCTTTGCTGCAGTTTCTTGTGATGCTATTGGTTGTACTTCCTCGCTTGCGATTTCAACCAATTTTGGAGGCAGCGACTTGCTCGGTTTGACGCCGAGAGTTCTGAGCAACTCGGCTTGGCGGATGAGATTGCCTCTGCCTTCGGACAACTTTTTCAGCGCGTTGTCGTAGTTCTCTTGGGCCTTTGCGATGCTCGCACCAACGTTTTGGAGATCTTCCACAAATCCCACCAGTTTGTCATACAATTCCGCGCCGCGCTTCGATATGTCCTGCGCGTTTCTGCTCAGATCCTCGCGTCTCCACAAGTTCGTCACGGTGCGGACAACGGAGAGAAACGTGCTGGGGCTGGCGAGTAGCACGTTCTTCTGCCACGCTTCATAGACCAGGTCGGGATCACTGACCACCGCGAGGCCGAACGCAGGCTCCAGCGGGATAAACATGACCACGAAGTCGAGTGATTTCAAGCCATAGAGCTTCTGGTATTCCTTCTCCGACAAGCCCTTTATATGATTGCGTATGGATGTCAGGTGCTTCTTCAAGGCACTGGCCCGGTCGTCTTCGTTTTCCGCGCTGGCGTAGGCTCTGTAGTCTGGCAGGGTCATCTTCGCGTCCACCACCAGATGGCGGTCACCCGGCATGTGCAGCACGACATCGGGAATGTTGCGGGTGGTGCCATCCTCGCCAGCAACGCTTTCCTGCCGATCATAATGCTGCCCGCACACCAGTCCGGTCATTTCAAGAACGCGATCGAGCAACAATTCGCCCCAGTTGCCTTGCGCCTTGCTATCTCCCTTGAGCGCCGTTGTCAGGTTCTGCGTGTCCTGGCTCAAGGTGTTGTTCAAGGTTGTGAGCATCTCGACTTGCTTGGCCAGCGCACTGCGATCCTTGCCTTCATTGACATAGACTTCCTCGACCTTTGTCTTGAATTCGGCAATCCTCTGCTGCAACGGCGTGAGAAGCTGCGTGAGATTTGTCTGGTTCTGCTCGGTGAACTTCTTGCTTTTCGCGTCAAGGATTTCTTCCGCCAGTGCTTTGAACTGGTTGGTCAACTGCTCCCGTGCCTCGCTCAGAAGGGCCAGTTTCTCCTGCGCCTGCCTCTGCTCGTTCTGCAATGCCTCCTCAAGTGTGGCAATCCTCGCCGTGGATGCAGTGCGCTCGAGTTCGCCAGCAGCGCGCCCATTAGCTTCTGCCAGTGCGATCCTGCTCCTCAGCAGAAGCCAAGCGACAAGACTTCCTGCCAACAAACCGACAAACAAGAATACGAAATGTGCAATGGTCACTTGCATGATTGTCTCCTTTTAGTGAGTTGTATTGTTCGTGGTATTTAATTTCCATAGCCCGGCATATCGCTCTGGTAATTGAGCCAATCGTTCTCCCTGATATTCATCCCAGCAGGCGGCGTCATAAAAGCCCCGCCCGAAGCCACCATAAAGCAGGTATTCAGGCAACCCGGCTTTGCTGGATGCCACAACTTTCTTGAAAAAGGAGTCGCTGGACGTTACGTTTTCCCATTCTCCGCCAATGGCACCCGGTTGTATTATTGCCAGGATATTGGGTGCGACAGATAATCTGCAATACAGACCTTGGTAGATGACAGACATCTCCTCTGAGAAAAAGAGGAAGCTGAAGCCAGCTGGATCTGTTGTATTGTTGAACTTGGGATCGCGCCGCCACACGCTCCAGTGGCCAAACTGACTACAACAAATACGTTTGCCCCCACTGTCACGTCTCTTAAGGCCACTTGCTGGTGCCATTTCGGGCGTCCATCCCTCTGGAACCAAGTCACGCCAAGACAGTTCTTGCTGAAGTACCGACTGATACCCCATGAACCCGCAGTCACGCTCGAGGCCATTGAGATTACTCAAATACTTATCCCTTGTATCGCCACCGGTTTCCCGTACACAGTTTTGCGTTAACTAAGCTGCAGCCATTATTGAATATTCTTTACGGAATTGCAAGGGGCTCTTGAAGCCCAACTTTTCGAGCTGCCAGTGTTGGTTATAG
>Ga0268284_1000143_pt1 | contig 65535 bp, 43 predicted proteins | sample saktaG_14_FD_190137 | JGI IMG/M metagenome (GOLD analysis project Ga0268284, IMG submission 190137) | Saline water microbial communities from Sakinaw Lake, British Columbia, Canada - sak_2013_06_06_40m | ecosystem: Environmental > Aquatic > Non-marine Saline and Alkaline > Saline ...
TTTCATCGCGGACAAGAGCTGCGTGGCGGCCTGGCATCAGATCCGCACGTCCGTCGGCACGTTCTCCTTTGAGGATTACTATCGCTGGCACGTGGACGTGATGAACACGCTGTTCCAAGCCTCGATCTTCCCGGCAGCGCCGGAGGGGATCAAGGCCCGCGTCCGGCTCGACCGCATTGTCTATGCCGACGATGTTGAGAAAGAGCGCAACCTGACTTCGCCGGACGGCATTTCCTATTGCCAGGGCGCCTGGTCCTGGGGCCCGGTCGGGAAAATACCGGAGGCCAACGCGCGCGACACCACCGAATGGTCGCTGCCCCACGAACTCGGCCACCAACTCGGCCTGACCGACTGGTATTTCCTCGATTACAGCCGCGAGCCCTCGCAACCCGACGGGCATAGCATGCCGGACAACGGCGACCAGATCTCGCACTTCATGACCCATCCGGGCACAATGATGCACTGGCACGGCGACAACATTTTCTCCGAAGTGGACGCGGGCTATTTCAACATGACGTGGGACAAGCCGCGCGGCTATTTTGGCGACTACTATTTCGCGATCCCGCGCGAGATTTTTCTGCGCATTACGGACGTCAACGGCCAGGCCGTGCCCGACGCCAAGATCGAGATTTTCCAGCGCGGCTGCGCAGTAGCCAAAGACCAGCCGCCCGGCGAAGACCACGGCGTCAAATACTTTCCCGTGATCGAGGACGGCGACTGGAGCAAGCCGGTGTCGAAAGACCCTGTGATCGTCGGCACCACGGACGCGAGCGGCCTCCTGCGCCTGCCCAACCGCCCGGTCAAGGAAGTGCGCACGCTCAACGGCTTCCACCGCCAGCCCAATCCGTTTGGCAACATCAACGTCTGCGGCGAGCGCGGCGACATGCTCGTGCAAGTAACCAAGTACAATCGGCCCTGCTGGTACTGGATCGAGATTTACGACGTGGGCGTCGCCTGGTTCCGCGGGCAGAAAGACCGGCTCGAGTTTACCTACAAAACGCCGTACGGCTCAACCAGCTCGCCGCTGCCGCCGGCCAACGTCAAGGCGGTGCAGGCGGACGAGAACCATGTCACGGTGACGTGGTCGGCCCCACCCGTCAAGCGCGAACGCCAGTACCTCGATCGCGCCATCGGCTACCGCGTCTATCGCCGCATCTCCAGCGACGGACTCAATGAACGCCCCTGGCAGCCCGTCGCTACTTTGAACCCCGAAACGTTCGAGTGCACCGTGGACCTCAAGGCCTCCATGGTTGAAGACTGTTATTGGTTCTCGAAGGCCAACCGCTTTGCCGTTTCCAGCATTGGCGAGGCGGGCCTCGAAAGCGAACTAGTCGAAACCCTGCCGGCGCCGAAGCAATGAAGACCGTGACGTGCAACGCTTGTCGTAGACGAGCCGTCTCGGCTCGTTGGCTTGTCGCAGTCACAGCACATCTCACCACGAAGGTCACGAAGGACACGAAGAAGACCGGCGCTGCACCTTACTTTGTTTCGTTGCGAAAGAAATTCCCGTAGAAGTGGCTTCCAGCCGTCCCGCCGCTGACGGTACGGCGAGGACGCCGCAGGGAGATTGCAGAGACCCCCACGATCCCGCCGCCGGCGGTACGGCGAGGACGCCGCAGGGAGATTGCAGAGACACCCACGATCCCGCCGCCGGCGGGATCGTGGGTGAATGAGATTGAATGAGAACACGCCTGGCGCGCCCGGCGTCCTTGCCTTTTCCGCCGCGTCTGGCTATACTTTCTCTGTACATTGTCATCAAAGGTCATAAAGCAATGCCGGCACCCGACAAACTGCTGCACCTGATCGAGGTCTTCGACCGCAACGCCGAAGGCTACCGCCGCATCGAGGCATGACCCATCAACGCACATTGCCAATGCAGGCAGCTTTTGCTATAATTCCATTCATTAAGAACACGCAGGTATGCCATGCAGTGGATTGCACAGAAAGGGAACAATGCCGACACAGACGTTGCGGAACGCCGACTCTGGGACGCCGCTGATCAGTTCCGCGCGGCAGGCATCCGTCCGCCGGAGTTCGCGGAAGTAGGCCCTTCGGCCGTGGTCATCTTCCGAGTGAACGTGGCCGGTACCCGGCGGGAGGAGCCAAAAGGGGCGCGGCTGAGTGCGGAGAAAAGTTCAGAGAAGATCCTGAGTCTACTCATCAAACGCGAAACAGCCAGCGCAAAAGACATTGCCGCCATCCTGGGATTGACATCGCGTGCCGTCAAGAAGCAGATGGCCATGTTGAAGGCCGCTGGACGGCTTCGTCGCGTTGGCCCCGACAAACGCGGGCATTTGGACGTGACGTCATGAGCGCCACCGAACCGACCATCATTTGCCCAAAATGCGGGACCAAGATCAAGCTCACGGAATCTTTGGCGGCACCGCTTGTCGAGTCAATCCGTCGCGACTATGAGAAACGTCTGACGCAAAAGGACGCCGACATGGCCAAGCGCGAGACCGCTCTGCGCGAACGCGAGGCAGACATCGCGAAGGCCCGGGAGACGCTCGACGACCAAGTCGCCGAGAAATTGAAACAGGAGCGGGTCAAGATTGCCGCAGAGGAATCAAAGAAGGCCAAACTCGCGCTATCCACCGACCTTGACCAGAAGACCAAGGAGATCGCGGATCTCCAGGAAGTTCTGAAAGTCCGTGACGAAAAACTCGCGGAGGCGCAGAAAGCACAGGCGGAAATAATCAAGAAACAGCGGGAACTAGATGACGCCAAGCGCGAACTCGACCTGACTGTTGAAAAGCGAATTCAACAAGGCCTGAACGCAACCCGCGTACAGGCGCGCAAGGAGGCCGAGGACGAATTGAAATTAAAGGTTGCTGAGAAAGAACAGACAATCACCTCAATGCAGAAACAAATTGAGGATCTAAAGCGACGGGCCGAGCAGGGTTCGCAGCAGTTGCAGGGAGAGGTTCAGGAACTGGAACTGGAATCACTACTTCGGGCCAAGTTCCCGCGCGACACGATTGAGCCCGTGCCCAAGGGTGAACACGGCGGCGACGCGCTCCAGCGCATTCACGGGCCACTCGGTCAAACCTGTGGCACAATCCTCTGGGAGTCCAAGCGCACCAAGAACTGGAGCGACGGTTGGCTTGCGAAACTGCGCGACGACCAGCGGGCCGCCAAAGCGGAGATTTCTGTGTTGGTCACGCAAGCCCTTCCCAAAGAGGTCGAGTCGTTCGATTTGGTAGATGGAGTTTGGGTCATCCATCCAAGGGTCGCCATCCCGGTTGCGATCATGCTGCGCCAATCTTTAATAGAATTGTCTATGGCGCGTCAGGCTTCCGAAGGCCAGCAGACGAAAATGGAAATGGTTTACTCATATCTGACCGGCCCTCGCTTCCGTCTGCGTGTTCAGGCCATCGTTGAGGCCTTCTCAAGCATGAAGGAAGACCTCGATAAGGAAAAGAAGGCCATAACCAAGCAGTGGGCCAAACGCGACGAACAGATTGAGCGGGTCATGCAAGCCACCGTTGGGATGTATGGCGATATGCAGGGCATCGCCGGCAAGACCTTGCAGGAGATTGAAGGACTCGAAATTAAAGCCCTGGAAGAAGGTGCCGGGAAATGAAACTCAAAAGAGAGAATGCAAGCCATGCGCGCCAAGCCTAAGTTCGACCCGCGCAAAATTATGGTGAAAGCCATCGCGGTGATGAGGCAATCCGTCACCGTAGAACAGATGCAGGCCTTCACCGCACCGATGTACAACCGGAATCCGAAGCTGCAGTTCGGTTTCGGTGGGACAAAGTTGGTGGAAGGCCGCGGTTTAGGGATGAAGACGCTGGGAGAAGCTGCCAGCAAGTATGGGCTACCATTGCCGAAATATGCCTTTGATGGAATCTATCTTAACCTGACGATCTACCGGCATACAAAGGCGGCGGTCGCGGCATTGCATTGCGAGCTGCAGCGCGCCTTGAACGATGACGAGAAGAGAAGCTGGGAGTTCCTATCCACCAAAACATCTGTTTCGCGGAATGAGTATGCCGAGCACATGCGATTCGATTCCCGAAAAGCGCAGCGCCACCTCAAGAGGTTTGTTGAATTGGGATTGCTTCACAAGGTCGGCGCGAGCTCATCTACGAAATACAAGGTGCAAAAGCCATGATCGCGACACTTCTCACGACACGCTGTCGCGAGGCGGAACCTCTTCCTCCGTCACCTTGCCTCTCGCGACACTTCTCGCGACAAAGTGTCGCGAAGGACAGCGAGATGTGCGCCGAGCAGATCGAGCGCGTCATGCAAGCCACCGTTGAGATGTATGGCGATATGCAGGCAATCGCAGGCAAGACCTTGCAGGAGATTGAAGGATTGGAGATGAAGGCGCTGGGCGAAGGAGATAAGTCTGAGTCATGATTGAGAAATTCATTAGTATAAAGAACATTGGACGCTTTCTGGATTGTACACCACGCGGCGACGTGACTTTTCGTAAACTAACCTTGCTTTTCGCCGAAAACGGGCGCGGCAAGACGACCCTTTGCGCAATTCTCCGTTCGCTTCAGACCGGTCAGCACGAGTTTATATCGGAGCGAAAGACTCTCGGCGCGACTACCCAGGCATCTGTGCAGATACGAATTGGCGGAAATACTGTTACCTTCGGAAACAACGCTTGGACGGCCATTCATCCGGACATTGAGATATTCGATTCTGTGTTTATCCACAATAATGTGTATGCTGGGGATTATGTGGACCATGACCACAAGAAGAATCTCTACCGCGTCATCGTGGGCACGCAAGGGGTTCAACTCGCCATGCAAATTGAGGTGCTGGATGGCAAGGTCCGCGATGCCAGCACCGACATCCGAACGAAGAAAGATGGCGCATCGAGCACACTTCCAAACGGGGTGACACTTGACGCCTATCTGGCATGGCAGCCAGTCTCAGACATTGAGAACAAGATTCAGCAAAAGACCTCCGAGATAGCCAATCGCCAGCGCACCTTGGCAAAAGCGACGGAAATTCAGACCAAAGGTTTGCTCACGAGGATCACCTTGCCCGCGTTTCCGCCCGATTTCCTCACAATCCTTGCCAAGAAACTTGCGGACATAACCGCCGATGCCGAAGTCCGCGTTCGACAGCATATTGCCGCTCACAATATGGGAAATCAGGGCGAAATATGGCTTTCCCAAGGGGTGGGCTTTGTAGCGAACGACAAATGCCCCTTCTGCGAGCAAGGCATACATGCTAACGATTTTATTGCCGCCTACCGTTCACACTTCAACACCGCCTACAAAGCGCTGAAGCACGAAGTGGCGCAACTTAGCCAGCGCATCACAAGCACGATTGGGGAATCTATACTCAGCGCGACTCAACAGACGCTTTCGAACAATTCGACGCTCGTCGAGTTCTGGAAGCAGTTCGTCGAAATGGCCTTGCCCGATTTCGCGTTTGATGATGTTCGCGCAAAATACGCAACGCTCTGCAACGTTGCGTTGGCATTGGCACAGAGAAAACAACAGGCCCCTACGGAATCCGTTTCACCCGGTGCCGACTTCCAATCCGCGCGCAATGCGGTGATGGCTCTGCAAGAATCACTCCAGGCCTACAACACCACAGTTGACGCGCGCAATGCTCTCATAAGTGAGCAGAAGACAGCAGCCCGGCAAGGAGGAGACATCGATGTGCTGAAAAGAGAACTTGCCGATTTGGAAGCAAAGAAGAAGCGCCTTGATCTAGTGGTAGTTCAGGCGTGCAAGGAATATCAAGACGCGCTGACAGCCAAGACTAATCTTGAACGACAGAAGGAAGCGGCCAAGCAACAACTCGACCAGTATTGTCATAATATTCTCACGACTTATGAGAGAGCGATTAACGACTACTTGGATCAATTCAACACCGGCTTTCGAATCATCAATACGCAACACAGTTATCGCGGCGGATCTCCCAGTTCGCAATTCCAGATCCAGATAAACGACAAGTCCGTTGACCTTGGTGACGACAGAACGCCATCCGGTACTCCATGCTTCAAGACAACTCTGAGTTCGGGTGATCGAAGTGCACTTGCCTTGGCATTCTTCTTGGCCGCGATGAAACAAGATGCGCGTATCGGCGATAAGATTGTCGTCCTCGATGATCCATTTACCAGTCTTGACCGCTTTCGTCAAACTTGTACGCAACAACTTATTAGGGGTCTCTCAAGCAGGGCGCAGCAGGTCATTGTTCTATCCCATGACCCGCATTTTCTGAAACTCCTGTGGGAAGACTATGTTCCCGCCGACATCAAGGTTCTTCAACTGTGCCGTACCGGTGATAACACAATGATTGGGGAATGGGACATCGAAGCCGAGACTCAATCGACCTATATCAAGAACTATTCCGCGCTACTCGATTATTACCGTGAGCGCAAGGGAGCGCCATTGGACGTGGTCCGTGCTATCCGGCCTTTCATTGAGGGACTGCTTCGCGTGCATTTCCCCGGTAACTTCTCGGACAACGAATGGCTTGGGGAGTTCATCAACAAGATACGGAATGCCAGCGACACCGACGGTTTGTTCCACGCAAAAGCGGACCTTTCTGAGATCGAAGCGATAAACGACTACTCCAAGAAATATCATCATGATCAGAACTCACACGCCGAATCCGAAACCATATCCGGAGATGAGCTACATGGATTTGTGAAACAGACATTGCGACTGGTGGGAGGTTGTTGACAATGAATCGAATGATGCACACAACTGGAAAAGACGCATCATCTACGAGTTTACTGGGAAATAGGCATGGCGAATCATAAACCAAAACTCGAGCTGACCTGGATCGGCAAGGATGTGCGGCCCCGGCTCGAACCGCGCATCTTGCTCGAAGAACCGGAGAAGTGGCATCATGCCGCGCATCGCGTCACGGACAACGACCTCTTCGATAACCGCCTCATCTTCGGCGACAATCTCCTCGCCCTCAAAGCGCTCGAACAGGAGTTCGCCGGCAAAATCAAGTGTATCTACATTGACCCGCCTTACAACACCGGCAGCGCGTTCACCCACTACGATGATGGTCTCGAACATTCCATTTGGCTTTCCATGATCCGTGACCGTTTGGCCGTTCTGCGAAGTCTCCTAGCAGACGACGGTTCGCTATGGATCAATCTTGATGACAACGAAGCGCACTACTGCAAGGTGATGTGCGACGAGGTTTTTGGCAGATCGAATTTCCTCTGTGACATCGCTTGGGAAAAACGCTACTCGCCTCCTCCTGACACGAAGGAATTCGGATACATACACGACCATATTCTGTGTTATCGAAAGAGCCCGGCGTTCCAACGAAATCTGCTCCCGCTTACTGATGACCAACAAGGGCGATACAAAAATCCCGACAACGACCCACGCGGGCCATGGAAGGCGATGGATTACACATGCAGGTATAGTGCCGAGGAACGCCCCAATCTGTTTTACCCAATACGACAGCCAAACACCGGCGAGGAAATTTGGCCGAAGAAAACTCGCGTCTGGGCGATGTCGAAAGAAGTGCATGAACAGAAAGAAAAGCAAGAATGCATCTGGTGGGGAGTTTCGGGAAAGAATTCTGTTCCAGCCCTCAAAAATTTCCTTTCCGAGATTAATCAAGGCATGATGCCGATGTCCCTCTGGAAGCACACGCTTGCGGGCCACAACCAAGACGCCAAGAAAGAATCTATGGCGCTGTTTCCCGGTAACTCTTTCAGCACGCCTAAACCAGAAAAACTCCTTCAAGTTGTATTACACATCTCCACAAGCTCCGGCGACTGGGTTCTCGATTCCTTCGCGGGCTCCGGCACGACGGGGGCCGTGGCGCACAAGATGGGGCGTCGGTGGATCATGGTGGAGTTGGGTGAGCATTGTCACACGCACATCATCCCCCGACTTCAGAAGGTGATTGATGGCGCGGACGCCGGCGGCATCACGGAAGCAGTAAACTGGAAAGGCGGCGGCGGATTTCGTTATTACAAACTCGCGCCCTCGCTGCTGGAAAAAGACAAGTGGGGCCAGTGGGTCATCAGCCAGGAATTCAACGCCGCCATGCTGGCCGAGGCTGCCTGCAAACTGGAAGGTTTCAATTATGCGCCGAGCGACACGGTCTATTGGCAGCACGGTCATTCCACCGAGCGCGATTTTATTTACGTAACCACCCAGCACCTGAGCGCGGAGCAACTCGCGCAATTGAGCGACGAGGTGGGGCCGGAGCGCACTTTGCTCGTGCTGTGCGCCGCTTTCCGCGTCTCCAAGGGCGGCACGGAGCGCTATCCGAATCTGACGTTGAAGAAAATTCCCAAGCAGGTGCTTTCGCGCTGCGAGTGGGGCCATGACGATTACAGCCTCAAAGTGGAGAACCTGCCCAAGGCACCGGCCAAGCCGGGGCAGATGGAGCTGTTGCAGGAAGACACGCCATGAAATTCGAAGAGTTTAAATCCGGCGTTTGGCGGCAGCAATATCAATACAAGAGTTTCTTGCCGGCCTTGGTGAACCATGAGTGGAGCTGGGACGATCCGCGCCTGAATGTGCTGCTGGAGAATGCGACCCGGGCACTTGGCGAACTGAATGCCTACACCCGGATTGTTCCCGATGTGGATCTTTTCATCCAAATGCACATCCGCAAGGAAGCCAATACGTCGAGCCGGATTGAAGGCACAAAGACGGAAATTGAAGACGACGTGCTTTCCGAAGATGACATTCCGCCGGAAAAGCGGGATGATTGGCAGGAAGTGCAGAACTATGTTACGGCCATGAACGCCGCCGTCAAGACGCTGGCAACGCTGCCGCTCTCACTGCGGCTGTTGCGCGATACCCATGCCACTTTGCTGAGCGGCAGCCGGGGTGAACACAAGTCTCCGGGCGAGTTTCGTAAAAGCCAAAACTGGATCGGTGGATCGTCCCCATCCGATGCGGCCTTTGTTCCGCCGCACCATGAGGATATGCCGGCTCTGCTCTCGGATATGGAAGCGTTCTGGCACAATCGACACATTCAGGTTCCCCACTTGATCCGGGCGGCCATCAGCCATTACCAGTTTGAGACCATTCACCCGTTCCAAGACGGCAACGGGCGTATTGGTCGGCTCCTGATTCCGCTCTACTTGATCAGCAACGGCCTGCTGGATAAGCCGGCGCTTTATCTTTCAGCCCATCTTGAGAAACACCGGAGCCAGTATTATGACGCGTTGACGCGGGTGCGGACCTCGCACGATATCGGCCACTGGTGCCGTTTTTTCCTGCAGGCCGTGATGGCGACGGCAACCAACGGCAGACGCACGTTTGAAAAGATATTGTCATTGCGGAGTGAACTGGATTCAGCCGTGTTTTCACTGGGACGCCGGGCAGAAAAAGCGCAGAGACTGATCCGGCATCTTTATGGAAATCCGGCAATCAGCATTGCGCATACGGAAAAGGTTCTTGAAATCAACACCAACCCGGCACGTGAACTGATCGCCGCACTGGTGAAACTGAATGTGCTGGCAGAAATAAGCGGGTTTAAGCGCAACCGGGTCTTTATTTTCCGTAGGTATCTGAATATTTTCAGGGATCACGAGGTTTCCATGAGCAACGACGGAGAGATCCGGAAACAGAACCACAGAAATCTATAGTTCATTGTACTTTGCCAAAACAGAACTATGGAAATCTATGATTAATTTAGAGGCTCGGAAGGTGAGATATGAAATTTCTTGATTCGATTAGGCGCCTTGAAAACAACTGGGTTACTTAACTATTTGAAAAGGCTGAGCTTGAGAAATAGGATGAACCGCCACGTTAACGCAATTGCCGGCCGCCTGAGTCTGCGTCCGCCGCAGCGCCGCGCACTGGAGATACTCGACCGTATCACGGAAATCGTCCCGCCCAGGAAGGGCGCCGACAGCGCCGCCGCATTGGCGGTGATCCGCGCCGAGTTTCCGACCGTGACCGACTTTGAGCGTGAGTTTCCGTCACTGTGTTTCGCGCTCGCCACCGGCGTGGGCAAGACGCGGCTGATGGGCGCCTTCATCAGTTACCTGCATCTGGCGCACGGCCTCAACAATTTCTTCGTGATGGCCCCGAATCTGACGATTTACAACAAGCTCATTGCGGACTTCACGCCGAACACGCCGAAGTATGTCTTCAAGGGCATTGCGGAGTTTGCCACGGCTGCGCCGGAAATTATCACCGGCGACAATTACGAGGCGAAAGCAGGCACACTGTTCGAGCAGGTGCGGCGCTGCAAGGTGAACATTTTCAACATCTCGAAGATCAACTCCGAAGTGCGCGGCGGAAAATCGCCGCGCATCAAGCGGCTCACGGAGTATATCGGCGAGAGTTACTTCGAGTATCTCGCTGCACTGCCCGACCTCGTGCTGATTATGGACGAGTCGCACCGCTACCGCGCCAGTGCCGGTGTGCGGGCGATCAACGAATTGAAGCCGGTCATCGGTTTGGAACTCACGGCGACACCGTTCGTGGAAACGGCGAAGGGCGCGCTGCCGTTTAAGAACGTCATCCTCGACTATCCACTCGGCAGAGCGATGGCGGATGGATTCGTCAAGGAGCCAGCCGTCGTCACGCGCAAGGATTTCAAATCGGCCGGGATGACGGCGGAGGCCATCGAGTTGATGAAGCTCCAGGACGGCGTCCGCTTGCACGAACAGGTGAAAGTCGAACTGGAAACCTATGCGCGCGAAAGCAGCAAAGAGATCGTGAAGCCGTTTGTCCTCGTGATCGCACGCGACACGACGCACGCGAAAAAATTGATTGATTTGATCCAGTCGGACGCGTTCTTCGAGGGGCGCTACAAGACCAAGGTCATCCAGGTGGATTCCAGCAAGACCGGCGCGGAAGAGGATGAGATGGTCGAGCGGTTGCTCAAGGTCGAGCACACCGACGAGCCGACCGAGATAGTCATCCACGTCAACATGCTCAAGGAAGGCTGGGACGTGACGAACCTCTACACCATTGTCCCACTGCGCGCGGCCAATGCACGCATCCTGATCGAGCAATCCATCGGGCGCGGCCTGCGCCTGCCCTACGGCAAGCGCACCGGCGTTAACACGGTGGACCGCCTGAACATTATCGCGCACGACAAGTTTCAGGAGATCGTGGACGAAGCGAAGAAACCCGGCTCGCCAATCCGGTTGCAGCACGTGATTATGGAGCCGGAGCAGTTGGGCGAGAAAACGGTGACGGTCGTCTCGCAGTCGCAACTGGCGAGCAAACTGGGTTTGCAGCCCGAGCAGACGACCACGAGCACACTGGTTCCCAAAGCCGCCGAGCCGCCCGTTTTCACAACGCCGGAAGAGCAGCAGGTGGCGCAGATTGCCTATCAGGTGATCCGCACGTTGGAAAACCAGCCGCAGATGCTGCCCAGCGTCTCTTACCTGACGAATACCGACGTGCAAGCGCTGGTACTGAACGAAGTCGTTGCCCAGTATCGCCCGTCGCAGCTAGAAATCGAAGGGGTGACGGCCAAGCCCGACCTCGCGGCCATTGTGGCAAAGACTACGGAGTTGGTGATTCAGCAGACCATTGACATTCCGCGCATTCTGGTTGTGCCCACCGGCAAGGTGCAATCGGGTTATAATCCGTTCACGCTCAAGCTGGACACGCTCAACTATCCGCCGGTGTCGGAGGAGCTTTGGGCCAAGCATCTGCGCACGGATCAGGTGGATGTGATCGCCATGGGCAGGGCCGGCATTCAGGAATCGCGGCTCGAAGATTACGTCGTGAGCGGCCTCGTTGATTTCGACGATGTTTCTTACGACGCACACGCGGACCTGCTTTACGATCTGGCTGGCCAGGTGGTGAAGCATCTGCGCAGCTATCTGCCGGACGAGCACGAGACGAGCAAGGTGCTGAGTTGCTACCAACGCGACATTGCCCGCTTCGTCCACGTCCAGATGCAGGAGCATTACTGGGAAAAGGCGACCGGCTACGAGGTGAAGATCAGCAAGGGCTTCTCCGAGTTGAAACAGAGAGCCTACACCGCGTCGGCCACCGAGCCCGTCCTCGATTACCGCCAAACACCCGCCGACAAGAGCAACATGGCGAAGTATCTCTTCGGCGGGTTCAAGCGATGCCTTTACCAGGAGGAGAAGTTCCAATCAGACGCCGAACGCAAGCTCGCCGTAATTTTGGAACGCGAGGCGGCGAAGTGGTTCAAGCCCGCCAAAGGCCAGTTCCAGATTTACTACAAATCCGGCGCCGACCACCTCGAATACCAGCCGGACTTCGTGGCCGAAACGGACGCCGCCATCTACATGCTGGAACCGAAGGCGAAGAATGAGATGAGCGACGCGGCGGTCGTCGCCAAAAAGGACGCGGCGGTGAAGTGGTGCAAGCAGGCGACCGACCACGCGAAGACCTACAAAGGCAAACCGTGGAAATATCTCCTGATACCACACGACGTGCTCGCAGAGAACATGACGCTCACAGGCTTGCTGGCGCAGTTTGGGGTGAGTTGAAGAAACCCCGGCAATTATTGAAAGAACATGCCATAATGGCTGCAGCTTATATAACACAAAGCTGTATCCGGGAAACTGGTGGCGATATACGGGACTCTGATGAAGCCTACACCATTGGATCATCGTCTAAGCCGGCAGTGTGGCACATTCGGCACTTCAGATGAGAAGTGTCCGTGAGTACAGTTCCCGTTGAATATAGCGAGGGGAAAGGTCCAGAGTAGGGTCATGCATTGATAGTTGATCCCGCCGTTGGCGGGACCACGCATGACGTGGCCGCTCTGTACCTTGACCCTTGACCTTTGACCTTTGACTTTTGACCGATGTTGTCGGCGACAGATTTGGGCGGTTGACGATCTTAGTAAATTTGTTCATGCAAACAAATTTAGGTGGCTGGTGCCTTAGCTGGCCAAGCCGGCAGCATGCCCCGCGCGGAGCGCGTGGCGTATCCACGCCGATGGCGGGATCGCCGCCGCTGGCGGGACTGGCAGTTGCCTTAGCTAACCAAGTTAGCGGGGCAGCAGTTTGCAGTTTCCAGTTTTCAGTTTCCAGTTTTCGGTGCAGCATCCAGCAACCAGTATCCCGAAACTGCTTCGTGTCTTTGTGTCTCCCTGAGAGATAACTCTGTCTCGGCCTGCCCCGCGCGGAGCGCGTGACGTACAAGGGCCAGCCGGGTCAGGCATGGAGTTTGCAGTTTTCGACTTGGTGCCAGAGCCAGATATGAGCGCAGATCTGCGGCACATCTGCCGCCAGTTTAACAACTTCAATCGCCAGATTTGGGCGGTTGACGATCTGCGCAGAACGACATGGAACATATAGGTGCCGTAGCTGGCCAAGCCAGCGTTCTGTGTGGTCTTTGCGTTCTTTCGCGGTAAATATTGTGCGGCGGAATGCAAACCACGCCGGTGCCACGTCAAGCCACAAACGACAAAAAGTGTCATTTGCAGATGATCCCGGCCGCAGGCGGGATCGATTGTGCGCTGTGTTCATCCGGGCCGTGTGCCGGAATCCGCGGTCAAATTCACGTGCCAAGCGCGGGTAGTGGCTGTCGTCCGTAGATGGATTGCTTCTTGTGCGTGTGCTGTCGTCGAGAGGAAATCTCACTTGAGGCTGATGCGTCTTGACTTTTTACGCAAAGTGTGGTATAATGTTACCACACTTGGTAGCATTATACCAGAAAGCCTGACTAAATTTTGGTGACCCACCTAGCTATAACAATTAAGGGAGTTGGCAAATGAACCCGTTCGCAGAGATGGTCAAAAAGCGCAGGGCACATATGCGGCTTGGCCTCAGGGAGTTATGCGAGAAATGTGGTCTTGATCCAAGCAACTGGAGCAAGGTCGAGCGGGGCATCGCGTCACCGCCCAAAGACCTGTCCATCATAGACAAGATTCGGCGCGCACTCGACTACGCGAAGAACACCACAGAGGCAATCGCTCTCAGAGACAACGCCTTCATAGCTCGGCACGAGATCCCCGCAGACATCATTAAGGATAAGCAACTGGTGGCAAAACTTCCCATCTTCTTCCGCTCGGTGCGTGGCGACAAGCATACGCCAGGCGAATTGAGAAAACTGGCGGAGCTGATCCGAGACAGTGAGACTGCCGAATGAAGGTCGTCGCACCAAGAATCAGATTCGAGACGATTCGAAACAGAGCGGACCAACTGCGCTCCAAGTTCAACGATCAATCAGTCCCAGTAAAGATTCTTGAGGCCGTCGAGTTCGACTTGAAGATCGAGATTCGCCCCCAGAGGAATCTCCGTGATGATGGCAACACAGATGCACTGCTCCTAAGGAACGAGCATGCTATTCTTGTCGATGAAGCATATTTCATGGATCGCCGTCAACAGAACCGCGTCAGATTCTCTGTTGCTCACGAGCTTGGTCATCTCTACCTGCACCCAAATCTGCAGCCAGCCTTTAATTCGATAGACGATTGGGTGAATTTCCAACTTGACATTGACAAGGAAGCTTTTGAGTGGTTCGAACTGCAGGCCGATGAGTTTGCCGGGAGATTGCTTGTTCCAATTGCGGAACTTACCCGTGTTCTTCGCCGCGATATTCCGGCCAACATACTTCGCTTCAGCAAGAACCAACTGGCCAGCGACGAGGTCATTGACGTTGTGGCGGCATTGACGTGTGCCAAATTCGGTGTCTGTCAGTACACCATGGCCAAACGCATACGACGCGAAAGGCTTTGGCCCCTTTCACCCGAAGACGGCACCCGATCATTCTGAATGCGCATAATGTAGCATGGGCAGAACGGGGTTCAGTAATTGACTAGTGATCCCGCCATTGGCGGGACCACGCATGACGTGGCCGTTCTGTACCTTGACCCTTTGCCTTTGACCCTTGACCCTTGATCTTTGACAGATGTTGTCAGCAACAGATTTGGGCGGTTGACGATCTTAGTTAATCTGTTCATAAATTTGTTCATGCAAACAAATTTAGGTGGCTGGTGCCTTATCTGGCCAAGCCAGCTGCATGCCCCGCGCGGAGCGCGTGGCGTATCCACGCCGATGGCGGGATCGCCGCCGCTGGCGGGACTGGCAGTTGCCTTAGCTAGCCAAGTTAGCGGGGCAGTAGTTTTCAGTTTCCAGTTTTCGGTTTTCGGTGCAGCATCCAGCAACCAGTATCCCGAAACTGCTTCGTGTCTTTGTGTCTCCCTGAGAGATAAGTCTGTCTCGGCCTGCCCCGCGCGGCGCCTTCCGCCAGAGGCCGCGATCAGGAGATCGCGCGTAGCTTCAGCCGATCAGGAGATTGGCGCTCCCTTCGCGGCGCACGTGGCCTCCGTGGTAGCAACGGCAGGCCACATGGCGCGAAGGCGAGGAGATTTGTTGACAGGATTGACATGATTGTGCATGATGGCTGGCGGGCATGTTCATTCCGATCATGTGAAATCATGTAAATTCTGTCAAGAAACGCTGATGCTGAAGTGCTGTTTTGCACCAGAGTGGGGTCAGGCATGGAGTTTGCAGTTTTCGACTTGGTGCCAGAGCTACATATGAACGCAGATGTGCGGCACACCTGCCGCGCGTTTAGCAACTTCAATCGACAGATTTGGGCGATTGACGCGCCTGTGGCGGCATGGAACATACAGGTGCCGTAGCTGGCCAAGCCAGCGTTCTGTGTGGTCTTTGCGTTCTTTCGCGGTAAATATTGTGCGGCGGAATGCAAACCACGCCGGTGCCACGTCAAGCCACAAACGACAAATTGCGTCATTTGCAGATGATTCCGGCCGCAGGCGTGATCGATGGTGCCCGCAAATTCGTTCTGCGAACGCATTTGGAGATGGCTTGCAACTTCGTGTCTTTGTGCCTCCGTGAGAGATAAGTCTGTCTCTGCCTGTCCCGCGCGGAGCATTCCAACAGAAGCCGCGATCAGGTGATCGCGCGTACCTTCAGCCGATCTGGAGATCGGCGTTCCCTTCGCGGTAATTTCTTTCGCAGCGAAATAAATTAAGGTGCGGCGTTACTGTGTTTATCGTGGGTGCCGTTCCGGCCGTGCTATCACCGAATACCGATCACTGAATACCGATTACCGCTGACCAGTCTTCGTGTCTTTGTGCCTCCGTGAGAGATAAGTCTGTCTCTGCCTGCCCCGCGCGGAGCGCGTGGCGTATCCACGCCGAGGGCGGGATCGCCGCGTTTGTGGCACGCTACGACGGCCATTGGCAGATCGAAAATCTCGGCTTCAAGAGCCCATTGCAATAGCGGAAAGAATTTGCTATATTTATCGCAGCGTTGGTAACCTAAGACCGTGGCCGGGCAACCGGTGGCGGTGCAGAGCAGCAAATGGTATTAAATGGCACTTGGAGAAAAACATGCAACGTAGAACCTGGCTGTTTTCGGCTGCGCTTGCAGCGGTTGTGCTGCTGTCAGTATCGGGCGTGCGCGCCGATGTGCTGCGGCTCAAGAATGGAACAATCCTCAGCAATTGCTTCATCCGCGATGAGGGCATTCGCTTGCTCGTCTGGGAGAACATGGCCGATGTAGGCACGCCCACAATGAAGATCATCCCGCGCAGCCAGATAGTGGAGCCCTTCCAGCAAGAGCGTGCGGCTGCCTGGGACGCGCACCCCAACCTGCCCGACCTTACCGTCGCTTTTATCGAACTGACCCCCAAACTCGCCGGGCTCCACTGGCAAATCAACTACGATGCCTTGGGCACACCTGTCATCAAAGGCGCGGCCACACCGCTTCGCGACCTCGGCGACGAGGGCAACCGCATGAAGCCCGCAGACGTCGTCAAGAACGTCAAGCTTCACTACAATCCCGGCGACGAGCTCACCCTCATGGCCAATGTCCGGAACGTCGGTTTCGCAACTGCAAAACCCTTCGCCTACGTCTGGCTGATTGACGGGCACGAGGTTGCCAAAGGCGCATGCAGCCAGAAACTGAAAGAGCTGGAATGGGCCAAGTTCCCACTCAAGTGGAAGTGGCAGGCCGGCCAGCACACGGTCACGTTCAAGATCACGACCGTGCAGCCCGAGATCGCCACGATTAACAATGCCGTCAGCGACCCGCTGTGGGGTTGGGGCTTCACCTTCGTCATCAACAAGAACCGCACCTGGCACACCAAGCGGAATGCCTGCGGAACGTTTTGTTTTGAGGACTACTACCGCTGGCACGTTGACTTGATGAACACGCTTTTTCAGGCAACTGTTTTCCCGTCCTGCCCGGATGGCGTCAAGGCGCGTGTCCGCCTTGACCGGATTATCTACTGCGATGACCCGAACGGCGACAAGGCCGTCAAGCTGTGCACCGCACCCGACGGCTTTGGCTATATGCAGGGCATGTGGACCTGGACCGACTCCAAGGAGGAGATCGAGAACAACTGGCCGATGTGGGACGGCGCGCGCTACTCGACCGAGTGGTCGCTGCCGCACGAGCTGGGGCACCAGCTCGGCATACCAGACTGGTACGCCCAGGACAACTCTGGTGTGAAGGACCACGTCTGGGCCGACAACGGCGAGATGGTCTGCCACTTGATGAGCCATCCGCAGACGATGCAGCACTGGCACGGTCCCTTCCCCTGGGCCGAGCCCGATGCCGGCTATTGGAACCAGAGTTGGGACAAGCCCAGAGGCTATTATGGGGACTACTTGTTCGCGGTCCCGGACGAGAATTTCGTCAAGGTCGTGGACGTGAACGGTCTGCCCGTACCCGCTGCCAAGGTGGAAATCTACCAGCGCGCGGTCACCGTGGATACCAACAGTACGCCCACCGAGGACCACGGCGTCACGGTGTACGCGGTCAACGAATTGGCCGGCGGCGGCGACCAGTCCAAGGATCCGGTTATGGTTGGCCTAACCGACCAGAACGGGTTGCTGCGCCTGCCCAACCGTCCGGTCAGAGAAGTCATAACGCTGAACGGGTTCGAGCGCAAGCCCAATCCGTTCGGGAACATTGACTGCGTCGGCCCGCGCGATCAAATGCTCATGAAGGTAACCAAGTTCGACAATCCCTGCTACTACTGGCTGGAGCTGTACAATTTCAACGTCGCTTGGTTCAGAGGTCAGACGGACACGTACACGACGGTCGTGAAGACGCCCTACCGCTCGACCAGTTCGCCGCTTGCGCCCGTAAACGTCAAGTTCACACAAGTGGATGCCAGTCACGTCAAAGTCACTTGGGATGCACCGCCAAAAGTCCGCGAGCAACAATTCTTAGACCGCGTCATCGGCTACCGCGTCTATCGCCGTGTCGGGTGCATGGGCTTGGATGACCGGCCCTGGTTCGCTGTGGCCACGCTCAATCCCGACACGCACGCGTACGTGCTGGACCTGACGCAGCGGCCAATGGACAACGACTTCTATGCGCAGACGGAACGGTACGCCGTTTCGTCCCTGGGTGAGACATCCATGGAGAGCGAGCTGGTCGCCGCGCCAATTCCGCCGGTTAAGCAGTGAAGCAGCAGATTCGGCCTGACGCTTCAGTCACGAGCAGACGGGGGCCAGGCATGGTTGGTTGATCCCGCCGATGGCGGATCACCGCCGATGAGGGGCCTGGTAGTTGCCTTAGCCCGCTACTGATTTGCAGTGTCATTGTAGCCGCCCGCGGTGAGGGCGGCTTCTGCAACCGCGGTCAGCGCCCGCGGCCACGTCCTTGTAGCCGCCCGCGGTGAGGGCGGCTTCTGCAACCGCGGTCATCCACGCCGTTGGCGGGATCCACGCCGATGGCGGGACTAGCCAAGCCAGCTCCAAGCAGGCGCCTGCGGCTACAATTGGCATGACACCAAGTAAGCGCACTCATTAGTGAGTCGGCAACTGCATGTCCCACGCGGAGCGCGTGGCGTACGGACGGCCGACAGGTGGCTCTGTGCCCTTGTGCGAGACTTTCTGCTTTGACTTTTCGCGCGGTATATGCTACCATCGCCGCACAGCCGGGTGCGGTCCTCAGGCTACCGGCTGCGTTACACTCTCCCTTATGGCACTGGTTAATCTACAGAATGTCTCGATCAGCTACGGCGGTCCGTTGCTGTTAAACGCGGTTTCGCTGCAGCTCGACGCAGGCGAACGCACTGCGCTGGTCGGGCGGAACGGCGAGGGCAAATCCACTCTGCTCCGCCTCATCGAAGGAGCAGAGCAGCCGGACAATGGCAGTATCGCGATCCAGGCCGGCCTGCGCGTTGGCGTGCTGCCGCAGTCGGTGCCGCGCGATCTGCCGGGCAGCGTGTTGGATATTGTCCACGGTCGCGTGGACGACCATCTGCACGAGTGGGAAGTCGCCCAGCGCGCTCGCACGATCATTACCCGCCTGGGCTTGGATCCGACCGCGTTGTTCAGCGCGCTGTCGGGCGGACAGAAGCGGCGGACGCTGCTGGCCCGGGCGCTGGTGCACGAGCCCGAGGTGCTGCTGTTGGACGAGCCGACCAATCATCTCGATCTGCCCGCCATCGAATGGCTCGAAGGTTTCCTCTTGCGCTATCCGGGCGCGCTGCTGTTTGTCACCCACGACCGTGCATTCCTGCGCCGACTCGCCACCCGGATTGTCGAGCTGGATCGCGGCCATCTCACCAGTTGGGCCTATGGCTACGACCGCTATCTGCAACTGCGCCAGGCGCAGCGCGAGATTGAGGAGAAGCAGAACGCGCTCTTTGACAAGAAGCTGGCCCAGGAAGAGACCTGGATCCGCCAGGGCGTCAAGGCGCGGCGCACGCGCAATGAGGGCCGTGTGCGGGCGTTGCTGGAACTGCGCACGCAACGCCGCCAGCGCCGCGAGGAAACGGGCAAGGTTGTCATGCAGATCCAGTCGGCCGAGCTGAGCGGCCGCAAGGTCATCACCGCCGAAGGCGTCACGTTTGGCTGGGGCGATGCACCCCTGGTGGCCGACTTCAGCACCACCATTTTCCGCGGCGACAAGATTGGTCTGATGGGTCCCAACGGTTGCGGCAAGACCACGCTGCTCAAGCTGCTGCTCGGACAATTGACACCGCAGGCCGGCACGGTGACGCACGGCACAAAGCTTGAGATCGCCTATTTCGACCAGCAGCGCGAGACACTCAACGACGAACTGACCGTGGCGGAAAACGTAGCCGGCACCAACGCCTATGTCATGGTCGCCGGCCGTCCCCGCCATATCATTGGTTATCTGGAGGATTTTCTTTTCTCGGCCGAGCGCGCGCGCACCAAGGTGCGCGTCTTGTCGGGCGGCGAGCGCAACCGCCTGCTGCTCGCCCGGTTGTTCACCCGGCCATCCAATCTGCTGGTACTGGACGAGCCGACCAATGACCTCGATGCCGAAACGCTGGAACTGCTGGAGGATCTGCTGGTCGAGTACACCGGCACCATCCTGCTCGTCAGTCACGACCGCGAGTTTGTCAACAACGTCGTGTCCGACACGCTGGTCTTCGAGGGCGACGGGCGCGTGACCGACTATGTCGGCGGGTACGACGACTGGTTGCGCCAACGGTCGGCGCCGGAAGCAGCCGTGGCTGCCGTGCCGCCCGCGCCCGTGCCGCCCGCGCCCGCGCCACCCGCGCCCGCGCCACCGCGCATGTCACGCTTCACGTTGCGGCAGGAGTTGGCCGCGTTGCCTAGCCGTATCGAGCGCTTGGATGCGGAACTGGCGGCGGTGCACCAGCAGATGGCCGCGCCCGACTTCTTCAAGGCGGCACCCGACGAGCTACGCCGGCTCAGCGCGCGTGCCGCCCAGATCCCGCGCGAACTCGAATCCGCCTATGCGCTCTGGCAGGAATTGGAGCAGCGCCAAGCAACAGCGATCAGTATTCGGTGATCGGTGCGCCAGTGTCTGCAACTGAAAATCGAAAACGGCAGACTGCAAACTTCTCCAGAAATGTCGATTGTGTATAATCAATCATGAGAACCAGAACGAAGATCATGACCATCATCATTGCCATCGCCGTCATCCTACCCGCACTTCTGCTTGCGGCATGGATGCTCGCCGGCTACCTGCCGACACGGAACGTTGCCACGCCGGATTACACGGTCGTGGAAAAAAAGGCCGGCTACGAAGTGCGCCAGTATGACGGCTTCATCGTGGCGGAAACGGTGCAGGCAGGCAGCCACGACCACTCGCTGAGCGCGGGGTTTGGCGAGTTGTTCCAATACATTACCGGCAATAATTCGCGCGCGACAAAGGTGCCGATGACGGCGCCGGTGCTCCACACGGCAGGCCAAGTGATCCCGATGACGGCGCCGGTGCTGAACCAGGCGGCCGATGGCCAACATATCGTGGCATTCGTGATGCCGCCCGGATCGAAGCTTGGGGATCTGCCTGAACCGCGCAGCGCCAAGGTCACGCTGCGCGAGGTGCCACGGCACAAGGCTGCGGTCATCTCCTTTTCGGGCAAGGCGACGGAGGCGGTCATGCAGGCGCAGGCCGCCGCATTGCGGGCGTATCTGGCGCGCGACGGCAAGCGGGCGCTCTCCGGGCCGCAGGAGGCATTCTACAATCCGCCCTGGACGCCGCCGTTCATGCGCCGCAACGAAGTGATGGTGACAATCGAGTGACGTTGTTTTGCACTTTCAATCGTCAGAGTTGAGCGATTGGTGATCTACGCCAATGACGGGATCGCCGCATAGCCAAGCCAATAGTTGCATGCCCCGCGTGGAGCGCGTGGCCTATGGCCAGTAGTTTTCAGTGTTCAGCGGCGTGGATCCCGCCAACGGCGGGACTTTCGGTTCAGCAATCAGCGGCGTGCGCCGTGTTGCTGATACTAATGAATGCGCTTTCTACTTTGCCGCGTCCTTGTAGCCGCCCGCGGTGAGGGCGGCTTCTGCAACCGCGGTCAGCGCCCGCGGCCACAATTGGCATGACACCTAGTAAGCGCATTCATTAGTAAACACCATTCGCCGGGAATGGTTTTGCAGTACTTCGTTTGCGGCGAGCAACTTTTTGCTATACTAGCCATACTATGAATAGCGCCCTGCTTTTGCTGATCTGCATCGTTGTCTTTGTGTGCGCGTATCGCATATACCTGCGCTGGATTGCGCGCGTGTTGGATGTCAGCGACAGCCATCCCACGCCGGCTCACACGCGCCCGGATGGCGTGGACTATTGCGCGGCAAAGATGCCGGTGCTGCTCGGCCATCACTTTTCGTCAATTGCCGGCGCCGGGCCGATCGTCGGCCCGATTGCCGCCGCCGCGTACGGCTGGGCGCCGGTCGCGCTCTGGATCATTGTCGGCGCGGTGTTCTTTGGCGCCGCGCATGATTTCATGGCCTTGATCGCCTCCGTGCGCCACGACGGCCGCTCGATCGGGGAAGTCATTCAGCAACACTTGGGCACGCTGGGCAAGACGCTGTTTCTCTTATTCTGCGTGTTCAGTCTGGTGCTGGTCATCGCCGTGTTTGCCGCGGTCGTCGCCACCACCTTTGTCGAAAGCCCGGCGACCGTCATGTCGTCATTGCTCTACATGGCGCTGGCGATTGCCTTTGGCATTCTCGTCTACCGCTGCGGCTTTTCGTTTGCGCGCGTCACCTGGCTGTTCGTGCCGTTGCTGGCGCTGAGTGTGTGGGCCGGCGTCCAATTTCCGCTGGCGCTGCCGGCCGGCGGTGTGCCGATACCAGGCATGGCGTGCCGGATTGCGCCCCAGACGTTCTGGGTGCTGCTCTTGTTGGCCTACAGTTTCATTGCTTCGGTGACGCCCGTCTGGATTCTGCTGCAGCCGCGCGACTATCTCAGCTCGTTCCTCCTGTATGCCCTGATCGGCCTCGGCGTCGCGGGCGTGTTTGTGACACAACCGCCCCTGCAGATTCCCGCTTTCACCACGTTTGCACCGGCCGGCGTGGGCCCGCTGTTCCCGCTCTTGTTTGTCACCGTGGCCTGCGGCGCCATTTCCGGGTTTCATTCCTTGGTGGCGTCCGGTACCTCGTCCAAGCAACTTGACAAAGAGAGTGACGCGTTGCCGATCGGCGCGGGCGCGATGCTCATCGAGGGCGTGCTGGCGATCGTGGCCTTGATTGCCGCCGCGCGCCTCAGCACGGCCGACTACACTGCCGCGCTGCAAACCAGCGGGCCGATCAATGTCTTCGCGCGCGGCATCGGCGCGAGCGTCGCGGCCCTGGGCATTCGCGAAAGTCTGGGCACGACGTTTGGCGCCTTGGCCGTCTCGGCCTTTGCCCTGACCACCCTGGATACCTCAACGCGGCTGTGCCGTTTCTGTGTGCAGGAATTATTCGCGCGCCGCGGCCGGGATGGGCGCGTGCGCCAGCCAGACCGCTACAGCACGACCGGTGTATGTGTCATTGCCGCCGCCGCCCTGGCCGTCAGCGACCAATGGAAGGTGATCTGGCCCGTCTTCGGCGCGGCCAACCAATTGTTGGCGGCGCTGACGCTGGCGGCACTGACCTTATGGCTGGCCGCCGCGCGCAAGCCACTGTGGATGGCGTTCATTCCGATGATCTTCATGTTTGCCGTCACGGTCGCGGCGCTGTGCACCTTGTGCTTTGAGAAATCACGCATCTTGGCGCAGGCTTGGAGCGGCAGTGCGCACGGCGCACCCAACGTCCTGCTGACCACCGGCGTGCTGGCCGGCGTCAGTCTGCTGCTGCTCTGCCTGGCGCTGCTGCTGCTGCTGTTGTCGTGCCGGACCTTCATGCGCCTGCGGCGCGCCGCGCGCCAGGCTGCCTGAGCTCTGCCAGGATTCGGGATTCAGGGTTCAGGGCTGCTCGGAGTCCCGCCACAGGCGGGATTCAGGGTTCAGGTACCTGCTACTTTCCACCGCCGCACCGATCACCAGTGCGGCTTTCGTGTCTTTTACATTCTCGCGCCGCGCGATAATTTATAGAGCGGCCCACGGCCGCACGACGGTGGTTTCCCGTCTTCCGTTCGATGTTCAATGTTCGATGTTGAACGTTCAATGTTAATCTCTTCTTCGCTAATTTTCTTTTGCATCAAAACATATTAAGGCGCAGCGTGCAGATTCGCGATGCGGAGGGCGCACCCACGTTAACTTAGGCGTGCGTGTCTCGTATCAGATTGCCGCATTGCGGGCAGCGGGGCAGGCGTACATCTCTTTCACAAAAGAACTGATGCAAACAAATATCGCATTGCACCATGACCCTTGTCGTGGGTACAAACGTGCGGCGGCGGAACCAGTATTCCTCATACAGCCAGACGCCCAGCAATGCTGCCAGCGGCAGCATGACGCACACACCAATAAAGGTTGCCACGTTGACCGGCATATCACTCCTGCGCGGTGCACGACACGCGCACGCGTGCCGAATAGCTCGCCAAGCCCATGGGTGTCACGGTGGTCCGCACCGCTGGCGGAATCGGCAATGGCAGAGTGTGCAGAGCGCGCAGCACCATGGCGTCATGCTGGGCATTGCCGGAACTGCGGGTCAAGAGGACGTGGCGCGCGAAACTGGGATAGTCAATCATGACATAGACATCACAGGGCCCGGCCGCGGTTGCGTCCGACGGGGCGAGCTGCAGGCCCTGTCGCTGCCATGCCTTCAGGAGGGTTGGCGCCAAGGTGCCGTCGGCGACCACCTGCCACAACAGCGCGGCGGCCGGCACGGCCCGCGCGCCGGCGGCGGGTGCCGACGGCCGGTCTTGCGCATAGGCTGCCGCGCGCGGCAGCGGCTGATCCAGCACCGTCGCGATCCAGGCCGGCGTCGCGGGCACCACTGGCACCGTCACGTCAGCGCCGATCGGCCGCAGCAAGGTTGCCAGCACGCCGGGTTCGATCCCGGCCGGTTGCGGCTGGGTGAGCCACAGCAGCGTTTGGGGCGGCGGCTGTTCCCGCCGCGCGCTGTGGCGCACGGAAAAGCCGCACAAGACAATAGCATGCACCGCCACGGAGATGCCGAAGGCATACAAGCCAATGCGGGTCTGCGTCCGCCGCAAGCGGCGGGTGGCGCTGCGACGCATGCTGCTGAACGCTCGTTGGGCGCGGGTGCTCACGCTGCTATTGTACTCTGCCGCGCTGTTCCCGTCAAATGGGCGCAGCACTCTTGGGTTCAGGGTTCAGGGCTGCTTGGAGTCCCGCCAACGGCGGGATTCAGGGTTCAGGGCTGCTTGGAGTTCCGTCACAGGCGGGATTCGGGGTTCAGAGAAAAATGGTTTTGCGGCAAAACCATTTTGTGCAAAATGAATTGCGGCAATTCATTTTTATAGCAGCAGAGACGGGAAAGCCCACGCTACTTGCTGGGCAGGAACACGAAGCCGTTGTTGGCGGGATTGTCGTCCGTCAACTGGCCGCGATCAACAACCACATCATTGTGGGTTTGGGCGATCACCCGATCACCACGCTGCGGATCATAGATGCCGTCGGGCGCGCTGCAATCCAAGGCCTGCGCGACGACTTGGACGCGGAACTGGTCGCTGCGCGTCGTGATCAGATTGGCCATGACAGTGAACATTGCCGGCGTCACGCCGCGCACGTCCAGCACATCGGTGATGTTCTTGTAGGGCTTCAAGGCTGGCCGGCCAACTCTGTCCATGCCCTGGGCAATGTTAGCCGCGACGGCCGGTGTGACACCATTGATCGCGCCCAGGATGCGTTCCGAAGCCGTATTGATGTTGATCTTGCCGAAGGCGCTGCCGGGTGTCAAGACGGCGTAATCAAACCAGGCAAAGCCACTGCCCATTTTGTCGTTCAAACTACTGGGGGTAATCCGCAAGCGGATGCCGCCGTTGGCGGAAATGTGTTCCGGATGAATCATGCCGCAATAGACATTATCGGTTTTGTCATATTGCAGGCGCGTGCGGCTGCGCACCATTTGATAGACATCATCTGCGGCCGCGGTGGTGTAGTCATCGCGCGCCAAGGGCACCTGTTCAAATGCTTCCGTCTGGAAATTAAAGACCTCAATGCGCAGCTCGGCATTGTGGTTCTCCTCAAGAAATTCGGTCGTGTTGATCGAGTCACTCAAGCCCGACAGATACAAGCCGTACGACATTGGCTCGAGGTCTTTATTCTGCCACTCCCAGATGCCGGCCTCGCCATTTTGGCGGCAGTAAAACATCGGCGTGGAGTAGCCTGGCCCGACGCTGAAGCGATCACCCGGCACGACCTGCAGCAGTTTTTCATGCTGGGCCGAGTAGCCCGCGATGGTCAGGCCACTCTGCGTGCTGTTGGTGATGTAATATCTCTCGCCATTGAGCGGGCCGGACATGATCCGCAAGGTTTGCCCGCCCCAGATGCCCGGTTCCCACGCGCAGCTGGTGCCAAAGGTATTGCCAATGCCGCGCGTCTGGGCGGCGCCAAAGGCCGGTTTCCAGCCGCTGATGTGCGCGCCCTGTTCTTCGGGATCGAGGCGAATGCCGGAGACCGTGAAATACTTGGCAATCGCCTGCAAGGTGCGGGTGGTCGGCTTGCCGCGCCCGTCCATGCCAATATTCTCCCAGTCCGCGGCTTTGCGCACATTCTGCAATTCACCGACGGAGACGAAGCGATTGTCCTTGACATGGGCCGGGACATAGCTGCCGGTCGGCATCGTATGGTTGCGCGCATCGCGCGGATTGCCGCTGATCGTCGGCCGGTTCGACTTCACCCAGGTGTAGTGGGTCGGATCATATTTCTCGGAGGACGAGGAATATTCATTTTCATCGAGCGACCCATATTCGGTCGTGCGCGCCGTGACTTGCCCGTATTCGTTCTTGAGCGTGAACGAAACAAAACCGCCCTGGCGCGGCAGACCCAGCACCAGCAGTTGGTCGCCCGCGCGCAGGCCATAGCCTTCCGCATCACCGGTCACCGTCAGGGAGGTACGGCGACTGCTCTCGACGGTTTTCACTTCGCCATTGGGCGAATTTTGTTTGGCCAGCGTGCGATCCGAGATGTATTCGACCAGTTCGCCCTTGAGCTGATCCGGCCGCCAGGACGCGCCTTCGACGGTCACATCGCGGCCCTTGACCGACGTGATGTTATATTGAATACCCCAGCTCTTCTCCGGCAGTTCATACACCGGAATGCTCTCCTGCCGGTTGCCGCCATAATTGCCGTCGCCGCTGGCATGGTCAATGTCGAAGATCTCGCGGTTGTTGGTAATGTAAAAATAGCCATTGGCCTCAATGCGCGGATTGGGGTCGTAGTAGGCGCCGCTCGTGCGCGCGCTGAAGCGCAGCACCGTGTCAATCGTCGACAACACATTTGCATCGCGCCCGGTGTTGACCACCACCTTCCAATTGCAGAGACTGATGGCGCGTTCAGATATGTTGATCAGCTCGACAATATCCGGGCGGCGAAAGATGACCGAATTGTTGAAACTGTAATACTGCGAGTTCGCGCGACACGTGCGTGCCGAGGTGCACATGACGCCAATGTAGCCGGCGCCATTGGCGCGTTGGGCCTTGCCGTCTTGCAGGACATATTTCAGCTGCTCTTCATCGGTCTCCGAGTACACGCCGGAGTCGCCGTCCATATCCATTTTTTTCAACTCTGTTTTCAGATTGCCGGCATTCCCAAACCAGCCATCGGCCGGGTTGAAACACATGCTGGCCACATACACGCGATAATAGAAGTGGCGGCGGTTCTGCGGCAGCGGAAAGAACCACTCTTCGCTCTGCTCGGGTTGTGTGCACCACCACGCCGGCCCATGCTGCCAGGAATTGCCAATCTCGACCGTGATGTCCGACAGGTTGGCGAAGTTGTTGGTCAGAAAATTGCGCGCGACTTGATTGTCGGCCACGACCGAAAAGCGCCGGCCGCTGCCGGCCGCCGAGGAAACCACCTTGAAGTTGCCGGTCGCCCCCATCACGGTGCCGAGGTAGAGTACCGCCCGCGCTCCATTCCAGAAATTCGCCGTCCAGGAGCTGTCACACGCCAGGAACTCATTCATGAATTTGGTGGTGCGCTGCGGGGTCGTCAAACTTATGTCGGCGTTATCACCGCTGTGCGACAGCGTTCTCACGCGGAAACGATTCAGCCGGGCACGATTGTTGTAGAAATAGTTGTAGCAGGGCACGAACGATTCAGCGTCCCAGTCACTTTCGCTATTCCAGCCCTGCCAGTCGGTTTCATGGACATAGCCGCCGTCATTGGCCATGATTTCATTGAAGCAGACGGCCTCGACGCCGTATTCGCCGCCGGCCGTTGTCAAGACGTTGTTCTCGTCGCGATAGTCCATCACGTTGGCGACCAGAATCGACATGTTGCGGCTGCTGTTCTCAAAGCGCGTGTCCGCATTGGCGCGATTCATCACGCGGCGGATCTGGTCACGCGAGGCAACATTCAGGTTGACCTGCCGGCGCCACGCGCGCGCGCGCTCGTCATAAAACATCTCGCGGCTGCGGCCGTAGATCGTGGCATAGCGCCGCAGCATGCGCCGCCCGGTCGTGGACGTCACGCGCCCGCCCGTGTCGCATTTGTCCAGCAGCTCGTCCACCGAGGAGAACACGCGGTCATCCCAGACCGGGCGCACGCTCGAGTACTCCTCGGGCTCGTCAATGCCTTCGCCCAATTCGTCCACAACGCCGTCGGCATCATTGTCAATTTCGTCATTGCCGTAGGTGGACTCGGTCAGGTTGTCATCCGCGCCGCGTTTGCCCGGCGCGAGATCACGCCCGTAACGATACTTGAGCGCATTGATGCAATACGCCAGCGAGAGCGGCAGCCCGCGCCCGCGCCCGTCGCTCAACAGCAGCTCAAACGGCCCCACGCCCATGTTCTGCCCGTGCTCGCCAATCGCCGCGGCCGCATTGATGTTGACCTTGCTGCATTCATCGTCAAGCTGGACGGCATAGCGGCCGACAATCTTGCCGTTCGCGCTGGTCACGTACACCCAACGGCCATCTTCCTTCGCCTCGTTCGGGCTCAGCCCGGCAATGCCGTCAATGTCGGTGGCATCATCCGCCAAATGCGACACGGGCATGAAGGTCTGGCGCCAATTTTCTTGCGGGTCATCCCAGGCCGGCTGCTCCATGCTGTCGGCCCACAGCGCCGACAGGGCATGGTTCAAGCCGGCCGCACACATCATGTCGGCCGTGACGCGCGCAACACTGGTGCGACTGGTCATTGTGTCGGTCGTGGTGAAAATCGCAAACGCGGCCGCCAGCAATCCCAAAATGGTCAAAACGGCCAGGACCGTTATGAGCGCGACGCCCGCAACGGCCGATCCAGTTCTGTTGGACTTATGCATAACAGTATCTCATCCGGTGAACAGCACAGTCAACAATGGCACTAGCGCACAGTGTGCCGTCTCATGCAATACATTCGTTCGTGGCGAACGAATTCAAATATACTGGTTCAGGATATTTTCGAGCAGTTCCTGGCGGCCGCTCTGCAAGGCCGGTTCGCCGTGCTCGTGCGTGTACGCTTCGAGTTTGTCAAACGACATGGCGCCGCGCTCGATGGCGGCGCCCAGCTCATCATCCCAGCCGACATACCGCTGCGCGATGCAGGTGTCAAGGACGCCGTCATTGATCAGGCGGGCGGCGTTCTTCAATCCGCGCGCGAACGCGTCCATGGCGCCAATGTGGGCGTAGAACAGGTCTTCCACCGCAATGGACTGCCGGCGCACATGCGCGTCGAAGTTCAAGCCGCCAGTCGTGAAACCGCCGGCTTTGATAATCTGGTACATCGCCAGGGTGGTCTCGTAAATATTGGTCGGGAATTGGTCCGTGTCCCAGCCCAGCAGCAAATCGCCGCGATTGGCATCCACCGAGCCGAGCAGGTCATGCGCAATGGCGTAGGCCAGTTCATGATGGAACGAATGGCCGGCCAGCGTCGCATGATTGGCTTCAATGTTGAATTTGATTTCCTTCTTGAGGCCATGCTGTTGCAGGAACGCGTAGGTCGTGGCGGCATCAAAATCATACTGATGCGCCGTCGGTTCTTTCGGCTTGGGCTCGATATACAACGCGCCGCTGAAGCCCAGTGCTTTCTTGTATTCGACCGCCATGTGGAAGAAGCGCGCCATGTGCTGCAATTCGCGCTTCATATCCGTGTTGAGCAGCGTGTCATAGCCCTCGCGCCCGCCCCAAAAGACATAGCCCTGGCCGTTCAGCCGCTGCGTGATTTCCATCGCCTTTTTCACCTGGCTGGCGGCATAGGCAAAGACCGCCGGCGACGGGTTGGTCGCCGCGCCGGCCATGAAGCGCGGATGCGAGAAGGCGTTGGTGGTGCCCCACAGCAAGCCGACGCCGGTGTCGTTCTGCAGCTTCTCGGCCACGTCCACTATTTTATCCAAGCGCGCATTGGTCTCGGCCAACGTGGCGCCTTCCGGCGCGATGTCGCGATCGTGAAAGCACCAGTAATTCACGCCCACCTTGGTGAAAAACTCGAACGCGGCGCGCAGGGTTACTTCGGCCGCGCGCAGGGGATTCTTGGCGGTGGCATAGTCGCGCACGATTGTTGGCGCGCCGAACATATCGGCGCCGGCGCCTTTGAAGGTGTGCCAATAGCAGACGGCGAAGCGCAGATGCTCGGCCATGCTCTTGCCCAAGATGGTCTGGTCGGGATTATAGTGTCGAAAGGCAAGCGGATTGTCGGACTCCGGCCCTTCATAACGGATCTGCTTGACCGTCGGAAAAAACTGCTTCATACGCGGCTCCTTGATACATGATAATGCCTGAAACCAATGCGGCTATTGTAGCGATCCGGCGCGTGCACGTCAAGCGCGCAGGCACACAGATCCGGCAACTCGATCCGCGGGACGAGCCGGTTGGCGCTTCGTGGTGGAAGTTTCATACTCCCGTTGGGTTGCGAACAACCCTTCGGCGCGCATGGTTTTGTGGCACTTCGTTCGCCGCGAACGGATCATGGGAGTCGGAGACTCCTTGGCAGCCGTTGTGTTCTATGTGCCGGCGCTCACTCGATGCGCACATCGCCAAGATCCATGACCTCGTTGGTCAGCAGAATCTTCCCGAAGTTCGTCCAGCTATTAGCACCCGTCACCAGCATCAGCGCTACGGGTGCGCCGCGGGTTAGCGGCGGCGTGCGGAAGGTGCCATCCGCCGCCACGGCAGTCATAGTTCCAGCAACATCCAATCCGTTTTGCCATAGTACGCGGCGCTGTTTGTCGCTGCCGCCGAGGATGCGCCCGGTGATGATGGACGACCCAGTGGCAGTCAAGCGGATCGTGCCCAGATCCAGATCGTGATCGGTGACCGTGACGGGAAAGGTCGTCGCGCTGTGACCGGCGACGCCCACCGTCACCGGAAACGTCCCGGGTGGCACATTCGCTATACTGAAGCGACCGGCAGGATAGCCGCGCGAACTTCCACCAGCATAGATGGTTATCCGCATTCCTGGCTGGGCCGGGCACTCGGCCACGCCACGCACGGTGTACAATGGTGGCACGTCCACATACCATGGCGCGGTGCGCGGCGCAATGGCTGTGCACACAATCGAGGTCGTTGCCAATCCCACATGCACATCGTAGCGGGTGTCCGGGTCCACATCATTACACACGTACTCGCCATTGGCCGTGCGCGTGCCGCTGCAGTACTCGCGCTTGTCCTGGCTGAGCGCATAGACATTCACATCATTGGCCGTGACAGGCTTGCCGTTCCGACGAAGAATCACGCGCAAAGGGACGAACGTTTTGAATTGCGGCGCAAGCCGAATGTCGCGTGTGGCGAGCGCGACGGTGACATTCGTACGCATGCTCGTGCCATTGCCAAACCTTATCGTGAACATGTGCGTGCCGGTGGGCGCCACGTCCATCAGCCAGACTGAGAAGGTGCTTGTCTGCGTAATGCGGCGCAGTTCATGCCCTGACCATGAGTTTTGGGTCGCTTCCTTGACCATGCATGCCACCGTCTGCACCTGATTGCTTGCGCCGGTAATGATGGTCACGGTGAAGCGGCACAGCGGTGGATTGGTCATGGCCACGATGCGCTGCGTGCCCGCCTGAATGTTTCCCACAGCCAGGCTGGCAAGCTGTAAGTAACTCGCATTGCTGCGCAAGCGCAGCGTGGCATTCGATGCATAGCATGGCACGGTGCGAAAGTGGACGACGCCACTCGCCCCGAGGCCGATCATCTTGCCAAACTGCTTGGTGTTGTTGTGGTAGTTCACGTCCGGCGCGGTACAGTTCAATTCAACCTGCCCGACAGTCGCCGTGGTGCCGTCGGCGTTGTAGACATACACGGTCAGATCGAACGGCTTGGCTAGCCAAACCGTGTTGGTCAACTCCAGATCTTCAGGATTGAGATAGATTGCGGCGGGCGCGTAACCAGGCGCATTCGCGTTCACACTGCATGACCGTGCCAGCGGCACACGTGCGACCCCATCGCGGTCCACGGTCACCTGCTGCGGTCCGGCAAACGTGGCATTGGTCAGCGCGTGCTGCGTGTCCACATCACGCGCGCACAGATAGCGCGTCGGCACCGGCAACAGCGCAATGGTCATGTGCGACGTCGCACCAGGCTCCAGCGCCAGTTCACCTTGATACTCCGCGCACAAGGGCGCCGCGATGATCATGCTTCTCATGCGGGTGGCAGGCATCGGCCCAAACAGCACGCGCTGATCCGGCAGCAGCGTGGACGGCATGATGGAGAAGTTTCCACTGTGCTCGTCCGTCATCTTCAGCATGTTCACAACCGCGTTGGTGATGCGTGTATTGGCGGCATCGGTCAGTGTCAGCGCCAGCCAGGCCGCGCCGCGCGAAAGACGCAACGGCACGTCCTTGCTGTTGTGCACATCCACCGGCGTAAACGGCCCTTGCATGTCGGACATGCCGCCGGGCGCATCCGCATGCACCGTACAACGCACACCGGGCGGAACATTGTCGATTTCGAACGTACCATCGTTGTCGGTGAAGGCAATGCACCCGTCAATCGGCTCAAACGGCACGCTCGTTAGCAACTCATTGTTGATCTCGACTTCCTCCGGTTTGAGGGCACGCACCCACACGCGCGCATTGGTGGCATATTCGCCATTGTCCCAGGTCACCTGGCCAGACACGCGGCAGCCGCGACCGAGGCGCACGGTGAAAAACGCGTCGCCGTCTTCTGGATTGACCCGCAGTGCCTTGCCACCGGCAATGGTGTAGCCCGGCGCCTGCACCCGCAAGGACAGCGGGCCAGCGTTCATAGGCACGTGCGCGACCTCGAATGTGCCAGCCGCATCGGTCCAGACGTCACCGGCACGGCACGTGGCACGCCATTCTTGGTCGTCGGCAATCAACGCGACCTGCACATTGTGGACGGGCGCGTTCGACGCATCCGTGACAATGCCGCGCACCGCATACGTTCGCGCACGCAGCAAGCGCGCCTGCATCACTGCGGATGTGAGCGCGAGCAACACCGGCTGATAGCGCGCCGCGCTGATGCCGACACGCACACCGAGATAACCGCTGGAAGCGGCTCCACATGTGGCGCCGGTTTCACCGGCGTTAGCGCAGATAGCCGCTGGAAGCGGCGCTACAAACGCGCCGGCGGCGTCGGTCGTCGTGATGGCATGCTGCGCCACGCCGCGCATCTCGCCCATGACACAGACCCGCGCGCCGGCGATCGGCCGCTCGGTCAATGCATCCACCACACTGCCGGTGAGCGCCATGTCAGCACGTGCAGGCGCGCTGCCCAGCACGCAACCGGCAAGCAGCAGCATCAAACAAAATCGAATGAGCGGTCTATAATACATGATAGCAAGGTTGCATAGTCTGCGTTACGGCAACAGTATAGCAAAAGCAGGCGCACTACGCGACTGTGCGCTGCACCTTGCAAACAGTAAAATTGCTATAATGAAATATACGTTAATGAAAAAACTGCGCATATATCTTGACACGTCAGTGATCAATTTCGTGTTTGCGGACGAAACACCGGAGTTGATGCGCATCACGCGCGATTTCTTCGAACGTTACGCATCGCGCTACGAACTCTTTGTGTCTGAAATCGTGCTGGATGAGCTGGAACGCACGCCCGACCGTGTGCGCCGCGACGCAATGCTGCAATTGCTGACCGCGCAGCATGTGACGATACTACCTATAGACACAAGAACTGACGTGAAGTGCTTAGCGGGGCGCTATATGGCATGTGGCATTGTGCCCGCCGCGAAAATTGCCGATGCGCTCCACGTGGCCTATGCCGTTATATGCGAAATGGACATTATCCTTTCATGGAATTTCAAGCATTTGGCTAATGTGCGCAAAGAAGCGCAGTTTGCCAGTGTGAATCTTGAACAGGGCTATACACGGCCCTTGCGACTTGTCTCGCCTTTGGAGGTTGAATATGAAGAAGACTGAAGAACAGGTTCCGAAAGCCCTGCGTGAAGTGTGGCAGTGGAAAGACGCGGTGTATCAGGAAGTCAAGCACCTGCCGCTGGATGCAGCCTTGGCTGCAATGCTGGATAACGCACATGCAACCGCCGAGCGCTTGCGCACGGAAGGCCTGCTCGGTCCGCACAGTGCCACAGCCATGGCGGCCGACAAATGCGCTGAATACCGGACCCAGGTACAGCGGCGTGGCAAGAAATAAGCAAGACTGCGCTGTGGCGCCAGGTCTACCGGCGCTGTTCAGATAGCTGCTATTCCAAAGAGTATGCCCGGCAAGCGAAGGTGCCGGCGGTCACTCGACGCGCAGGTCGCCGAGATCGATAACGTCGTTGGTCAGAAGGACTTGCGCAATGTTCGTCGCATTGCCGTCGCGATCAAACAGTGTAAGCGCGACAAGTGATCCACGCGTCAGTGGCGGTGTGCGGAAGGTGCCGTCATCAGCCAGCGCAATGACATTGCGCTGAAAATCCAATCCGTTACACCAGTAAATTTTGCGGTGCTGCCCGGTGCCGCCAAGCATGCGGCCGGTGATGACCGACGCGCCGGTGGCGGTCAAGCGGATCGTGCCAAGCTCCACATCCTGATCGGTGATCGTGACCGGAAACGTGGTCGCGCTGTGACCGGCGACCCCGATCGTCACGGGCAACACCCCTGCGGCAACGTTTCCAATGGCAAAATAGTCGCCGCGGCAGTTAGAGGGCTTTCCCAAACAGACAATGTGACTCTGGGTGTTGGTGCGATCCGGGCAGGCCACTGTGCCGCGCAACGTGTAGAGCGGTGGCAGATCCACAGAGAGCGGCCCGTTGCGAGCAGACACGCTGTTGTACACCAGCGCGGTGGTTACCAAGTCAACCTTAATATGGTAACGATCATCCGGTTCGGGACAGGCATAGACATACGCGCCATTCGTGAAGCAGACATCATACGATGCCTCCAAAACACCCGGGTCTGCATTTTCTTTTCGGACAGATACCGGCACGGAGCGGATATCGTTATTCGTGGTGGCAGGTCGCAGGATGATGCGCAGCCGGGTGACCTCGTCCGCAGTCGCAAACAAGTGCAGATTGCTGGTGGAAAGTGACACGGTCACATTGGTATAGATGCGCACGCCGCTCGCCAATCTCAGGCGAAATGTATATGTGCCGATGGGCATCCAATCAGAATGCCAGATGAAATTGGTGGTAGATGGCTTGTTCTGATCGCGTGCGCCAAAGTAGATCATGCTGTACGCAGCATCGTTAAGCCTGCCTTCCAAAGAAGCAACCGCGTTAGACGGGTCAGTGGTCATGGCAATCGAAAACCGGCACAGCGGCGGACAGAAAATGCCCATTGCGCAACTTTCCGGTGCGGAAATCTTGATCGTTTGGCTTCGCAACGGAAACCATTGGTTGTTGCGCACCGTGACCAGGAAGTTCGATGAGTACATTGGCACATTGCGGAATCCCGCCACACCATTCGACGAAAGGTCCTCGATCAGCGACCACTGGCTGAATCGATGTGGCATCGGCAAGCCGGCGGTGGCTAGTTCGACGCGCGAGTTGGTTACCGGCGTGCCGACGGCATTCATAACAAACACCGTCAGATCGAACGGCCTGGCCAGCCAGACAATATTGGTACAAGGTGGCTCCGCAATATCAACGCTTTCATGAACACGCGCATAACCGGGCGCCGTAACGGTCACTGCGCGCGATGACGGCATGGTCAGACAGACAAAACCGTTGCGGTCTACCCGCGTCCCGAGCCGAACCAGTTCGACGGTCGCATTGGTCACGGGGCACAGACTGTCAATGTCCAGCACCTGCACATAGCGGATGGGCACCGGCAGCAGCGCAATGGTCATCTGCGAAGTCGCGCCGGGCGCGAGGGCCAGCCGGTCATAGAATTGCGCATAGCCAGGCGCGTTGACCTCGATGGATTGCATGCGCGCGGCCGGCAGCGGCCCAAACAGCAAGCGTTGGTCAGGCAATACGATGGAGGATATGACAAAATATGTGCCACCCCCGGAATTCACATGCTGTAGTACCATCTGGACAACTGCGTTGGTGATTCTGGTATTGGCGGCATTGGTCAGCGTCAGCGCCAGCCAGGCATCACCGCGCGTGAGGCACAAGTCCATGGCCGCACTGCTGTTCTGATTCTCGGTCGCATCGGGCACTTGCAGATCGGGCATGCCACCGGGCGCGTCCGCATGCACCGTGCACCGCACGCCGTATGGAACAGTAGCTATGTCGAACGCACCCGTGCGGTCGGTGTAGGCAACGCAGCCATCAATCGGCTCGAATGGCGCATACGTCAAAATTGTGCTGTCGATCTCAACTTCCTCGGGCTTGACGGCGCGCACCCAGACGCGTGCATTGGTGGCTTTCTCGCCATTGTCCCAGGTCACTTGGCCAACCACGTGGCAGCCACGATTCAGGCGCACGGTGAAAAACGCATCGCCATCTTCCGGGTTGACCCGCAGCGCCGTGCCGCCGGCGGTGACAAAGCCCGGCGCCTGCACTTGCAACGCCAGCGGGCCGGCGTTCACCGGCACATGCGCAATCTCGAACGTGCCGGCGGCGTCGGTCCAGACGTCACAGGCACGGCATGTGGCACGCCATTCTTTGTCGTCGGCAATCAACGCGATGTGCGCATTGCACACCGGCGTGTTCGACGCATCCGTGACAATCCCACGCACCGCATACGTTCGCGCACGCAGCAAGCGTGCCTGCATCACTGCGGATGTGGCGGCCAGCAACACCGGCTGATAGCGCGCCGCGCTGATGCCGACACGCACGCCGAGATAGCCGCTGGAAGCGGCTCCACATGTGGCGCCGGTTTCACCGGCGTTAGCGCAGATAGCCGCTGGAAGCGGCGCTACAAACGCGCCGGCGGCGTCGGTCGTCGTGATGGCATGCTGCGCCACGCCGCGCATCTCGCCCATGACACAGACCCGCGCGCCGGCGATCGGCCGCTCGGTCAATGCATCCACAACGCCGCCGGTGAGCGTCATGTCAGCATGTGCAGACGCCGTGCCCAGCATGCAGCCGGTAAGCAGCGCAAGAAACCAAGCTCGAGTAATTCTCATAGAGTTCATAATACCAAATTTACGATTAATCCTCCCTGCGGTCCCGCCAACGGCAGGACGGGAAGAAATATTAATATATGTTGCTGCGCGGGCGTTGGCTCAATCTTCTTCAACCACGACGCGAGGTCGTGGGGGTCTGCAGAAGCTCCCCACCGATCCCGCCGATGGCGCATGCGCGTCAACTTAAGCGGCTGGAAGCCGCTTCTACAACAGATGTTCCTGAAATTCCGCTAGAGGGGAAAATGCGAACCTGACGTAGCCAAATCTGTTGTGGGTCCTGCGCGTGCGTGGCCGGAGGCTGAGGTAGGGCGGTCAGGCCCTGACCGCCGTTGCTGCATGCGCGCGCACGCCGGTGCTACAATGGCGCAGCGACGACTGCCGCGGTCAAGGGCCTGACCGCCCTACCTGTCTGCGCGCTCTACGCCGGCGGCTCCCGTTCTTATAGCGGAATTTCAGGACAGATGTTCTTGTTACGTTGACGCGCATGCGCCGATGGCGGGATGGGAGCAAAGATTGAGAGAAACGCGCGACGCGCGGCCTTGATCTCAATCTTCTTCACCCACGATGCAAGGTCGTGGGGGTCTCCAGAGATGTCGGTGCTTGTCATCACGCCATGCCGACGGTGCGGCGCACTATCCACTCAGCGGTGAAAAGCACGAGCAGTGCCGCCAGCAGCCACGGTGTGATCCAGACATCACGCAGGTCGTCCGCCTTTGTTTGTCGTTCGCCAGCCGCCGGTGGCGCGGGCAGTGTCAGCGTTTCGCCGCACATGACCGCCTGGCCGTGGCATGCGCGCGCGATGGCGGCCAGCAACTTTTCATTGGGCGCGATCTCGAACAACTCGCGCGTGACCGGGCGCACAAACAGCGGCACGCTCGCGGTGGCGCTGCGGTCATCGAGCCGGCGCGCAACCAGTTCGACGCGACCGGTGCTGCTCAACGCCAGAGTGCAGGCAAACAGCGCGCGCGCCGCGTCCGGCTGCATTGTCATTGTTGCCTGCGTGCCGTCGGCGGTGCTGGCCGTCAGCGTCACACGCGGTAATTTCTCGCCGGCGAAGGCACCCGGGTCATTGTACTCAATTGTTGCGACGTCGCCGATGTCGTACAACGTCTTGTCGGTCGTGATGAAGCGGGTTTCGTAATAGTGCCGCAGTGCATTATGCCCAAGCCAGCGCACGGCGTTTTGCCAGTATTTCTTGTAATAGCGGTTATCGCGCGCATTGACGTCGGCGTCGCGCGGTTCGCCCCAGTGTTTTTCGAAATCCATACCCCACAAGAAGGTGGTGTCGGTGAGGAAGGCCATGCAGCGGCCGCGGCCCATCTCCTGGACGGCCAGCATCGGCATGTTGCCGCCGGCGGCGATGGTTCGGCGCGGATGCGTCGCCAGCAACACGGCATTGGGCTTGAGGCGCACACTGGAGTTGTAGCCGTAAAACGGCGGCATGGTACGCAGGATGGCCTTGTTTTTCTGGGGATCGCGATCAATCTGCAAGATCGGATGCCGCTCCCCTTCGGTCGTGAATTCCCAGACGAACGGGCCGTCCATGTAGCGCTCATCGCCCATATCCACCGGCGAAATCCGATCAATGCGCGTTTCGTCCCAGCCGCCGCGGCCAAAGGCATGTTCACCGCCAATCATGACATAGCCGCCGCCCAACTCCTCGACAAAGCGCGCGGTATTGTCAACCTGCGCCTGGCTGAAGCGCGACAAAGAAATGTCACTGTTGATAATCACATCATAGCGCGCCAGGCCTTCGAGCGTCAATGGATAACCGCTGCGCGGGTCATCCACGGTTGGTTCTTTCACCTGTATGGGCGAATTCATCATGTCAGGATCAACCAGGGTATCACACGCAATATCGTCCGCTTCTTTAAGCGCATTTGGCACATTATTATACACCGGTTCGCCGGTGTAGCCGTTCCTATCCGTGCCCTCGAGGTACAGCACGCGATACGTGCGGCGCGAGACCTGCAGCGCGCACGCAGCGGTGGCAGCGCGCAGATCGACGTTTGGTTCGGGTGACGTGACGCGCAACGTGTAGACACGCAGGCCGTGGCGGGCGGGCGTAGTAGTGAACGTCACGCGCTGTTGTGCCGCGGTACACGCCAGCGCACGGCGCGCAATGCTATTGCCGTCCATGAGCAATTCGATGGTCGCATCACGGGCGAGATCGCGCAGTGCGACTTGGGCGGCAATCATGACGCGTTCGCCTTGCCATGCGTGCGCCGGCATGGTCACGGCCGTCAGCGCGGCACGCGGCACGGGTGTGCCCGGCGGCACACAGACGGTGTGCAGCGGCACGGCGCCGGCCGCCGAGTACTCCGCCAGCGCGGCATGCACTTCGTTGTTGGCCGTGTGACATCCGTCCGAGAACAGCACGGCCTGGGAATGCGGCAGTATCGGCATGCTGCGCAGACTTGTGAGCGGATACGTCAGGTCGGTCGCAGCCAGTGCGGCCGGTGGCGCGGGCAGATTCGCAGCTGGCGCGGAGCGCGCGCCAGTATCGAACCAGATTGTCTTGATGTCGTAGCCGGGCGCCGCGCGCACAATGGCCTCGGCTGCCGCGTCACAAACGTTGATGCGCGTGACGGGCCCCATGCCGCGATCCGCGCGCGTCATGCTGTGCGAGACATCGCGAAACAGATACAGGCACGGCGCGCCCTGCGCCCGCTGATCCAGCACATTCGGCAAGGACGGACGCAGCGCACACACCAGTAGCGTCAGCAAAATCAACACGCGCAGGGCAATGATGAAACAGCGCGGTACCAGCGGCACTTCGTGAATCTGCCAGCGCAGCGAGCGCGCCAGCGCCAGCGCCATGACCAGCACCGCTACGGCAAACAGCCAGTGCGGGATGCTGGTGAGCCAGTGCGCGGATGTCAGGAACGATTGCATCATTTACTTATAGGAAAGAACTTTGAAATACTCATTGACTGCGTCGCGGAAGCGCGGCGGACATTCCTCATCGGTCTTCAACAGTTCGCGTTGCTGTTTCACTAGCACGCGCAGCCAGGCTTCGGCCAGCGGTTCGAGCGCGCGCAATTCCGCGCGCAGTTGCTGTTGCTGGGCCGCGTCACTGGTCAGTGGCGCGCCAAGCATGTGCACAATGCGCTGCACATGTTGCGTGTCCAGCACGCTATCCACGGCGGCTTCGGCGGCGGCACTGGTCTGCGCGATGCGCGCATCCGCACGCCTTTCCTGCAGGGCGGCGACCATGAAATTCTCGACGCGGGCGACGTGGGGTTGCTCAATCACGGCACAGGCCCGCGCGCACTCGTCCGCCAGCCGGAGCAAGGCGACATGCGGCATGGTGGCCCGCCTGCTCTGCCAGCGTTGCGCCGCCAGCGCCAGACGCACGGCCACATCTTCATCGGCCAGCGCGGCCCGCAGTGTGGTCAATTCCTGATCAAACACGGCCGGCATGGCGTTCGAGGCTATTTGTGTTGCCCACGCGAGCGCCTCCGCGCGCACACGGGTCAGGCGCTCGACCGCGCTTTGCTGCAACGCGGCGATCAGGGCGGTGCGCGCCGCGCGAATGCGTTTTTCAACCAAGGCGGCCTGCGCGCCAACGGCGGCGTTTTGGTGCGTGCCTTCGAGAGTGCCGAGCGCGGCCTGCGCCGCGAGAATGGCATTGCCCATGCCGGCCTGAAATCCCTCGCCACCGGACTCTGCAGACGCGGCCAACGCGGCCTGTAATTGCCGTAATACTTGCTGTTGCTTGCCCGCCAAGTGCCGGCGCTCATACGCGTCTGGCAATGGTTGACCGGCCGCTAGGCGTTGCGCCAATGCGTGCTGCTGGTGTGCCAGTGCCTCCAGCGCGCGCGCCATGGCATCCATCTGCTGCAATGGATCCGGCTGCAACGCGCGTTGCAGCTGATGCGCCAGTTCGGCCAAGCCGACGATATTGGACACCGCGCGCACTTGTGCCGGCACGGCATCACCAGGCCGCCGCGCCTGCAAGGATGCCAGGGCCGCGCGCATGTTCTCGGCCACGGGGTATTCGCTCAGGGCGCGGGTGATGCGGGTCAACGCCTCTTCCTGCGCCGGCAAGCCGCTGGACGCCAAGCCAGACAGCGCATTGGCTTGCTGCGCCACCTCGTCCCACCACGCCTGCGCCGTGCGCTGCCCGCCGTGCGCCACGGCAGTGTCCTGATTGGACCGAAGCTGTGCGGTCTGCGCACGCACGGCGTCCTGATACTCGCCCAACATTGCCAATTGCTGCCCGAGCGCGCCAAGACCTTCGCCCAACTCGCGCGTGTGTTCCTGCATGAGGGTGCGTTCCGCCGCCGCCGTCTGCGCCAGCACTTCCTGCAATGCCGCGCGCGCTTCGTCAGCCTTGCCGTCGGCGAGCAATTGGCTCACCCGTGCAAGCGCATCCCGCACGCCCTCAAATGCGGCGCGCGTCTGCTCCGCGGATGCGCCCATCCGCCCGGCCTGTTGCGCGGCATCGCCCGCCAGGCGCGCGGCGGCTGAGTTCGCGCCTTGCTTGCCCTGCTGGCCTTGCTGGCCTTGCTGACCCTGCTGGCCTTTCTGGCCTTTGCCTTGTTTCCCTTTCTGGCCTTCTTCGCCTTGCTTATCCGACTCGCCACTCTCGCCTTGTTCGGATTGGTCGCTCATCTCATTGGCAATCTGTCGTTGCAGTTTTTGCAGTTCATCGAGTTGCTCTTCGAGATCGCCCAAGCGCGCCAGGCGGCGTTGCCGTTCATCTTCAATCTTCTTTGACGCCGCACGTTCCGCCAGGCGCAAGGCCTGCAGGATGCGCAGTTCATCCGGCGTGCCCGTGCTGCTGCTCTCCTCGCTCATCTTGAACCGCAGCATGAATGTGAGAATGCGCTGGGCGCGCCCATGCGCCAGCGCCAGGCAGTTGTCCGTGTAATTGCTGGCGGCGAGACTAAAATCATGGGTCAATTGTTGTAAGGCAACCGCAACTTGGTGTTGCGTCATTGTTGTGAGCGCGGCGCCCGCGTTGGTGCCTTTGGCAATAAACACGGCCCGCAACTCTGTGCATGCGTCGCTCATAAGCTGCTCGCGCTGGGCGAGGTCGGCGCGCGCCGCGCGGGTGGCATCCGGCGCGTTGGTCTGGGTCACAATCGTGAAGCTGTCGGCCACGACCTGCTTTTGAATGCGGATCAAGCGCGGGAACGGATTGAGCATGGACGGGCCGCTCGCTTTGGGCAAGGGCATGCCGGCGTAGGTCGGTGGCAAGACTTCCGCAAACATCAGGCGCGAGCGGCCCTCCTCCGGCGCGCCCGGCCGCACGTCTTGCGCGGCAATGTACCACGCGATGATGTCGGTGCTGCGCACGGTCACGTCCGCCATATTGAAGCGCTGCGTCACGACCAGCATGCGCGGCTGATCCGCACGGCGCTGCAGCGGAATGCGCAGCGGTGGGCGATCGTTGATCTGGTACACCAGCGTGGCGTCGCGAATGCCGACATCATCGTCAAGCGCAGCTTCGATCGTGAAGCCGTAATCTTCCGGCACAATGACATCACGCAACGGCTGGCGAATGACTATCGTGGGCGGCGCGTCCGGATGCACCTGCACCGTGAAGCGTTGCTCGAGCACACCGGCCGGCGTTTGCGCATCGCACGCCTGCAGAACATATTCCACACTGGTCGTGGCGGTCAGTCCGACCTGCCATTGCGCGCCGTCGCCGGTCAGCGCGTACGGCGCGCCATCGGCGCGCATCAGGTGTACATTCGTCACGGCGGCCGCAAACCACCAGCACACGGTGACCGCGCTGCCGGGCAGCACCGCCAGCTCGGTCCATGTTTCGCGCGTGCAGCCGCGCCCTGTGTACGCCGGCCATTGCACGGTCGCATACGCCGCTGTCAGGCAAGGGATGCCGACCACCGTGACGGTACGCGGCGCGGTCGCCCCGTCATTGGCCGTCAGCCAATAGTGAAACGGCTTTTCAATGCCGGCCAATGTCAGGCGCGCCGTATGATTGCTCAGCGCCACGCGCACCGTCTGGCGCACATGGCCGTCAAATGTCAGATGCGCGACGGCGTGCGCGCAATCCCGGCCTTCGACCCGCGCAACAAACACCATGTTCGAACCCTTGATCAAGGCCGTCGCCGGCGCAAGATCCATTATGCACGTGTACGGGCACACCGCCGTCGGCGCCGCAATATGGCGCAGGGACAGGCCGCCAAATGGCACGCGCAGACACCACAGCAGCACCGCCGCCAGCACGAGTGTCAGCGCCAGCACGGGAAAGATCAGCGGGCGTGCCGTCACGACTGCGCGCACGGGCGTGGCCGCCATGGCCGTGCCGACGCGCTGCGCCAGTTCATCCACCATGCGCGCCTCGACTGCATGCGTTGTGCCGGCGCGGTCCAACACCGTGGCCAGGCCATGCCGCAGATGCGGCAAGCGCGTCTCGACGCGCGCCACCAGCACGCGCCGCGTCATGCGTCGCTGCCACTCGAGTACGGCCACCAAACCGGCCACCAGCACGCCACCGGCATACACCACGCCGGCAAGCGTGCAGCGCAATGTCACCGCCGGCAGCAGCAGATAATCCACTACCGCCGCCGCCAGCAGGGCCGCACCCCACGCGCCCAGCAACGACAGCAGCACGGTTATCAGCCACACCGCGCCTTGCCGGCGCCGGATCGCATGATAGCGGTGTTGCACATCGGCACGGGTCATGATGGCCGTGATTTCAGACATAGCTGACCGCGTTGGCATATAACCCCTCAAGCGCCGCAAGCAAAAATACCGCGGCGATCAACCATGATTCAATGCAATCATTCTTCCCTTCACGCCGCGTGGTGGTGCTTACGACAAAAGCATCGTCACGCACACCGAGCTTTGCCTGGGCCGCACTCGGCAAGCCCTGCTCGCAGGCACACTCGCGTGCATCCGGCACGTTTTTGATGGCGGCCAACGGCACAGTTGAGCGCAGCACGATACCGGGCCGAACCTGTTCGGCGCGCGCATCCCGCACAACAATCTGCGCTGTGCGCACGGCGTCTGCCATGTCCGGCTCCTGCGCCAGCCAGCGCATCATTTCGCGCATGAAGGGCAGATACAGGCGGCTGCGTGGGAACGCGGTCCACTCGCGATCAGCTGTGCAGGTCATTAGCGCGACCGTGCCACTACCCAGCCGCGCGGCGGCGAGATACGCATCGCCATTATCAAAGGTCGCAATGATTTCGGCATTGGTCGCCGGCAGCGTGCGCATGACGCGATAAAACGGTACGGCCCGCAGATCGTCGGCCGCTGCGCCCGTACACCAGCGCAGCGCCGGATGGTTGGTATGCCACTGCTCAATGCCGATGCACGTATAGTTGCCGGCGCGGGCGCGGGCGGTCGCATAGATCAGTTGCGCGGGCAGCAGCCCCCGGCGCGCCAGGGTCGCATTATGCCATGCAATATCCGTGTGCTCGCCGCAGAAAACCAACAGGCTGCCGCCGGCGCGCACAAAATCGGCCAGCACACGCACGGCATCGTCCGGCAGCCGCGCGACATCCACCAGCACAATCACCCGCGTGGCGCGCAAATTTTGTTTGGCAAGCTGTTCCGGCTTGATTGTCGCGTGGGTCGCATGCCATTCGCTGCCCGGCACAAGCTGTTGCACGGCGGTCTCAATGTACAAGGTTTTCGCCTTAAGCGTGTTACTTATCGGCGTGCTGCTGACCAGCAGAACGCGCCACGCCGGTGCGGCGTACACCAGCATGCTGTCCTGATTGTCGGCGGCGTATGCGTCGTCCGCCCGCAGGATTGCACGCACGACATGCACCCCGCTGCGCATTACCGGCAGCGTCAGCACGTGCGTGCCGGCCATGCCGGGCGCGCACTGCTCGACGCGGGTCGGCACGCGCAGGTCATCCACGTACACTTGCAGATCGTTTTCGTTCACACCGCCGCTCACCACGCAGGCGACCCGCGCTGTTACGCCAAGATCCGTGACCCGCGCCGCATCCACAAACGCAATCCGTTGGTTGACGGCGCCCGGCGTGCACGGCACAATTTCAACATGGCAGGTGGACGGCAGTTGTTGCGCCGCCAGCGCCGCCAGCGCACTCTTTTGCAGGTCAGTGTACCAGACCACATGACTGTTGCCATGCTGGTCGGCCAGAGCATCGCGTGCCGCGCGCCAAGCGGCGTTATAGTCGGTGCCGCCGTAGGTTGGGAAACTTGTCTCCCATTCATGCAACACGCGCTGCCAATTGTCCGTCGCCTGCAGCGTGGCGCAAACACCGTCGGCATACGCAACCACCCGCCACGCATGTCCGGCAGGCAGCGCCTGCACCCGCGCGCGCACATCCCGCATGACGGCCGGCCAGACGGCCGCGCCATCCGGCCCACGCGCCTGCATGCTGAGCGAGACGTCCAATAAGATCACCGTGCTATCGGCCTGCCACGCCGTGCCCGCCATCCGTGTCCGCACAAATGGATGGGCAAACGCGGCAACCAACGCCGCCAGCAACAACAAGCGCAAGGCCAGCAACAGATATTCATGCAGCCGCAGCCGCCGCTGATACGCGCGAAATCCGCGCGGCACAAACCGCAACGATGGGACCATCACGACCGTCGGCCGCCGCTTGATCAAATGCAAGATGACCGGCACGGCCAGCGCCGCCAGCGCACTCAGGAAGGCAGGATACAGCCAGCCGATCATGGCGCCATCTTCCGCTTGACGAGATACGCGGCCAGCGGCTTGATGCTGACATCGTGAGCCGTGAAGGTCTCGAGGTCGACCGCATGGCGCGCCGCGCAGCGCAGCAACTGTTCGCCGTGCGCGCGCAGATTTTCCTGGTACGCCGCGCGCACCTCGCGCGCATGCACCATCTGGCGCTCACCCGTTTCGGCATCAACCAGGACCACCCGCCCGTGATAGGAAAATTGCACTTCTTCGACCGCCAGCGGGCGCAGGCACAACAGCTCATGGCCGTAAAACCGCACGCGTTCAAACAATTCTTCGATCTCCGCGCAATCGCCCGTGAGGTCTGAAATCAACACAATCAGCGATTTGCGCTTCAGCCGCTGTTCAAGCGCCGGCCCCAGCGGCGCGAAGCGCGACGCGCCGCCGGTCTGTGCACTCGCCAGTGCCGCCAGCACGCGCGTGAACTGCCGCTCATGCGCGCGCGGCGGCACATCGCACACAATGTCGTTCGCAAACGTCAACAAGCCAAACGCATCATGCTGCCGCAGCATCAGCAGCGCCAGCGCGGCGCTGACCGTCACGCTCATGCACATCTTGACCGTGTTCTCGCCCGCATGACACATCGAACCGCTGATGTCCAGCACGATGTAGCTGTTGAGGGTGCAGTCGGCGTCGTAGCGTTTGATGAAATATTCGTCGCTGCGCGCCCAGGCGCGCCAGTCAATGTCGCGCAGATCATCACCCGGGCGATACGCGGCATACGACGCAAATTCGGCGTTGCGCCCATAGCGCGGGCTGGGATGCATGCCGGCGAAATAACTGTGCACCATAATGTGCGCGCGCAGGCCCACATCACTGATGCGCGCCAATGCGGCAAAATTCAAATGCGCAGTCGTTGCCATGACACCCGCTGCGTGGCCGGTCAGCGTGCGCAGTGCGTAATGATGTCTGCGACGACCGCATCCACCAGAATGTCTTCGGCTTTGGCTTGATAGTTCAACAGGATGCGATGTGACAGGACCGGCGGCGCCACCGCGGCGATGTCTTCGCGCGCAACGCAGGCATTACCACGCATCAACGCGCGCGCCTTGGCCGCCAGAATGAGATATTGGCAGGCGCGCGGGCTCGCGCCCCAGCGCACATACTTGCGCGCCATCTCGACCGCGTCCGGCGTATCCGGCCGCGTCGCGCGCACCATTCGTAGCGCCAGCTCGTACATGTCGTCCGCCACCGGCACGGCGCGGGTCATCTCCTGCAACGCGGCGATGTCTTCCTTGGTCAACACCGGCGTCACCGTCGCCGCGCCCGGCGACGTGGTTTCACGCACCATGCGCAACTCGTCGGCCCGCGCGGGATAGGTAATCTCGAGCTTCATCATGAAGCGGTCCAACTGCGCTTCCGGCAGCGGATACGTGCCTTCCTGCTCGATCGGATTTTGCGTCGCAATCACCAGGAACGGCTGTTCAACTGCCAGCGTGCGCCGGTTGATCGTGACCTCGTTTTCCTGCATGACTTGCAGCATGGCTGCCTGCGTGCGCGGCGGCGTGCGATTGATTTCGTCGGCCAAAATAATATTGGCGAAAATCGGGCCAGCCATGAAGCGCGGCACACGCCGGCCGGTGCTGACATCCTCTTCAAGAATCTCAACGCCGGTGATGTCCGACGGCATCATGTCGGGCGTGAATTGAATGCGCGAGAAGGCCAGGTGCGTGCAGCCCGCAAAGGTTTTTGCAATCAGCGTCTTGGCCAAGCCCGGCAAGCCGATCACCAATAAATGCCCGCGGCACAGCAAGCCGATCATGATGTGTTCAATAACCGTTTCCTGCCCGGCAATCACTTTGCTCATCTCGGCATACACCCGCGCGCAGTGCGTTGCGACCCGCGCCGGCGTCCACTCATTTGTGCTCATCCGTCTCTCCGTGTGTGAATTACTTCATGCTAGGCAAACGTTGTGCCAAGGCCTTGACGGCCGGTTCGTCCGGCGCAAAATATACCGCTTCCGCCAGCGCGCGGCACGCATCATTCGTGCGCCCCACCGCAACCAGCGCCTCGGCGTGTTGCAGATGCGCGTGCCAGTCGTGCGGCGCGGCCATGGTGAAAATCGTGCTCATGTGTAACGCGGCATCGAGTTGTCCTTGCTGCCGCAGCACCTTGAGCCATGCCTCGTACACTTGCGTCTGATAAGGATTTATGTGATAGGCGCGGCGGTACAGGCGCGCGGCCGCGAACAAGTCGTTCGTGCCGCAGGCCTGCGCCGCGCGCAACTGCAGGGCGAAGTCATCCACATGCATATCCGCGGCCGCGACCAAGGTGCGCACGGCATTTGTCGCCTGAACCGCGGTGGGAGCGCCGTTCGTCCCGAGTAGCAGGGCCAAGCGTGGCATGAGCTGGGTCTGAATGAAACTGCAGAACGCGGCATCCAGCGCCTGGGTCGTTGTGCCCAAGGCGCGCGCCGGCAAGGTTCGATCGAACGGCGCATCGGCGTACGCGTTCACCGCGGCGCACACGCCGGTCCAACCATACTGCGCAACGAGAAATCGTACTGCGTGCCCCGCGAGCTGATATGCGCCGACAACCTGGGGCCCGCTGAAGGCGCCATCAAACGTTGTGAAACTGACAAAGCCGGTGCTGGTCAACAGCGCCCGCAGCGCCTTGTCGCGCTCCCCCAGCGTGCCATCTTCCTCGGCGACCGACAAGCCCTCGGTAAACCAGCGCTGAATGCCCATGCCCGAGGCCTGCAAGGTCAGCACATGAATGAATTCATGCCGCAAGGTTTGCTCCCAGTTGGCACTGTCGGCGGTCGCCTGCGGCGAGACCATCGCGAGGTAGCCGCCAAAACACACGCCGAGCGCGCCCAACGTCGGCACACCAACCGTGCGCGCCGCAAAATCCGCCTGACGATTCATGAGCTCGATCCGCAAGGGTGTGGCCGGCTGCACGGCATATTTGGGCACGTAGGTGCACCAATACTGCTCGACCAGGTTGGTCACTTCGTCGCCGATCACCTGCGCATCGCGTGGGTGCAGCCGTACGATTGCATGCGCGGTTGTCATGCTGACAAAGGTGCGATCGATGTACTCCAATGCACCCAGAAAATTAAACGCGGTGCGATGATAGGGATTTTGCCGCAGCAACCCGTCCAGCATTGCGCGTGCGCGGCTTGACGCGCCCTGCGCCAAGTCGCAACGCGCCAGAAGAAACATTGCGTTGGCATCGTCCGGCCGGCGCGCGCAGGCCATGCTGGCATAGGCGGCCGCGCGCGCAAATTGCCGGCGGCTGTGCCATAGCTCGCCGCGCAACGTCAAATCATCGCTCCACTCCGGCGCGCGCGCATGCAACTCGTCGGCCAGCCGGGCCGCATCGCCGGTCGCACCGGTCGCCTCGGCCAGCAAGATGCGCAGCGACTGCAGCGTCACATTGTCCGGATGCGTCGTCACACACGTCGCCAGCAGCGCCGCCGCGTCATCGTAGCGTTCCTGCACACATGCGGCCTGAATGCGCGCACACTGGGCCGGGAAATATGCCGGCACATTGCTGACCAGTGCCGCAAGCGCCGCCGCAAGCGCCACATCGTCGGTCAGCATCTTGCATCGTTGATACAGCACATGCGCAGACCTGTCGCCGCACGCGTGCGCTTTGTCATAGTATTGTTCGGCGCGGGCGGCGTCGTTCACCGCCAGATACAAATCGCCGGCCGCGGCATATACCTCGCCGCTCGCGCCGCCGCAGCGCAGCGCTTTCTGAAGCTGCGTCAGCGCCAAGTCGTGCCGCTGCAAGCGCAATGCCGCTTGGGATGCCGCCACATGGTCGGCTGCATCGCGCACGCCGGCGTCATCAACGTGCAAGAGAATCCACAAATCGTTGCTCAATGACTGCGACAACAAGCCCAGCTCCGCCAGCGCCCGCGATTGGCATGCGCGCAGCGGCAAGCAGGTCGGCGTCATGCCATCTGCATCCAGCAAGGACAAGGCCTGCGCGGGATGCCCTTCGTCGCACAAGCAGGAGGCTTGATCGGCCCGCGCACGCCATGCCGCAGGCGCGGACGTCAGCGTTGCTGCTCTCGTGCTGCCAACCAACGCCAGCATCCCCAGCGTCACCGTTAAAAGCATGCGCACTATGTGTTGGTTGCTTTTGTTCAACAGGCCTCGTCTGCTGCTTATGCTAGGCGTACATCCGCATAGCGACTTTGACCGGCGCATGCGGTAACGCTACTACTATACCATATCGTGTAAATCACGTGTTTCAGGTTGTACCTGGCTGACGTGATGGTACTGTTTCAGAGATATGCTTACGTGAGGCAACCGCCTCCCGTTCAGAAACATTTCACACGAGGCAACTCAATTGATTGCGTGGCGTGGCGGCTTGTGCTATAATGAGTGCGCAAGCAACTATTAACCACGTGCGAGGAAGTGCCGATGCGGAATATTGTCGCGGAAATCAAAGCCCGGGCGCGGGCGGCGCACCGCAAAATTCTGCTGCCGGAAAGCTGGGACAAACGCACCTTGTTGGCCGCCGAGATCATCGTCCGCGAGGGCTTCACCGAGGTCGCGCTGGTCGGCAAGCCGGATGCCATTGCCGCCTTGGCGCGCGAGTGTGGCGCGAACATCGACGGCGTCCCGATCATTGATCCCGCCGCGGTCTGCGCCCAGTATGGCTTCGTCGAAAAACTCACCGCCTTGCGCAAGCACAAGGGCATGACGCCCGACGCCGCGCAGAAATTGTTGCAGGATTATTTGTACGTCGCCGCACTGCTCGTGCGCGCAGGACTGGCGTACGGCTATGTCGCCGGCGCGGACAATCCGACGGCCAACACGATCCGCTCCGCGCTCTACTGCCTTGGCACCAAGCCGGGCATCAAAACCCTCTCAAGCTGCTTCCTGATGGTCGTGCCGGACTGCCCGTACGGCGCGGACGGCATGCTGATCTACGCCGACTGCGGGGTCGTGCCGAATCCGACCGCCGAACAGTTGGCCGATATTGCGATCATCTCGGCCGATTCGTGCCGGACGCTGATCGGGGTCGAGCCGATTGTCGCCATGCTGGCGTTCTCAACCAAAGGCAGCGCGCATGATCCGATCGCCGACAAGGTCATTGCCGCCACCGCACTGGTCAAGCAACGCGCACCACAGTTGTTGGTGGATGGCGAGCTGCAATCGGACGCCGCGCTGGTGCCCGCCATCGGCGCCAAGAAGGCGCCCGGCAGCCCGGTTGCCGGCCGCGCCAATGTCTTGATTTTCCCCGACCTGAATGCCGGCAATATCTGCTACAAGCTCACCGAGCGGCTGGCCAAGGCGATGGCGTTCGGCCCGCTGCTGCAAGGCTGCGCCAAGCCGGTCAATGACCTCAGCCGCGGCTGTTCGGTGGACGATATTGTGACGGTCAGCGCCATCACCGCCGTACAAGAGTGAGCCGGGGGTGAGTGGCGTTGCGACACAGTCGGTGCGGCGTGGTGCGCACGTGATGATTTTGCCGCCCGATGTGGCCAACAAAATTGCCGCCGGTGAAGTGGTGGACCGGCCGGCGTCGGTGGTGAAAGAGCTGGTTGAAAACGCGCTGGATGCCGGCGCGACGCGCATCACCATCGAAATTGAAGGCGGCGGCCGCACGCTCATGCGCGTCAGCGACGACGGCGTCGGCATGGGCCGCGCCGATGCCGAACTCGCCATCCAGCGCCACGCCACCAGCAAGATTCACACGGTCGATGATATTGACGCCATCACGACGCTCGGCTTTCGCGGCGAAGCGTTGCCCAGTATCGCCTCAGTCGCCCATTTTGAGCTGTTGACCTGCCAAGCCAACGCGGCCCACGCCACCCGTATCACGATTGATGGCGGCCACAATGTGCAGGTCAGCGACGCTGCCCGCGCGCCCGGCACGACCGTTGCCGTGCGGACCCTCTTCTATTGCGTGCCGGCACGTGCCAAGTTCCTGAAGACAACCGCGACCGAGATCAGTCATATCGCGCGCGTCGTGCACGCCGTCATGCTGGCGCATCCGCACGTCGGCTTCAAGTATCTGCTCGAAAACACGATCCAGTATGACGTGCCACCACAGCCAGCCACGACGCCGTTCGCCGATGCGCTGCGCACGCGCCTGAGCCACGTGCGCGGCCGCGAACTGGTCAACGACCTGCTGCCGATTGAGTATCAGGCCGAGCCCTTCACGGTGCGTGGCTTCTGCTCGTCTTGGTCACGCGCGGTGCTCTCGCGTCAGGAATTGTTCCTGTATGTCAATCGACGCCCGGTGCGGTGCGCCTGGCTGGCCGCGCTGATCAAGCGCGCCTACGGCACGCTCTTGACTGCCGACGCTTATCCCTATGCGTTTCTCTTTGTGGAGGTGCCGCCGCACTCGGTGGATGTCAATATGCATCCGGCCAAACTGGAAGTGCGCTTTGGCAATGAGTACGCGGTCCAAAGCGCTATCAGCAATGCGATCATGGCCTGTCTGCAGGCGCACGCGACAATGCCGCGCGTCGGCGTGGGAGCGCGCAACACCACCGCGACGGGCACTGCGGCTACGCCCGACGCCACGCGGCTGAGCACGCCGCCGGTGCTGGCCGCGCCGTGGTCGCGCAAGTTATCCATTGATGAGTGGAAAACACTGTACGGCCGCGCGCCCGATGCGGCGCCGGCGCCAGCACAACCCGCGGCGGGCGCAACGGCGGGCGCCGCGGCACCGGCACCGGCCGCGGCGGATACGCTGCGCGTGATCGGCCAGGCCGGCAACAAATATATCGTCGCCGAAATTGCCGGCGCGCGCAATGGCATCGTGCTGATTGACCAGCACGCCGCGCACGAGCGGGTCGGCTTTGACGATGTCACTGCTGCCATGGCGACGCGCAGTGTTGCGCAGCAGACGTTGTTATTGCCGGCCACCGCGCAAGTCTCCGCCATGCACGCGGCCGTGCTGCACGAACAGCTGGACGCGCTGCGGGCCATGGGGTTTTCCATTGAGGAGTTCGGCCCGGATACCTTCAAGATTGACGCGCTGCCCGCGTTTGTCAATGTCGCCGATGTGGCGTCGCTGCTGAGTGACGTCGCCGCTGAATTGCTGGAACTCGGGCGCGCCGCGCGGGTCGAAGAGCTGCACCGCCGCATGCTCCTGCTGCTTGTCTGCAAAGGCAGTGTCACCTTCAACCAGCCGTTGTCGTTGCCGGAACTGCAGGCCCTGGTGGATCGCTTGCGGACGACGGCCACGCCGTGGACGTGTCCGCATGGGCGGCCCACCATGATTGTCATCCCGTATGATGAACTTGAACGGCGCTTTGGCCGGCGCGGCTGAACCTTGCATGACAGATACTATGGCCACGAAGACACCAAGGCACGAAGAAATCGCAGAATCTGGCATTTGTTATTGTGCCGCCGCAGCATGCAACCAAGAACGTCATTTCTGTCGCTGCTTCTTCTTCGTGTCTTCGTGGCTTCGTGGCAAATCCATCTGCTTCTGCCCTGAACCCTGAACCCTGAACCCTGTAACCTCTAACGTGAATGCCCTGATCATCACCGGCACGGACACGGGCGTCGGCAAGACCTACGTTGCCTGCGGCGTGGCAGCCGCGCTGCACCGGCGCGGCCTGGATGTCGGTGTCTTCAAGCCGTTCTGCACCGGCACGCGTGATGATGTGCTGGCCTTGCAGCGCGCCGCGCACAGCACCGCCGCGCTCGACGTGATCAATCCTGTTTTTTTGCCGTTGCCGTTGGCGCCCTATCGCGCCGCCGCGTTGGCCGGTGTCACAATCGACATCGCCGAGGTCATGCGCTCGTTCGACCTGCTGCGGCACCAGCACGATGTGGTCGTGGTCGAAGGGATTGGCGGGCTGATGGTGCCGCTCTGCCGCAGCGCCGACCGCATGTATACGTTTCGTGATTTTTGCGCGGACTGCGGCGCGGCGCTGGTGCTGGTCGCGCGCCGCACCTTGGGCACGCTTAATCACACCTGGCTCACCGTCAATGCCTGCCGCGAGGCCGGCCTGCCCCTGCAGGGCGTCATCTTCAATGATACCGAACCGCAGACGGAGCGCGAGCCGCTGTCCAGTAACCCCGCGCTGCTGTCTGAATGCGCCGCCGTGCCCCTGCTCGGCTGCGTGCCCTACACCGCCACCGCGCCAGTGTTTGATGCTTGTGTTGCCCCCTTGTTGTCACTGTTTTCCACGGCTGTGATCTCGTATGTCTGACGCACACCAACAACCACTGCATCCGTCCACCCTGGCACCCGCGCCGGCCGCCGGCTCACCCGTCCATGCCGACCTGCGCTGCCCGCACTGCGAAAGGCACAGCACGATGCAGATTATCGCGCCGGCCAGGCCACCCCACCATTCGTCACTGACGCAGTTTCTGTTGCGCATCTTCTCGCCCGGTGGCGTCGTCATCAATCAACGCTACCGCTGCCCGCGCTGCGGCAAAGAGTTCAAGGACATGTCGCTGGTGGAAGCGCTGGTCGCGCCAGCAATCATGATCGGCCTGGTCGTGCTGAGCATGCTTGTGTTTCTGTATCTCATCTTTTTCATCGTTGCGCCAAAGTAGTCCAATGACGTCCTTGGTTGCTCCCTCGCTCTTGGCCGCCGATTTCGGCCACTTGGCCGATGAAATTCAGCGGGCTGAAACGGCCGGCGCCGACTACATCCACCTGGATGTCATGGACGGCCATTTTGTGCCGAACCTGACGCTCGGGCCGCCGCTGGTGGCGAAATTGCGCGCATGCACACGGCTGCCGTTCGATGTGCACTTGATGATTGATCGCCCGGACATCTATGCCGCGCGGTTCATCGAGGCCGGCGCCGACCTGGTCACCCTGCACGTCGAGTCACCGTGCTTTCACGATGGCACGGCCAGCGTGCCGGCCGTCCTGCACGACATTGTCGCCCGCGGCGCGCGCGCCGGCCTGGTGCTCAAGCCGGCCACGCCCGTCACCACGCTCCTGCCGCATCTGCAGCTCTGCGCCATGGTTTTGATCATGACCGTCGAGCCCGGCTTTGGCGGCCAGGCGTTCATGCCCGCCATGTTGCCGAAAATCCGGGCTGTGCGCGACGCCGCGCGGACAGCGGCGCCCGCGCTCAACCTCGAGGTGGACGGCGGCATTGACGATCAAACCGCCGCACGCTGTGCCGCCCAGGGCGCAAATGTCTTTGTGGCCGGCACCCACTTGTTTGGTCACGCCGACATGGCCGCGCGCATCGCACGCCTGCATAACCTCCACTGCGTCTGCTAATGTCTTCCGCACCTGCACTTACGTTTGGCACCGATGGTTGGCGTGGCGTGATCGCCGACACCTTCACCTTTGACAATGTCCGCCTGGTCGCGCAGGCCATCGCGGAGTATGTGCGGTCCCAATCGCGCGCGCCGCGCGGTATCGTCATTGGCTATGACAATCGTTTTCAAGGCGAACACTTCGCGCGGCTGGTCGCCGAGGTCATGCTCGGCAATCGCATCCCCGTCGCGCTCGCCACCGAGCCGCTGCCTACACCGGCCATTTCGTTCGCCGCCTTTCACCACAAACTCGACGGCGGCGTCATGATCACCGCCAGTCACAATCCGCCCGAGTACAGCGGCATTAAATTCAAGACACCACAGGGCGCCTCGGCCGATCCCGCCATCACCCGGCTGTTTGAGGCAAACATCGGCACATCGCCGGTGGCGACGACGGCCCTCCACAACGCCGACCCCGCGTTGCTGCTGGACCTGGCGATTGCCCCGCCGTATTTCGACTGGGTGCGATCGTTCATCAACTATGACGTGCTGGCCCGCGCGCACTATGCTGTGGTCGTGGATTCAATGTACGGCGTTGGCGCGCGCCATATCGAGACATTGCTGGCCGGCACCGCCCACACGGTCACCACCATTCGGGCCGAACGTAATCCATCCTTTAACGGCATCGCGCCCGAACCCGTGCCAAAAAACATGGCGGCCACGGTCGCGGCCGTGCAGCAGGCGCACGCCGATGTGGCCTTGGTCACCGACGGCGACGCCGACCGGCTGGCCGCGCTCGACAATCGCGGCGAGTACATCATCACGCCCAAGATCGCGGTGTTGCTGGCGCTGCATCTGTTGAAGAACCGCGGCTGGCGCGGCGACATGGTCAAGACTCTGTCCTGCTCGGTGGTGGTTGACCGCTTTGCGCGCGAATATGGCTTGACCGTGCACGAGCAGCCGGTCGGCTTCAAGAACATTGTCCCCTATCTGGTTTCGGGCGCGGCGCTGATCGGCACCGAGGAAAGCGGCGGCCTTGGCATTCAAAAACACATTCCGGAACGCGACGGGATTTTGGGTGGCCTGCTCTTTCTCGAAGCCTTGACCGGGCTCGGTTTCGCCAATGCCGGCGCCGCCATGGACTATCTGGATCGCCAGTTCGGCACGCTGCGCTATGACCGCATTGACGCGCACTACACGCCCGCGCAGAAAGCCTCATTTCTGCAACGCATCAGCGCCGCGCCTCCCAAGGAATTGCTTGGCCACCGTGTCGTGCGCATCAAGGATTTCGACGGGATCAAGTTTGAGTGCGAGAATGACGCCTGGCTGCTGTTGCGCTTCAGCGGCACCGAGCCGGTCGTGCGCTTCTACGCCGAAGCGCCCAGCGCAGCCGACGCCGCCGCGCTGACGCAGCTCGGCCTGCAGATGCTGACCACTGCCTAACGGGCAAGACTGTTCATCGTGCATCGTGCATCGATGGCGGCGCTGAGGTGAGCGGACATGTCCTTGCCTGCCGCTGCCATTGCTGTTGTCGCTACACTTTTTCCTTCTTGATTCTTCGTTCCTTGTTCGACACTCGTCATTCCCCACGGCCCTTGGCTGCTTCATAAATTCTTGCGCCGCGCGAAACTTCACTGTCGTACGTTTACAATACGCGCCAGGCACTAGCCGCGCTGCTTCAGGTGCGTGGGAGCGGCATGTCAATGCTGCGCCCGCAGAAAGACACCGCGCGCCGGCGCCGGCGGATCGCCTGGCGCCGTGCAGATGCCGCGCACAAACGTCTGCACGACGGCGCCGAGCAGGGGCACGCCCTCGAAGGGTGTCAAGCGGCCTTTTGAATGCAGGTCTGCGCCGGCAACAGTCCATGTACGCTCGATATCCACCAGCACAAAATCCGCGTCACCTCCGACGTGCAGGCCGGTCTTGCGGTAGGCCAAACCATACCGCGCTGCCGCCGCGCCTCCCAGCAGACTCGCGAGCGCCTGCAGCGTTAGGCGCCCGGCCTGATAGCCATACGTCAGCGCGAAGGGCAACAGCACTTCGACGCCGGGCATGCCGGCATATGCGTTGAAAATGTCCGTGGTCTCTTTTTCGGCCGGCGTACACGGCGCATGATCGCTGGCAAGGATACTGATGGTGTTGCCGACGTGCGACCACAGCGCGCGCCGTTCGTCCTCGCTGCGCACCGGCGGCGCGCATTTGAGCACAGCGCCCAAGCGCGCAAGGTCATTACTGCAAAATGCAAGATACTGCGGGCACGTCTCCGCGCTGATGTCGGCGCCCTGGCGCTGCAACCGCGCAATCTCCGCCGCGCCCGAGCCGGAGGACACATGCACGATGTGCAGCCGCGCGCCCAGTTCGCCGGCCAGTTCGCCGACGCGCCGGATCGCCTCGACTTCCGCCGCCACCGGTCGCGCCGCCGCATACGCGCGCGGATCCGTCGCCGGCCGCACCGCCGCCGCCATGCCTGCCGCCACCAACGCCGCATCCTCGGCGTGCACCCCGACCAGCGCGCCAAGTTTGGCCGCATGCTGCAGCACCTCGCGATACTGCGCGTACGTCAGATGGGGAAACGTGTCCATGCCCGACAAGGCATACGTTTTGAACGCGATCACACCGGCGCGCCACAAGGCCGTCATTTCCTCACGCCACGCCGGATTCTCCAGCGCGCGGGCCGAGACGCCGCCCCAGAACGCGTAGTCGCAATACGCGCGGCCTGCCACGGCGGCACACTTCGCCGTCAGTGCCGCCGCCGTCGTCACCGGCGGCACACACGTGTCCGGCATGTCGCAGACAGTCGTCACACCGCCGGCAACTGCCGCGCGCGTGCCATGCGGAAAATCTTCACGACGGGTGTAGCCCGGATCATCAAAATGCACATGCGGATCAATCACCCCCGGCAACAGCAACAACCCGTGGCCGTCTTCTTTCGGCCAATCACTTGGACATGCCTCATCCCACGCGCGCACCACGCCGTCAGCAATCGCCAGGCGGGCAGTCCGGGTCGCGTTGTCGTGCGTCACTACCTGGACATTCTCAAGAACAAATGCCATTGGCTTCCATGGTTTCACGCCACGCCCGTGTGAACACGCGATCCCAGGTGAATTCGCGCGCCAGCGCCAGGGCATTGGCGCGATAGGTTGCATACTCGTTTACAATGATCCGCACTGCAGCGGCGACATCCTGCGCGTCATAGCGCACCACCACGCCCGCACGCCGTTCCTGGATCAGCGCCGCCACTTCCGGCACATCGCCAATGATGACCGGCAGGCCGCACGCCAAGTATACTTTCGGCTTGCCCGGGTCGCCGAATTCCGAGTAATCACCGGCACCGCGCCGGTACAACGCTACGCCTATGCCGCACTGCATCAGCAGGCGTTCCGCCGCGGCATGCTCTTCGACAAAGCCATGAAAGACGACCGCGTCCTGCACGCCCGCCGCCACGACGTGGCGCCGCAATTCCTCAAGGAACGCGCCGCCGCCGATCACATCCAATGTCAGCGCCGGATACTCAGCGCGCAGCTGCGGCATGATCTCCAGAAACAACTGCACGCCCGAACTTTCTTTGACATGTCCAAAAAATGCGATCCGGCAGGGCTGCGCCACGGCCGGCAGATGGGCGGCGCATGCATCGGCATGCGTGCCATGCGGCACCCACACCTGCGGCGCACATCGTTCGCGCCGCACACCGTCGCGGACGCGGCCATCCATCATGCGCGTCCGCGCCAGATTCCACAGCGCGTCGCAATGATAACAGCAGAACCGGTCGAGCACCCGATAGACGCGCCCGATCAGCGTGCCATACGCGTCCGGCACATAATCGATCGAGTACATCACCACCTGGCGCACTTTCCCCAACCGGCGCAGAAGCAAGCCGGGCAACGTGTCAAAGCAGCCGTTGCCGACATACACATCATAACGCCCCGGCAGGCCGAGCACGACCCGCACGGTGCGCCAAAAGTCCAGCAGATAGCGCAGCGGCGCAAAGCGCACCCGGCGCGGATAGCAGACGCGCTGCGCAGCGCCCGCGATGCAGCGGCGCTCACAGACCGCATCGCGACGATTGCTGAACGGAAACGGATGTTCAAGCAACACACTCTCACGCGCCCGGCCGGCCGCCAGCCATGCATGCAATTCCTGCCCGGGACCGGTGGCATAATAATGCAATACGATAATGACCCGCGCCTGCGCCAGCGGCACAGCAGTTGTTGACTGCAGTTTACCCATGACCGTGGTCTCGCGGCAGGGCGGCCAGGCCCTGACCGCCGTGCTGCAGGCCTGCGCACCCTACCGGTGCGGATTCACCAGTGTTTTCATATGGCCTTCGGAAACTACCATCTGCAGCGTAGCCCCATGCATACTGCCATGCGTCAGGATTGCTGACCAATCCCGCCCGGACTGGATTCGTGCGAATGTACATGGCCTTCTCATCGAATGCCTCGTGGTTACGCAAGCGATGGTCAAAAAAATCACGTTGCCAGTCTAACCCAAGCATCCTGCTCGTATAGTGTTTCCAATCCATTATCGCTTTGGTCATGCCCACATCGGACGGAAACCCAATAAGTGCATGAACATGGTCGGGCATGAAAAGAACGAAATAAAGCCACCAAGTTCCCTGGCAATGACGAAACCGCATTGAATCCCAAAGTGATGTGGCAACATCATCATGGCACAAGTGATTGTGACCGCGTGGATATGCGCATACGGTAATGAAGAAAACCGAAGGTCCGTCAACCCAACTGGGAATACTATGTGGAAGACACTTACGCTGCGGTAGGGCGGTCAGGCCCTGACCGCCGTGCTGTTCCGGCGCGCATGGGCCTGCGCGCCCTACCTGTTCCGGCGCACCCGGGCCTGCGCGCCCTACCTGTTCCGGCGCGCATGGGCCTGCGCGCCCTGCTTGTTCCGGCGCACCCGGGCCTGCGCGCCCTACCTGTTCCGGCGCGCATGGGCCTGCGCGCCCTACCTGTTCCGGCGCACCCGGGCCTGCGCGCCCTACCTGTTCCGGCGCGCATGGGCCTGCGCGCCCTGCTTGTTCCGGCGCGCATGTGCCTGCGCGCCCTACCTGTTCCGGCGCGCATGGGCCTGCGCGCCCTACCTGTTCCGGCGTGCTCATGACGGTTCACTCACCATGAAGGAAATAGCGCGATGTCGTTCGCCTCCTGCCTGCGCTGCGGGCGGGTGTTCACTCGTCACCGATATCTTCGTTCCACAGCGCCGGCTGCGCGGCGATAAAATCGCGCAGCAGCTCGATGCACTCCTGATTCCGCAGATCAACGACCGTCACGCCCCGTTCGCGCAACCAGTCGAGCCCGCCCGCGAAATTCAGCGACTCGCCCGCCACTACGGTGCCAATCCGAAATTGCACGACCAAGCCGCTGCAATAATAGCACGGCGCCAGCGTGCTGACCATGATCGTATCGCGATACGTGCGCCGCCGGCCGGCATTTCTGAACGCATCGGTCTCGGCATGCAAGGACGGATCGCCCTGTTGCACGCGCCGATTGTGGCCGCGCCCCAACAAGAGGCCCTGCGCGTCGAACAGGGCCGCGCCAATCGGAATGCCGCCCTCAGCCATGCCCGCGCGCGCCTCGGCCAGCGCCGTCTGCAACATGGTGGTGTAGTTGCGTGCGTTCATCGTTCATCGTTCATCGTTCAATCTCGAATCCGCCGGCCTCAGCCCGCCTCATCCTCTTCATCTTCGGTTTCTGCCTGCGCGGCCCCTGCCGGCGCGGTCACCACCGCTGCTGACGCGGACGCGTTCATCAGCGCACTGCCCATCAGCAGCAGCGCGGTCGGGATTGCCACCACATATAAAAAGTAGGACAGCGCGCTAATGTGCACCGGATATTGGACCGCGCTGTGCGCACGATACATATTCCAGAACAGCAGCGCGACCGACAGCCAGACCGTCAGGAAATTCGGCATGGCGTCGCCGGAGTGCATGCTCTTCGTGCCGCGTGAACGTTCCTTCGTAAACGGAAAAAACAGATTACTGCCCAAATGCCCGAACTGGTCTTCAATAATATGCGTCGCCATCCCGAGTGCAACCACCGCGCCAAACATCCAGCCAGGATACAGCCACGTGCCATACCACAGCGCCACGATGCCCCACACCACCGCGCCGCACAGCGCCGCCAGCGTCAGGCTGTGACTCCATGAGCGATGCCACGGAATGAAGTGCACTTCCACCACGCCCTGCTTCGGGATGAAGCCGAAACTCGGCCCGCTGAAAATCGAAACGTGCGTCTCGGTTTGATAGGTCTGTTGAAACGCACACGCGACTTTGGCGCGCCCGACAGTCTTGCCACGATACTCGCTCCCCGCTTGCGGCACTTTGCCGGTGTTGACGATTGGCCCGATCTTGACGACCACCTCTCGGCGCGTGTGATCCATCACAATCGAGTACTGGCGCCAGAGATCCGCGCCCAGTTTGATCGTGTGGGTATGTAGATTGACTTGGCGCTGCTCCGCCGCGGCGCGCTCGATCGCGCGCGCAATCGTCGCGGCAATCTCGTCCGGGTCGGGCTCCGCGGCCGGCTCATGCATCACATCGTACTTGTGCAGAAACTTGTTCAATTTGAAATCCAGCGTGTCCGGCAAGATGCCAAAGACGCCGCCCAGCACAATAATGTAGGAGGTGTGCTCGACCGCATACGCCGTCGCACCGGGCACGCACGACGCCAGCGCCGTGGCCGAGATAAAATGGGTGAAGCCCTTCATTGCAGTCCCATAAAACGAGCGATCGCCGGGCCATAGCCGGCCATGTCCAAGGCTACGGGTATCAGCAACACCCCCATGCAGTTGCTGCGCCGCGAATAATACACGATCGGGATCATGCCAATACCCGTGCTGACCAGCATGATCAGCAAACCGCCCCAGCCGGTGATCGCAAAGACAAGGGTGGTCATGATCGCCAGCGTCAACCACGAAAGCAGCCGGTAATCCACGCGCTTGATCAACCAGATCGTGAGGCGCACCACCAGGCCCAACATGAAAAACGCCAGCGCGGCTGCAATCGCCATGGCCGCCAGAATCATCAAGAAATCCTTTTCGCCGTGCGGCACATAGCTGGTGCGCAGCATATTGGCCAAGCCGCCGCGCGCAATGCCGGCCAGCGGCACAAACAGCAGCAGAAACGCGCCGACATAATACACTAGCTTCGAGGCGCCCTGCGAAATAATGAAGGCGCGCTCGTCATTTTGCGCGGTGGCATGGCCGGCCAGCAAGCCGCCAATGCCGCCGGTGATGATCGGCATGTAGGCCGCAAAGAAGCCGCCGAGAAAGCCGCCGGTGATCCCGCGAAACGCAATGAAGCCGGTGCAGTCCACCGATTTGGGAATGTGCTGCTCCGGCACTTCGGTGCCCGACATGATATTCTGAATGACCCACGGAATGCCGAACAGTCCGACAAACGCCGGCATGATGTTGGAGAATTCAAAGGTGGTGTTGATCGGCGCTTTGCGCATCAAGATGAAGCCCAGCCAGCCGGCCAGCAGCAGGGTCAAAATGCCTGCCAGCAGTGATTTCCAAGCGTCCCAGAAGCGCGCCAGGCGGGTCGGCCCACGGTCACCGCCCTTGGGAAACTCGGACAAGACCATGTAGGCCAGGATCAGCATCAGGATCCAGAAATAATGCGGACCCATCACGGCCCGCGCGACGGACAACGTTTTGCTCAGCAGCGGCGCGACCAGCAGCAGACAGCCAATCCCGCCCAAGGCGCCCAGCGCGCTCAACATCGTGGCTTCGTAGCCACGGCCCTGCATCAGGTATTTCTGGGTGGGGAAGACCATCAGCACGGCGCTTTCATCCGGCGCGCCGAGGAAAATCGTCGGCACCGTGTTCAGAATCGTCCAGCCCACGATCAGGCCCATCATGAACGGCATGATCACATATGGGTCATTGCCGATCGCCGTTTTTTCCACCTGTTGGTGAAACACAATGAACAGCATCGCCACATTGTACACGTGCAACGCCGGCAGCCAGCCAATCACCGCCGAAACCAGCGTGCCCGCGCACGACGACAGCACCACTTTCAGCATCAGGGCAACCATGCCACCCCCCTATTTGACCAGGCGTAATTGGGTGGGACCATTGACCCGCACTTGCTTGGCGCCTTTGAACTCGACGATCAGCCCTTCGGCGCACACCATCTTGCCCGGTTCCGGCCGTTGGTCAGGCGGAATCTGCGCAAACGCCTGCGACCACATCACCACCGTCAATTCTTTGCCGCCGTCCTCAAGAATGATGCGATACGGTGCGCGCTCACTGGGAGGCGGAATCACAGATTTGACCTTGGCCTTGACGCGCACGGCCGTGTTGGCCTGCTTCGTCAGCGCCTCGCGCACACTCACGTCACCGCCGCCCGCCTGCAACTTCGGCTTCCCCGCCGGTTCGCTGACGGTCGTGATCATCCCGCGTGCCAGCAGGACAAAATCCGTGGCGTTCATCAATTTCAACTGCTTGACGCCTTTATAACTGGCAACCGTAACGGTGGCTTGTATCGCCGAATTCACGCCCGGGCGTTGGTCGCTCGGGATCGCCTCGTACGTGTCCGCCCAGCAGACCAGCGGCACGTCCGCCTTGTCGCCCACAAGGTAGATGGAGTACGGCGCGCGCGAACCGGCCGGGGCCAGTCGCACATTCTTGACCATGCCGCTCACCACCGCTTGCGCGCCATCGTCCAGCGCGGCCGCGGCGGTCGGCGTCAGGACAGACGTGGACGGTGTGGGCGTGGCGGCCGGCGGCTTTGTTTTGGCTGGCGTGGCGGCCGGCGGCTTTGTTTTGGTTGGCGTGGCGGCCGGCGCTTTGGGTTGTGCGGCCGGCGCCGCGCGCTCGGCCTTGCCAATTTCAATATTGGCCGCATCTTTCAATGTCAATTGCAGCTTGCCGCGATATTCACTGACGGCGACCGTCGCCTTGATTGATGCACCGGCGCACAGTGCCGCCGCATCGGCCAACTGCGCATAGGTGCTGCTCCAAAATACCATCGTCATTTCCGTGCCATGGTCGTCGAGCGTCACCATGTACGGCGCGCGCGTCCCTTCGCCCGGCGCGCGCACGGTGCGCACAATCCCCTTGATCTGCACATTTTTACCCACGTGGTCGGAGCCCAGTTCGCTCAGCGCCAGCGTGGGCGTGGCGGGTGTTTCGCCGGCGGCATCCGCTTGCGTGGCATCTGTCTGCGAGGCATCCGCAACCACCAGCACGTCGCGCGCATCGCCCAGTTGCAGTTGTGGCTCACCACGGAATTGCGAGACATTCGCGCGCACCTCGATGGTCGCGCCGCGCTGCAAGCGCGCTTCATCGCCGATCGCTTCAAAGACATTGCGCCAGGCAACGACCCGGCCATCACCGGTCCCGTCACTCATCACGATATTGTACGGCGCGCGTTCCGAGCGCGGTAGCTCAATGCGATTGATGATCCCGCGCACCGTGACCAGCGTGCCTTCGCCCATGCCGCCCAGCTCGTTGAAGGCCACCACGGTCGGCGCCACGCTGTCCAGCACTTCCAGATGCTCCGGCACTTGCAGCATCATGCTGACATTGTCCTCAATGACCCGCAACGTGCCGGCCACCTTGATCTTGTCGCCCTTGCGAATCTGCACACCGCGCTGCCGCAAGGCCTCGGCCACCGGCTTGAAGCCGCGCACACGCAGCTCGCCGCTGTCATCCGCAATCGTCAATTGCACGCCGGTCACTTTGCCGTTTTCCTCATAAAAACGAGGGGCCTGCGTCGCGCGCCCGGTCACGCTCTTGTAGGCGTAGTTCATGGTCGGCGAGATGGCGCCGATAGTCGTGCTCGGCACGTCACGGTACATCGCCATCAAATGCAGGCAGACCATGCCTACCAGCGCCACCAGCAGCGCGGCATAGCGCATGATGCTCATCGGAATGCGTTTCTGCATGCCCGTCCCACAGAATGGGCAGCGATCATGCGCGCCGACAAAGCGCCCGCAACTTGGACAGACAACGCCGGCGGCGGGGTGGTCGTGTGCACTCATTGGTTCCTCATGGTTGAGAGAGCGCCAGCATACCGCTGGGCGCACGATAACGGCATTGGCGCCTATTGTAGCACTTTCCACCCCCGCACGCAAATCTCGCGGCCAACAGCGGAATTGCCGCACGATCGCCGTTGCTTTTGACATTCCCGCTCGCTTTTGCTATACTATGGCGCTTCATGAGCAATGAACCATGATGCCGCGGCCCCTCGTGCGAGACGGGGTTTTCTTTTACTATGGACGAAGTGACTAGCTATGCCAAATCCGAAACGACGGCATTCGAGAACGCGTGGCGCGAAACGACGCACGCACTACACTGTGACTGCGATGGCCAGCGTCGCCTGCAAAAACTGTGGCGCACCCACGCTGCCGCATCGCGCCTGCACGGCGTGCGGCTATTACAAAGGCCGGCAAGTGGTGGTGGTGCGTCAGGATGCTGAGTAGCCACTCGGCCAGCGGCACCGCGCATGCGAATCGCGCTTGACGCAATGGGCGGTGACTACGCGCCACGAGAGATCGTGGCCGGCGCCGTCGCCTATGCGCACAAGGATCGGCCCGGCGTCCAGTTGACGTTGGTCGGTGACGCCGCCCAGATCGACGCGGTGTTGCGCGACTTGCACGCGACGACACTGCCAGATC
>Ga0268284_1000145_pt1 | contig 65487 bp, 64 predicted proteins | sample saktaG_14_FD_190137 | JGI IMG/M metagenome (GOLD analysis project Ga0268284, IMG submission 190137) | Saline water microbial communities from Sakinaw Lake, British Columbia, Canada - sak_2013_06_06_40m | ecosystem: Environmental > Aquatic > Non-marine Saline and Alkaline > Saline ...
GCATCCTTTCAAATTTATCCAGCAGCAGCTTGATCCTCCTGGGGTGATCGATGGGATTCATTTCAAAGGAGTTTATGAGGTTCTTGGGCCTGCCTTTGGCGCCCGTTATGGCCCACTTCTTTTCGGGAAACTTCTTCACCCGGTCGCGGATGGTGATCGGCTCCATAGCCTGCCCCAAAAAACCGTCAGCTATCACCAGCACAGGATTGCGGTATTTATCGGCCAGCTCAAAGGCCAGCATGGTCAGGTCCATCATCTCCTGCACGGTGGAGGGGGCCAGGTTGATCAGGTAGTAATCGCCGTGCCCGCCACCCCGCGTGCACTGCATGTAGTCGCCCTGTGCGCCTCCGATATTGCCCAGACCCGGCCCGGCCCGCATGATGTTTACGATAACGGCGGGCATCTCAGCCCCCGACATGTAAGAGATGCCCTCCTGCTGAAGGCTGAAACCGGGGCTCGAGGTAGAAGTCATGGCGCGGAAGCCTACTGCGGCGGCGCCGTAAACCATGTTGATAGCAGCCAGCTCGCTCTCGGTCTGGAGGAATACCCTGCCCTCTTCCGGCATGCGGCGCGCCATATTTTCGAGCAGGTCGTTTTGCGGCGTTATGGGGTATCCAAAATAAGCCTGGCACCCGGCGAGTATGGCGCCTTCTGATATGGCAATATTACCCCCCATGAGGGTCCTTTCGGGCATCGCTCGGCTCCTCGGATAAAGATTGTCAGGATATGGTGCCGGCTTCCAGGACACGGCTGCGGAAAACAGAGATAGCAAGGTCAGGGCACATGATCGCGCATGACTTGCAGCCTGTGCATTCGTGTGCTTTATCAGGAATCACCTCGGCATAATTTACGCCGAGCCTATTAATCTCTTTGGATGTCCCTATGATCCCCCTGGCACATACTGAAATACAGTAATGGCAGGCTTTACATTTGTCCTTGTCGATGACTATGTAGTTGGTTTTCCTGCTTTCAGAGATTATCAATGCACCATACCTTCAATTTACTCATTGGCCTGAAAAAAGCGCAATCGGATCATAGTTTACAAGCATACAAATTACATGTCAAGGAGGCGCAAGCGGCGAAGCTGCCGGCCGTCCTCAAGCGCTATTCCTGCTTATCCAGATAGCGCCCCACGCATACCACGTACTGCTTGCCATCGCTGCCTGTGACCAGCTTGTAATACACCGATTTATAGAACAGGCCGATTTTCCCAGGCATGGTAAAGACGTAATCCTCCCAACCCGTGCCATTCTTAAGCGCCCCCTCCACGATATTGTCCCTGAAAAGCTTCCCGGCCATATCGGGGACACCTTTGAGATTGCGGCCGACTACCGCCGGGTTGTTGGCATTGGCCGCCTCGGTCACGTATTTGTCAAAAACGTAAACGTAGAGGTCCGGCCTGTCCTTATCGCGATAGGGGCTTTCGCCGGCATTGATTTTCCTGATAGTCCCCGCAGCATCCGCCGCAATGTCGCCGGCCGTCTTTTCCACAAGCTGGATCACCACCTCCCTGTCGATGCTGTCCGCTGCATAGCGGGGCAGGGCATAGCTCGTAATAATCTCCTCGTAAACGCTGAGGGTATCGGGCGTGTCCGGCTTCTTCATCTCATCCAGGGCCTTCTGCCAGGTTTCGATGGTTGTATCCGGGGTCTCGCGATTAAAAGCAATGTACCATTCGCTGCGCCGCACATATGATACCGGCTCAATCTCCGCAGGATTTATGCCGGCCTGATAAGCCAGGAAAGGAAACCCCTGGGACGGTCCCAGCCAGAGGTCAACCTTGCCTTCCATGAGCTTCCTGATACACTGCAGGTCATTTTCGCTGACATCCAGGTTGGTAAAACCTTTCTCAATCAAGAACAGCTGGTTGGAATCATCCCTGTAAACGGCGATCGATTTAACTTTTTTGGCATCGTCCAGTGAGCTGATCCTGATGTCTGATCCCCGCTTGGCATAAAACCACTCATCGGCAAAGCCGATGGGGCCGACCCACTTGAACATCTCTTCCCTGAAAGGTATCCTGCCGGTGGAGTAGATCATGGTATTGGGCTGGTTCCGCACTATATCGTATCCCCTCGACCACGCCATCATCTCGATGGACGCGTCGCTGCCCACCTGGCTCATAAGCAAATGTATGATCTCGGTTGACTGACCGCTGATATTACCCCTCTCATCTGTAAAGTTATAGGGTGGATTTTCTTCCGTGATAATGCGCAGCTTCCCATCCGGCACAACACAGTTATACCCGGAAAACAGTACCACCGCAACCAGCAACAGACCTGCAAATATTTTCATCACACATGCCTCCTTAAGAATAATCCTTCAACTTTACAGCCGACTAATGCATATTTTTACACACGTCCGCTATAAATGTCCAGAACTTAACCGGCGCCGACCTGTCCGTGATATAATATTGGACTTTTGTATGGTTAAAACTGCCTGCAGATTATATATATCATAGATACGAAATTCATTGATTGATTGTGCAATTAGCCGAAATTTTATATTATTATGCACAGCGGGTCCGGGCATGGCAGAGTGTGCATGATCCTTATTGAGAGGTATTATCGATGCCGCAGAAAAAAAGCAGGGTATTTCAGACGGGGATGGTCAGGAAGCAGGGCAACAAGCTTAACCGCACGCAGCGCGGAAAACAGATAGCCAGCTACAGGAAAAGGCAGATCACCCGCGCAGCATATGAGATCATAGCGGAAAAAGGCTATTACAATTTCACCATGATGGATATTGCCAAGAAAGCGGGCGTTTCCTCGGGACTGATACACCACTATTTTAAAGACAAGGAGAATATGCTGGTCACGCTGCTCAGGGAGATGCAGCAAAACGTGCGTTCGTCATTGGAGAGGGCGCTCGAGCGAGAGGCCGATCCCAAGGTAAAATTGGGCATCTTCATCGACCAGGGCTTTGGCCTTGTCGAAAATGAGAAGGAATACATCTATGTTACCTTTGACTTCCTGACGCAGATCAAGTTCAACGAGCGCATGCAGCGCATCCTGAGCAAGCTTTACAGGGGTTACCGTGAGACCCTCGCACAGATACTGCGGGAGGGCAAGGAACAGGGCGTTTTCAAAGAGGTTGACGAGCATTATATAGCAACGATTTTCACCTCTATCATGCTGGGATTTGAACAGCAGTATATCGTGGACAATACAGCGTTCTTTTACCGCGAGTATGCCGCCAGGGTAAAAAACTTCATCTTCGATATGGTACTGATCCAGAAATAGCTTCTCACGCAGGGATGACCGCATCATCCCTGCACAACTGTTTCAGCCCTTCAAAAGCTGAGCGCTCGTCCATCTTGCCCTGTTCAAAATCCCCTATAATTTTCTGCACCTCTTCCTTGATCCCCAGCGCTGCCAGCCCTTTCTCGTCCAGCGGGAATTCGGGGAAGAGGAAGAACAGGCTGGCTATCTCGCCTTTGCTGCCGCAGATGAGCTCTTCCACCGGTTGCTGCATCTGGTCCTTCTCGTCCCCGGTCAGCGGCGCTGCCGTGAACACCTCGTTGCAGAAATGATAACGGCACTCGCGCGGCCTCCTGTCGAAGATGGGACAGGTGCTGAAATAGTCGGAGTAAAACATGCAGCGGATATTCTTGCAGCAGTAGCCGTTGCAGCCCGGGCAGATCCCTGCAGCGGCCCCATTCATGATATCGACCAGCCGGGCTATATTCGGTCCGAATAGCTCCTCGAATTCGCCGTCGGTTAAAAATATCTTTGTATTAAGCCTGTCGTTTACCACGCGCAATTACCTTTGCTGTCGTTATTCGTCAGCTTTGACAGCGACGCCCTTAAAGCTTATATTTTAAAAACATGCCTCAATATTATCAGCTGTCTGGGACCTTGTGCCATCCACGATCACGGAAGGGCGCAAGCTCTTCTCTGAAGTGCAACTTACTTCACATCCGCCTGCCCGACTTTCTAACCGGACGTTCAGCCGGTTTTACGCGATGAGCTCTGCAGGGATTTCAGTTCCTCGATCATATTGGTGTAGTTGTAGGCCTGCTCCTCGGTTATCAGCCCTTTCCCTATCAACTCGGCCAACGCCTGATTAAGCGTCTGCATCCCTTCCTTGTGAAAAACCTGTATCTGGCTGTAAAGCTGGTGTATGCGCCCCTCGCGAATTGTATTCCTAATCGCATTATTGCTGAGCATGATCTCGCAGGCCGGGACCATCCCTGTATCGCCCTTAGAGGGTATGAGGAACTGGCAGATTACGGCCACGAGGATCTGAGAAAGCTCGCTCCTCACCTGCTCCTGCTGCCTGTCGGGAAACATATCAAGTATGCGATTGATTGTCTGGGCGGCATCTATGGTGTGCATGGTTCCCATCACCAAATGCCCTGTTTCGGCTGCCCTGATGGCCGTCTGCATGGTCTGGATCTCCCGTATCTCTCCCACCACTATCACATCGGGATCATGCCGCAAAGCGTGTACCAGGGCAACATCAAACGATTCGGTATCATGCCCCACGTTCCTCTGGACTATCAGGCACTTTTTGTTCCTGAAGACATACTCAATCGGGTCCTCGATAGTTATTATATTGCGCTGAACGTTCTGATTTAGGTATTCGACCATCGCAGCGATAGTGGTCGACTTGCCGCTGCCCTTGGCCCCGGTTATGAGTATCAGCCCCGACCGTTTCATGGCCAGGTCTTTTATCACCGGGGGAAGGTTTAGCTCCCCCAGGCCGGGAATCGTATAGGGTATTATCCTGACTGCTATGCTGAGGGTGGAGCGCTGCTGCATCACGTTAATCCTGCACCGGGTATAGTCTCTGACGCTGAATTCGAAGTCCAGCTCATGCCGGGCCGCAAACATTTTCCTCTGCTCGGCGGTTGTAACCTCCTCGAAATAAAGCTCGACATCCCTGGGAGTCAATGGCCCCATACCGGGTATGGGGGTCAAACCCCCGAAGATCCTCAACGTCGGAACTGACCCTACCCTCAAATGCAAGTCTGAGGCATAGTTATCAATGGCTATTCTGAGAAGATCCTGTATTCCCATGTAGCTTTCTTATGCCGAATTTTACCCCCTACTATTGTATAGATTATGGTTTCAACTATCAATTGGCAATGTCATCGCTCGCAATATATAATTTCGCGTGACGCCCGGCGGCGTCATCCAGTATATCTCCGCCGGCGTTTAGACGTTTGAGCGATGTTAGCTATGGTTGATAACAGTGAACTTTTAGAGAGATTTAAAACCGAGGCGACACTTACCGGGGCACAGGTTATCCTGGCTGGCTCGGTTGAAGAGGCGACCGAGTATGTGTTAAAGCTGGTCAGCGACAAAGACATAAAAGTAGTCGTCAAGTCGGGCTCCCCGATTGCGGACAGGCTGGGACTGACCGCCCGCCTGGAAGCCGCCGGGGTCAAGGTCACGGAGACATCTATCACGCAATGGGCGGCACAAATGGCCAGGGGAAAGGATGTACCCATCGATGAACTGGCTGAACTCATCTCGGCTGCAGCCGGCGAACAGGTGCCTGCCGAACCCGAGGCCATCTTGCAAGCTGCCCGGCGCATCTTGAAAGACGTGTATAGGGGCGCCGGATTGGGTATCACCGAGGCGGACTTCGGCATAGCTGAAACAGGCACCCTGGTAACGCTGGAAAACGAGGGCAACGCGCGCCTGGCAGCGATTCTGCCAAAGCTGCACCTCACGCTGCTCGACGGCAGCCGCATCGCCGGCAGCCTGGCGGATGCTGCTGAACTTATCAAGGGCTCATCAGGCGGCATACCGGGCCACAAGCTACCCGCGTTCATTACCTACCTGAGCGGGCGCAATACCACCGCCGATATACCCGGTGCAATTTTTTCCCGCGCCCAGGGTCCGGCCGAAGAGCATATACTGATATTAAAAGCCTGATTTACCGGCAGCTTTTACAGGGTCTTCAATGGCGAGCAAATTGAGAAAACAGATCAGGCGGGCGCTTGCGGACGACACGCTGCAGGCGGCGCTGAGCCGCTTCACCATGCTTACCAGGTTCGGCCGCCAGATGGGCATGACGGGCATCGATTTCGAAGCCCTGCGGCAGGACCTGCACGAGAGGAAAAAGAAGGCCATTGATGACCTTCCCGCCCTGGTCCGCCAATTCAAAGAGAACGCCGCGGCCTCGGGTGCTGTCATCTTCGAGGCTGAGAACGCGGGCAAGGCCAATGATTACATCGCCGGGCTGGCCCGGGAGCGTGGGGTAAAGCATATAATCAAGTCCAAGTCCATGCTGACCGAGGAGATCGGGCTGCGCCATCACCTCGAACACCGCGGTATCCGCGTGGATGAAACAGACATAGGCGAGAGGATAGTTCAGCTTGCGGGGGAAAAACCTGCCCACATCGTAGGTCCCGCCATACACAAGACAGCCGAACAGATCGCATCACTCTTTTCAAAGCTGCTGGGAGAGCAGGTCAGCTCCGATTCGCAGCCGCTTCTCAACACGGTGCGCCGATCGTTGCGCCAATCCTACCTTGATGCAGGCATGGGTATATCCGGGGCCAATATCGCCATAGCCGATACCGGCACCATCGTCATCCTGACCAACGAGGGAAACGGCCAGCTCGTGACTACCCTGCCCCCGCTGCAGGTAGCTGTCGTAGGCATAGAAAAAATCATGCACAGTTTTGTAGATGCGAATGCGGTCCTCAGGCTGCTCAGCCGTAGCTGCGTGGGCACCAAGATGACAAACTACACCTCGTTCATCACGGGGATCGGCCGGGCCGGAGAGGTTTGCGGCATGCCGCTGCCCGGCGGGCAGGGGCCGCGCGAACTGCACATCGTGCTGGTCGATAACGGCCGCAGCCGGATGAGGGATTCGGACGACTTCAGGGAAGCGCTATACTGCATCAAGTGCGGCGCTTGCCTCAACGTCTGCCCCGTCTTCGCCTCGCTGTCCGGGCAGATCTACGGGCATGTATACCAGGGCGGCATCGGCACGATCCTCACCGCTTTTTACCATGACCGGGAGCGCTCCTGCGAGCTTGCGGAGATGTGCCTGGGATGCATGTCCTGCAAATCCGTCTGCCCGGCCGGTATCGATATACCCGGACTGATAAGGCGGATGCGCACCCAGTATGTACGGGAGAAAGGCCTTGGCGCCGGTAAGAAGCTGGCCTACGGCACGATTTTGAAACATCCTGCCAGGCTGGAAAGGGTGGTCAGGGCCTGTGCAAAGCTGCAGGGACCATTTTTAGACGCTGATTCCATGATCAGGAGCCTGCCTTACCCCCTGAGGAGCATAACCAACACCATCAGCCTGCCGGGACTGCAGACTATTTTGTTGGGCGACCGCCTGACAGCATACAAGTCACCCGTGGCCGGGAACGCGCCGAAAGTGGCCTTTTATTCAGGGTGTGTGACCTCCTTCGCCTACCCCGGGTTGGGCGAAGACGTCATGCGCCTGCTCGAAAGGTATGATGTTGCCCCCTATTACCCGCAGGACCAGGCCTGCTGCGGGGCGCCGGCCTATTTCGCCGGGGATTCCGGCGCCGCATTAGCGCTGGCCAGGCACAACATCGAAGCGCTGTCAGGGCAGGAGCCGGACTATGTTGTCACCGTCTGCCCGGGCTGCGCAGTCATGTTGAAAAAAGAATTTCTCAGCCTCACTGCCGGCGAGCCGGACCTGCATGAGAGGGCCATGCGTCTGTCCGGCAAGGTGCGCGACCTGTCACAGCTTCTCTCCGAGCTCGGGCCGGGGCGTGGGATAAAGGCGGCGGCAGTGGGCAAAGTAACATACCATGACCCATGCCACCTGAAGCGCGGGCTGGGCATATCTGCAGAGCCCAGGAAGCTTATAGAAGCGGCCGGTTATGAGCTGGTCGAGATGAACGACGCGGATGCCTGCTGCGGCTTCGGCGGGGACACGCTGCTGGCGCATCCCGAGCTGTGCGGCTCCATACTGCAGCGCAAGCTGGCCAATATCGAGGCCACGGGCGTGGAAACGGTAGTGACGGCCTGCGCGCCCTGCGTATTACAGTTGCGCGGCGGTCTGCACAAGAAGGGAAGCCCGATCAGGGTTGCGCATATCGCCGAATTGCTGGCCGGGCAATTTTAAGGCGGGCACTTGGCGCAGATGGAACGGAAGAGAGTGGTGCTGAGGTAGCGGTCGCCCCGGTCGGGCAATATCACCACGATGTTGCCCCTGTCCATCCTGCCGGCGACCTGGACGGCCCCGGCCACGGCTGCCCCGCTGGACATGCCCACGAATATACCTTCCCTGATAGCCAGCATGCGGGTAGTCTCGTAGGCCTCGCCATCCCCGACGACGACTTTTTCGTCGAATCCCCTGCTGTCATAGATACCGGGTACGATGGATTCGGTCATGTTTTTAAGGCCCTGTATGGTATGGCCTTCAGTGGGCTCCACGGCTATGACACGTACGCCCGGCTTCTTCTCCCTCAGGTATTTACCCGTCCCGATCAGCGTCCCTGAAGTGCCTAAACCGGCGATAAATACATCCACCTCGCCATTGGTCTGCCGGTATATCTCCGGCCCGGTGGTCTCGTAGTGCGAGAGAAGGTTATTCGGGTTGTCGAACTGGTTGGGCATATAGTACTTGCCGGGCTCATTCTCGATGAATTGCCGGGCCCGGCGGATGGCGCCGTCCGTCGCCTCCCTGGCCGGCGTTAAAACAACCTCGGCCCCGAAGGCCTGAAGGCATATCTGGCGCTCTGTGCTGACACACTCCGGCATAAAGAGCTTCACCCTGTACCCCCTGGCCGAGCCGATCATGGCCAGGGCGATGCCGGTATTGCCGGAGGTGGGCTCTACAATGACCTTGTCCCGGGTCAAAAGGCCGTCTTCCTCGGCTTTCCTGATCATGTAATATGCCGGCCTGTCCTTACCCGAGCCGCCCGGATTGCACCCCTCCAGCTTGGCCAGTATTTTGACATGCGGATTCACTCCGTCAATAGGCCCCAGCTCCACCAGCGGAGTGTTGCCGATTGCGTCGAATACCCTGTGTTTAATCTCGTTCATACCTATTCTCCTTAGCCATCAGCGTGTTCAGCCCACCATTAACAGGACAATCGGCAGGGCGGCTGACAACGCCCCGTTTCGTACATAAAGTAACTGTTCCCGCATCTTCACAGGCTTTCCAGGTAGGCGTCTTTGTTATTCATAAACTCCCTGTATATCTGGTAGTATTCCGTGTCGGCGTAATCAATGGGCTTGATGGGCACCGTGTCGAAATCATAGATGACGGCTCCCGGGAAGGCCAGCAGGATCGGAGAGTGGCTGGTGATGATGAACTGGGCATGACCGTCCGTGCTCATCTCTTTGAGCAGCTTTAAAAGCTTGATCTGGCTCCTGGGCGAGAGCGCCGTTTCAGGCTCATCCAGAAAATAAAGGCCCTTTATCTTGTACCTGGAGCTGAAGAATGAGATGAGTGACTGGCCATGGGACTGGGTCAGCAGGGAGTCCCCGCCGAAATACTCGAGCATTCCCGGGTCGGCATGCGCCCACTCATCGAGATAACGGGCAAAATCCTGGAAGATCTGCGAGCTGAAATACGAGCCCGGCACAGGCCCCTCCGCCCACTCCACATCGATGTATTCGTGGAAGCGTCCCTCGTAGGGATTATATTTGTAACGCGCCCCCTCGGTGTCCTCCCAGATATGGATGCCGCACTTCTGGCAGATGGCTTTGAGCAGCGTGGACTTGCCTGTCCCGTTCTCGCCAGCAAAGAAAGTAACCGGCTTGGAGAAGGTGACAGACGCAGTATTAGCAAAGATTTCCAGGTTGAAAGGATAACAATCCCTGTCTGGATATCTCTCAGAATGTAAAACGACTTTGTTGATATGCATTGTAGATAATGATTCGGGCTGATATTATATCATAAACAGGCGCAGCTATATGATTAAAAGCGTTGTACAATAGTCTTAAAGAGATGCAGGTTATGTCGGGAGAAGAGATACTTGATAACTTCGAAATAGCGATAGATCCGCAGGTCATATTATCCGTCCACGGGTACGGCGCAGATAAAAAGCCCCGCCAGATTGTTATTGATATGGCCTCCCGCGTAGCTGAGGAAGCCGCGAGCCTGGTGAGGCCGCGTGCGATCTATCGTGAATTCTCTGTGGCGCGGCTGAGCACGCACAGCGTGACGCTGGAAAACGGGATTGACCTGAGCATCGGCAGCAGGATCAGTTCATTATGGGAGGGCAGCAGAGCACTGGGGATTGCCCTGTACACTCTGGGCCCGGAGCTGGAGGACCGCGTTACGGCGCTTATTCAAGAGGGCGAGCAGATGGAGGCGCTCAATCTGGATATAGCCGGCACGATTGCACTGGGTCTGGTGGGATACCAGGTCCAGCATATAGCCTGCGGGCGGTTGAGTGCTGAGGGAGTGGAGGCCGGGCCGTGGCTCAACCCCGGCTATATCGACTGGCCGTTGACCGACCAGCGCCTGATCTTCAGCCTGCTGCCGGCGGGGAGCATCGGCGTGGAGCTGAACGATTCCTGCATGATGGTCCCCAAGAAATCGGTCACGATCTGCGCGGGTCTCGGCGTGAGCGGATCAGAGGCGGCATTCAACCGCTGCCGCCATTGCGGTGTAGCCAAGTGCCAGTTCCGCAGGATAACGGTGTCCCCCAAGAGCGACGGTACCATTTAATTAGTAATCTCGGGATGCTCTTTGAAAAACTTCTGCATCAGATCGGTTGCAGATATTTGCGTGGTCGGTTCATCACCGCCAAGCCAACCGGGGAAACCGCCGGGCCAGGCATGCTTCCCATCCAGGATTATATACAAAACAACTGCCGTGTCATCAAGTCCGCCCGCAGTGGGGGGCATTATCCCGGCACCAGAACCAGCAGGCAAGGGCTGACATGGTATAGATTCAACCCCGCCTGCCAGTCTTTAATAAACAATCTCCAAAAAACGCTTGACATTGGGGTAGGGAATATATTAAGATAACCCAAAATTCGGGAAAAGCTGAGCTAGTACAAAAAATATCCAAGGTCGCGGCGTCCAGGAGGTGTTTGAAGTGGATAGTCTTCTTGAGGGCATAAGGGTGCTCGACTTCACGGGTTCCGTATCAGGGCCAGCGTGCAGCATGTTCCTCGCCGACGCCGGGGCCGATGTCATAAAGATCGAGAGGCCTGTGCGCGGGGACGACTCCCGCATGTTCCCTCCGTTCCAGGAAGGCCAGAGCGGCTCGTTCGTAACCCTGCAACGAGGGAAAAGGGGCATCGCACTCAACATGAAGGAAGAGGAGGGAGTCGAGATTTTCAAGGAGCTGGTCAGGGTCAGCGACGTTGTAGTTGAAAATATGACGCCCGGGACTATGGCGAAGCTCGGCCTGGATTACGAGAACCTGAAGAGACTCAAGAGCGATATAATCCTTTGTTCGATATCCGGTTACGGACAGACGGGACCTCTCTCGCCCCTGCCCGGATACGATTCGGTCATACAGGCCATGAGCGGCCTGATGAGCGTAACCGGTTTTCCGGACGGGCCGCCCACACGCGTGGGTTCGCTGATAACCGACATTTCAAGCGGGCTGTTCGGCGCTCTCGGCGTCTGCATGGCTCTTTACTACAGGGCAAAGACCGGCAAGGGGAATCTGATAGACGTGTCCATGCTTGATGTGGCGATTACGCTCCTCGACGCAAATATGCTCACATACACCATCGAGCACCAGGAGCCGACCCGTGACGGAAACCGCCTCAAGTACATCACGCCTTTCGACACGTTCCACTGCCTGGACGGCGATGTGCTGATAATCTGTGGAAACGAGACGAACTTTGGAGCGCTGGCCGATTCTATTAACCGACCCGATCTCAAGGATGACGACAGGTTCAAGGGCAATCCCAGCCGCACGCAGTATGAACCGGAACTCAAGCCCATTATCGAGCAATGGACATCGACCAGAGAGCGCAGCCAAGTGCTTGAGATACTGCTCCCGGCCGGCGTGCCCGCCGCACCCGTGAACAAGGTCTCCGAGGCGCTCGAGATGGAGCATACCAGGGAGCGCGGGATGCTGCAGGACGTTGACCAACCTGGCGCAGGGCGAATGACCATCTGCGGGCCGACGCTCAAGTTCCCGGAAACACCACTTCATGTAAGGGGACCCGCGCCGCTTCTCGGGCAGCACACCCGCGAGGTGCTAGCCGACCTGCTCGAGTACGGGGATGAAAAACTCGCCGACCTCGAGGCAAGGGGCGTAGTCGAAAGCCGGGAAGCACCAGATGAAAAATAACGCCATCGGAAAGGAGTACCCGTCGGTTTCGTATGAGGTTACCCGTGAGATGATACTCGCCTACTCCCACGCGGTTGATGAGACGAGCCCGTATTTTGCCGACGAGGAAACCGAGGTACTTTACGCGCCGCACACCCTGGTCGGCGCATACACGCTGCTGCTCATGCCACATGTAGTCGCCGATAAGGAACTTGGCCTTGATACAACGAAGAGGATACTCCATGTTCACCAGGAGTACGAGTGGAAGAGGACGGCGGTGGCTGGCGACGTGCTTACGATACGGGGACGTATCGCCGACATCAACTCGAGGGATGAGCGCAAATTCATCGTGTTCGAGGGTGACATCGTGGACGCCCTAGGGGAGCAGGTGGTGGTCGCCCGCTCCACTCTCATGGTCGGATAGCAGGGGGTACAGGTTGGTAAAATCGGATGTACGTGCCGGGCTCGAGCTTCCACCGGTCACTCACCGCGTGACCCGCAACAACATCGTCCGCTACGGACGGCTCGTCACCGGTTTCAATCCATTGCACGATGATGACGAGTTCGCTCAGGAGCTTGGTTTCGAAAAGATTGTCGCCCACGGGGTATTACACCTCAACTACATATCCGAGATGCTATGCTGCTACGCGGGGCATCCTAACCGGGTCAAGAAGATATACATAGATTTCGTAAAGGCTGTGTACCCCGGCGACGTGATCACCGCGAGGGGAGTTGTCAGGGAGGTGCGCGAGGAAGGCTCGTCCATGCGCATCGTAATCGATGTATGGTCGGAGAACCAGGACGGCGTGAGGGTGACAGACGGGGGTACCGCGGAAATCGAGGCCGGATCGTGAATCGTGCCCCGGGTTCGCATCAACCGATGTAGAGACTTGCAGACCAGCCCCAATCCCCCCAGAAGACGATTCGAGGCTGCGTTCCCGCTCTAGGTAGTATTATGCGGGTTAATACTGATTGGAAATTGGATTGAATCCTTGAAACTGCATGCTTTGGGTTAGGAGTACCAGCAGGATCAAATTGCCATCAGCAAAACGGGCACCTATTAAGGCGTGGGCAAGTGCCAGTTCCGCAGGATAACGGTGTCCTCCGAGAGCGAAGGGATTTAATAGCGAACTTAATTACTTTTGCTTAAAATGCTACTTATATAGGCTTTCTCTTAATTGTACATTGCGTTTATTGGCGCGATGGCATGTGATCAGCTTTTTCTATATTAGTTGCCTGATATTTCTTCGATGTGATTATTTCAGGATCAAACGTATAAGAATCCTTGACAAAGCGCCAATGATGGAATATATTTAACGATGTATGAATGATTGTTTATTCATATGAACGTTTGATTGTACTATTTTATATTGGAATGAGTCGGCGGTTGGAACTGAGGTTTGGCTCGGAGACAATTACTTTAAATGTCTAGGGTATTTAATTCAAAATAAGTTAATAAGTGCTTTGAAATGACCATACTCATTAAAAAATAAAATATTTAGGAGGTTTGTATCAATGGCAAAATCTAACAAGGTGGCAGTAATTACCGGGGGAGCACGAGGCATCGGCAAGGGGATCGCGAGTACATTTACAAAAAGGGGCATTGACGTAGTTATAGCCGATAAGGACTCCGAAAAACTCGAAAAAACTGCAGGTGAGTTAAAGGTACCGGGATCATCTATCTATGGATTCAAAGCGGATATTAGCCTGGTTAGCGAAGTGGACAAATTATTTGATTTCACTATGGAAAAATTCGGTAAAGTCGACATCCTGATAAACAATGCTGGAATTGCCGAGCCATTGGCGCAGATAACTGAAATGGATCTCAATCTCATGGATGAAATAATAAACGTTGATTTTAAAGGTGTATTTTATTGCTCCCGCCGGGCAGTAAAAGAGATGAAACAACAGAAAAGCGGAAATATTATCAATATCGGATCGATCGACGGCTACGTTTATCTGCCAACCATTGTCTACGGCCCCATGAAAGCCGCAGTGCATCACTTCACTAAAATTTTAGCACGTCAGCTGGCAACCATTCCTATACGGGTCAACTGCATCGTACCCGGTCTGGTTATGACAGAGCTGATGGAGGAACTCAGTGATCGTGATGTTGAGCTTATGTTGAAATATATTCCCATGCACAAGGGGCTGGCACCTGCCGACATAGCAAATCTGGCGTATTTTTTGATTTCCGATGAAGCAAGATATATTACCGGATCGGTCGTCGCTGCCGATGCGGGTGTATCGTCCGACTCCGGTTGGCATGCATTTGGATTATAGTGAATCTTATTTAATGCCAATTGAACTATTAAATCAGGAGAATCACTAAAATGATGATCAACACGGTATTGGGACCAATATCTCCCGATAAACTCGGAAAAACACTGGTGCACGAACATTTTGTATGCGCCCTGGTTGGCTGGTATGCAGCAGACACAGTTGCGCCATATGATCGTAAAGCAGCATTGAAGGTCAATTTAGAAGCATGCAAATCCGCTAAAGAAGTGGGTATTAAGACAATTATTGATTGTACATACAATGATGGGATGCGGGATATCAAACTTTATAAGGAACTGGCACAAAAATCCGGAATCAATATTATCTGTGTAACAGGACTTTTCACCGAACATATGGGTGCCGCCGGCTATTGGCTGGTTAAGACCTGGTTTACAGACGTCTCAAAGCTAATGGCAGAGCTGTTCATCAAGGAGATCACTGAAGGAATCAGTAAAACCGGCATCAAGGCGGGGGCACTTAAAGTGGCTTCAGACGAGACTATGACAGACTATGAAAAAAATGTATTTAAGGGTGCTGTTATTGCCCAAAAGGAAACAGGTGTCCCGATAATAACACATACTGAGGGACCCAAGCCCGGCATTGAACAGGCTGACCTGTTTGTTAAGGAAGGGGCAGATATAAATAAAATCCTGATCGGTCATGTTTCTAACTCAACGGATATCAACTATCATAAAGCAATTGCTGACAAGGGATTCCACATAGGTTTTGACAGGCTCGGTTTCACCTTCTATACCCAGGACGATATATGCGTTAAAAATATTGCAGAGTTATGCAAACAGGGGTATACAGATAGAATTTTACTCTCTCACGATACCGTTAATTTCTGGAGAGGACGCCCCATAACCCTCGATGTACCAAAAGAGCTGGCCGATGCCATGAATAAGAGCCATCGAGTGGACCATGTATGCAAAGAGATAGTCCCCGCACTTAAAGCGGCAGGTGTCACCGATAAACAGATAGAGACAATGCTGGTAGATAATCCAAGGAGCCTGTTCACCGGGAAGTAACAGATAAGCAACTGGATTAATTGAAGCCGGTATTTACCGCGATAAATACCGGCTTCAATTAATATAGAGGCACGATTATGTCCCCGCTAACAGATATCCCGGATAAACGACACCTATACTTTCACAAATAGTTTTGTCAGTTCACCAATCTTTTTTATATTATCCAGGTCCAATATCGCCTTTTTCAATTTTTCGGTTTGTTTCATACCGAGCACGCGATTTCCCTGTGCTTCAAAATTCTCTATAACCTGATCACTGTTGAAAAATTGCAGGTCATCCTGACTGGCAGTTATCACTTTATTGTCCCGCAACATTACTTTTATAGCACAGCCCTGTTTCTGCGGGTAACTGTTATTCAGTGTTTCATCCGATTCGAGTGTAGAGACCGAGGCAATTTTATTCACCAGCCGATCTGCAAACCTGTCGTAATTGCTCTGGCAAAGCTCTTTGAATGCCATCACGGCGGCTACAGAGAACTGCTGGCTCATCTTTGCCTGTGTAATATCCTTAAAAGGTCCCGCGTAATCCAGTCCCGGATATTGCTTGGCCATTTCAAAAGTCCTGATCTCAATACCGGTGATGTCCTCAGGATTGATTTCATTGGACTTAACCATTTTAAGCGCTAAGGCGGCAGATGACTGCGCATAGGCACACGCCGGGGCAGGCTTGTAGTAAACTCTCAGAATCTCATAGGAGGTCCCCAGGTCGCGGGTGATCTTTGAGGCAGCCTCCTGCTTCCCATAAATAGCCCAGGCTCCGATTAGTCCGTCGACTATGGATTTTGCAGCCAGAATTCCGGCTTTGCCCAGCCTGGCGGCAGTCATGCCGTTCCTGGTGGCAAATCCGTTCTGGAAACAAATTTCGGTGGTGCCGTCCAGAGCCCATTGATTGAGGCCGGCAGACAGGTTTCCTGCCATGCCGAGGGCATTTACGACTTCAACTTCATTAAGTTTGAGCAACTTGGCTGCGGCAGCGCAAGTACCATAGGGTCCGAATATGCCGCTGGGACGAAATCTTCTGGAGAAATCGGGGCTGAACATACTCATGCCAATCCTGACCAGCGTTTCATAGCCCACGACCACGGAAACAATGAACTCTTTCCCCGAGCAGTTTATCTCCTCGCCCAAAGCTAACGAGGCCGGTATAACCATGGTTCCGGAGTGGGCCGATGAATCGCCATGAATGTCTTCCTGGGCAGTGCTCTGTCCGATAACCGAATTAACTAAAGCCACCTCACCGGCAGGCCCTTTTAGACCGTCCAGAATAGTAGTCGCTTTTCCCGGGAGACCCAGGCTTTTCAAATAGGCCCTGGCAACGTCTCCGACCTGCTGGTGATGACCTGCAAAGGTACACGCCAGCGCATGGAACACACACATTTTGACCTTTTCGACGACCTCATCCGGCAATTTGTCGAAATCCTGACCGACAATAAATTTTGCGAATTCTTCAGTAACTGTCATGACACCTCCTCTAAAAATGTCTATTCTGCGATAAATTGCTTTACTTTACTCGACCTTTTTAATTAACAGCTTAAATTTATCTCCCGTATGCATGCCATCCACCGTCACTTGTGGCGCCGGCATCGGCTGCTATAACAGCCCCGGTGATATACCTCGCTTTTTCCGAGGTCAGGAAAAAGGTAAGCTCGGCGATATCATCAACCATAATCGGTACATGCATGGGTATGTTTTTCAGAAATAACTCTATAGTGTGGTCGCCCTGGTCTGTAGACATCTGTGTTTGCACATAACCCGGAGCTATGCAATTAACCGTTATCATATACTTGGCCAGCTCTCTGGCAAGTATTCTGGTAAACATGATCACTGCAGCCTTGATAGGCCCGTAAACAACGCAGGGGAGCGGTATAAGTCCCTGAATGGATGATATATTGACGATGCGGCCGCTTTTCTGAGGGATCATCTCTTTGGCTGCCCGGCGGCTGCAATAATAAACCCCCTTAAAATCAGTATCGATAATGCTGTCCAGGTATGACAGGTCAAGCTCTGTGATGGGGTCGGTCGGCTGGGCAAGTCCCGCGTTATTAACCAGGATATCGACCCTGCCGAACTTTTCCAGCGTTTTATCGAAGGCTTTTTCGACATCGTTTAAGACACCGACATCACATTTCACGGCCAGTCCACGGCCGCCCAGCTTTTCGATTTCCCCAACTGTTTCTACAAGCCTTTCGTATGTACGCCCGAATATTGCTACGTCAACTCCGTTTTTAGCGTAAAGGAGGGCCATCCCCTTGCCGATACCTCTTCCACCGCCGGTTACTATGGCCACCCCATTTTTATTTGACATCAAATTCCTCCGCTATCCGCTGAAATCTCGGCTCATAATTTCTATTTTTCAGCATATACACGGTCGCTCACCCTCGCACTATCAGCGGGATAGAACTTCGAATTGATGCCATAGAAGACAGCACATAAAAGGGCTACAGGAAGCAGCCAGAGGAATCCCTGTCGAATGCCCTCTGCGCCACCGCCCACTGCATCGGACACCGCTCCGACTACCCATGGGCCTATGGACGCGCCGGCAACATACGCAAAGGTCACCATAAGGCCCTGGCCGGCCATCCGATGAGAAGGGGGTGTAATATCCGGGAGAAGTGAGAAGATAAGTGGGTTAACAAATGACACTACAAACATCTGAACGATCATCAGGATCATCAAAGTTGGTATGGACATAGCACCCATGAAGTACACGATGACGCCCAGTATAATAAGATTCAGGAACTGAACGATGGCCATCATGTAGCCGCGCGCGCCTTTGTTCCTCTTATGCCAGTAGTCGGCAATGAAACCGCCAACGACTGAGCCCAAAGCGCCAATGAGGGCCGCCACCCCTACAATGGTGCCTGCCTGTGCCGCATCCACATTGTAAGCGCGGATTATGAATGCCGGCACCCAGCCGATCCATGTGAAATATACAGCAGCAAAGCAGATCTGTGCCAAAGTTATAAACAGGAACGACCTGATCTTGAAGAGTCCGATCCAGTTTTTCAGGTATTCCTTACTCAGGCCGGCTTCCCCTTCACTCTTGACGGTTTTATAGTCTTTGAGGAAGAACGCCCAGATGCCGAAAATGATGCCGGGCACCGCGAAGATATAAAAAGGTAGCTGCCACATTCCTGTCTTTGCCACAATAATCCCGCCCACTATCAGGCCGAGAGCAGAGCCACCAACTGAACCTATACCGAAGATGCCGGTTACGATCGATCTTTTTTCCTTTTTGAATGCCAGCGACAGCCAGCCTGAACCGCTGGTGCTGAAACCGTCCTCGCCCAGGCCGACAAATGCTCGAGCAATGACAAGACTGATAAAATTCGTGGCCAGGCCGGTCGCAAAGGTCGCGCCGCTCCATAAAAGGGCCATGATACCCACTGACTTGCGCCGGCTCCACCGGTCGACAATCCAGGCAATCGGGATGGTTAACAGGCCGACTCCGATGCTGAACACGGATTGTACAATGCCCAACTCGGTATCGGAGATGGCCAGCGACACCTTGATCTGCTGCAGAACGACCGATAGGATTGACCTGTCCGCATAGTTCATAATGTAGAGGACGGTCATGACGATCAGGATGCTGGTGGCCTGCCACTTGGTGGTCTCATATGTTTTCTTACTTTCAGCTGCCGATTCCATATTATCTCCTTAATCAATATCGGTTAATATCCTCATCTGGATTTATTGATACTAGTGTAGTGCTTCCTAAATATCGTTATTTGTCAATGACGCTGGCTCTAAACTCTTTAGCAAGACGGCTACGGCGGAAACCATTTTTCCAAAGGTTAAGCGAGCTAACGAAGTGTTAGAGACACTCCACTAGCATCCTCACCGCTTGCTAATAATTGTCATATTGAAAATACAACAGTGCACTATGATTTCCCCTATGAAACTGAGATTTGGGCTGGTTGCTGCATTAAAGCATTTTATCAGTACATATTATTTACCTTCACGTTTGACACCTTAGCATTTGCATTTTGCCTCAAATTTTCTTAGCAACCGTCTTATTACGCAACGATCTTTGACTTTCTTAAAGCTGTTATCTCCACAGTTTGATAACCTAACTGACTCAGAATTTCATTGGTGTGTTGTCCTAAAACTGGCGGTGCATTACTTATTTTTCCTGGTGTATCACGCAGTTTCCATGGTAATCCGGTCATCTTGAGCTTTCCAACAACCGGGTGGTCAATCTCTTCTTCCATTTGACTATATTGAACTTGTGGCTCATTAAAGATTTGCTCGTAATCTTTATATATAGCATAAAACCCCCCCACTTTCTCTATGATTGTTTTTATTTCTTCGGAAGTTTTAGTCTCAACTCCTGTCTCAATTACCGGTTTAAACTCTTGAGCATCTCTTCCGATTCCTATCATCCGCATGCCCTTTTCGCGGAAGTATGGATCTTCAAGCAACTCACCAAGGCCCACTTCCTTACAAAATGTTTCCCATGCCGCCTGTGTTTTTCCAGGTGCCAAAGGCATTCCAAACGCTATAGGCCTGTCCTTGGTTCTATATCCGGTTTCAGGATAGTCAAATGGTCCGGTAATAAACCATCCACCCCAGGAATCCGGATTATGGAAGGATCCTACCATTTGTGTTAAGAATCCCGCTAAGCCTTGCAGTAGAGAGGTTTCGACTTTTTGTCCAACACCTGTTTTTTTTCGGTGATATAGTGCAGTAACGATGCCGATAAAAGCCCACATGCCAGCCGCCATATTAGCGACATCTGTTCCCACCCGGACCGGGGGTGCACCTCTTTGTCCAAGATACCAGGGATACCCCAGTATTCCTTGGATCTCGAGCTCTGTAGCTGGTAAATCTTTGTAGGGACCCTTGTTTCCATAGGGTGTTATTGCACAATAGATAAGTTGGGGATTGACACGTGACAACTGATCATATCCCAATTCAAGATCTTGCAGGTTGCTATTTCCCAGGCTTTCAACCAGTATGTCTGCCTTTTTCACCAGTCTGTGAACAATGTCCTTTCCTTCCGTCTTTTCTATGTCTACTGCGATGCTCTTTTTATTCCTGTTCAATGCCATAAAGAGAGCACTTTCACCTTTTACCTGTACGCCGATTTTCCTGGACCAGTCACCGCTAATAGGTTCAACTTTGATTACGTCCGCCCCTGCGTCACCCAATTGCATAGCACAATATGGGCCGGCTATTTCTTCCGATAAGTCGATAACCTGAATTTTATCCAGTGGCATCATTTCTGTTCTCCTAATAGTTTGTCATTATCATTATCAATTTGATTTATATCCAATCTCATTGAGGATCTCTTTGCGGTTTGCATCAGGTTTTACTGTTGCTCTGGTATTAATGGGTTTTGGTAATTTGCTGAATTCCACAGGGAAATTGGAATACATCGATTTCCCCCATGGAGTATCAAGCTCCACGAACATTTTATTCTCTTGCATATGTGGATCACGAATAATATCATCAACCTTGTAATAAGGTCCGCAAGGAACACCATTGCGGCGTAACAGGATGAGCCACCATTTCGCACATTCCTGAGAGAATTTACCTTCTAATATGGGTATAAGCTGTTCCCGGTTCTTGACCCTTTCAGCATTGGTAACAAACCTGGGGTCGTTTACCAGCTCATTGAGCCCAATCGCTTTGCACAGGTTCACCCAATGTTCCTCTCGCGGGATGCTGACATTGACATACTCTTCATCATAAGTTTTAAAAGCTTGAGAAGGCACAATATTAGGGTTTGCGCTACCCATTGGCTGAGGACTTACACCCGTTGCAAAATACTCTGCAATTCTGGTCGACTGCATTGCCAATGACGCCTCAAATTGCGAGGTGTCCACTTTCTGTCCTTTCCCCGTCACTTCCCGTGAGATAAGTGCCAGCAACACACCCTCCACAATTATCAGACTGGTAGTCCAGTCGATATGGGTGATATATCTGAATAATTCTCCTTTTGACCCAGGCGCTCCCTGTATACTAGTAAAACCAGTTGATATTTGCGCCAGAGGGTCGTTGCTGGGGTCATTTGCCTGGGGCCCTTCACGTCCATATCCAGATGAAGAACAATAGATTATGCGGGGATTGACTTTACTGACTTCTTCGTAACCAAATCCCAAGTCGTACATCTTTTGGGGCGTGTGGTTTTCAATTAATATATCCGCTGTCTTAACAAGTTCGAAACCCAGTTTACGTCCTTCATCCGATTTTAGATCGATAATAATATTCCTGGCGTTAGGATGAGCGCATATGTATCCAGTTCCTACGCCACCCTGTAAGGTCCCTACATAATAAAGGCCATCCAGTTTGGGGGGCTCGAATCGTATCACATCCGCACCCATAGCGCCTAAAACGCCACAGGCGATGGGGCCTACACCCCAACCTCCAACATCTAAAACCCGTATATTGCTTAACATCAGTCACCTCCAGACATTTGTAAAATATTTTAATATAACTTGTCGCTGCTTAAGTATCTCAGTTCCCTGTTCTACCGTTAACTGAAATTCAATTTACCCAATTCTTTGAGTACTAAGAAAACGTTCGTAAATAAGCATTAGCTGTGCTTGGCGGTGGCAAAAATCAGCCACCGCCAAGCACAGCATAAAGTTTTACCAGATCATTATTGATTGTCAGTTTGATATGGCCTTCCGGGGCAGGCAAGCTACGCCCTTTGTGTGTCTTGAACACATGCTCTTTCAGTTCCTCTGCAGCAGTATACTTTTCCCCGCAGTAAGAACCCGCATACATTTTAGTTTCTTTATTCAAGATATTTCCCTCCTATAACTAACTATAACAAAACCATATCTATATTTTACCCAATGCCTTTAGCACTCTAGCCGGTGTTACTGGGAAATCCTCGACCCACACCCCCGTGGCATTTTGGACCGCGGCCGCAAACATACCCGGCATAATCGAAGCACCATCCTCACCTATGCCGAAGATGCCGGTTACGATCGATCTCTTTTCTTTCTTGAATGCCAGCGACAGCCAGCCCGAACCGCTGGTGCTGAAACCATCTTCACCCAGACCGACAAAGGCACGGGCAACGACAAGGCTGGCGAAATTCCAGGCCAGTCCCGTCGCAAAGGTTGCGGCGCTCCATGACAGTGCCATAATACCCACCGATTTGCGCCGGCTCCACCTGTCAACTATCCAGGCGATAGGAATGGTAAACAGGCCAACTCCGATACTGAAAACTGATTATACAATGCCCAACTCGGTATCAGAGATTGCCAGTGATATCTTGATCTGCTGCAGAACCACCGACAGGATGGACCTGTCTGCGTAGTTGACTATGTACAGGATCGTCATAACTACGAGTATGCTTACGGCCTGGCCTTTAGTGGTCTCGTATGCTTTGTTGCTTTCAGTTGCCGATTGCATATCAACTCCTCAATTTTTATTGGTTAATATCCTCAATTCGAATCATAGTCAACTATCTGACACTATCGGGGGCAGGTCACTATCAAGGTGCATTCATTCATCGCCTCAACCATAAGTACTTGCATATCGTGGTGCCTTATAAAGATAATGCGAATCTTCAGCTTCTTTATCTGGATGTGCTCATCCTGGTACCATTAAGCTTGGCAACAGCGAAATTGCCTGGCAAAAATATTGTTTCACCCACAACTCCGCCGTTGCCATTTTTCTCATCTCTAAATGGAATGCTTTTATTTCTCAGCTAACACGGTATCGCTCACGTTCTGGCTCTCCTTCGGATAATACCTACAATTGACGCCGTAGAAGATCACGGACGCAAAGGCTATGGGAAGCAGCCAGAGGAACCCGGCACGTATTCCTGCGGCTCCACCCCCGATTGCATCAGATACAGCCCCGACTATCCACGGACCTATCGCACTTACCACGTAGATACACGTTACCACGACACCATAAGAGGAAAACCGGTGGGAGACCGGCGTGACGTCCATTGCAAGACTGAAAATGAGGGAACTTATTGTTCCGCCTATCAACATCTGGACTATTAGCAGAACGCTAATAACAGATGTGGGCACGGAGCCCATGTAGTAAATGGTGACACCCGTAACGCTGGCAAATAGAAACTGGACGATGGTCATCAAATAGACCCGTGCTCCCTTATTTTTCTTGTACCACGCGTCCGCAATAAAACCGCCGCATAGAGAGCCCAGAATGCCAAACAATGCGGCGGCTCCTAGTATGCCGCCAGCCTGCGCAGCGCTCATCTCATACGCACGCATCATGAAGGCCGGTACCCAACCCAGCCAGGTTAACGCAATCATACCCCAGCAAGTCTGTCCCAATATCGTGAGAATATAAGATTTAGTTTTAAAATGCTGGACCCAGTTGTTGAAGTACTGCCTATTGAACCACGCTCCTCCTTCCATTCTTGGGCTTTGATAATCCTTCAGGAAAAATGCCCAGATGCCGAAGATTACGCCGGGCACTGCGAAGACGAAGAACGGCACCTGCCACATACCTGTCGCCGTAACGAGATATCCGCCCACTACCATGCCCAAAGCAGAACCACCGACCCCGCCTATGCCGAAGATGCCGATTACCATTGCCCTCTTGGCTTTGCTGAATGCTACCGACAACCAGCCTGAACCGAGTGTGGTGAAACCATCTTCGCCTACGCCGACAGCCGCGCGTACGAACAGAAGGCCCAGGAAACTCGTGCACATGCCGGTAAGAAAAGTCGCCGCGCTCCAGAATAGTGCCATTATGCCTGCAACCTTGCGCCGACTCCAGCGATCGACCAGGAATCCCAGCGGGACTGTGAGCAAGCCAACTGTGATTTGGAATGCGCTCTGTATTATGCCAAGCTCAGTATCGGAGAAGCCGAGGGAAACCTTGATTTGCTGCAGTACCACCGACAGAATCGACCTGTCCGCGTAATTGATGATATACAGGACCATCATCACTATGAGTATGCTGGCGGCCTGCCCTTTTGTGACCTTATAGGTCTTCTCAGATTGCGCTGTTGATTCAGTAGTTGATTCCATACCTGTAATTCACTCCTTCAAATTTATTCAATCCTGATCTATCGACCGCACTCCGTCTTAATAAATTAGTTAATTTATAATCTTTGATTCCCTGAGATTCGCAATATCCTTATTCGAATACCCTATATCACGGAGAATCTCGTCCGTGTGCTGACCCAATAGCGGTGGGGCACTTTTTATCTGCGCCGGTGTATCCAAAAGCTTCCAGGGTATTCCAGTGACCTTTATTTTCCCTGCAGCAGGATGATCTATTTCTTCAACCATCTTCACCGCTTTAATCTGAGGCTCGCTGAATACGTCTTCATATGTCTTGAACATGGCGAAGTACCCACCTAAACCTTCGACTATTTTTCTAATTTCTTCAGATGTCTTGTTTTCCAGAGCAGGTTCGATTACAGGTTTAAACTCCTGAGCATCCCTGCCTATTCCTACCATGCGCATGCCTTTTTCCTTGAAATATGGATCTTCCAGCAGGTCTCCAAGACCAACCTGTCTGCAAAAAGACTCCCACGCCAGTTCCTGTTTACCCGGTATAAGAGGCATGCCGAACAATATGGCCCGATCCTTTGTCCGATAACCGGTTTCAGCGTGATCGAACGGGCCCGAAAAATGAAATCCGCCGGGAGAGTCCGGATTAAAATGCGCGGTAATAACGTACACCATCATGGCTATCATATTTAATAGCATGGAGCTTTGAATATTTTGCCCCACGCCTGTCTTGTTGCGGCTATAGAGGGCAGATATGATCCCGATAAATGACCATATTCCCGTATCGACACCTGCCTGGTCAGGACCCAACCGCACCGGAGGCTCGCCCATTTCACCCAGGAACCACTGGAATCCTGCCATACCCTGAATTTCAAGCTCGGAAGCAGGTAACTTGCTGTAGGGGCCTTTCGTCCCAAAAGGTGATATGGAACAATAGACCACTCCTGGATTTAATTTAGCCACCAGGTCATAACCCACTCCCAATTCATCCGCTTTGCCAGGTCCATAACTCTCAATTATGACGTCGGCCTCTCTGGCCAGTTTAAGAATAATTCCCCGGCCTTTGGGGTCTTCCTGGTTCACCGCAATGCTTCTTTTGCCCCGGTTCAAAGCCATAAAAAGTGCACTCTCTCCTTTAACCCTCGTCCCCAGATGGCGTGACCAATCACCAATAAGCGGCTCCACCTTTATTACATCGGCTCCGCTATCGCTTAATTGCATACCACAATGTGGGCCTGCTATTTCCTCGGCTAATTCCAGCACTTTAATATCTTTAAGAGGGAACATATTACAATCCTCCCAGAACAATTATTTTATGATTTTGCATTCATTTCTTTTTGACTGATTTTGATATCTCAGCCAGTATTTCATGTCTGTTTTTATCAGGTTTAACGATTGGCTTGATTTTGATAGGGACCGGCGGATTGCTGAATTTAAGTGGGAAATCCGTATACAGCGTTGGACCCCAGGGTGTATTTAATTTAACGATCATTTTGTTCTCGCGAATATGCGGATCATTGTAGATATCGTCAATCGTATTGTAGGTTCCACAGGGAACGCCACAGCGACGAAACAGAATAATCCACCATCTGGCTGGCTCACTGGCGATTTTTTCTTCAAGGATCGATATCAGCGCGTCCCTGTTTGCAACCCGGTCAGCATTGGTTGCAAACCTGGGATCATTTTCGATCTCAGTTAGATTGAGTGCTTTGCACAGCTTCAGCCAGTATTCCTCCCTGTGAACACTGATATTAATGTATTTGTTATCGTAGGTTTTGAATGCCTGTGAGGGTACAATATTGGGATTGGCCGATCCCATGGGCACAGGATTTTCCCCTGTGGCGAAATACTCTGCTATCCTTGTGGATTGGAGCGACAGCGTAGCTTCAAACTGAGACATCTCAATCTTTTGTCCTTTACCTGTCGTTTCCCGTGCCATTAAAGCAAGTAAAACAGCCTGGCAGATATTAAGACTGGTGGTATAATCAACCAGGGCAACGTATCTAAACATCTCACCCATGCTCCCCGGTGCTCCTGTGATGCTCGCAAAACCGGCTGCGAGTTGCATAAGCGGGTCGTTACTGGGCGAGTGGGCAAGCGGCCCTGTGGTTCCGTAACCTGAGCTGGCGCAGTAAATTATGCGCGGATTCACTTTTTTCACAGTTTCATAATCAAAACCAAGTTTCTCCATGGTTCCAGACGGATGGTTTTCCACGATCACATCCGCTGTTTCAGCTATCCGTAGTCCCAGCTTTCTGTCCTCGTCCTTTTTCAGGTCGATGATGATATTCCGCTCATTAAAATGTGCGCTTACATATGCTGTGCCAGCGCCTCCCTGTAGAGTACCCACATAATACAAGCCGTCAAGTTTTGGCGGCTCAAAGCGAATTACATCCGCACCCAAACATCCCATTAGACAGCACGCGATGGGTCCGACACCCCAACCTCCGACATCAAGGATCCTTACACCATTAAGCATTCTCACCTCGTTTTAACATCGTGCCGATTTATTCAACTATTTTTCCCTTTCTATATTCCTCAATCTCATTACTCTTAAAACCAAGTTCATTTAGAATCTCGTCTGTATTCTGACCGGGCAACGGGCTAAAATGTTTGAAAGTTGGCGGAGTTTCGGATAGCTTAAGCGGATTCCCCACCTGTAGCACTTTACCCTGGGTCGGATGATTCAGCTCCATAACCATGCCCCTTGCGCGCATCTGCGGATCATCGATGGCTTCCTCAATATAAAGCACGGGCGCAAGCATAACCTGCTTATCCTTGGACCATTGCCACCATTCGTCCCTTGTCTTTGTCAGAAACAACTCCGTGAGAATATTGAACATCTCCGTGCGATCTTTATCGGATGCCGCCCACTGCCTGTTTATTAGTTCAGGTTTTCCAACAGCCTGGCAGAAATTCTTCCAGAACTGTGGCTCGATAAACTGTATCGTAATATATTCTCCGTCTTTAGTCTGGTATACGGCAGCACACGGCTCTGAGCCTGTTTGTAGCGTTTTACCGCGCCTGCGCGGCTCCTTTGTCAGCAGATAAAACATAATGTCGAAACCGATTAATCCAAACACGCTATCGGTATAGCTGATATCAACCAGTTGACCCTTGCCGGTTTTATCGCGTGCAATCAAAGCAATCAAGACGCCCAAAAGGGGATGCAGACCGGCGCCAGCCATATCAGCAACCATGTTACTCGGCCAGCACGGTGGCCCGTCTTTAGGTCCGATAATGCTTAACGCACCTGAGACGCCCATGAAATTAGAGTCATGGCCGACTAAATCGCGGTAAGGCCCTGTTTGACCGTACCCGCTTACTGCGGCGAAGATAAGCCCGGGATTAATTTGCTTGAGCCGCTCGTAGCCGATGCCAAGGCGCTCCATCGTGCCTGGCCGCGAATTCTCAATGAGAACATCAGCGGTCTTGGCCAGCTTGAACATGATTTCCTTCCCCGCATTTGTGCGCAAATTAAGCCTTAGACTTCGTTTATTACGATCTATTGAATTGTAGGCAGCGAACTGTTCCTCCGTAGTAATTAAAGGGAGAGGATTGATATGCCCCACAGGGTCAATTTTTATCACGTCAGCGCCGAAATCTGCCATCAGCATTGCAGCTAATGCAGGAGGATAACTTCGGCACATATCGATAACCCGGATCCCTTTTAACGGCTCTATCATAATTTCTCCCTAGTACCGTAAAGTCATACCTTTATTTGTATGAGGCTGCTTTTATTAGACCCCGTACTAACCACAACGTTTCAATAAATACCTCTGTATCCCCGTCCAAATAGACTATCTCGATGGGCAAAATCAGTCATAAATCCAAATGTTCAATCAGACAAAAATTGTCAAATGCAACATATAAATAACCGTTCATATGAATGATCGTACATTCATATCTTTTTACACTATATCCTAAGTAATATCGATTTGTCAATAGGGATTCCAATATCTTTATTTTAACCAAGTGGTATGTTAACCAAGGGGTATTGACAGAATATAGCTTAGCGGTTATTATAATGGTGAACGGCTAATCATTCACATGAATGGTTACTTACTTTGTCTTTTCTATAGGTATTTACAGGTCTCCATTGAGATATCGAAGAGATCCATAAAACGAGGTATCTGAAGTGAAATATAGCACGATTTTATATGAGAAGGATGGGGGTGTAGCCACTATTATCCTTAATCGTCCTGACCGTCTCAACGCCATAAATGCTGAAATGGATGCTGAGTTAACCCATGCAGTGAATGAGATTGCTGAAGACAATACGGTCAGGGTTGTAGTAATCACCGGCAACGGCAAAGCTTTTTCGGCAGGTGCGGATATAAAGGAAATAGTCACGTCGCCTGAAACTTCATTTGGAGCCGGATTGAGCAGAGGCGAGCCCCTTCAGCTTTTTATCAAACTCGATAACCTGAATAAGCCGGTTATCGCTGGCATCAACGGCCTGGCAATTGGTGGTGGCTGCGAGCTGGCCATGGTCTGTGACCTCCGGATAGCGTCTTCATCCGCCAGCTTCGGATTTGGAGAGATAATGATCGGAATGATTCCCTCTGCCGGGGGAACAGTCAGATTACCCAGGCTGATCAATACAGCAAAAGCCAAGGAGATGCTTTTTTTCGGTGAACCGATCGACGCAAATGAAGCGTACAGAATTGGTCTGATCAATAAAGTGGTAGCCCCCGGTACAGCTCTTCAGGAGGCAAAGGAATGGGCAAACAAGTTATGCCTGAGGGCGCCTCTTGGGCTCAAGGCCGTCAAATCCTGTATTAGAAACAGCGCCCAGCTTCCGCTGTCTGCAGCGATCGAATATGAAGCTAAAGAGGCGGCTATCCTGGTCAACAGCCAGGATCGCAAAGAAGGCATGCGGGCCTTTGTAGAGAAGAGGCTGCCGTCATTTGAAGGCAAATAATAAGAAGGATAAGGATAGTCTGAGATGGCTGAAAAAATACCGGTAAGACAGGGGCTATTCGTCGAGGAAGCGGATGGCGGGGTATTACTGGCCAATAGATGCAAACGCTGCGGGCAGGTTTTCTTTCCCAAGGCGATATTTTGTTTATCCTGTTCCAGTGACGATCTGGTTGAATTAAAGCTGAGCCCCACTGGGAAGCTGTACTCCTTTACCACCTCGCACCTACCCTCCATGCATTTTCAGGCCCCCTATGCCATCGGCTTTATCAATATGCCTGAGGGCATCAGGGTCTTTTCCCCGCTGATAATTGTTGACGGCAAACCATTCCAGGTAAACATGGAAATGACGGTTATCATCGATAAATTGTGGGAGCAAAATGGCAAGGAAGTATACGGCTATAAGTTCAAACCCGTATAACTCTTTATATTCTCGCTGTGCACCAGGAGGAATTAAATGAGAGATGTAGCCGTGATCGGCATCGGACAGAGCATTTTCGGAAAGTTATCGCATATGTCGGCAATCGATGTCGGCAGAGACGCTGCTTTTGCGGCATTGAAGGATGCCGGCGTCAGTCCCAAAGATATCCAGGTAGCCTATGCTTCACGTATGTATGATTGCTGGGTGACCGCTCAAAGCATTTTAAAAGAGGTCGGCATAACGGGCATAGAGATGGTTAACGTTGAAAATGCCTGCGCCGGCGGCGCAACTGCCTTTCGCGGAGTGTGGAAAGATATCTCGGATGGACGCTATGACATGGGCATTGCCGTAGGTGTTGAGATGATAACAAACAGCCCCCTGGCAGGTAAACTGATATCCCCCACCAAGGACGACCTGGATGGAGAGTTGGGATTAACCATGCCGGGTATTTTTGCACTGCTTGCCCGCAGACAGATGGAGATGTATGGAAGCACCATCGAAGATTTCGCCCGGGTATCGGTGAAAAACCACCACCATGGTTGCATGAATCCCTTCGCCCAGTACAAGAAGGAATTTACTGTTGAAGATGTGGTAAATTCCCATATGATTTGTGATCCGATTACCCTGCTTCAATGCTGTCCCATGACAGACGGAGCAGCCGCAGCGGTGCTTTGCTCCCTGGAAAAGGCCCGCAAATACACATCCAGACCGATAAAGGTTATCGGCTCCGCCCTGTTGTCAGGAGAATATTTATATCGTATGAGCGATATAACGCTATCCCCGCTGGGCAGTAAAACGGCAAACATAGCATACAAAATGGCCGGTGTAGGGCCAGAAGACATCGATCTGGTAGAACTGCACGATGCATTTGCCAATGAGGAGATCCTTCGCTACGAAGAGCTCGGACTTTGCAAGCAGGGCGATGGTGTACGGCTCGTACGCGATAAGGAGACCTGGGTGGGAGGGCGAATTCCGGTTAATCCAAGCGGCGGACTGCTCTCACTGGGCCATCCCTTAAGCGCTTCCGGTGTACGCAATATAGCAGAGATCGTGCTTCATTTACGGGAACAGGCGGGTGAAAGGCAAACACCCAACGCTAAAATCGGGCTGGCCCACATGCTGGGCGGAACCCTTTCAGGCGTTGAAGCAGGCGCCTGCAGTGTCCACATTCTGGCCCGCTAAACTTCGAACAAGCTGAATAATTTAATTTATGATGTGAGGAAAGTATAATGCAAGATATTCTGGATAAGTTCAACTCGATAGTCGAAGATGCCTATGCTTGGTTACCAGCGTATAAACAGGAAAAAGGGATCAAGGTATTCGGCTGCCTGCCCATGTATGTTCCTGAGGAAATCATACATGCAGCCGGAGCGTTGCCTGTAATACTACAGGAAAGTAATGAACCCATAACGTCGGGGCATAGCAAGATACAGAGTTTTTTCTGCGGGATAGTACGAAGTATTGTGGATCAGTCATTAAAGGGCCGTCTGGATTTCCTGGACGCCCTGGTGTCTCCGGAAATCGACCTGCCCATAAACGGTATAGCCAATGTACTCAGGATAAATATGAACATACCCAACCTGGTTATCTATCAACCAACGACCTGCTCCAAGGAAGTATCTCAGGCTTTTCTGTCAAAGGAGATTAAGCGGTTTAAGTCGAGCGTTGAAGAATGCACCGGACAAAAAATTACTGAAACCAGTCTTAAAGCAAGTATTAAAATTTATAACAGGAACCGTGCACTGCTCAGGGAACTGTACGATCTGAGAAGGGAAAAAGCCGGTTTATTGAGTTCTGTTCAAATAAGGGCAGCCGTTATGGCCGGCATGTTGATGTTGAAGGAAGAACATAATCAGCTACTGGAAGCATTGATATCGAAGTTGAAAACACGGGAGGTTACCTCCAAGAGCAAGTTCAGAATAGTGCTCTCCGGCTCACTGTGTCAGGCTCCTCCCACTGATATATTGAACGTAATTGAAGAAACCGGTGCTGTAATTGTCGACGATGATATCTATACCGGTACACGATATTTCGCCGGAGACGTGGGAACCGAGGGAGATCCCCTTGAGGCCATAGTTAAGCGGCAGCTCACAATGCCCGTACCCTGTCCAACCAGGGTAGATGAAGCCGGTAATTGGGGCGATTACCTGATCGATACTGTTAAAAATAGCGGGGCCAACGGTGTCATTCACTTGGTAGTCAAGTATTGCCAGCCCCATGAAATGTATTACCCATACTTAAGCAAACGTCTTTCAAAAGCAGGAATTCGTGACTTGAAGCTGGAAATCGAGCATGAGATCATGTCGATTGCATCGACCAAAACGAGAATACAGGCATTCATAGAGACTCTTAAATAACAAATGGAGGCTTATTATGACAGAAGAAAGACTCGTCAATCGTATAAGTACTACAAAAGAAGTCAGGCCGGTAATAGCCGGCTGGTATGATGAGATTAGAACGGCTCATGCGGATGGCAAACTTCTCGCCTGGACATACGGCCCCGTGCCCTTCGAGATATTCAGGGCAATGGATATAAGATTTGAGCACTTGGAAAGCTACGGCGCCTACCTGGCGGCGCGTTCCGGTCAAGAGAAATTGAAGGAGCTCTCAGAGTCGGATGGTTACTCCAATGACATATGCTCTTATGCAAGGCTTGTTCGCGGCGTTTCCATGCTCAGAGAGAGGGGTGATACATCATCCGTACCCGGTGTTCTACTGGTTGATTTGCCTGACTTCGTAGTTGCTTTCAGGCAATGTCCTTTGATGGCAACGGTATACGATTACCAGAAACGGCTTTTTAATGTTCCGGGGTTCTGCATAGACACCATACCGGCACATTCTGAGGCGGATTACCGGGAAAACCTGATATATATAAGGCGCCAATTGGAGGAATTGATTGTTTTTCTGGAAGACCTTACCAAGACCAAGCTTGACTTCGATCGTTTAAAACAGATAATGGCCTATGTCAAAGAAGCAGCTCTTGTCAGAAACCGGGTTCTGGATCTGTGTAAAACAAAGCCCGCGCCCATGAGCGTGTTCGACCACTTCATCAGCCTGGGGCCCTCTCACTCACAGCGTGGGAAAAAAGAGTCTGTAGAATACTGGAGGAGATTGGAGGCTGAAGTGAAAGAAAGGGTCGATAATGGAATTGGGGTCATAAAAAATGAGAAATTCCGGCTTTACTGGCACAATCTGCCGATATGGTTTAAGGTTGGCAGGCTTTCTGAAGTACTCGCAAAACATGGTGCAGTGTTAGTAGCGGCATCCTATACCCACGAGCTTTTTTATTCACACGAACCCGAAAAGATCGATCCTGAGGACCCCCTGACCTCGCTGGCAGCCGAAGAGGCCTGGCAAAGCTGGCTGGCTGCAGATGCTATCCAAGGTGCAAAGCAGGTACAAAAAGAGATTGAGGATTACTCTATCGACGGTATGATTATGTGCTCACATAGAACCTGTCAACCGGCCGATATAGGTGAGTACGATATCATTGATATCATCGGCCGCAGGCTGGGTATACCGGGAATAGTCATAGATGCTGACCCGACCGATCCCGCTTTCTATTCGGATGCTCAAACCGAAACAAGATTACAGGCGTTTATAGAGACGCTGGAAGCGCGTAAAAGACGGGCTGCTACAAGTTAAGAGGTGAAGCTGTTGTTTGTCGTCGGCATTGATATCGGCTCACTGGCTACCAAGGCAGTGTTGCTGAATGGGGAAAAAGAGGTAACCGGATATGTCGTTACCTTAACAGGAGCGGATAGCAACAAAGCCGGACAGACGGCTATAGACAGATTGATTAAGGATGCCGGCATAAATCCTGCACAGATAGCCTATATGCTGAGCACCGGCTATGGAAGAGAAAACATCAATCTCAGCAACGGTCAACTTACCGAGATAACGTGCCATGCGCGCGGAGCAGTTCACATCGATCCCGCGGTAAGGACAGTTATAGACATCGGAGGTCAGGATAGTAAAGCGATAAGCCTGAATGACTACGGCGACGTAATTAAATTTGCCATGAATGACAAATGCGCCGCCGGCACAGGACGCTTCCTGGAGGTAATGGCACGCGCGTTAGAGATCGATCTTCAGGATATGGGTGAGCTGTCCCTGAAATCGAAGCACCGAGTGGAAGTAAGCAGTATGTGTACTGTTTTCGCAGAAACAGAGGTTATCTCATTAATCTCCCGGTCGATCGACAAGATCGACATTATTGCGGCAATTCATCGAGCTATCGCCAGCCGCACCGGCAATATGACTGAAAATGTAGGCGTTAAATCCAGCGTAATGATGACAGGAGGAGTAGCAAAAAACATAGGCGTAGTTCACGCATTAGAAGAAAGACTGGACTGTAAAATACTGGTCCCGAAGGAGCCGCAGATAGTTGGCGCATTAGGCGCAGCCATGTTTGCGTTGGACAGAGCCACATCGGCCGATGTTAAAAACAACACAGAATAGTACTGAATGCATACTCATTCATATGAACTATTATTTGTAAATATGTTTTTGTTATTATATAGGTGATTAAATCATGTTTTATGCAAGCGGCGAAACCGCCAATAGAAAACAGGAGGATCACTTATAGTGGCCATTAAAACACGGCGAGACTTCAGCAATTATCAGAAGCAAATGATATTAGATAATGCCAGAGCGCTCTTTGAAGAAACAGGTTATGATAAGACAAATATCAAGAGTATCGCCAAGGCATGCAGTTTTGGTCCGGCTAACCTGTATAACTACTTCTCCAGCAAAGAGGAGATATTGTTTGAGATACTCAAACAGGAAGCAGAGCATCTGGTCAAATCATTAGATGAAGTGGAAAATAGTAATGAGCTTAACGCCGAACAGAAACTGAGGGCAATCATCAAAGGTGTCGCTGATTTTTCCATAGGTCGAAAACGCAGGACCCGGCTCCTGTATATTAAATACACAGTGGATCTGACTCCCGAGCATCGAAAATATATCAATAAAATAAGGGACGCTCAGGATGAATGTATCAGGGGCATTATCAGAAAGGGCATGGAAGACGGGGAATTTGCCAAAGTGGATGAAACCTTTGCCACATATGCTTTTTATACCATGATGCTCAGAACCAGGGTCTGGTTTGGCGTAGATGATAAAGCCACTCAGGACAAATATACAGAATTTAAATGCGACTATATCATGGCCGCCATGAAGAATTATCAAACCAGCAAGTAACCGGCATCTATCCGTCTGCAGGCGAATTATATAAATAAGTGTAAATCAGATATAGCCCGCGCCATATTCTGTTCGTGGATATCGGGCCAGGCTTGTGTTGATTTTGTCTTTCAATCTAACTTGTCCCACCTTGAGAGATATCAGCATTAATATCACATATAAAAATTTATACCACGTAAAGGAGGATTAAATATCATGCCTTCTGGATGGAAAGAGAAATCCGAGAAGCTGGTCCAGCTGCTCAAGCTGAGAGAACGTCCAATAGCGATCAAGTTCCTGAAAAAACTCGGCGATATCGACACGATCGCCAAAATTCGCAAAGACGACAGCATACTGACAACGTGCCAGAGGTTCATGCAGGCCAGGGTTTTCGGCCGCACAGTGGCAGTTACCGCATATAATACGGTCCCGGGATGCTCTTTCTTAATGGGATTGGCTGCCGTTCCGGAGAATCTCAAAGACGGTTCCATGACGACGGGTATGTGGTGTGAAAAACAGGAGGATGCCAGAGAGAGATTCAGTACGTTCCCCATAATACCCTATGGCCGCCACGAAGCCCTGGTTTTATCTCCCCTTGATCGCGATTACATTGACCCCGAAATTATTCTTGTTTATGGTAATCCACAGCAGATCGGCCTGCTTATAAACGGCTACCAGTGGAAGCCATATAACCTGGTAAAGAGCATAGTCACGGGAGGATCCTCGTGTGCCATATCTGTCGGAAACTGCTATCTGACAAAGGAGCCGTCCCTGGCCATCCCCGATTATGCTGAGATGCGTTACGCTCATGCCTATGAGGACGAGCTTGAGATAGCCTTCCAGGCAACCGATTTAGACAGGATACTGACAGGCCTGGAAGAGATATCGAAGAAAGGTATGCGCTATCCCATCCCCGTATATGGCGCCGAGGTCAGTACCTATCAGGGCATGCCTGAAAGCTACAAGGAGAATATCGAAAAACAGCTGAAAGAACAGGGCCGTTCAACCTGACCATGCATTGCTCCCCGCTTGTGCAGGTTGTTTATTAAATGTTTTTTCTATGTAGGAATTATATAGCAGTAGCATGGTTTCACTACCGGCCAGCCCCGTTTATTGCCGGAGGATGACTATGTCTTCGGATTCAGGGATCACAGTTTTGTATTTTACGAGTTGCATTGTTCTCATTTTCAGCTATCTTCAACCCTATTAATAATCCAGCTTCCTAAGCAGAAAGCAATTCGGGATATTGACAAAACATATAAAAATCGATATCATGTAAGCGAACGTCTACTCATTCATATGAACGATTAATTACTTTTTTCATCATTGATTCTAAGCATAACTTATAATACTTCTGTTTCTGTAAGCAGAATCGGCAATCAACCGGTTTGAATATTGGCTCTTAATATCGGAGGTGGTATGTAAATTGGTAATAATTTTTTATAACTTCATGCAGCTATAAATGCAACCTGCATTTGAAAGCGAGTTGCAACATATGCAGCCGAAATAACCAATTATTTGGAGGTGTATAGTGGTAATGGCATTGGATGGCATTACAATTCTCGATTTATCCCACAAAGCACAGGGGAGATTTTGCTCGCTACTGTTGGGTGACCTCGGTGCAAGAGTCATTTCCATTACAACTCCCTGGGCACCTAGTACAATCGGTGTAACAACATCTGATCCTTCATTAGGTGAATTTGGACGTCTTCAAGGTCTCTATGATGCCTTTGATCGGAATAAAAGAAGTATCATGCTTAATTTAAAATCCGAACAGGGGCGAGATATATTTTACAGACTTGCTAAAGGCGCAGACGTTGTCATCGAGACTTTTAGGCCCGGTGCAATCGATCGCATGAAGATAGGTTATGAAGAAATAAAGAAAATTAATCCTCAAATTATTTATTGTTCCATCACGGGCTTTGGTCAAACAGGACCTTACCGAAATTTACCCGGACACGACCTCACATTTTCAGCAGTGAGCGGAGCCCTTGGTATGATTGGAGAAGAAGATGGCCCTCCGATTTTGCCGCTTAATTTTCTCGGACTCTTTGCGGGAGGCGGTTTACATGCTGCAGTAGGTATCCTCGCCTCAATTTTAGCTCGAGCTAAAACAGGGAAAGGTCAATATGTGGATATATCAATGACCGATGGCATACTATCACTGGAAAGTATGGTTGCGTATGATTATTTGGCAAATGGAATTATATACCAGCGTGGAAAAGGAGCATTTAGCGGCGTAGCTCCCAACAGTACAGTTTATTTATGTAAAGATGGCAAGTATATAAGTATAGCTTGTGCAGAACCACTATTCTGGAAAAATCTATGCGATGCTTTGGAAAGGCAGGATTTGTCTTCTTATGAAAATATAATCAATGAGGAAAAACGCAATCAAATACTATCTTTATTTAAGGGTATTTTCAAGACTAAAAACCGAGATGAATGGTATAAGCTTCTGGAAAATAAAGACGTATGTGTGAGTAAAGTATATAGCATCGACGAGGTCTTTACTGATCCTCAAATTATTGATCGCCAAATGGTGATTGATGTAGATCATTCCCAAAAAGGGAAGGTAAAGCAAGTTGGAATTGCTATAAAGTTGTCAGATACTCCGGGCAAAGTACGCTCTCCCATACCATATCCCGGGGAGCATACCAGTGAAATATTACAGGAAATTGGCTACAGTAAAGAGAATATAGAAGAGTTTCACAAGGCTAAAGCTGTCTACTATCCCAGTGATATCAAAACCGACACGGGTGGAGCCATTAACTTATCCGCTCGGGGGGATTAGCACTGGTAAGAGCAATAACAGCTAGAAAGAATTATACAGGGGGTATTAAGTCATGGCGGAGTATAAGATTCATCCGATACCTTTGTTTGAAATGCAGGGGGAGAAATCGCTGGTTACTTTCCAGCGCGGCTTCGGCCGTCAGGGGACCGGCGTGAACTATGTGTGGTACATAGAAGGTGCGCCGGAGAAAATAATTGTTGACGCCGGTGGAGATATCGATGTTGTATCACAGGCAAAAGGAAAAATTCCCATCACCGATATACAGAGCCTTGAATTCGGATTGAACAGATTCGGCGTTCAGCCCGGTGATATAGATCTTGTTATCGTGACGCATCTTCACTTCGATCATATACAGTTAGCCAGGAAATTCACTAAAGCCAGATTCCTGGTCCAGTCCAAAGAGCTCGAATTTGCTAAAAAAAACCACCCTGCGATGCCCCTGCTTGGATATATGCGCCAGTATTACGATAATTTGAATTTCGTGGAAGTTGAGGGCGATACCGTGATTCATGACGGCCTATCCGTACTTCTGACACCCGGACACACACCGGGCGGACAGTCCGTCAGCATTCAAACGTCCAAGGGTAAAGCCGTTATCTCCGGTCTCTGTACGGTGGATAGAAACTTCAATCCTCCGGAACATATAGCACAATTCATGCCGGTCATACTGGTAGGGATATACACGGACCTGCTTGAGTCTTATGACAGCCTGCGCAGAATTAAAGAGACCGCTGATATTATTATTCCTTTACACGATGAGAAATTCAAAACTGTCTCGACCATTCCTTGACCTCGGATGAGTAAACACACAGGTACATAACCTCAGCGCCAAATATAAAACCACTGTAGGAGGGCAAATTATATTTATAAAAACTCGCTTGTAGACGGACATCCCTGACAGCAATTCTTACCATACGGCAGGATTTTACGGGTTAGACAGCTTAAGCATTTATCAGACGAATTATATTCATCAATTGACTTAAGAAAGGAGAGATTAATGGATTTTGAGTTCAATGAACAGCAGAAAATGTTTCAGACGGCAGTGCGGGAGTTTTGCCAGAAGGAAATGGGGCCCCTGGCAGATGAGTATGACGCGAAAGGGGAGTTTCCTCGTGACATCATAATGCCTAAAGCCGGCAAGCTCGGATACAACCTCATTACCTGTCCCAAGGAATACGGCGGGGCTGAGATGACACTGCTGGAACAAATGATTCTGAATGAAGAAGCCGCCAGGGTCTCGCTGGGCCTTGCCGAGAGCTATTGCCTGGGCGCATATTCTGTGGCTCCTGCCGTCTGGACATTCGGCACAAAGGCGCAATGCGAGAAATATATTCCGCCGACTATGAGGGGCGAATGGATCAGTGCGCTTTCTCTCACCGAGCATAGCGGCGGATCCGATCCGGCCAGCCGCATGACGAACGCGGTAAGGAAGAACGGCAAATGGGTTGTCAACGGCTCCAATATCTTCATTACCAACGGTGGTATCTGCGATTATCAGTGGATACTTGCCTGGACGGATAAGACGAAAAAGCCGTCCCAGGGAATGACTTCCTTTGTGATCGACTGGCCGACCAAGGGATGGAGCCGTAAAAGCTTGAATAAGATGGGCTCGCGCTCTTCCGACGAAGCTGAGGTTTTTTATGATGACATGGAGCTGACCGACGACAATGTGTTGGGGACGATCGGCCGTGGACTGCCGATGTTCCTGTGGGTGGTCGCACAGGGCAGGGCCTGTCATGCCGCACGGTCCGTGGGCTGCGCGCAGTCAGCTTTCGATTATGCTCTGGATTACACCAAACAGAGGGTGGTCTGGGGACAACCCATATCGAGACATCAAAGCATATCATTCAAATTTGCCGAGATGGCGGTTGAGATAGAAGCCGCCAGGACTCTGGTATATAAGACGGGCTGGAAATATGTGCGCGGAGATCAAGATGCGTTCCGCTATAGCGCCATGGCAAAGCTATTTGCTTCCGAGATGAATATGCGGGTAGCCCGCGCCTGTATGGAAATGTTCGGCTGCTACGGCCTGATGCTCGATAACAAGGCTCAGCGCTTCTTCCGTGATGCTGCCTGCTTGATGATCACCGAAGGAACTCCCGCGATGCTGAAGATGGTTATCAATCGACCTTTTAACCTGTAACATTATAGTAATAGTAAGTCTCGATAGAGAAAATCCTACATTTAGATCTTGTGGTATATTAGAGTGCGGTTTTAACAACATAACGATGAGGTTTTCGGGAGGATTACATGCTTAAAAAAGTGTTGATTGGTGTCGGTATTGTTGTCGGTATTGTTGTTGTGCTTCTGCTTGCGTTTGTAATAAGAACACTTTATATTGCGGGAGAGTTCAAATCGATCCAACCGCATTCTGATTACCAGAGTATACAGGTGAAGTGTGCTGGTCCGGAGGATATCGATATCGATATTGATGATGGAATGGCCTTCATTTCCTCGTCAGACAGAAGGGCGGCAATGAGAGCAGAAATATCACAGGGAGCTATATATGGTTATTCGCTCCTTTCAGAAAAACCTGTGCTGGTGAACCTGACTGAGGATTTCAAAAATGAATTTCATCCGCACGGAATTAGTTTGTTCGCTTCGCCTTCAGGTGAGCACTTTCTGTTTGTGATAAACATGGCCAGTGATGATCCTTTCAGCGATACAAAAGCGGGAAGCACAATTGAGATTTTCCAGTATGTCTCAGGTAAATTGAACCATCTGGAGACTGTTAAAGGGAGTCTTATATCATCTCCGAACGATATTCTCGGGGTGGGTCCAAGGCAGTTCTATTTCTCCAATGATTCCGGAGCGACTGATCGCATCGGCAAGCAAGTTGAACTATACCTTCAGTTGCCGATTTCGAACGTAGTCTATTATGATGGCAAGGAATTTATAAAGGCCGCAGAGAATATTGCTTTAGCAAATGGACTTGCGATGGGCAACGATGGGAAAAGGCTGTACGTCACTTCGACTGTCGGCAGATTGATACGTGTATATGATCGTGATGTGACTACCGGCAAATTAACCATGGTTAAAGATTTAGACCTCCAGACCGGTGTTGATAATATTAATGCTGATACTGAGGGAAATATATGGGCAGGATGCATACCGAAGTTGGTTAGCTATGATATGAATAGGAAAGACGCCACCAAGCTTGCCCCTTCACAGGTGTTGAAGATTAAACCCTTAAGTAACAACATGTTCGAGATAAAGGAAGTATATCTTAATGCCGGTGAGGAAATAGCCGGTTCCAGTTGCGCAACCAGCTATAAAAACAGGCTTTTTATCGGATCAGCCTACGATGACAAATTTCTTGTATGCGTTCAGAAGTGAGATAAGCAACTGATAACCGGAAAGGTTGAGCTGGAAGATTTAGAAACGGTGACTCGTTTTGTAAATAAGTAACGTTATTGACTCACCGACAGCCCAATTGCTGACCTGTAAGTTCCCCACATCGTACGCTTTGGTGGAGATAGGGGAATTCGAACCCCTACCTCTGCCATGCGAACGCAACGCTCTCCCGATTGAGCTATATGCCCACAATGTATCCGGCATAAAGCGTATACTAATGACAAATTTTAACGGCCGGATTACTTAAGCGGAGGTTATTAATGGATACATCATATCTGACTTTGCAGGGTAAAGTGGCGCTGGTAACAGGGGGCAGTCGCGGCATCGGTAAGGCGATTGCACTCCAGCTTGCGGACGCCGGGGCCGACGTTATAGTGAGCAGCCGGAAGCTGCCAGACCTTGAAAAGACTGCGGATGAAATCAGGGCGATGGGACGCAGGAGCCTGGCAGTCTCCGCGCACAATGGGAAAATGGACGACCTCAAAAACCTGATGAGCAGGGTTAAGGATGAATTCGGACGTATCGATATCCTGGTAAATAATACAGGGGTGAACCCGGCGATATCAGATGTATTACATATGGAAGAAGCCGTATATGACCGGATACTGGATGTCAACCTCAAGAGCCACTATTTTCTCAGCCAGGCCGCTGCCAGGATGATGGTTGATCAGGGCAAGGGTGGGAATATCATAAATATAGCCTCGGCGGCCGGCGTTGCTTTTACGCCGGGTTTCGGCCCTTACAGCATAAGCAAGGCAGGCCTTATAATGATGACCAAGGTGCTGGCTGCCGAGCTTGGACCTTATAATATACGCGTAAACTGCATTGCACCGGGTTTTGTCAAGACAAAGTTCAGCGAGGCTGTATGGAGCAATGAGCAGTTTATTGATGAAGCGATGAAGAGAATGGCCATTAAAAAGCTATGCACCCCGGAGGAGATCGCCAGGACGGCACTCTATTTTGCCTCCGAGGCATCCAGCTTCACGACAGGAATGACCCTGGTTATTGATGGCGGCGTAACACTCTGAGTTTTTGCCTGGTGGAGATAGGGGGATTCGAACCCCCGACCTCTGCGATGCGAACGCAGCGCTCTCCCAATTGAGCTATATCCCCACGGGATTTGTATACTATCAAGGCGTCCTACCGGTGTCAAGAGTAGTGCGCTAACGTCTGCGCGGGGGTTTGCGCTTGCCTCCGGGGCGACCGCCTCCATATGACCTGCCGCCCTTGTTGTCACGAGGCCTTGATTCGCTGATATCGAGTGTCCTTTCCTTGAGCATCTTCCCTTTGAGGCCCGCTATCGCTGCCTCTCCCTCTTCATTGTTGGCCATCTCCACGAATGCAAAGCCCCGCGGCTGCCCGCTGTATTTATCCTTTACAATGGATATGGAGGTCACCTCGCCGTAAACAACGAACTCCGCCCTGATATCTTCCTCCGTTATATCTCGGGCCAGGTTGCCCAGAAAAATATTCATATCAGTACCTCCAATCAATTTCTCCTGCATCCACCAGAGCCTTTTATACGGATCCGGCCTTCCGGCAGGGATGACGGTAACCGGCCATTAACCGATGGTCAAGTCGCCGGCCTCAGCAGCCGGCCCGGGGGATTTTGCATGAACGGCCGAAATGGCCGGTGCTAAGCAGCAGCCTCGAGTATGATCCTGGCGTCCACCGCCAGGGCTCCATCCTTGTAGGCGAAAACCGGGTTGAGATCGAGCTCTTTAATCTCGGGGTTCTTATCCACGAATTCAGACACTTTGACTATTAAATCTTCGAGGTAGGGTATGTCGGCCGGATCCTGGCCGCGGTAACCTTTAAGTATGGGGTAGCCTTTGATCTCGGCTATCATCTCCGAGGCATCCCTCTTCGTCATGGGAACGATGCGGAAGGATACATCCTTGAGCACTTCGACCAGGATTCCACCCAGCCCGAACATGATGACCGGGCCGAACTGCGCATCCTTGGTCATACCTATAATGATCTCGATGCCCTGTTTGGCCATCTTCTGCACGGTGACGCCGGCTATTTTAGCCTTTGGATAGTGCTTTTTGATGTTTGCCAGGATCTCGGTGTAAGCCCTGCCCGCCTGCGTGGCGTTCATAATTGATAGCCGTACTCCGCCCGCATCGCTTTTATGTACAACGTCGGGAGATACAATCTTCATCACCACGGGGAAACCCAGCTTGACGGCTATTTCCATGGCTTCCTTTTTAGATGTCGCCAGCCTGGTTTCAACCACGGGGATGCGCGCTGCTTTGAGCAATTCCTTGGACTCTATCTCGGTCAGTAGAGACCTCTTATCTTTGGCAGCCTTAGCTAAAATCTCAGCTTTTGTCATCTTTTATATCTCCTCGTTTGTTCGGAATAGCCGGCGCATGTTGAAGCGGGAAAAACCGGCTACATTTTAGCCAATATATGCCCCGATTGCAAAATGTCCGCATAACATTATATCATTACTTGTTTTGATCAGAGGTGCATCCAATCTTGATATCATCTGAGGGCTGTTAAGAGTTGAAACTGCTAGGCATTTCCGGCAGCCCCCGCCGCGGAGGCAACACGGACCGCCTGCTGAACGAGGCTATTAGTGGAGCAGCAGGCAAAGGTGCGCAGGTCAAACATATAGTGCTGGCCGACCTCGATATCGCGCCCTGCGCCCACTGCGACGGCTGCATCCAGACGGGCGGACGCTGTGTGTTCGAGGATGACATGCAGCAAATACATGCGGATATCAGGGAATACGACCGCTTTATCGTGGCTTCGCCTATCTTCTTCATGGGCCTTGCCGCGCAGGTCAAGGCCATGATAGACCGTTGCCAGGCGTTGTGGGTGATCAAGAATATACTTAAGCTGCCTGTAGGCTTGAATAAAGACGTCCCTCGCAAAGGCGCATTTATTTCCGTTGGAGCAACTAACTACAGCAACCTGTTTACGGGCTCGATAGTCACTATGAAGAGCTGGTACAAAACGCTGGATATCGAGTATACGGCGGAACTTCTCGTTCCGGGTATGGACAGCTATAACGCGCTGGCCGGCCGGACCGATGTCCTGGCCCGGGCATTCTCGCTGGGCCGGCAGCTTGCAAGTTAATAATATAACCATAAGGAGGTATACATGGATTTCTTTCTGACCGAAGAGCAAAAGATGTTCCAGGCGATGGTGCGCGATTTCGCCACCAATGTCGTGAAGCCTGAGGCAGCCAGGATCGACGAGGAGGGAAAGTTCCCGGCCGAGATCTTCAAGAAAGCGGCGGAGCTGGGCCTTTTCGGCATCACTATCGATGAAAAATACGGCGGAAGCGGCGGCGATTACCTGTCGATGACGATATGCTGCGAAGAGCTGGCCAAAGCCTCGGGTGGGCTGGCGGCCATATTTTTAGCCAACCTCTCGCTGGCCTGTTACCCGATATATAAGTTCGGCACCGAGGAGCAGAAAAGGAAATATGTATCTCCCATCGCAAAGGGTGATAAGATATGCTGCTTCGTGCTCACTGAGCCGGGCGCCGGCAGCGACGCCGGCGCGACGCTGACGACGGCGACCCGGGAAGGCGACAAGATCGTGATCAACGGCAATAAGATATTCATCACCAACGGCGCCGAGGCCTCCATTGCCGTGGTCTTCGCCACCGAGGATAAATCCAAGGGCACCAGGGGCATTTCCGCGTTCATAGTAGAGAGCGACACGCCGGGCTACTCGGTAGGAAAGCTCGAGCACAAAATGGGCATCCACGGCTCATCGACGGCCGAACTGGTCTTCGAAAACTGCAAGATCCCCACGGCCAACCAGCTCGGTGAATCGGGCAGGGGGCTCAGGTATGCCATGGAATCGATCGATGCCAGCCGGGTAACCGTGGCCGCACAGGCTCTGGGTATCTCGCAGGCCGCCTTCGAAGACGCGCTGGCCTACTCGCAGACCCGCGTCCAGTTCGGCAAGCCTCTGGCACAGCACCAGGCCATACAGTGGATGCTGGCCGATATGGCGACGCAGATCGATGCCGCAAGATTAATAGTCTACCGCGCGGCCTGGATGAAGGACAAGGGCCTGCCTTACATCAAGGAGGCGGCCATGGCCAAGCTTTACGCCGCCGAGGTCTCCAGCTTCGTCACCAACAAGGCCATGCAGATACACGGTGGATACGGTTATTGCAGAGATTATCCCATGGAGCGTTACCTGCGCGACGCCAAGATCACCGAGATTTACGAAGGGACCTCTGAGATGCAGCGCATGACCATTGCGCGGGCCATCACGACACAGTAAAAAAGTTGATATAAAGGGAACAGCTAACGCCTGGCGACGCCGCGCAGCTCGCCGATACTGCGGATTCCGTTGATTACGAGGTATTCCACGAGGCCGTCGATCACAGCCAGCGTGGCGCGCGGGTCGGCCAGGCCGGCCGTTCCCACCTGGACCGCCGTCGCCCCCGCCATGATGAATTCCAGCGCATCAGCAGCATGCATGATGCCGCCGCAGCCGATTACAGGTATTTTAACGCAGCCCGCCACCCTGTAGACCATCAGCAGGGCAATGGGCTTTATGGCAGGCCCGGACAGCCCGCCGGTTATATTCCCCAGCGCAGGTCTGCGCTTCTTCACATCTATGGCCATGCCGCCCACCGTGTTGATCAGCGAGACGGCATCCGCCCCCGCCTTTTCCACGGCCTGCGCGATGGCTGCGATATCGGTTACATTGGGGCTAAGCTTGACCATCACCGGAAGTGTTGTAGCTCCTTTTACGGCGCTGGTAATTTCGGACGCCGCCGACGGATCGGCGCCGAAGCTCATTCCGCCTTCGCTGACGTTGGGGCAGCTTATGTTAACCTCGATGCCACTGACCCCGGCCACACCCTCGAGCCTGGCAGCCAGCTTTGCATACTCGCCAATTGTATTGCCGGCTATGTTGACCAGCACGGGCACCTTCCATGTTGCCCACAGGGGCGCTTTCTCTGCAATCAGGGCTTCCACACCTATATTCTGCAGGCCCACCGAATTAAGTACGCCGCCTGTTACCTCAACGATACGCGGCTGAGAATTCCCGTCCCGGGGCGTAAGCGTCGTGCCCTTGCAAATGATGGCCCCCAGCTTTTGCGCATCGACGATATCGGCGTATTCATCTCCATAGCCCCAGGTGCCGGAAGCGGCGATGACGGGGTTGGCCAGTCGCAAAGCGCCGGCCATCTGAACGCTTAAATCGGCCCTGTTGCTCATATATTGACGTCCGGCCTCAGTTTCTTGACCGCATCGAGCTTGCCTTTCATGGTCAGTTTTTTATCGCAGCGGTCATCGATCTTGAGCGTGGTTATGACGCGCATCGCTCCTTTAGCGAAGGGCACCTCGTGCATGGCCCGTGCGACCTTGAGCACCAGGTCCAGCGGACCCTCCAGTATGGTGCCCATGGGTGTGAGGCGGTACTTTATACCGCTGCTCTTAGCCAGCACATCCATGCAATCCGCGACATATCCACTCACGGTGGCGCTGCCCGTGCCCAGCGGCACGACCGATATCTCTGCTACGATATTTCTCTCTTTCATGACCATCCCCTTCTACAATACGGCAAACCAATAAACGGTGCCTGCTCGGGCGCGTTTAAAAACCCGCCCCTGCACAAATTCCGTAGGGGCGTTCCTTCAGGTGCGCCCGCACATGTCTATAGTATATACAAGCCCCCCGGGAAATTACAGGGGCCGTCATTTACACGCGCGACCGTTACAAATATGTTAAAATTTTATATCTTCAGGTTGATTAACTCAGATGGAGAGTAGCAGCGCATATCATATCAGGAGAATGGCCGAGAGGGATATACCGCAGGCCCTGGAGATCGACCTGGATGCCTTCCCGAGCCAGTGGCCGCACCCGACCCTTAACTCCTTCCATCACGAGCTGCGCAATAAGCTGGCGCACTATATTGTGATCTGCCGGGGCAGCGCTGCTGCTGCATCGGACAACGGCCACCGTGTTATCGGCCTGAAAGAGGTGCTATTATTTTTTAAGCAGCTCTTTTCTCCCGACCGTTACTTCGGCCCGGCCGGGTCACCCGCCGCCGGTGAACATCTGGTAGGCATGGCGGGTATCTGGATGATGGTGGATGAGGCGCACATCGTGACCATCGCCGTGAGGAGGTCACACAGGCATCAGGGCTTGGGAGAATGGCTGCTCATCAGCATAATAGATCTATCCATGCAGATGAGGGCCAAGTATGTGACACTCGAGGTGCGCGAGTCCAACAGAACCGCGCAGGCGCTGTATGAGAAATACGGCTTTACCAAGGCCGGCACAAGGAGAAAATATTACTCGGATAACGGCGAGGACGCGCTGATCATGACAACCTGCGAGCTGGATTCGCCGGCCTATCTGGATAGGTTGCAGCGGCTAAGGCAGGAGCTCAACGTCCGGTGGTGCCTCTTCCCCGCCTGATAACGAACGAAAAAACGGAGTATTGATTATGGGTGAGATGAAAAGTTCATGGGAAATTGCCATGGAAAAAGCCGAAAAGCTGGGCAAGGTAAGCCCCGAAGAGATCAACAGCATTAAATATGTTCCCGAGGGGAACAGGATCGCCTCCCAGTACCTCCAGGATGACAAATCCGACCTCATGGCCGAGCTGGCCAAATTCCCGGCCGGCGACGCTGCAAAACATGTCAAAAAGGGCGTCGATGAGATATTGCTGCGCAATATCAGCCTGCCTCACAACGAGGAGGAAATGCGCCGCACCAACCGGGCCATGGACGGCCTGCGGCTGATAAAGGAAAATAAAAAGCAGCTCGAGTCTGTGCTCGGACTGATCAACAACCTTGTCAACCAGTACCAGTTAGCGCTCAAGCAGACCTACGAGGAATTTAAAAAGAAGGCGGAGATGACCATCCAGCAGGCATCGCGCGGCGCGCGCCCGCAGCGGGGCGACCAGATGCCGCTCGAACAGAGGCTGCAGCTCCAAATACAGGAGGAGTGGCGCCAGATACACAGCGAGCTGGATGCCCAGTACGGCAAGGCGCTGGACGAACACAAGCAGAAGATCAGGGACATCGCCTGACCGGCCGCTATCAGGGCCTGAACTGCCTCTCTTTCCACCACGGGTAGAAATCCGGCATGTCGGTGCTGACCTTCATGGGGAACTTGGGAGGTCGTTTCTCCAGGAATGACGTCACCCCTTCGAGCACGTCTTTTTCGCCGTAGATCCAGTTGAGCGCCCGCGTCTCCAGTATGTGCGCCTCCATGGGATGGTCGGCCCCCAGCATTTTCCACATCAGCTGCCTGCAAAGCGCCACCGATATGGCGGAGCTGTTGTTGGCGATCCCGGCGGCTATTTCCCTGGCCCTGGGTATAAGATCTTCCGGCTCCAATAGTTCGCTCACCAGCCTTTTTTCGTAAGCCTCCTGGGCGCTGAAAACCCTGCCGCTGTAGACCCATTCAGCAGCCACCCCCATTCCCACCAGGCGCGGCAAAAACCAGGTGGCCGCGCCGTCCAGTATGATGCCCCTCCGGGCAAAGACAAATCCCATTTTAGCCCCCTTTACAGCTATGCGCATGTCCATGGGCAGAGTGAGCGTGACGCCGAAGCCCACTGCCGGCCCGTTGATGGCGGCTATGACCGGCTTCTTCATGTCGTAGATGCGCAGGCAGACCACGCCCCCATCATCCCTGCGGGCGGTAGTATCCGCCTTCCCCGTGAACCTGTCATGAAATGAATCACGGTTGCTGCTGTCCGACAGGTTGGCGCCGGCGCAGAAAGCCCTGCCCGCCCCCGTGACGATTATTACCCTGACCCGGTCATCGCTGTCAGCGTAGTCAAAGGCTGCCTTGAGCTCCGCGCAGGTAGCTGCGTTGACCGCGTTCATGATGTCGGGCTGGTTCATGGTCAGCAACAGGATACCGTCGGAGACCTCGTATTTCAGATATTTAAATTCCATGTGACCTCCTCATAAATAGAAAAATCATTCCCTGCATCGATTAATTATAATAGTCTGTATAGATTATTAGAATGTCAAATGGAACACATCTTTGTTATAATTCAGTCATGCGATACACGTCAGCCGCCGGGGTGGTCCTGCTGGCTGCCCTGATTATCATCACGCTGGCCCCCGGTTGCCAGGCCTGTACCCCCGATCCACTGCAGGGCGGCATCAAGCTTTATTCGGGCAATAAAGGCGGGGAAGAGGATCAACTGCCCCAGGTCACTCCGCCGCCGGCTGCTGCACAGTCGCCTGCCGTCGATACAAAGGAACGGCATGAAACAGTCACCGAGGCCAACAGCGTATTCTCAATCGGGCTGCCGCCCGGTTACAGGGAGGAGCGACAGGTCAACGCGCAAAAACCCGTGGATTTCTGGTTTGAATACCTGACGCCCGAGATGTCACTCACAGTGAACGGGGCCTCCGTTGAGATCCCGGTCCGCCGCGGCACGGACAAAGTCGGATTCACCTCCGGCGTCACCAGCTTCAGCTACGTGATGAAGAACCTGTCCGCAGAGTATCTCTCGTACAACCTGCACATCGTGCCTTCCATACCGGGCGAGGCGGTGCCAATGGTCACATGGGAGACCTGGACAGCTCCCTAATTCTTGTCCACGAACTCCAGGGTATGAGCGATCTCTTTCCACAGCGGCAATCTGTCAGGTGCGATTTCCAGAGGCGCCACGGCCCCGAATAATATATACCTGCTGCCTTTCTTAACGCCATAGATGTATACCTGGGAAGAGATTTTGGTTGACGACTTGGCTTCATACAGGAACTCGAATGCCGGCGTGACCCCATCCAGCAAGGTAGTCGCATTATCGCTGGATATAACCTTCGGGCTGGCACCGCCACCCGACAGCCTGATTGCCTTGGCCCATTCAAGAGCGACTGCATTGAAATCCACCCCGTAAGCGCTGCTTATACTAATCCTGATAGTATTGGCCTGCGCTGTGGAGGGAGAAGCGACTGCTCCGAAGACTGCATCCGGCAGCTGCTGTGTCTTGTACTCCTTGGGGTACCTGATTCTGAAATTATAGTTACTGTCAAAGTATTCATTGTAGTCCCAGGGAGGAGCGGGCACCGGCTTCTTAACAGCGGCCGCAGCCGTGCCCGGCGCCGGCGCAGCGGGCGTGATGACCATGGTCACCACCACGGTTTGCGGTGAATTCCTCGTACCTGCGGCTTCGATGCTTATATCGGCCTTGTGCGTACCGGGCGCCAGGCCGGCAGGAGCGATGAATATCTCGAGCGTCTTGCTGCGGCCCTTTTCCAGGGCTCCGTTCATCTCTTCCATCCATATCCATGGGACGGTCTCCCTGACAGCCCAGATCATTACACCTTCACCCTCGTTCATAAACGTGATGTTCCTGGTGACGGTCTTGTTCTGATCCTCAGTAAACTGAAGGTCGATGGCCAAGGAGCTGACCCCCAGCTTGGGTGACGTGACGACCGGCGCCGGGGCCGCCGCGGGCGCAGGCGTCGGCTCGGAGCAACCGGCGAATATCAATGCAATTATTACGGCTACCATGCAGATGTTGCTTTTAATCCCGGGGCTATGATCCCCTGTAAATATTTTCATCATAAACTAATTATAACAGGGTACACTAAAAAGTACTGACGCCCACGATGGCAACAATTGAAAGCCGCAGCGAGGATTACAACGATGTCAGGCCACACAGCTCGTTGAAATAGAATGTACCCGTGGAGTATCCTGTAACGGCGACGGGACTCCGCAGATGACCGAAAAGTATATTGATTTGTCAGTGGCACAGAACACATGCCGGGTTCCGCTAACCCGTGTCCATACGCTGGTTTTAGGCAGCGGCGCCGCGGGGTTGAATGCGGCGGCGCAGCTTTATCTCAACGGCGTTAAAGACCTGATGATAATAACCGAGGGTCTGTCGATGGGCACCTCGATCAATACGGGCAGCGATAAGCAAACTTACTACAGACTCTCTTTATACGGTTCCGAAGCTGATTCGCCCGCAGATATGGCACAGACCTATTTCGCCGGCGGATCGATGCACGGAGACCTGGCACTGGTCGAATCTAGCCTCTCGGTGCGAGCTTTCATCAACCTGGTAAACCTGGGGGTCCCCTTCCCCCGTGACGAATACGGGCAATTTGTCGGTTACAAAACCGACCATGATCCGCGGCAGCGCGCCACCTCGATCGGACCCTATACTTCCAGGGAGATGTGTTTAAAACTAATAGAACAAGTTAGAGGTTTGGGTATCGAAATCCGCGAAGGACGAGACGCCATCGAGTTGATCACGGTTGGCGGCGGTTTCCCCCGGGTTGCCGGGCTGTTCGCCGTGGACCGGGACGGAAATTTTGAGGCCTACATCTGCGAAAACCTTGTCTTCGCGGTCGGTGGCCCGGGCGGACTGTACAAAACCAGCGTCTATCCTCCGGTGCATTCCGGGGCGATCGGGTTGGGCTTAATGGCCGGCGCCTGTGCAGCAAACCTGCCGGAATCGCAGTACGGACTGGCTTCCATAAAATTCAGGTGGAACGTTTCGGGTACGTATATGCAGGTCATTCCCAGATTGATCAGCCGCAATGCAGACGGCGTTTCGGACGAACAAGAATTTCTATGCCCTTATTTTAAATCTCCCGCTGTTATGAACGGGATGATTTTTCTTAAGGGATACCAGTGGCCGTTTGACGCCCGTAAGGCCGCAGGGGGATCCTCGCTGATCGATATCCTGGTTTACATTGAAACAACAGTAAAAGGCCGCCACGTGTTCCTGGATTTCCGCTCCAATCCCCGTGATTTTTCATTTTCTGATCTTCCCGATGAAGCCCGCATCTATCTGGAAAGGTCGGGGGCGTTACAGGCCACGCCGATCGACCGCCTGCTTCATATGAATCCGGGCGCCGTTGCCCTCTATAAAGACCATGATATCGATTTATGGCAGGAGCCCCTGGAAGTTGCCGTCTGCGCGCAGCACAATAACGGCGGCCTGGCGGGGAATATCTGGTATGAATCGACCAACCTCAATCATCTCTTCCCCATCGGTGAAGTCAACGGGTCTCACGGCGTCACACGCCCGGGCGGATCCGCTTTGAATGCCGGCCAGGTAGCCGGCTTCCGTGCTGCCGAATTCATCGCCAACCGGTACTCGCAATGGACCCTGGTGGATAATGAAATCGATCAAGCTGTGAAAAAATGCGCACAACATGTCATCGAGTATGCAGAATTATGTTTGAAAGCCGGTAATCCCTGGCTTTTAGAGCTGCAGCAGATCCGAGATCGCCTGTCGCGTTCAGGCGCGCATATCCGCAGCGTCAGGGCGTTGAAAGATGAAGTCCCGCGGGCATGGGAGCAGGCAGGCAGGTTGGCCCGCACCGGCTGTAAGGTTGAAAGCAGGGAGCAGCTTAAATATGCTTTCCGGGTAAGGCATCTTGCCTTTGCGCAGGCGGTCTATCTCGATGCAATCAAATACTCACTGGAAAGCGGCGTGGGCAGCCGGGGATCATCGATCGTGCTGGACCCCGGCGGAAGCAAGGTGCATGAAATGCTCGACAGCGCATGGAGCATCGCCGGGGAGGATACTTCATTCAGGGCAAAGGTACTTGAGACTTGCTGCGATAAAGAAGGGGGCGCCCGACACCGGTGGGTCCCCTGCCGCCCGATACCTGAGAGCGACTCCTGGTTTGAAACAACCTGGGCAAGATTCCGCGACGGCGGCATTTATTCTCAATAGAGAACCGGGCCTTTTCTGCGCCGAAGGATCGCTGTGGTCAACCACCCGATGTCAAAGATCTCTTGATACGCTTCAGCTCTTCAGCTTCCGGACGTTTCCTGTAAAAATCGTCCAGCGGATAGCATCCGGAAACCAGCCCGTGACGTGGAGCGGTGGTACAATCGCTGAATGTGCGGCAAATGCGGTTAGGGGCCGGCGGACGGCCTGCCAGTATATCTGCAGGAAGGTCCGGATAAGAAAGGGTGGAACGGCCGAGCCCCACAAAGTCGATCTTATTAGCCTCAACTACCGCCTGTGCCACATTGGGGATCCATTCCTGGAGGTAACTGTATCCTGATCCCACACAGAGAAGGTTCGGCGCGGCGGCTTTCAGTTCCGCCGCAACCCGGATATGCCGCGCCACCCCCACGAGCGGGTCTTCCGGGGGCAGATACCCGTCGCTGGGAGGATAGTAGGCCGGACGGATGAGATGCGGATTGTAATAAGGGCTTCCCATGGAGAAGTTGACCAGCTCTACGCCGATCTCCTCCATCAACTTCATCAACGCCATCGGCTCGTCCATTTTGACCTCACCCGGCTGATCAGGGTTGCCGCCGAAGGCATAAACATAATCACCGTCCTCATCGCGGTATTCGAGCATGCGTCCCACGTTATCCTTGTCTGGACGGAAGGGGGGCATGTCGAAGCTGCTTAACCTGACACCTATCCTCAGCCCGGGGCATTCGCTTTTAATTCCCGCCACGACCTCGCGCAGGAAGCGCGTGCGGTTCTCCAGGCTGCCTCCGAATCTGCCCGGGCGGGTGACGGCGCTGAGGAACTCGTGCCCCAGGTAGCCGTGGCAGTGCTTGACATCGACGAAATCGAACCCGATTTTAAATGCGCGTTTAGCGGCCCGTATGTAGTCCCCGATCAGGCCATCGATTTCGGCATCGGTCATCACCGGGTAGTCCGCCGGGATGCCGAACAGCTTGTCCAGCAGGGGATGGTGGTACAGGATTTTCGGCTCGAGCTTTGTTTTTTCATTCGGCCGGCTGAAACGGCCCGAATGCGTGAGCTGCAGTCCCACCAGCAGGTCATCGACCTGTCCGTAATGCTCTTTGTGCACCTTTACCAGCGCCTGACGCAGCTCCTCCATGTCCCGCATGGTGTAATCGAGCATCATCAGCTGGTTGGGATTGGCGCGTCCGTCCGGCCTGACGGCTGTGGCCTCGCCGCCCCAGATCAGTTTCGCACCGCTCAGCCCGAATTTCCTCCAGCGCCGGAAGACCAGGTCGGTTGGACGTCCGTCCACGGCGCCGTCCCACCCTTCCATTGGCTGAACGCAGAAGCGGTTGCCGACAGCCCTGCCGCCTTTCAGCACATACGGCTGCGCCAGGGCGCCGGAGGGGGCGGGTATCATCTCGGGACTGACAGGGATATCGACGCCCAGCGCATTAACGTAGTCGCGAAACTCCTCGACCGTTTTCAGCTGGGCTATGCGAGCGTACACCTTTCTTTATCCAGGCCGCTTTTTAAGCGATGGGAGGTACCCCTGCACGGGCCTTCTGTATCCAGGCCAGCACCTGCCTCGCCTTTTCCGTGACCGCGGTGTAGTCTCCCGCTTCTATAGCTTTAGCGGGGAAGAGCTTGCCGCCCATGCCGACGCAGCACACGCCGGCTTTAAACCAGCTATTTACGCTCTCCTCCGTCGCATCCACTCCCCCGGTGGGCATCAGCCTGGCCCAGGGCAGGGGCGCCAGGACGTCCTTTACGAAAGCGGGCCCGCCGATCGCTGCGGCGGGAAAGACCTTGCATATCTCCACACCCAGCTCCTCTGCGCTGGATATCTCGGATACGGTGCCGCAGCCCGGGCAATAGGCAACCTTACGCCTGTTGCAGAGACGCACCACCTCGGGATTGAGCGCCGGGCCCACGATGAAGTTGGCACCCAGCTGTATATAAAGCGCCGCCGTGGCCGGGTCGATGATGGAGCCGGCCCCCAGTATGATGCGGTCGTCGTTCTTAAAATGCGCGGTCAGCTCTTTGAACACCTCGTGAGCACGGTCGCCGCGGTTGGTATACTCGAAACAGCGCACCCCTCCCGCGATGCAGGCCTCGACCACCGCAGTCACGATCTTGCTGTCGCTATGGTAGAACACGGGCACCAGCCCGCTCTCCACCATAGTGGCCAGTACTTTCAAGCGAGAGTATTTAGCCATTTCACTCTTCCTCAATATCAAATTTGCCTAACGGCTGACGCGTCCCGATGCGTCGCCCTTCAGCAGCTTCTCCACCTCGGCGATGGAGACGAGGTTGAAATCGCCGCAGATGGTGTGCTTCAGGGCGGAAGCTGCGATGGCGAAATCCAGTGCGTGCTGCGGGTCGGAGGGATTGGTAATTAAACCGTAGATAAGGCCACCCGCGAAGCTATCCCCGCCGCCCACCCGGTCCACGATATGCGTGATATCGAAGTTCGGCCCCTCCAAGAACTTGCCCTCGTGCCGGAGCACGGCGCTCCAGGCATTATGCGAGGCGGAGAACGAGCTGCGCAGTGTTATCGCGATCGTTTTAAGGTCCTTGAACTTCTTCGCCAGCGATTCGCAGACATAGCGGTACTTGTCCGAGGTAACTTTACCTCTGGAGACATCGGATTCGGGGGCCTGTATGCCGAACACCTTGTCCGCGTCCTCCTCGTTGCCGATGGCCACGTCGCAGTATGAGACCAGCTCCTGCATGACCTCGCCCGCGGGTTTACCCCACTTCCACAGCTTGGCGCGGTAGTTGAGATCGCAGGAGACGGTGAGGCCCATTTCGCGCGCCGTCTTTACCGCCTGCAGGCAGGCGGCCGCCGCGCCTGACGACACAGCGGGCGTGATGCCCGTCCAGTGAAGCCATCCTGCATCTTTGAATATCTTTTCCCAGTCGAACATGTCCGGCGTCACCGTGGCGAAGGATGAGTCCGCCCGGTCGTAGATGACCTGGCTGGCGCGCATCACCGCACCGTTCTCCAGGAAGTAGCTGCCCAGGCGGCTGCCGCCGCGCTGAACGAAGCCGGCGCCCACGCCGTATTGGCGCAGGGATTGCAGGCAGGCCTCGCCCAGGTCGTTGAGCGGAAGTCGCGTGACGAATTCGGTCTCCAGGCCGAAATTGGAGAGGGAGACCGCTACATTGGCCTCGCCGCCGCCGTAGGCGATGTCGAAGGTCCGCGCCTGTCCGAACCTCATCTGTCCGGGCGGTGAAAGCCGGAGCATGATCTCCCCGAATGTGACAATCTTTTTCATTTCATCCCTCTATAAACGGTGTATGTGAAATCCGCCGTCCACGTCGATGACCTGGCCGGTGGAGAAAGGCAGATAGTCCTCGGCTACGGCGACCACCGCGCGCGCGACGTCCTCGGGCTGGCCCCAGCGCCGGATAGGTGTGACGCCTTCCGCGATCAATTTATCGTATTTGTCCCTGACCACCTCCGTCATGGGCGTCCTGATGATGCCCGGTCGTATCTCGTACACGTTGATGCCTTCTCCGGCCAGGCGGTCGGCGTAGAGCAGCGTGCTCATGGCCAAAGCGGCCTTGGAGATGCAGTACTCGGCACGGCTGGTGCTGCTGGTATAGGCGCTGATCGAGCCGATATTCACAATCTTGGCTGATTTGATCACATTTTCCTTGATCAGTCCGATCATCTTATTAGCCACGAGCTGTGTGAGAAAAAAGGGCCCGACGGCGTTGACCGCCATTACCTCGTGCAGGCTATTTTCAGTGATCTCCAGCATGTCCATGCGCACGTGCGGTCCGATTCCCGCGTTGTTGACCAGCATATCCACCTGCCCGTATTTCCTGATGGCCGCGTCCAGCAGTTTTTTTCGATCGGCCGCCGACGTGATATCGGCCATCACCACCATACCGTCCGAACCTTTCCGCTGGACGAGCCTGAGCGTTTCGTCCGCAGGCTTCTTATCCCCGATATCATTGATGACGGTCGTCCAGCCGGCTGCGGCAATCTGGACCGCGATGCCGCGTCCGATGCCCCTGCCGGCCCCTGTAATAATAGCCACTTTCAATCTCTTAGCCATCCTGTCCGCTCACGCTGAACCGCCTCACGCTGGAATTGAGCATATCATTTAACGTACTCCATCCGCAACTAAGCGCAGGAACGCCCCATTTCCATCTGTATTGTTACACCATCTGTTATATTTGCACTCACATTTAGTGACAAACAATCATTTTGACAAGTGATATCATTATTGATACTATTATATTGAATGATGGACTCCGTAACGAAAATAATTAAACAGATGCGGAGGAATCCGCAAAATGGCGAAAAAAATAATGAAACATACTGACCAATATACCTACCGTATTACCTGGTCTGAAGAAGACAAAGAATTCGTTGGTTTATGTGTTGAGTTCCCCAGTCTAAGCTGGTTGGCTAAGACTCCAGAAGCGGCATTGCAAGGTATTCGCAGGTTAGTGGCAGAAGTAGTTGCAGATATTCAGTCTAACAACGAAAATGTGCCTGAACCACTGGCAATGAGGCGCTATTCGGGCAGACTTATGGTGCGTATTCCACCACATATGCATCGGGATCTTACGATACAGGCAGCAGAAGCTAAAGTCAGCATTAATCGTCTTATCAGTTCCAAGCTGGCTGCAGTGTAAATATTCCATCCAACAATCCGTCATATTGACACTCAAATTACCAGGTGTAGTACACTATGAACCGGTGATCCAGAACATACTACTGGTTACATCCGGAGTCTTTCATCCGCCCTATGCGGGGAGGCTGACACTGCATCGGGCACTCGGGCAGCTGGACGGATTTGTCTTCCGGCATGTGCCGTCGCTGGAACGTCTACCCGAAGGCCTCGATAAATACTCGGCCATGGTGCTCTACTACCACGGCAAAACCATATCCGATGCAGCGCTCACGCGTCTGGACGGCTTCGTGGGCAGCGGGGGAGGTGTTTTGGCGGTGCATTCGGCCACAGCCTCTTTCAAAGATTCCCTGCGCTACTCCGAGATACTGGGCGGGCGCTTCACCGGCCACGGGCCGGTGGAGAGCTTCGAAGTCCGGAGCAAGAGGTACGATATTTTCCGCGGTATCGAGCCTTTCACCATCAGGGATGAGCTTTATATTCACGAGCTTCAGCCGGGCGTGGACATCCATTTCACCGCCAGCCATGAAGGCGATGAGACGCCGGTGGTGTGGACGCAGCGCTATGGACGGGGCAGGGTCTGTTACGCCGTGCCGGGGCACACAACCAATAGTCTGAAACATCCGTCGGTGCAGGAGATACTGCGGCGCGGATTGAATTGGGCTTGCGGAGAGGAGTGACGGCGCAGATGAAATTGAATTTAGGCATCGTCGGCTGCGGCGATATCGCCGGGTACACGGCTTTTTTTGCGCGACTGAACTGTAAAATCTCCATGACCGCCTGCTGCGATGTTTCGCGGGAGCGCGCCGACCTGTTTGCCAAGCGACACGGTATCAAGCAGGTGTTCATAGATTACGCCCAAATGCTGGCAAAGGCGGGGCTGGACGCAGTCTACCTGGCCGTGCCGCACAACTTGCATTACGAGATGATAAAGCAGGCCGTTGCAACGGGCAGGCACATCTTTGTCGAGAAGCCCGTCACCAGGACATATGCCGAAGGTGTCGAGATCGTTCAAGCGGCGGAACACGCAGGGCTGAAGCTGGCTGTCAATTACCAGTACCGCTACGACGCGGGCTGCTATCGCATGGCGTGCGCCGCTCAGAGCGGGCAGCTCGGAGACGTGCGCTACGTTCGCATCAACGTTCCCTGGCGCCGCGAGAGGAACTATTTTGAAGGTTCGCCCTGGCATAAGAGCATCGCGCAGGCGGGCGGAGGGACGCTGATCACGCAGGGCAGCCACTTTCTGGATGCTGCTCTCTGGGCCTGCGGGAGCCGTCCGGTATCGGCAAGCGGGATGACAGCCAGACAGGTTTTCAAAGACGTGGAAGTGGAAGACCTGGCGATGGGCATTATAGAGATGGAGAACGGCGCACTGATCGAGATATGCAGCTCGATGGCGGCGGCTAAAGAGCAGGCGGTATCCATCGATATCTATGGGTCGAAAGCCACAGCAACCTATACGGACCGTCCTTTGCCGCGGGTGCGTTTTATGGGAGGAAGAGTTAAAACGCAAAATGTGCCCCTCTTCGGCTTTCACGCGCTGCAGCGCAGCATCAAAGGGTTCAGGCGCTGGGTGGACTGCGGGGAACCGCACCTGGCGGCGGGGCGCGAGTCACTGCCCGTGCTGGCGGCGGTGGAGGCCATCTACCGCTCGGCGCAGAGCGGCGTACGCGAAAAGGTGGAAAACGCGATCGAGTAATAAATAAAAAAGGAGCGGACGATGCAAACCAGAAGCGAGAAACTGAGCTGGTGGACCAGGATCGGTTACGGACTGGGCGATATTTACGGCGGCGGCTCGGTGGTGATGCTCAGCTTTTACTATCTGATCTTTCTGACCGACGTGGTGCAGATCGCGCCGGCGTTGGCGGGCACGGCCATACTCGTCAGCAAGGTCTACGACAGCGTCACCGACCCCTTTGAAGGCCTCATCGCCGACCGCACCCGCACCCGCATGGGGCGGCGGCGTCCCTACCTGCTGGCGGGAATCCCGCTGATATTGCTGTCGTTCGTGGCGCTGTTTTATCCCTTCAGCATGGATAATGAGATGACGCGCTTCGCCTGTGCCCTGGCTACATATCTGTTCTACTCCACGGTGGTCAGCATCGTGATGCTCAACTACAACGCCCTGCACGCCGAGATCACGCTCGACTACAATGAACGTTCCACGCTCAGCTCCGTCCGCATCTTCTTCTCCACCATCGCCTCCATTGTGGCGGCGCTGGTGCCGCTGGAGATCGTCGCAGCCTTCCCCGATGTCCACACAGGTTACATCGTGATGGGCATGGCGATGGGCACGTTTTTTGCGCTGCCCTTCATCGCCACCATCGCAGCCGTCAAGGAGCGTCCCGAATTCCAGAAAAAGCCCGCGCCTTTCAGCTGGCGCAGGGCCTTCATCGAACCTTTTAAAAACCGCACTTTCGTTTACACCCTCGGCATGTACCTGTTCGCGGTTGTGGCCATGGACGTCGTCGCCTCCATCGTGGTGTATTTCGTTAAATACTTCCTGCTGCGCAGCAGTGAGGTCACCTTCGTTACCGGCACGCTGCTGGTGGCGCAGGTCGTATCCCTGCCGTTATTCGTGTGGATCAGCAGGCGCACCAGCAAGTCACGCTCCTATATCGTTGGCCTGGCGATCTGGACGGCAGCCATGCTGTTCAGCTTCCTGCTAAGTCCCGCCATCGCCGATTACTGGATCTACGTTTTTGCATCGGTGGTCGGCCTGGGAACGGGCGGCATCATGGTGATGATCTACGCCATCTTCCCCGACATCCCCGACGTGGACGAGCTCGGCAGCGGCGAGCGCCGCGAGGCCATCTATTCCGCGCTGGTCACATTCGTCCGCAAGTTTTGTTCGGCGCTGGGAATTTTCTTTGTAGCGCTCATTATCGGGTGGGCCGGTTACGTAGCGCCGCTGCAGCAGACCATCGACGGTGCGACCAAGCTCATCGAGCAGCCGCAGAGTGACGCCTTTCTGCTGGTGCTGCGGATGATTTTCGTATTCCTGCCCATCGTCCTGCTGGTATTTGCGCTGTATTTCGCCCTGCGCTTCCCGCTCACGCCCGAGCTTCACCGGCGGTTGAACGAGCTGCTGCTCAGACAGCGTTTGAACGAGCCGGTGGACGAGAACGAGAAACGCGAGCTGACCAGGGTGCTATTAAAATAGTCTATGACCGTACACACGCAGCCTGACTACCACATACGGGCATCGACACCCGCCCCTGCCGGCTACCCAACATCACCGGCGCCCGACTCCTACTCCGCCGAGCCCTTCCTGCCCGATTACGCATCCCGCCGCCGTGCCTTCCTCGACCATATACTGCGCAATCCGGCCCCTGAGAACACCAAAGCCGCCTGGTATGAGGTGGCGCGCCTGGCGGCGGGCGGAAAGCCGCACGAAGGCGTCCTGCTGGCCTCACTGGACTTCATCGACGCCAGAAAAGACTGCGCCGATTTCGTGCTGCACGGTATTCTGCGCCTGCTCTACCAGTTCACCCCTTACGGCGGAGGGCAGGGAATGAGAATCGGACAACCGCTGTCCGTCTCACTGGTCTCCCGCGCCCGGCAGACGGTTCTCAACTTCAAATACTTCCCGGACGAGCCGGGCGTGGACTCGCTGTGCACGTGGACGGAGAACCACTACATCTTGTTCACGTCCACAGCCTACCTGGCCGGGCAGATGTTCCCCAAAGAGATCTTCAGCAACTCCGGCCAGAGCGGGAAGCAGAAGGTGGAGTCGAACCGCGGGCGCATACTGCGCTGGCTGAACCTGCGTTTTCATACGGGCTTCAGCGAGTGGCTCTCGCATGTATACTACGACGAGGACCTGGCCGCGCTGCTGGCGCTCTACGATTTCGCCGCCGATGAGGAGATACGCAGCAAAGCGGAGATGGTGCTGGACCTGCTGCTGCTGGACATGGCGCTCAACTCGTTCAGGGGCGTCTTCGGCTGCACGCACGGCAGGGCGTACGAGAACACCAAGAAGTGGGCCTCCAACGAGGGCACGACCGACACGTCCAAACTGCTCTTCGGCACGGGAGTTTACTCCGGCTTCGACAACATGGGCGCGGTCGCCTTCGCATTGAGCGGGTACCGCGCACCCGCAGCAATAGAGGCCATCGCCCATAGCGACATGACTGTGGAGAACCGACAGCGCATGGGCATCCGGCTGGCTGAGATGGAGAAGTGGGGCATACGTCCCGACAATTTCGAGGACGGAATGCAATATCTCACGCTGGAAGCCTATCTGCACCCGCGCACCATCGCCAACACCCTGCGCATGTTCGACACCTGCAACTGGTGGGAGAACTCGTTCCTCAGCGATTTCAAACCTTACCGCGATTTGTTGAGGGCGCTGGGCAAGGTGGGCGGGCTGCCCCTGCTGGCGCGTTATCTGGAGCGCGACATCTGCCGCAACACGCGTGAAGAGGTGAATGTCTACACGTACAAGACGCCCGATTACATGCTTTCCACCGCGCAGGACTACCGCAAAGGGTACGGGGGCGACCAGCAGAGCATCTGGCAGGCTACGCTGGGCGCGGACGCGGTCTGCTTCACCACGCACCCGTCCAAAATCGAAGGCGTCACGCCCAACTACTGGGCGGGCTCCGGCCTGCTGCCGCGCGCGGCTCAGTATAAGAACGTGGCCATCGCAGTATATAAGATCGAGAGGATACCTGCCCTCTATGTGCCGATCCGGCATTTCTACACCCACGCCTGGCTGCCCAAGGATAAGTTCGACGAGGTGGTGGAGAAAGACGGCTGGGTCTTCGCGCGCAAAGGCGCCGGCTACCTGGCACTGCGCTCACAGAATCCCTATTTCTGGCGGGAGAACGTGCCTCATGACCGGGTTAAACCATCAGGCAAGAATCTCTCGGCGCGCGACGCATCAGCGTATCCCGGGCCGGAGGACGAAGGACGCGAGATACTGGCCGACGGCGCTCGCAATATCTGGGTCTGCCAGATGGGACGCGAGGCAGACGACGGGACGTTCTCCGCTTTCGTGGAGAAAATCTCGGCAGCGGAGATAGTTTTCAAAGGGATGAACATCCGGTTTCGTTCGCCCGGCAACGGGCTGATACAATTCGGCTGGGAAAAGCCGCTCAGCGTGGACGGCATCGAGTTTCATCTTAAAGACTACGACCGCTACGATAATCCCTTTGTGCAGGCAGATTTCAACTCGGACGAGGTCCGTGTGACTGCAGGTGAACGTAAACTGGCCCTCAACTGGAAAACCGGAGAGCGCCTCTTAAAATAATCTGGCTTGCAGCTTATTTTGCGGCTGTGTAGATTGCCGCGGCGCCGAAGAAAAGCCTCCTTGCCGTAGACTGTTTAAAACCCGCTTTCAAGAGATATTCCTGCATCTCCTCAGCGGAGTAGAAATGTTGTGCCGATTCCACCAGGTAGCGGTAGGCCTCCCTGTTTCCGGAAATTAAATATCCGGCTGGAAAGACCCACAATTTCAAATAAAGGCGGTCGAGGAAACGGACGAATGGCGATTTGGGCTGGCTGCTTTCAATTATGATAAACCTGCCGTCCGGTTTAAGCACCCTCAGGATTTCATTTATATAATCTCCCGTCATGGGATTGTTGTAGGTGAGATTGCGGAATGCAAAAGAGATTGCGATGCAATCGAAGCGACCGTCCGGGAAGGGAAGCCGTGCGACGTCGGCATTGATGAAGCGGATGTTTCCCCCCCCACTGGAAGAGGCTTTGGAGGCGGCTATTTCGAGCATCGGCCGGCTGTAATCGGCCCCGGTAATTTCAGGTGTATATTGAGCAAGCCGGGCGATGGTGATGGAGAGGTCTCCTGTGCCGCAGCATAAATCCAGGATGCGTCCCGGGTTATCTTTCAAACAGGTGAGAGCTGCCTGCCTGCGCCAGCCGGTGTCCATCCCAAGCGTGATGACATGGTTTATCAGGTCGTATCGGTCGGGTATCCTGGTAAAGATATGGTATAAAGGGCGGCCGGCCGTTGTCTTGATCGAGTTTAATACCATGTCAATTTAAAGTTTGATTACCCCGGACAATATATAGCCGGCCGCTATCAGCAACGGTGTCAGCAGAACGACCATGACATTGCTGGCCAGCGCGGGGACGAGCTGCGCCCTATCGTTGTATTTAAAGGAACCGCGTATAGCCTTGACAGCGAGCGGCAACGTCAGCAGGGCTAATAAAGTGAAAACGGGCATGGCCCTGAATATGACGGCTCCGATGATCCAGATATAAACCATGACTGTGAATATAGTGTAAACAATAGCTGCCCCGCGACAGCCGAGGGTTATCGGCAATGTTCTTCTATCTGCTACTTTATCCGCTTCTACATCGGGGAATTCATTGAGCAGAAGCAGGTTATGTACCAGGAAACCTGACGGCATCGAGGCGATAACGGCGTGCCAGGTATACATGCCCGTTTGCGAGAAATACATACCGAGTACGGGCAGGAACCCCAATCCAAGAAAGGGTGACCATTCAGGCCAGTAACATTTCTGTATCAGCGGACTATACAACACGACGCATGCCGCTGCCACGATTATGAGGGGCAGCAGCAGCCAGCCTTTGGTGAGTATGAAATACAGGCCGATGGGAGCCGCCAGCAGCAATGTGATAATGCCTATCCACAGCACCTCACGCTGCGTTAACAATCCTGCTTTGATCATGCCGCTGCCGCCGCTGAAAGGCGTCTTGTCGGTGACCTTGTCGATGCCGCTCCTGTAGTCGAAGAAATCATTCAGAGTATTTACGCTGATATGAGTCAGAATGAGGCCGAATGTAGCCAGCAGAGCATCGCCGATATTGAAAAACCCGTCGTACCAGGCAATACAGATACCTGTTATGCCGAGGACAACCGAAAGAATCAGGAATTGGGGTCTGGTTTCCAGAAAATACAGCTTCGCTTTCATATCATCTCCAAGCCAACTATTTAATCAATGGCCGAGACTGTTATTTCATTAAGTTGAAAGACAGGCCTCGAATAGGGGTCTTCGCTGTTGGCCACGATCTGCAATGTGGTGCCAGTCATCGCTCCATCTCTGATCAACCTGTTGGCATAGTCCAGGTCTGCATCTGAAGACGCGTTAACCAGCTTATAACCATTTACCGTAAAAAACACGCCGGGATTAAACCATATCTTTATGTTGTTGACCGAGTTGACGCCCTTCACGCAAGTGTAGGGCGTACGCCGCAGGAAATATCCTGGTTCCAGGTCCGCGCTGGATCCCTTGATTTGATGTTTCGAATAGCAGCAGACCGACCCATCCGCCGGGTACAGCAGGAAGTAGTAGTCGGAAGGCTGTTCATAGCCGGGTATGCCCATCGGATTTATGTCGGGCCACTTGAGCAGTACCCCGATGCAGTCGTCCCTGCTGCCGCTCAACATCGTCACATCCATACCAATCATAAAACCCGTTAAAGAGGTCAAAGCGGCATTGGTCGTATTCACTTTGAACTCAGGATACGAAGGTCTCGTGCATTTTAAGAAATACCCGCCGTCACCGTAGTTTCCCTCTCCGAAATCATTTGTGAAGACCGTCCAGCCACTGCCGGGATTCGTGAAATCATCCTGGAAAATGACATTCTGGTTCTGTTGCAAAGCCGGTAATCCTGATTCGTCCTGGATTGTTTCAGAAGGTGCAGAAGGAAGTATGGCAGGAACAGAAGGCTCGGGCAATGAGATGTTCTTGGAAGGCAGGCAAGCCACCGCACAGGCAATCGATACTAAAATGAAGCCCACGCACATTGATTGAATCATCATATAACGATTCATTACGACATCCATAGCTCAGGGACGCCATATTATACACTTTTGCAAAATGGGAAAAGCCCAAAATAGTTACACTTAATAACCCTCAACCCAAACAGCGCATATGGAATATAGGCTTCTGGGGCATCAAGGCGGTGCTTAACTGATCCTCTCCCCGAAAACAGCGCCAGACGGAATGCGAGTTTTGTGGGATTGTGGTCCTCACCCCTTTTTGGTACCAGCCATAATGTTAGTTTTGCGGATCATGAAGCTTTTGCGATTACCAATGCATATTCTGCTGGAGCCATATTACCCAGTGAACCGTGCGGTCGATCTCTATTAT
>Ga0268284_1000146_pt1 | contig 64588 bp, 59 predicted proteins | sample saktaG_14_FD_190137 | JGI IMG/M metagenome (GOLD analysis project Ga0268284, IMG submission 190137) | Saline water microbial communities from Sakinaw Lake, British Columbia, Canada - sak_2013_06_06_40m | ecosystem: Environmental > Aquatic > Non-marine Saline and Alkaline > Saline ...
CTCTGTCTTCAGGTACTGCTGATCAGTAAGCCCAAAGGCATGATGAAGCAAACTTGTACTCATTGGAAATCAGATTTTTCTTTCAAATATATCTATAAGTACGCATTATTGTGATGAACCATTTTTTTTAATGCCGACTCAAACCTGCCGATTTGCATTTCAGCCACATTATACAGTTTCCCGTAGGCGATCGAACGGTATGAAATGAGTTGAGCTCCCATCTCGGCCGGGGGCATGATAAAGTCAACAAGCCCGGTTGAAATGACGCTCCTTGGCATTCCGTCATATTCGGTCGACTCGGGATTTTGTGCCATCACCATTCCGCCTTCACCCTTGATGGCCCTTACACCTAAGGTACCATCGCTTCCCGTGCCCGAAAGAATGATTCCGATCGCCCTTTCATGCAAGTCCTGTGCCAGGGACCTGAAGAAAAAGTCAATGGGCAAACGCTGTCCGCGTGGTGAAGCAGGATTTAGCAATTGAAGGCTTCCATTCAAAAATGCCATATCGTAGTTGGGTGGGATAATATAGGTGCAGTTGATTTGGACGGACATGCCGTCTTCCACTTCGAATACCTGCATCCGGGTGTACCTTTTTACGAGGTCGACCAGGATGCTCTTATGATCTGGAGCCAGGTGCTGAACCAGCACAAAGGCCATTCCTGGCTCCGTATCGGGCGGCATGCCCGAGAAAAAGGCTTCGAATGCCGATAATCCGCCGGCCGATGCACCAATACCAACGATAGGAAAATCGGGCAGGGTCTTCTTGGGAACAACAGGAATGATTTTCTTCTTGGCCATTGGGTTTCAGTTTTTTGGTTTCGGCGGGAGGGTTATGTAAAAGGTGCTTCCTTGTCCCTCATTACTTTCAACACGAATATTCCCGCCTTGTTTGGTGATAAATTCTTTGCAAAGGATAAGACCGAGACCATTGCTCTTCTCATTTTCAGTTCCATTGCGGTTTGTCAAGACATCGGTGCGGAAAAGTTTTGATAAAATCTCGGGGTTCATCCCTATGCCATTATCGCTCACCGCAATCTCAACCGAACTTCCGGAGGTATATTTTGAGGATATCGAGATTTTCCCTCCCTTGGTTGTGAACTTCACGGCATTTGTGGTCAGATTCCGCATAATGGACCCCAGCATGTTCCTGTCGGCGTACACCTCAACCTCTTCCCCCACCTCTTCTGAAAATTCAATTTCTTTTTTATTTGCCATAACAACTATTGACTGAAGTTCATCCGTCATGAAGGGTTTCAGCCTGAATGAATCAGGCTCAAAACTTGAAACACCCCTTTTGATTTTTGACCACTCGAGCAGGTTTTCGAGTAATTCGAACAGGTTGTTTGCCGAAGCTCGCATGTTCGCTGCAATTTTTTGTATCTCGTATAACGACATGGTACCCACATCTTCAGACAGCAATTGAGTAAACCCCAGGAATGAATTAAATGGGCTGCGCAGGTCATGGGCAATAATAGAAAAGAACTTGTCCTTTTCGGCATTGGTTTTAACAAGTTCATCATTTTTCAATCTGATCTCCTTTTCAGCATTGATCCGGTTTGTTGCATCCCTGAATGACCAGATTCGACCCTCGTTCAACTGATTAATGATCAGAGGAGCAGAGTAGCGTTCGTACACCCGGCCATCAATGAAATATATTTCATCGTTACTGAATGAATCCGACTTGTATAACTTATGAACTTCCACGAGAAACTCCTCAGGCGATATCAGCTGACCAAGAACATATTCGAGAAGATTTTTATCGTCAGAGAATTTTTGAAGAACTTCAGGAATTCTCCATAATTCGATGAACCTTGAATTTTTCGTAATTACCTTTCCTGAGTTGTCTATGACGAGGATTCCGTTATCGGTGGATTCCAGAATAATACGGATATATTCCTCGTGTTTTAAAAGTTCCCTCTCAAGGTTTTTTTGTTCATTAATGTCGGTAACAGTGATCTTACAATCTCCTTGTTTCTCTTCAGATTCGCGTGTTCGAAAGGCATCCAGCCTTATCCATAAGCTGTCTTTCTTTCTACAGTTCATCATTATAGAGCAGGATTGTGGGGATTCGCTCTTATGGAGCTGATTGAAAAAGTGATAAAACGTATCCTGGTGGGATGGCAGGATATAGCGGGTGAAAGGAGTTTTTGCAAGTTTATTCCTTGGGGAGCCTACCATATCGGCAAAGGTCAGGTTGGCCTCATTAATCAGACCCTTGTCATTCAGCGTGCAGTAACCTACCGGGGCCAGATTGTAGAGATCGAAATACCTTGCATTCGTTATCTCCAGCCTCTCCAGCGCCTGTTGCAGCTCTTTGTTCTGTAATTCCAGTTCAATCTGGTGCACATCCAGTTCGTGGATCAGCTTCGCAATCTCGTCGGGGGTCAGAACGGAAAGGTGATGCCTGGGCTCAACTGCCCGGGCTTCGGCTCTCTCACGAAGTTTTTTTAAATCCATGATTTAAAATTAGTGATTATTTTCGATTAATTTGATTTTTATTTGCTGTTCAACACTTCCCTTTACCGGAAAAATAATTGCTGCTGGATAAATGGTGATATTTTTATAAGGCCCAATCCTGCATGCAACTCAGCCATGGATCCTGTATTATACAGGTCGAAATCGTTCATGAAAAGAACCCGGGATAAGTCTAATCTCAGCATACGTTGAAAGATACCGGTGTCAATAGTCCTTTCCAGATAAATATTTTCCATTTTTCAAAAACAAAAATAAGGAAAATATTACAAAAGCAAAACTCAACAATGGTATATTACTCCCTTTCCCCTCTTCGCTTTCCACGCCAATCGTTCCATTCATGGCTTCCAAAAGTTGCTTCACCAACGATAATCCAAGTCCTGAACCTTCTGTCTGTGATTTTTTTGCATCGATCCGTTGGAACGGTGTGAAGAGTTTTTTCAGGTTTTCCGGGGAGATACTGTTGTCGGTATCAGTAATAGGTTATATGCTGTAGGCTGTTGCATCCGGCAGTGGGAAGTTGTGTTATCTTTATCGGTAAATATAACTATATATCAGGCTGTTACGCCACGTGGATGGATGATAATGATGTAGGAGGAAGGCTAATTCTTTTGTAGGAATTGCCCTACAGGGACGAAGGACGACCGCCTTCGCTAAAGCTTCGGCGCTTAAAAGGGACGAGGGACGAAGGAGGGACTGAACCTTGAACCCGAAACCCGAAACAAAGACCGAACCTATACCGAGCCTAAACCGAAGAACCATTAATCAAGCATTATAGAAAGGTGAAAGAAAGATTAGAGAACCATGAAACAAACATGAAACAACCCTTATAGAAACCTGTAATATAATAACAATAGATCTCTGTAAATCAGCATAAAACAGAAAATTCACGAAAAAACATGAAAAAAAACCGCCCTATGCTCCCGGGTACTCGGGATCCCTGCCCACTTCAATGGTGTACAATATTCCCCAATATTTCTTACCTTCGTGGCATGTCTGAAAATAAGAAGCCGGTTTTTAATAAACGGATATTCTGGGATGTGAATTATGAACAGATGGACCTGGATAACAGGGCAGTGTTTGTTATTGAACGCGTATTTGAACGGGGAGATGTTGACGATATCCGTCAGTGCCGCAGGTATTATGGCGATGAAAAAGTTACCCGGGTTTTGTTGAATGCAAAATTTTTACCTGAACACCGGATACATCTAGCAAGTGCAGTCATTGATAAACAACTTACAGATTTCAGATGTTACATGCTGAGACAGTTGAACCCGGAACTTTTTCCCTATTAAAAAGGCTCATGTCGTTGCCTTCACTCCAGCCATTTTCCCTGGTTGGAGGAACCGCATTGTCTCTTCGATATGGTCATCGCAGTTCTGTTGATCTTGATTTGTTTTTTCATGAAAGGCTCAATCAAGGTCAAATCGAAGAGGAGTTAAACAGGACATTTGGAAATGATTTTGATTATGAAAGCGGGCATAAAAAGTTTGGAATTTTCTGTTATATCGAAAAGATAAAAGTAGATATCGTTTACTATCCTCATTTCCCAATTGCTCCAATTGAAGTTCAAGATAATATAAGATGTTACAGCAGCGCTGATATTGGAGCTATGAAAATTCAGGCAATCCTGGGCAGGGCAAGAAAAAAAGATTTCTGGGATTTGTTTGAATTGTTACAGAATTATTCGCTCCAGCAACTAATGGATTGGCACAAAAAAAAATTCCCCAGCCAGATGTTGGCAATCAGCATCCCCAATGCAATTTCATACTTTGTAGATGCAGAGGATACGGAGGAACCGGTCAGTTTCAAGAACCAAACATGGGTTGGTGTTAAAAAAGGAATTCAACAAGCGGTCCGGGATTATCTGAAATAGAACATTGGACGAGGGACGAAAGACGAAACAGACATGATAGGATAAGACAGGACAATTAAGTATATTTGAATTCACATAAAACTGTCAACATCATGAAAAAGATTCGCGTCTTTCCCAAGGCAATGAACCTGCTTCATTTGCTCCCCCTGATGCTCTTTCTGATCTCATGGATCCAGGTTTTCCCCCAGGGTCCGGCCGACCGAAGCAATCTCATGCACAAGAGCGGTGGCGGACCGTTCCTGGTTCTGGACAGCCTTCCGCTTCAGCTGAATCTCAATGAGGGAAGCACGGAGACCTTTACCTTCGATAAAGAGATCTCAGCTGTACTTTCGCGCAACCTCAACGTTGTTGATATTTCCGTGTCGGGAGATAAGGTTACCATCACGGGGGTTAACTCCGGTCGTACCGGCCTGAAAATCACCGCCCAAGGGAAAGACTACTTCATGGGGTTCAGGGTGAACCATTCCGATGGAACCATGCCAGGGATGCCTGATTACCTGTCGGTGGCTTCGGTTTCGGAAGATACCGAACCAGATCTGGAGTTCTGGAAAGACATTCAGCCAGGTCTGAAAAACAAGTCCATGGATATCAGGTATATCTACATCAACGGGGGGCCATTCACCGGCTGGACGTCATGGGATCCTGACCGCCCCGGGAAATTCGCCACAGAGAGTCTCAGGCACGGACTCATCCCTTTTTTCGTTTTCTATAATATCCCCGACAGCATGGAGAATTTCTCCATCGACTCGGCTCATGTTTGTGACCCCGCCTATATGAATGCCTATTTTGGAAACCTTGGCCTGTTCCTGGACAAAACCCAAAGTGTCATGCAGGGGGAGCTTTTTGGAGTGATCCTCGAACCCGACTTTCTCGGCTATATAAAACAAGGTGGGAACGTTCTCACCCCCGACCAGTTCATCACGTGCGTCGGTCGGGATACCATTGCCGCTGGAGCCGGCAATATTCGGACACTCGTGGAGCGGATCAATGCTTCGATCAACCTGAAGAAACAGCTGGGATACAATGTACTCTTCGGCTGGCAGTTCAATCTCTGGGCTACCCCGTTCAATGGGGTGAACAATATTATCCGGGCCACCGACAAGGTGGGCTATTCACTCGGGAGACAAGCCATCAGGTGGTCGGCCGAGCAAACTACCTTGTTTGGGATTGCAGCCGGAGTCCTTTCCAATGCCTCTTCGTTCATTTCCATTGACAAATACGGACTGGATGCGATGGGACATCACGATACCATCGATCCGGCTCTCTCCACCTGGTTTTTCAACAACGACCACTGGCACAACTATCTTTATTTTGCACAATCGATTCATCTGACTTCAGGATACCCGGTGATCCTATGGCAACTCCCCATCGGCCATATCAATGTAACAAAAACGATTAGTGCTTACACAGGGGAGCAGTTCATCCCACTCAACAATACCAGCCGACATTTTGAGGACAGCACGCCAGACTTTTTTCTGGGAGATACGTTCATGGCCGGGGACGACCTGCGGATGAACTACTTCAGCGAGAATATCTGCCATGACACTACACTCAAGGTTAACGGAGATTTCATCACCTGGGGCAGGCATATGGAAGCGACACGTCAGTCGGGTGTAGTTAGCGCGATGTTTGGGGCCGGGGTCGGGATCAGCACCTCAGGGATCGGGAATCCTCCGACAGATCAGTACTTCTGGATACAGAAAGTCCAGGGGTACTATCTTGACGGACCTGTTCCGCTCAACTGGGGCATGTTCAACGACTGCTACGGCTCGGCAAGCTGTCCTCCGAATGTCAGCATCAGTTTTCCGGCAAAGGAGGAACATCTTATCAGGTCTGAACTGAAGACGGTAGAGATCAAATTGCTGGCATGGAGCCCGGCCGGGGAACTGCAGGCCCTGAAAGTCACCATCGATGGCGCCACCACGGATATTGACCCTTCCGGGTTCACGCATGTACATTTATGGACACCCCCCCACTACGGGACATACACCATAATTGCCTGGGCCACCGACGGGACAAATTCCAGCAATGATACATGCGTATTCGAGTACGCGAAATTCGATCCGGCTCTGTGCGGATATCCGCTGTGGAACAAAGACTCTATCTATCAAAATGCCGGCAACACGGTATCCTGGGACGGGAACATCTATCAGAATAAATGGTGGACAAAGGGTGACGAACCGGGTACCGGTGTTCAATGGGACAGTCCCTGGGCATATCTGGGTCCCTGTCCCATAGGACTGGGGCTGCAGGAGTTTCAGGGCGATCCCGGCAGCAGGATTCATGTTTCTGTTTATCCAAACCCGGTGCAGTACAGATCGTGTACCATCCACATCACCCATGCTCCTTCCGGGACAAACTGGATCGTGCACGTGAAAGATCATACCGGAAGAGACGTTCAGGCACCAATCTCGATAAGAAGCGAACATACCGAACATGAGCAGCGAATCACACTGCCATCTCTCACCCCGGGTATCTATTTCATGGAGATTGCCTCAGATCATGGAATCATCGTAAAAAAACTTGTGATCAGTGAATAAGGACGCGATGCCCCAACTCACTTTCAACCCAGAAGTATCCGCCAAGCAGGTCCAGGTACCCTTTTGCAATGGATAAGCCTACAGGTTAGAGGGACGAAGGACGTAAAGTGCGAACTGGGTACTGCAAACTGCCTACTGCCTACTGCCCACTAACATTCACTCCAACCTGTTGTCCTTCACAAATTCGAAAAGCTGAATTGTATTCTTCAGCCTCAGTTTCTTCAGGATGCGCGAGCGGTAGGTAGAGATTGTTTTCACGCTGAGGGCCATAGTGAGGGAGATGCTGGTAACGGACTGGCCTGTGGCGAGCCTGAGCAGGACGAAATATTCACGGTCGGAGAGCGATTTCAGGAGATTTTCCCCCTTATCACCTCTATATTCGTTTGTCAGGAGTTCAGAGACGTTCTTGTTGATGTACTGGCCTCCATTAAGAATTCTCTCTATTGCATCAATAAGATTGACGGCAGTGCGAGCCTTTGTCAGATATCCCCTTGCTCCGGTCTTAAGGGCGCGCAGGGCCATCTGATCCTCTTCATACATACTCAACACAAGTACAGGCAGGTCTGGGTTGAATGATTTCACATCATTGAGAAGATCCAATCCCGACCGGCCAGGCAGATTGATATCCAGAATCAGGAGATCCCATGAGTGATTCCGGATCAGTTCTACTCCTTTTTCGACGGATTCTGCTTCGCCAAATTCAACATGGTCATATGCATCGTTGATGATCTTCTTCACCCCTTGCCGGAAGATGTAATGATCGTCGATGATGATGAAGCGTTTCATCTCAACGGGAAGTTGGCTTTGTCATTTTTCATGTTCTAATGGGGACTTTTATAAGGACTGAAGTTCCTTTTCCGGGGACTCCTTTGATCGAAATTTTTCCGTTAACTCCAGCAATCCGCTCTTTCATCCCGATAATTCCAAAGGAACGTGAATCGGCCAGCTCTTCGGGGCGGATGCCTCTGCCGTTATCTTGTATAAACATGTTAAAAGCGGAAGAGTTTCCGGATATTTTCACCATCACGTAGGATGCGTCCGAATGGTGGCGGATATTCATCAAGGCTTCCTGGGCCACACTGTACACGATAGTTGCTATTTCTTCTTTTATCAAGAAAGCATCCTCCATAATACGTAAATCACATGGGATGTTAGCATATTTCTGAAAGTCGGAGAAGAGCAATTTCAGCGCGGGAAACAGCCCCATTCTATCCAGAATGACCGGACGCAGATCGGTGAGTATCGACTTCATAGAGACAATGCTTTGTTCTACTAAAAGCAGAACGGAGTCAAAACCATCCTGGGTCAGGAAATCCAGCTTCTCTGCGTTTCCTTTCATTGCTGTCAGCTCGATCTTCAGTGCCGACAGGAGCTGTCCGAGATCATCGTGGATCATACGTGCGATCGTGATCCGCTCCTTTTCCTTTACTTGCATAAGATTAGGTAAACAGATTCTTGTAGTCAGACAGTGATCTTTTCAGTTGCTTTTGTGAGGTTTTCTTTTTCTTCAATTCTGTTTTCAAAGTCTCATTCAGGTTGTTAAGTTCTTCGGTACCTTGCTTGACCTTAACTTCTAGATGATGTTTCGATTGCTGCAACTCCTCTTCTGCCAGTTTAAGGTCTGTGATATCAGTCAATGCAATATGAAACCGTTTACAGATTGCACTGTTGTGGCCATCCTCCTACCTGTTTATCCTAGCCCAGGCCGGTGAACCATCCTCGTTTTTTAGTTGCACTTCACAGCAGGTTTGTTCTCCTTGATCAGACAAAGAGTGTTGGAAAAAGTAAAACGTATCCTGGCAATCATGTAAAATGAAATCTGTTAAACGCCGGCGGAGCAACCTGGCACGGGCAACTCCCACGATTTGGGCGAAAGTATGATTGGCTTCAAGAATGATATTAGCCATGTCGACGGTGGCATATCCTGCAGGAGCAAAATCATATAAGGCGGAATATTTTTATCGGCCCTTCCCGATCTCGATCTGTGCCCTCCGAAGCTCTTCATTCTGCATTTCCAGTTCAACCTGGAAAATTTGCAGTTCGTGGACCTGTTTCTGATACTCCTCCGGGGTCAGATTCCTGCAACCAGTCTTGATTTGACTGACTTTGGCAACGGCTTTTTCTCGAAGGGAGGGTGGTTTCATAGGGTTATGTATGGTTCAAAAATAATTAAAAACATGAAAAATAGCAATTATATATTATTTTTCATCCATCAGATTAACTGACAATTGTGCTGATCACAGATTTCATCCAACCGTTTACTCGTGTAATGCTAAGCCACTGAAAGTTTTCTTTTTAATGCTGTATATTGTATATTACTTTCCATAAAATAAAAAACCACCAAAAAAATCAATGTTTTCAGTGGTTTTCATAAACAGCATTCTATCCTGGCGGAGAGACAGGGATTCGAACCCTGGGACCCCCTTACGAGGGTCAACGGTTTTCGAGACCGCCCCATTCGACCGCTCTGGCATCTCTCCGAGGCGGGTTTGGGTGACACCCAAACATACACCCACTTCGCGGAGAGAGAGGGATTCGAACCCCCGGACCCTTGCAGGTCAACGGTTTTCAAGACCGCCGCAATCGACCACTCTGCCATCTCTCCGGGGGCAAAAGTACAACATTTTCCAAAATAAAATTCCATGCTGCCAATTGCTTTTAGAAAGCTCACCCGGTAAACCACTGAATTGGTCGATTTTTATTGCATTTTAAACCGTTATACTTTACTTTTGCTTGTCTTTTTATAAAATAATTTTCTTCATCATGAAAAAAACATTCCTTGTTCTTTGTCTCGGGATAATATTATCCGCCAGTAACCATTTACAGGCCCGCAGCCTTTGGGCTTTCCTGACCTATACCACTTTTAACTCACCGGAAGGCCCTTTTGTGGAAACTTACCTCTCCTTCGCCGGGAACAGTCTTAAGTATCTGAAACTCGAGAACGGCAAATACCAGGCATCGGTGAATGTCCTGATGACTTTTAAACAAAATGAAGAAATCAAAGCATTTAAGAAATATACTTTTTCAAGTCCTGAAATTGCCGATACCACCCTTGTTAACCTGAATTTTATTGACCTGCAGCGTTTTCTCATTCCTAATGGCACTTACGATTTTGAAATTCAGCTATCGGATAACAATAAGACTGCTAAACCGATGCCTTATATTCAGACCGTAGAAGTGGATTTTCCTTCCGGAAAAGCTTCCATGTCGGGGATAGAACTGGTGAAATCCTATTCTAAAAATGAAACCACTAATTTATTGTCAAAGAGCGGCTATGACCTGGTTCCTTATGTGTTTACTTTTTATCCTGAAACAGATTCCAAACTGGTGTTTTACTGCGAACTGTACCATATCGATACAGTCATCGGAAAGGATCAGAAATTTCTGCTTTCCTATTATCTCGAAACCTTTGAAAGCAATATCAAACTGAACGAATTTGCGAAGGGTAAAAAGGAAACGGGAAAAAATGTCAATGTTTTGCTTTCGGAGTTTGACATCGCCAATCTGGCCAGCGGAAATTACAACCTTGTGGTTGAAGCAAGAAACCAGAAAAACGAATTGATCTGCTCAAAAAAGCTGTTTGTCCAACGTTCAAATCCAAATGCCAGGATCACATTGACCGACATCCTTACTTCCGATGTCCGGAATACTTTTGCCGAGAAAATTGTCAATCCCGATTCACTGAAAGAATATATTAACTCCACCTATCCAATTGCCTCGGGTGTTGAGAAATCATTTATCAGAAATTCCATAAAAACCGCCGACATTCCAACCCTTCAGCAATATCTGTATAGTTTCTGGCAAAGACGCAATGCAGAAAGCCCCGAACAGGCTTTTTTAAATTATAAGATGGAGGTTTACAAAGCCCAGGTTAACTTCGGCACGCCCATCAAGAAGGGTTATGAAACAGATCGCGGACGGGTATTTCTGCAATATGGCCCGCCGAATGCAAGAAACGTGAATTATAATGAACCCAGTTCCTATCCCTACGAAATATGGCAATATTATACGCTGAATAACACGCAGCGGAATAAAAAATTCGTTTTCTACTCCCATGATATGGTGACCAGTGACTTTACCCTTCTTCATTCAGATGCAATCGGTGAAATCTATGAACCCAGGTGGCGGGGCTTTCTCCGGTCAAGGATTTATGCGCCAGGCGCAATTGACGATACCCAGATTATCAATGCCTGGGGTGAGAATGGTGACAGTGAATGGACCCTCCCCACGTCTAATCTTTAAAACCAGACCGGAAACTTCAGGGTGTCGGTGAATGTTTTTTTTGTACTTTTACCTCTTCATCGATCTCAAAAATTCCATTGTGAACCGCACCGCTGTTGTTATTCTGAATTGGAATGGCAGGAAATTTCTTGAAAAGTTCCTGCCTTCGCTGATTTTGCATACAAAGGACGACGCGGAGATCATTGTTGCGGATAATGCCTCAACCGATGATTCCATCGCTTTTTTATCTTCTTTTCACCCCGGAATACGGATTATCCGGAACCGTACCAATGGCGGATTTGCTCAGGGTTATAATGAGGCGCTTCGGCAGGTTCAGGCCGAATATTATATTCTCCTTAATTCAGATATTGAAGTCACTGAAAACTGGATAAAACCAATCATTGACCTCATGGACAAGGATGCCAGGATAGCAGCTTGTCAACCAAAAATCCGCTCTTACCTGGAACCCAAGAAATTTGAATATGCCGGAGCTGCGGGAGGTTTTATCGACAAGTATGGTTACCCGTTTTGCCGTGGCCGGCTGTTTCTGAGCATTGAAGAGGATCACGGACAATACGATGATCAGATTGAAATTTTCTGGGCAACCGGAGCCTGTATGTTCGTGAGAGCAAATATTTTTCATGAACTTGGAGGATTGGATGAAGATTTCTTCGCGCACATGGAAGAGATCGATTATTGCTGGCGATTGAAAAACAACGGCTATAGGATTCTGTATTGTCCATCATCTACCGTATTCCATATCGGGGGAGGTACCTTGCCGAAAATTTCCTGGAGAAAAACTTATTTTAATTTTCGCAATAACTTTTATCTGCTGTATAAAAACCTTCCGGCCAACCGGCTGGTAAGGGTTTTTACAATTCGTCTGATCATGGATGGTATGGCAGCCATGAAATTTCTGGTTCAGGCAGGCTTTAAGGACTTCTGGGCAGTTTCCAGGGCACACTTCAGCTTCTATCAAAACTTGCAGAAAACGAAACAAAAGCGAAAGTTCCTGAAACAAGGCTGCATGCAACATGTTTATGAGAATACGATCGTTGCAGATTATTACCTGAGGGGGAAACGGAAATTTTCCCAACTGAATCCCGATAAATTCAAATCTGACTGAATTATTTCAAAGGATTTACAAAACTTTCTATTGCCAGATGGTAGGATGCGAGGCCGAAACCTATGATGCTTCCTTTCACGCCTGCAGCCAGAAAGGAAGTGTGACGAAAAGGTTCCCTGGCAAAAGTATTGGAAATGTGAACTTCAACTACTGGTGTTGTTATGGCTTTAACCGCATCAGCAATCGCGACAGAAGTATGGGTATAAGCTCCCGCATTTAATATGATTCCATCGTACAGAAAGCCTGCCTTGTGAAGGGCATCAATAATTTCCCCTTCAATATTGCTCTGAAAATACTCGATATCTGTATAAATAAAATGTTTGCGTAGTTTTTTCAGATAAGATTCAAACTTCTGGCCGCCATAAATTTCAGGCTCTCTTGTTCCCAGAAGGTTGAGGTTGGGACCATTAATAATCAGCAGTTTCATCAGATTTTCTTTTATTAGGTTTTACAAAATTACATAAAAATAAAGTGGCAATAATTCTATTTTATATCTTTGCAGGGATACTTCTCCTTAGGGGGTGCCTTAAAATAAGGGCTGAGATTATACCCCATGAACCTGATCCGGGTAATGCCGGCGTAGGCAAAATTATTCAAAATGAAAAAATCAATCAGGCAGTTACCGTATTCCATTATGCTATGTGCATTTTGCTGTTTTTTTTCAGGCATTTCATCACTCTATGCCCAGGTCAGTATAAGTGGCCGCATCACTGATAAAACCACACAAACACCATTAATTGGGGCGCATATCACCCTTGATGGCAGCTTTTCCGCTACCTATACCGACGAATCGGGGAACTTCAGAATAAGCAGGCAGAAAAAAGGAAAGATTGAAATCAGCATTTCATTTCTGGGTTTTAAAACACAACATTATCAATTCGATTTAAAAAATGATACCATTCTGGATATCCGGATGGTTGGAGCACCCCTGCTCGGAGAGGAAGTGAACATCATTGCCACCCGTGCCCATAAAAAAACTCCGGAAGCTTTTACCACCATTACTTCTAAAGAACTTCAAACGATCAACCTGGGAAAAGATCTCCCATTCCTTGTTCAGATGACTCCTTCCACCCTCGCCACTTCTGACGCGGGTAACGGGATAGGCTATACCGGAATCAGTATCCGGGGAACGGATCTTACACGCATCAATGTCACCATCAACGGCATCCCGGTAAATGATGCGGAATCCCAGGGCGTCTGGTTTGTCGATTTGCCTGATCTTGCCTCCTCTACGGATAACATACAGATTCAAAGAGGCGTGGGAACTTCAACCAACGGGGCAGGCGCTTTTGGAGCCACGATTAATATCCAGACTTCCGGATTGAAACAGGATCCCTATGGCGAACTTAGCCTGGCAGCGGGTTCCTTCGGCACTTTCAAATCTACCCTCCGATTTGGAACCGGACTGATGGCCGATAAATTTTGCGTGGACGGACGATTGTCTTATCTTACCTCTGAAGGATATATTGACAGGGCTTTCTCAAAATTGAAATCCTATTACCTCTCAGCCGGATACTATGGAAAAAATACCACATTCCGTTTGATCTCGACTTCAGGATTTGAAAGAACTTACCAGGCATGGGAAGGAGTTCCAAAAGATTCACTTGGCACCAACCGCACCTATAACCCTGCAGGAGCTTACATCGATCAAAACGGCCAATTGGCGTATTATAAGGATCAAACGGACAACTATCAACAGGATAATTACCAGGCCATTTTTTCACAAACCCTGGTCAAAAACTGGAACATGAACCTGGCCGTTCATTATACCAAAGGGAAAGGTTATTATGAAAATTATAAACAGGGGGAATCCTTTACAGAATACGGGTTGAATGATGTCATGATCGGATCCGATACGATTTCAACCACCGACCTTGTGAACCGGAAAATGATGGATAATGATTTTTGCGGATTCACTTTTTCCAGTAATTATACCATGCCCGAAAAACTGAAAGTGACCCTTGGGGGAGCATGGAACCGATATTTCGGAAGGCATTTCGGAAAGATCATCTGGGCACAATATGCATCCAACGGAGATAATGAACGCAACTGGTATTACAATACGGGTTTGAAAAAGGATTTTAACATATACACCAAAATCAATTTTCAGCCTGTAAAAAAGCTGAATCTGTTTCTTGATCTGCAATACCGGAATGTTAGTTATTTGATGAAAGGCAGCCTGGACGACCAGCGGAATCTGGATCAAAAGCATACTTTTAATTTCTTTAATCCAAAAGGCGGAATTTCCTTTGATTTCAGTGATCGCCACCAGGTTTATATCTCTTTGGGTATTGCCAACCGGGAACCCAGTAGAAATAACTATAAAGATGCCGATCCCGACCGCATTCCCACTTTTGAAACTTTGTATGATGCCGAACTGGGATACAATTATCGATCGGATGATTTCTCAGGAAGTGTAAACCTGTATTATATGAGCTATCATGATCAGCTGGTTCTGACCGGTGAAATCAACAATGTAGGAGAAGCAGTCATGGTGAATGTGCCGAAAAGCTATCGGCTGGGGATCGAAATATCAGCAGGCGTCCGATTATTCAGAAAATTACAATGGAATGCCAATATTACACTGAGCAGCAATAAAATAAAAGACTTTACTTCCTATACCGACAACTATGATTCAACGGGTCAGTTTACAGGCCAGGTCCAGGAAAATCTCGGACTAACAGACCTTTCTTTCTCTCCTGATATCCTCATCGGAAGTTTGATTACTTACCGGCCGGTCACCTCGCTTTCCTTCTCCCTGAATTCGAAGTTTGCCGGGAGACAGTTCATTGACAATACCAGCCATAAAAATCGTTCCTTGGATCCATATTTTGTCAACAATCTTTCGGCTGATTATTCTTTTAAAATAAAACCTTTTCAGGAAATCAGTCTGCACCTTATGGTAAATAACCTCTTCAGCAGAAAATATGAAACCAATGCCTGGGTTTATCAGTATTATTATGACCATCAGCATTTTGAAGAGAGCGCATATTATCCGCAGGCTTTAATTAACTTCCTTCTGGGCATCACTTTCAGGATATGATTTTTTCTTTCCTTTGCTGATAATTGGCTGAAAAATCCTAATCTTGCATTGGATTTATGGAAAAGACGGTCAAAATAAAAAACAAGAGGGCTTCCCATGAGTTTTTTCTTATTCAGGAATATACTGCGGGAATCCAGCTTTCGGGGACAGAAATCAAGTCATTGCGCGATGGTAAAGCTTCCATTGTTGATGCTTACTGCACTTTCACAGGGAACGAGCTTTTCGTAAGAAATATGCATATTGCGGAATATACCCTGGGTACACATTACAACCATGAGCCAAAAAGAGACCGGAAATTACTCCTGACTAAAAGGGAATTAAGGAAACTAATGGTAAAAATCAAAGACAAGGGGTTTACCATTGTCCCCACGCTGCTTTATATCAACGAGAAAGGATTGGCGAAGCTTAACATTGCACTGGCCAGAGGAAAGCATGCATATGATAAAAGGGAATCGCTGAAGCAAAAAGAGATAAAAAGGGAAATGGAAAGAATGTAATGATGAGAAATTTTCAACGAATACTGATTTGTACTTTTCTGTTTTCTATGGCCGGTGGGGTCAGGTCACAAACCATTCAGGAAGAAAAAAAGAAAATTCCGGGACATATTCAATGGTATTCCTTTGAAAAAGCCTATGAACTGAATAAAAAGAAACCCAGAAAGATGCTTGTTGATGTATACACCGACTGGTGTGGCTGGTGTAAAAAAATGGATGCTGAGACTTTTTCGGATCCGGTAATTATGGAATACATGCAAAAACATTTTTATTCTGTAAAACTGAATGCTGAAACAAAAGATACCATCACCATCGACGGAGTCACTTTTATTAACCCGGGGCGGGGAGGAAGACGACAGACTCACCAGCTTGCCAGTGAATTGCTTCGTGGCAATATGTCATATCCCTCTTATGTCTTCCTGAATGAGAAAGGGCAGTTGCTTACGGTGGTGCAGGGTTACCAGGCTTCAAAAGAATTTGAATCCGTGCTGCATTATTTCGGTGAGGATGCTTACCTGAAAAATTCCTGGGCTGAGTTCCAATCAGGATTTAAGGGAAAAATAAAATAAAGAGGGTGGAAGATGGGATTCGAACCCACGACTTTCAGAACCACAATCTGACGCTCTAACCGACTGAGCTACATCCACCATCTAATGAGTGGGCAAAAGTACAAAAAAAATTAACTTTGTCAAATATCCTCAATCCTTAACTGATTGTTTTTTCATAAAAACACATATATTTCCTCAGGATCACTGTCTTCCCTGGCCTGGAAAAAGTTTAAAAGAAATAAACTTGGACTGGGTTCCCTTATTTTTCTGGGCCTGACAACCGCCATTGCCATTCTGGGCTACCTGATTACCCCAGACCCAACTCCCTTTGTAAATGAACAACATCTTGAACTTGGATTAAAGAAGCCCGGGTTCAGGGTCAGAATGCTGAAAATGAGGACAGGAAAGGAAGATGATGCAAAAAACTTTTTCGAAAGGATGATATGGGGCGATAAATCAGGGTTTCAGTGTATCCCTGTTCAAAATATCAAACGGGAAGGAAATACGGTTTTATACCAGGATTATATGAACCCTCCGATGCCGGATGCGCCCTGGAATAAAATTTCCGTAAAATATGTCGTTTCTGATGAAGCCAGAACCTTTTGGCTTGGAACCGACCGGTTTGGAAGGGATTACCTCAGCCAGCTGATCATCGGAACCCGCATCAGCCTTTCGGTCGGATTCATTTCGGTTTTTATTTCGCTTGTACTTGGCATATTGATCGGGGCACTTGGGGGTTATTACCGGGGGTGGATCGACCATGTGATACTCTGGTTCATCAACGTTGTGTGGTCTATCCCCACTTTATTACTGGTTATTGCCATTACTTTTGCTTTGGGAAAGGGATTCTGGCAGGTTTTTATAGCGGTGGGACTTACCATGTGGGTGGAAGTGGCCAGGGTGGTCAGGGGCCAGGTAATGGGCATCCGTGAAAAAGAATTTGTGGAAGCAGGGAGAGCCCTGGGTTTTTCGGATTTCCGTATCATCTTTCATCATATTTTACCCAATGTCATGGCTGCAGTCATCGTTATTTCAGCCTCTAATTTTGCCTCTGCCATTCTGATCGAAGCAGGATTAAGTTTCCTGGGGCTGGGCATACAACCGCCCGTTCCTTCCTGGGGGGCCATGATCAAGGAAAATTACGGTTACATCGTGCTTGATTACGCTTATCTGGCAATCCTGCCGGGACTTGCCATCATGTTCCTGGTCCTTGCTTTTATGCTGATTGGAAATGCCTTGCGGGATGCGCTTGATGTAAGGTCATCGGAATTCTGAATGGTTCAGGGGTTAAATTCCAGATTCCCGCAGGGTGAATTTTTCACCCCTCCGCAACGTCCTTTTTTAAAGAAAAGTTTTACAGAGAAATAAATATCCATACCGGTAAAATCGTTCAGGTTAAAGAATCCTCCCAGTTTATCAGTCCCAATGGTGAAGCCATAAACCCTGAAAGCAAGTCCGATTCTGGTCAGGTTCCAATCATAAAGCGATACCGGGAGACTCGCCTCAAACCATCGGCTTTCGTACCGGGGGGTGATGGTAAGTTCCGCCGGCCTTGCGATGGAAGTTCGGCTCAGGGGAAACCCATAAATCAAACTTGCATTCACGTACCAATTTTTTCTGAAATGATAATCAAACTGAACACTCAGCGCCGAAGGCAGCCACATTGTAAATTTATTTCCAGCAAACGCATCCTCATTGTTGCCATAAAACTTATAACTGATGGTGTCAAGCAGCTGGGCAATATTCCTGAATTCAAAACTGGTGAGGTTTTCCCAGTATGAGCTCCTGTTATCTATTGTATATTTCTCTGCGTTGGTTTTAAACCGAATCCCTCCGATGTCAATAAGGGCGACCCCAATCCTGTATAAATAATCCTCATACCGCTGGGCGCATAACGTGGGAAAATAATCCTGATAATGACTTTTTTTCAATCTTTGATAGGTGATCCCTATATCAAATCCGAATCCTCCTCCCTTGACCGTTTTATCGTTCTGGATCGTATTCCCGTCATAGGCAATGGGTAGTGACAATCCCATCTCGACATCCATATTCTTAACGCTCATGGTTGAATCATTGATAACGATGTAATCCAGTTGACGGGAATACATATAGGCCCCGGCAAAGCCGAACAAACGGCGAACCGAGATTCCTGCAGAAAGTTTATCAATTCCCCGCTCATAAAAAGTATATGCATAACTCAGCCCTACTTCTGCCCAGGCCATTTCAGTGATGGAAAAAGGCTTGTTGTCCTGGTAGTTGATATTTTGTTGGGGTTTGTAGTTCAAACCTAGATACCCGAAATTTGCAAGTTCATAGGGCACATGATGCATCGAAAAAACCTGACGCGCCGCAGTGGTTATGGCAAATGCATGATCACCCCATATCAGCATGGCCCCCGGCCCGTCGATGCGGACGTTCAGAAAAGCACTTTTTGCCCTTTTATTGGGATAAGTGTAAAATGCACGGACTTCTGTTCCATAATCCTCTTTGTGTGTGGGGAATTCATACCCACTTTTGAAAAAATTTGAAAATTTATAATCCTTTTTGTCAATATACAAGAAATTGTTTTGCAGAAAGACATCTGCACCAAGGAATTGAATATCAAGGTAGGTTTTTGAATTATGCAGGCCGCTTGGATTTACCTGCAGGCTGTTGATACCTGCATAATTTCCGAGTACCAAACCCGACATTTGCTGAGCCCGCAGTTCAAAATCATATAACTGAAGCACAACCAACAATAAAAAAATATTTTTAAAAATTGATTTGAACAGGATCATAACAGCAAGATAGGAATTTTAGGGTGAATATCGCTCCTCTTTTGCCTAATTTTAACGGTTTGTTTGTTAAAATATTTCAAACGAATACTTTCCCCAGGACTTATTAAAATTTCTTATCTTTGCACTCCCTTTACAGATGGGTCTATGGCGGATGTGGCGTAATTGGTAGCCGCGCAAGACTTAGGATCTTGTGCCTTCGGGCGTGGGGGTTCGAGTCCCTTCATCCGCACTATAAATGTCGTGCCTGAGCACGGCAATCATTAACCGCAATATTGTATATTCATGAACATTACCCGAGAAAACACTGGAGAACTCACCGCGATCGTAAAAGTTGAAATCGAACCCGCTGACTATTCTGAAGCCGTCGACAAACTTATCTCAGATTATAAACGTAAAGCAAATATCCCAGGATTTCGTCCGGGTCACGTTCCTACCGGTCTGGTTAAAAAAATGTATGGGAAAGCAATCCTCGCTGAAGAGGTCAATAAACTTCTTTCCGATAAATTAATGAATTATATTAAGGATGAGAAACTTGAAATTCTCGGTAACCCCCTCCCGAATTTAGAAAAAAATTCTGCCATCGATTTTGAAACACAAACTTCTTTTGAATTTTATTTTGACCTTGGATTTACGCCTGAATTCAGCATCCCGCTTTCTGAAGATATTGAAGTGGAACACCTCGAAATCACCGTGAGTGAAGAAATGATTGATAAATATATTGAGGATACCCGGAAACGGTTTGGAAAACCAATCCCATCAGATAATCCTGAATCGGAAGCTAATCCTGAAACATCAGCCCCCGCTGATATCCAGGAACCTGAAACCGAGCCCGCACCCCTTACTCCCGAGTTTTTTAACTCGGTTTATCCAGGATCTGACATTCAGAATGAGACAGATTTCAGGGAGCAGGTAAGGATGGATGCCGGCAACGGGTTTTCAGCCGAAACGGATAAAATGTTTTTCAATGAAGCCACTGAAGCCCTGGTGAAAAATACACAGATTCAATTACCTGACACTTTTATGAAACGCTGGCTTTTTGAGAACAATGAAGGGAAATATTCGGTGGAAGAAATTGAGAAGAATTATTCTTCTTTTGCTGAATCCATGAAGTGGCAGCTGATTGAAAATAAACTTATCAGGGAAAATCAGATTGAAGTTAAGGATGAAGATATCAGGAACTATATCCGTACTTTCATGCTGCGCCAGATCAACCAGGAGGATGCCGATCCGGAAATACAGAAAACGTATGACTCCATTGTGGATGCTTTTATGCAAAACAAAGAACAGGTCCAGCGAATCAATGATCAGTTGTACAATGCACGTTTACTCGGATTATTCAAGGAAAAACTGGGTCTAAAAACACGTCAGGTGTCCTATGAGGAATTTATCAAACTGGCTACTGAAAAACAACCGCATGATCACGACCACGATCATCCTCACGATCATGCACATGAACACGAACATGAACACGAAAACAAAGAAGAATAATCAATAAAACTGAATAATATGGACGAATTTTCAAAATATGCTGTACAGCACCGGGGGATCAGCAGCCTGACCCTTGAAAAATACCGTTCGGTTTATGGTAACTATATCTCCCCAACCATTATTGAGGAGCGACAGTTGAACATTGCAACCATGGATGTATTCTCCCGTCTGATGATGGATCGCATTATTTTTCTTGGTGTGCCCATTGATGATTATGTTGCAAACATTATCCAGGCACAGCTGTTATTCCTTGAGTCGGTAGATTCCCGAAAGGATATTCAGATCTACCTGAACACGCCGGGAGGTTCCGTTTACGCAGGATTGGGTATTTATGACACCATGCAGTATATCGGGCCGGATATTGCCACCATTTGTACCGGCATGGCTGCTTCCATGGGTGCGATTCTCCTTTGTGCAGGAGCTAAGGGTAAAAGAACGGCGCTGAAACACTCCCGTATTCTGATACATCAACCGATGGGCAGTGCTGAAGGACAAGCTTCCGACATTGAGATTACAACGCGTGAGATTCAGAAACTCAAGAAAGAACTTTATGAAGTCATCTCTGTTCATTCCGGACAATCCTATAAAAAAATTCTCAAGGATGCTGACCGCGATTACTGGATGACTTCCGAAGAAGCCAAAGAATACGGAATGATTGACGAAATCCTCATCCGTTCTAAAAAAGACAATCAATAAACTTATGGCAAAGCCGGGAGATAAATGTTCGTTCTGCGGACGCGCAAAGAAAGAAACCAGGATTCTGATTGCCGGGATCAATGGTCATATTTGTGATAGCTGCGTTCTCCAGGCTCAGATCATCCTGGAAGAAGAAATGTCTGCCTCAAAGCAGAAAGTCCTTCCTGATTTCACACTTTTAAAACCGGCAGAAATCAAGCGTTCTCTCGATCAGTATGTAATAGGACAGGAAGAAGCCAAACGCATTATTTCTGTAGCTGTTTATAATCATTACAAGCGGATTGCACATTTAAAAAATTCGAAAGAGGAAGATGTGGAGATTGAAAAGTCAAACATCATCCTGGTTGGAGAAACAGGAACCGGAAAAACCCTGCTGGCAAGAACCATCGCCCGTTTGCTGAATGTACCGTTTTGCATTGCCGATGCCACCGCGCTGACGGAAGCCGGGTATGTGGGGGAAGACGTCGAAAGCATCCTTTCCCGCTTGTTACAGGTTGCGGATTACAACCTCGAAGCCGCTGAGCGGGGAATTGTATTCATTGACGAGATCGATAAGATTGCAAGGAAAGGAGACAATCCATCCATCACAAGGGATGTCAGCGGCGAAGGGGTTCAGCAGGCTTTACTGAAAATGCTGGAAGGCTCTATTGTCAATGTACCCCCACAGGGCGGGCGGAAACACCCGGAGCAAAAACTGATTCAGATCAACACTCAGAATATCCTTTTTATAACCGGCGGAGCCTTTGACGGAATTGATAAGAAAATCGCCTCCCGCCTGCAGACAAACAGGATCGGATACAGGGTTGATGAAAAACATGATTATATTGACAAGGAAAATATTCTGCAATATATTTCGCCGGTTGACCTTAAAGCCTTCGGACTGATTCCTGAACTAGTAGGAAGGCTGCCAATCGTAACTTATATGCATGCACTGGATCATGCCATCCTCCGCCGGATATTAACGGAACCGAAAAATGCCCTTGTCAAACAATATACAAAATTGTTTGAACTGGATCATATCAAGTTAAGCTTTGACGAGGAAGCCCTCGACTACATTGTTGATAAATCGGTGGAATATAAACTGGGCGCCAGGGGGCTGAGATCCATCCTGGAAGGAATCATGACGGATGCCATGTTTGACATGCCGTCAAAAGGAACGACCAAGGCCCTGAAAGTGACCCGGTCACTGGTAGATGAAAAATTCCGGAAAACCGGTCTTGCCCGTTTGAAAGTTGCCTGAGAACAACCATTAATGGCCTAATCAATGAAAAAAGGAATTCTGACCGTTTTTCTGACTTTCATTTTATTTTCATTTATTTCCGCACAGGATACTGCTAATATTGTCGTTCCGGCCCAGATTATCGGGAAAGATACGGTTCCTTTACTGGATGTGAATGCGGTTGTAATATTTCCGGTCATGCATTTTGTGTCGAAAAGAGAATCTGCCCGTTATGATAAACTCGTATATAACGTCAGAAAAGTATATCCGTTTGCTAAACTTGCCGGAATCAAGCTGAAAGAATATAAAAAAACACTGGAAGGAATCCAGGATGAAAAGGATCGAAAGATATTTCTTAAAAAAGCTGAAAAGGAATTGGAAGCTCAGTTTGGTGATGATATCCGCGACCTTAATTTCTCCCAGGGAAAAATTCTTATCAAACTGATCTACCGGGAAACCGGGAATTCTTCTTTTGATATCGTCAAAGAGTTGAGAGGCGGATTTACTGCATTTATCTGGCAAACCCTGGCATCTCTTTTTGGGTATAATTTAAAAACCGCCTATGAGCCGGAGGGAGAGGATCAGGCCATTGAGAAAGTAGTTCAGATGATTGAAGCAGGAGCATATTAATTTTAACTGAAGTAAAAACCTTATCTTTACCATCCAATCATTTTTTAATGAAGCTTTCCATTGTAATTGTTAACTATAATGTCAAATACTTCCTGGAACAATGCTTGCATTCCGTACAGAAAGCAACTTCCGGACTGGAGACTGAAGTTTTTGTGGTTGACAATAACTCAGTGGATGGATCCCTGAAAATGGTGAGAGATAAATTTCCCGGCGTTCACCTTATTGAAAACAAAGACAACAAAGGATTTTCAAAAGCCAATAACCAGGCGATCCGTAAGTCAAACGGGGAATATATTCTCCTTCTGAATCCTGACACCATTGTGGAAGACGATACCCTGCAAAAGGTTATCCGGTTCATGGATACGCATCATGATGCAGGAGGACTCGGGGTGAAAATGATCGACGGTAAAGGAAAATTCCTTCCTGAAAGCAAACGCGGACTCCCCTCTCCTTCAGTTTCGTTTTTCAAGATTTTTGGATTTTCAATGCTTTTCCCAAAATCCAGGATTTTCAGCAAATATCATCTCGGCTACCTTGATAAAGATAAAATTCATCAGATCGATGTTCTGGCAGGGGCTTTCATGTTACTGCGTAAAACGGTCCTGGATGAAATTGGTCTGCTCGATGAAGCCTTTTTTATGTATGGGGAAGATATTGACCTTAGTTACCGGATTACAAAGGCAGGTTATAAAAATTATTATTACCCCGAAACCCGGATCATTCACTATAAAGGAGAAAGCACCAAGAAAAGCAGCATCAACTATGTTTTCATGTTTTACAACGCAATGATCATTTTTGCAAAAAAACATTTTTCCAAACAAAATGCCCGTTCCTTTTCTTTGATGATCAATTTTGCCATTTACCTCCGCGCTTTTTTCTCCATTGTGAACCGGTTTGCCAAAAGGGCCATGCTTCCAATTGCTGATGCACTTCTCTTGTTTATCGGTATAAATTTCATCAGAGGCTATTGGGAACGAACCTTTATTTTTCCCGACGGAGGACATTACCCCCAGGCGTTTATCCTGATCGCCGTTCCGGTATATATCTTGATCTGGCTCCTTTGCGTCTTTTTCAACGGAGGGTATGATAAACCCCTTCATCTAAGGAAACTCATCCTGGGAATGCTTACCGGGACCCTCATTATCCTTGTTCTTTACAGTCTTTTAAGTGAACACTACAGGTTTTCCAGGGCACTAATTATTCTAGGCGCAAGCTGGGGTATTATTTCCATGGTTGCCATACGTTTCCTGCTTCACTTGCTAAAAATCAATGGTTATCGGATCAATCCGGAGACCAATAAGAGATTCATCATTGTCGGGGAAATGGAGGAAGCAGAGCGCGTTTCCGATCTCCTGAAAAAAACGGCGATCAATCCGGCTTTTATCGGACTTGTTAGTTATCTGCACCATCGTGGAAATCTTAATGGTTTTATCGGATATCTGGGACAAATTAAAGAAATCATTACCGTACACAAAATCAATGAAGTGATTTTCTGCGCCAAAGATGTTCCCGCCCAGGTGATCATTGATAAAATGTCGGAACTGAAAGAAGAGCAGGTTGACTATAAAATTGCTCCCCCTGAAAGTCTTTCTATTATCGGCAGTAATTCCATCAATACTTCAGGAGATCTGTATGTTATTGATATCAATGCGATTACAAAGAAATCAAACCTGCGTAATAAGCGCCTCCTTGACGTTGCAGTCGGCATGGTGCTGCTTGCATTTTATCCGGTCTTTTTATTTCTTGTCAAAAAACCTTTCGGGATGCTGAAGAACATCTTCGCAGTCCTGTTTTCGGTTAAATCCTGGGTCGGGTATACCATACTTCCGGAAACTGAGTCAAAACGGATTCCTGAAATCAAACAGGGCATTCTCAACCCCCTGGATGCATTCCGAAATCAGAATGTCCCGGAAGAGGCAGCTTCAAGGCTTAACCTTCTCTATGCCCGTGATTACAAACTGACCAATGACCTGAACATCATTCTTAAGGGATTCCGCCAATTGGGCCGGTCATAGAAAAATCTTAACTTTGTTTTTTCATAGAAATATTTCTTTTATGACGACAACTCAAATCATCATACCTAAATTAGGCGAAAGTGTTATTGAAGCAACCCTTACACGCTGGCTGAAAGCAGAAGGCGAAATGGTCAAAGAAGATGAACCCATTGTTGAAATCGCCACCGACAAAGTTGATTCAGAAATCCCTTCCCCGTTTTCAGGGAAACTGATAAAAAAACTTTTCAGTGAAGGGGCAATCATTGCGGTCGGCACTGCATTTGCTTTGCTGGAAACTGAAGGTATTGCTTCTGTAACAGAAGAGGACATCCCTCTTATTACGGTCTATGCACCTCCTTCCAAGAGTGAGGAAGTTCTGGAAGAAACCGCCTCAGGAACCCGTTTCTATTCACCGCTTGTACGCAGTATTGCCCTACAGGAGAACATCAGCATGCAACAGCTTGACACCCTTACCGGAACCGGAAAAAATGACCGGCTTACCAAACAAGATTTGATAAATTTTCTTAAATCCCGTTCATCCGAAGCCCCAAAAACGGCATATAAAACAGAAGAACCTCAGTCACCGATGCAGGCGGTTTCTCTTGATGGCAAGGACCAGATCATTGAAATGGACCGGATACGCCAACTGATTTCGAACCACATGGTCCGATCCGTACAAACCTCCCCTCATGTAACTTCTTTTATGGAGGCTGATATGTCGCTTGTGGTGAGTTGGCGTGATAAAAATAAAGATAATTTCATGAAGCGTGAAAAAGAAAAACTCACGTTCACACCGGTCTTTATTGAAGCCATCGCCAAGGCGGTCAGGGATTTTCCGCTGATGAATGTTTCGGTTGAAGGGACTAAAATCCTGATACATTCAGACATCCACATTGGAATGGCAGTTTCTTTGCCAAATTTCAATCTGATCGTTCCGGTTATCCGGGATGCGCATAAAAAAAGTCTGCTTGGTATCGTAAAAAAAGTGAATGACCTCGCTGAACGCGCAAGGAAAAACAAACTTCTCCCGGATGAAATTGCAGGTGGCACCATTTCACTGACCAACCTCGGTTCTTTTGGAACCCTGATGGGGACCCCCATCATCAATCAGCCTCAGACTGCCATTGTAGCCGTAGGATCCATTACCAAAAAACCGGTTGTGGTTGAAACGCCGGAGGGAGACAGCATTGCCATACGACCCATGATGATGGTTTCCGTAACTTATGATCACAGGGTCATTGATGGGGCTCTTGGCGGACAGTTTCTGAGCCGGCTTGTTCAGTATTTCGAAAATTTCGACCGTAATCAACCTATCTGATGGAACTCAAATTAAATCGTCCGATCGCTTTTCTTGACCTGGAAACAACCGGGATAAAAGTTGCCACCGACCGTATCGTGGAAATCTGCCTTTTCCGGCTCCAGGTGGATGGAAGCACAAAAACCAAAACGCTTCGGATAAATCCGGAGATGCCCATTCCTCCGGAAGTAATTGCCATTCATGGAATCACGGATGAAGATGTGAAAAATGAACCCACCTTTAAAACGGTGGCTCATGAACTTGCACAATTCCTTGAAGGCTGTGACCTGGCGGGGTATAATTCAAACCACTTTGATATTCCACTACTGGTCGAAGAGTTCTTACGGGCTGGAGTCGACTTTGACCTGAAAGGAAGACGGTTTGTAGATGTCCAGAACATCTTCCATAAAATGGAACCCCGCAACCTCACTGCCGCATATAAATTCTACTGCAACAAAGACCTCACACAGGCGCATAGTGCAGAGGCGGATACTTTAGCCACCTATGAAATCCTGAAATCACAGCTTGACAGATATCAGGAGGTACCTTATAAAGACCGGAAGGGAAAGGTCAGCAAACCAGTGGTTAATGATATTAAAATCCTGAGCGATTTTTCATTTTCCGGCCGTTCTGTCGACCTTGTTGGTCACATCGTCTGGAATGAAAAGAACCAGGAAGTATTTAATTTCGGGAAACATAAAGGGAAACTGGTTATTCACGTATTCAGGGACGAGCCTTCCTATTATGACTGGATCATGAAAGGTGAGTTCCCGCTTTCCACTAAAAAAGTCATCACTTCGTTGAAACTCCGTGGATTTAACGGTGAATCGGTAAAACTGGAATTATTCTGAACCCCATGAAAATCATTTGTATTGGTCGGAATTATGCCGCTCATATCCAGGAATTAAACAGCGCTACTCCATCTGAACCTGTTTTTTTCCTGAAACCGGATACGGCCCTTCTTTTAAGGAACCGTCCATTTTATTATCCGACTTTTTCAAACGAAATCCATCACGAAGTTGAACTGGTGCTCAAGGTCTGCAAGCTTGGAAAGAATATCCAGCCACACTTTGCCCATACTTATTATGATGAAATCACACTGGGATTAGATCTGACAGCCCGCGATCTCCAAGACAATGCAAAGAAAAAAGGACTTCCATGGACACTTTCAAAAGGGTTCGATCAATCCGCTCCTCTGGGAAAATTTTTACCCATAACAAATTTCCCCGACACCGGAAATATTAATTTCCATCTAGATGTCAATGGAAAAACCGTGCAATCAGGGAATTCAGGTTTAATGCTTTTTTCTTTTAATGCCATCCTGTCTTCTATATCTCAATTTATGACATTACGCACCGGCGATCTGATTTTTACCGGGACACCTGCCGGAGTCGGTCCCATTGCAATCGGTGATAAAATGGAAGCCTACCTGGAAGGCGAAAAGGTTTTATCCTGCCTGGTTAAATGAATTTCTTTGGCCATTCTTAAAATTACGACATCCGAAATAGCCACCAGGTTATATTTTGAGTTATACACCACCTGTCCTTCCTGCTCACACTGCAGAAATGCGTGATAAGCACGGTTTTTCTTTTCACGGATGAACTGAATGCGGTAATCCAGTTTAAGTCCGGGTTTTATGGAAGGAAAAACCGGAGGAATGTGGATCTGGAGGGTATGATAAAAAGGAGATATTTTACTTCCTTTGCTGATCAGAAGATGAATTTCATGTTCCACTTCTGTCTGGGGTTGCTCAATGCTTTTATACAAAGCCTGTGAAGCGTAGGAAACCGCAAACAGGAAATTGGACACGAGGTCTTCAGTGGCTTCAATCAGGTGTTTAAATGAAATCAGTTGAGTTGCGGTAACTTCCAGAGAATGCACCAATCCTTCGGTTTGCAATGTAAAGGGTTCAATTCCTTTACAAATCCGGGTATAATCCTCACGGGAAGTCAGCGTATTTTTATGGCTGATGGCGGCCAGTTTCACTTCTTCCATTTCCTGCTCGCCGGGGACAGCCTGGAGTGTGGCAAAATCGCCTGAACTGAGAAGGGAATTAAAGAAAACCTTTATACAAGTGGCTTTTGTTTTGAGAAAATCGGCAGACAGGTTGGCTGCACAGGAAAAGGCATACATTCCAGGGACGATCACCCTTTTTCCTATTCCCGACATAAAAACCGGATCATGAATCTCATTGATATCTTTTGTGGTCTGACAAAACTCCACAATATCCGTATCCCTGAAAATCCGGTTCTTTTGCATATTATTGAAAAACAACTTCATCTATAACCTTCCTTCCCGCTTCTCTGTTCAATTCCATGATGATTTTTTCCTTTAAGTAAAACAGTTCACTGCGAAGTGCAGCAGAGTCCAAAGCAACATAAAGGGTTCCGTTTCGAATGGAAATTCTCCGGGTGTGCTTTGAAACCATTTCACCTACCACATTTTCCCAGGAATAAAGAATTTTCTTTTCGCTGAGTTTATCTTCCAGCCGGAAAGTTCTAATAAATTCTTCAATGGCAAGTTTCAGGGGTTTTCCTTCCGATTTTCTGGAATTCCGGTACATCATATGCAAATGTAATCATTCGTATTCAAAATGTGAAGCAGGAAGGAGAAAAATTTTATGATCAATTTCCATGGCATCAAAAATAGCCCGGATCCGGGTTTCACTGGTATCCGTCACGAAAACCTGGCCGAAACTGTTTTCGCTCACCAAGCGGATCAGTTGCTGAACCCTGAGGTCGTCGAGTTTATCAAAAACATCATCCAGCAATAATACGGGCTTAAATCCCTTGATGTTGCTTGTATATTCAAACTGGGCCAGTTTGATCGAAATAAGAAAGGATTTCTGTTGCCCCTGTGATCCATATTTTTTAATCGGAAAACCATCAATTTCAAGGTCAAGATCGTCCTTATGGATGCCAACCGTGGTGTACATTGCCGCCCGGTCCTTTGCAAGGCATTGATGGAGCAGCTCACGGAATGAACCTTCGCGGAGCTGGGAAAGGTACTTAATATCAACCGTTTCCGTTCCCCTGCTGATAAACCGGAAATAATGACGGAACAAAGGGATGATCTGGTCCAGGAACTGCTTCCGTTTTTCGAAAATGGCCGCTCCTGTCTGAATCAACTGTTCATCCCAGCCTTCAACCAAGGTTTGATCAAAATATCCGTTTGCTGCAGCATTTTTTAAAAAAGAATTCCGCTGGTATAATACCTTGTTGTACCGGATCAAATCGTCGAGGTATATTTTATCAAACTGGCTGATCACGCTGTCAATATACTTCCTTCTGATTTCACTCCCGTCATTGATCAGATCACTGTCGCTGGGTGAAATCATCACCAGTGGAAAACTACCTATATGATCGGCAAGCCGCTCATATTCCTTTTTATTGATCAGGAATTTTTTTCTCTGGTTTCTCATCTGAATACACTGCACCAAATCGGGCGATTCCGGGTTGCGCAGATAAGTGCCATGAATTGCAAAAAAATCATTTTCGTGTCTGATATTCTGGGAATCGAGGGGATTGAAAAAGCTTTTACAAAAAGAAAGATAGTGAATGGCATCCAGGAGGTTGGTCTTCCCCACACCGTTATTTCCCACAAAACAGTTGATTTTTTCTGAAAATTCAAAGTCGGCCTGACGGTAGTTTTTAAAATTGGAAAGCAATACCTTTTTTAAGTACATTTCAGACCTCCATGGTTTGGACCTTTTTCCCGACTTCCTCCATCAGCCACCTGGGTGTGGATGTGGCCCCGCAAACGCCTATGTTATGCAAGCCATGAAACCATGACTGCTGAAGTTCTTCGGCACTTGAAACCAGGTAAGTATTCTGATTGATATCCTTGCAAACCTGGAAAAGGATCATTCCGTTTGAGCTTTTTTTACCACTTACAAAAACGACTGCCTCGTATTGAGAAGCGAATTCCTTCAACAAGCCCGATCGGTTTGAAACCTGCCTGCAAATGCTGTCATTCCATTTAAAATCTACCAGTCTTTCCTCATTTGCAGCCTGCATTCTCGATTCGATGATCTTTACAAGAAAATGGAATCCTTCTACACTTTTCGTGGTTTGGCTGTAAAACCGGATTGGCCTTGAAAAGTCAATCTGTTCAAGGTCCTTTTCATCGCCCACAATGATCGCAGTTCCATTTGTCTGCCCCTTTAAACCATTTACTTCTGCATGGCCTTCCTTGCCGTAAATTACAATCTGACCATTTTTTTCCTTCATTTCCTGAAATCCCTGATGAATGACATTTTGCAGGTGCAGAACAATGGGGCATGATGCATCGATCAGTTCAATATTGTTTTTAAGGGCAGTCTGATAAGTGTCAGGAGGTTCTCCGTGAGCACGGATAAGAACTTTACAGTCCTTCAACCTGCTCAGGTCTTCATGGTTGATGATGGTCAAACCAAGGTCGCGAAGCCTGCTTACTTCCATGTTGTTATGTACGATATCGCCCAGGCAAAAAAGCTGGGGCGACTTCATCAATTCCCTTTCTGCCACTTCAATGGCATACACCACACCAAAACAGAACCCGGAATGAGGATCTATGGTTACATTCATTTCTTCTTGGAAAATTCCTGAAGGTTTACAGAGACTGTGATATAGTTGGGATTGCTTCCTCCGGCCTGGTAGGTGGACCGGGTATAACTCAGGTTGAACATTTTAATTCGAAGGCCAACACCAACAGAAAACCCGGCAAGACCGGCCCGGTTATTCAGTTTTAGTTCCTGACGGCGAAGGTAATTATATCCCAGCCGGAGAGACAATGTTTTTGCGATGGTAACTTCTGCGCCCAGGACGATATGCCTCATCACATTATCGGCGATTTTCCCGAGGCTTGTTTTTTTCTTGATTTCGCCCGTTATCGGGTCCTTGCTGTTGGCGGGGTCATTTGGATCGAGGTAAGAAAGGTCCCATCTTTCAAGGTGGGTGATTAACTGCGAAAACCTGACCGGAATATGCCTGAGTTTCTCGGATAAGCCTATCTGGAGTTCAAACGGCAGGGGCTCGCGCTCTCCGGGCCGGTATGCTACGATCTGAGCTCCGATATTACGCCCGATCAGGGATGCAGTAAATAAATCTTCTTTTGTGGTATAAGTCCCCGCTACATCAATGGCAATCCCGAATGAATGGTAATCGGCCAACTGGGAATAAATCAGTTTTCCATTTGCCCCGATCGAAAAATGAGGGTTCAACTGCCTTCCCCAACCGATACTTAAAGCGTAATCCCCGGCGATGAATGTACCTAAAGTATTTCCGGCAGCATCTGCTTCCGTAAATTTTCCATAATCAAAAAACTGGAAGGTTCCCACAAAACTGCCTGCTTTTTCAAAAGTATGCGAATACATCACGTACCCGTAATTGAGACCTGTAAAGTAGTTGACATAACTCAGGGAGAGGTTGTTATTCATTTCAGGTGTGATCAGGGAAGGGTTTGCCAGGGTCAGTGTGATGTCATTGTCCTTGATCGCCAGAAAATCGCCTCCGAGGCCGGCAACCCTGGCCGAATTTGTCAGACTCAGAAACTGGTAGGTGCTGTATCCTCCGCTTTGTCCAAAGCCCTGCACCAGCATTACACATATCAATGAAGATGCAAACAGTATTTTTCGAAAATATTTATGCACGATAATTCAGATATTGAATGTTAATCTAACGATGGGTTCGTTCAAATAGTATTTTTATTAAAACTTAAAAATGGAATGCAGTAATTCTCTGCTCAGGTTATCAAACCGCGTCCGGTCTTTTTTACTTTTTGTTCTTTGGTAAGATCAGCCACCAGTTTATCAAGAATTCCATTGATGAACATCTTGCTTTTAACAGAGCTGAATAGTTTGGAGATCTCAATGTATTCGTTCATGGTTACTTTTACCGGGATCTCTGAAAAATAAATAAATTCCGTCAAAGCCATCTTGATCAGGATAATATCGGTCAAAGCTATCCTGTCCAGTTCCCAGTTCCGGGTTCGGGTCTGAATTAATCCGTCAAATTCTTCACTGTGAAGCAGGGTTTTTCTGAACAATTCCAGAATAAACTTCCGGTCGTCCGCATCATCTTCTTCCTGATCTTTGTTTAAAACTGAAAGAAGTTCATCCTTCTGGCTGAAAGATTCGTTTACCAGTTTCAGGGTTTTTAGCACGAAAATGGCAGCCACTTCAAAATCATCCGACCAGAAAAGATTCCTTTCCTCACAAAAGGACTGAAAATCCCCTGATCTGGCAATATATTTTCTGAATAACCTGGTCAGAAATTCCTGATCCTCCTGAAAAAGTGATTTTCCGGAATTCAGATATTCAGCAAGGTCTTTACTGTTTTTTATTTTCAGGAAAACCTTACGCACCATTTCCTGTTCTTCAGTCCAGGAAATCCTGTATTGTTTGATCCTGGAAGCAAGTTCTTCATTTTCCTGCAACAGAATAAGCAGCTTGTTATCCAGCAATTTTAAATTTGGATTTAGCTCCTCTTCGGTTGGAATGAATTTATTTTTCGACTCTTCCATCCTGAACTGATAGAAGTGCATGACTTCGAGCAAAAATGACAATTGAAGGAAAAAAAGCTCTGTGATTTTACTGATACTCTGAAGCAGGTTATGTTCTGCAGTTTCCAAACGGGCATCCCCTCCCTGAAAATACGCGTACAATGCCTGAAGAACTTTTATTCTGAAATGCCTTCTGCCTAACATACCCCATGAATGATAAAGAACATATTTACCTGCTTAGTGTAGTTTGCAAATTTAATGAATTAAAATAAACTTTTGTTTTCAAAAAATATTTTTATTTTTGCGTTTGCTGAACTAATGACGAACCAATCACAAATTGACACTGTATCAATGGAAGATCTTGAGAACAAGGAAAGAGACCGGGGAGAAATCTTCTCACGCGCTATTCGGGCTGGCAAACGCACTTACTTTTTTGATGTCAAAGCCACCGTTGGCGAAGAGTATTACCTGACTATTACAGAAAGCAAACGCCGTTTTAGCAATGAACAGGGTAAGTTTTTTTATGAAAAGCACAAGCTTTTTCTATACAAGGAAGACTTCGAGAAATTTTATAATGGTTTGAATGATACCATTGAATTCATCAGGACCGGCAAGAGCCCGGATCCTACTACCCCTGAAGAAATATCAACTGTGGAGTACGAAGAGAAGGAAACTGAACCGAAGCATGTCAGTATTGAATTTGATGACCTCACATCGGATTCCGAACAAGTATGAGTTTTGCCGGACATTAAAGTAAGGCTGAAACTTTTCAACATTTTCCGCCCGATTCCTATTAAGATGTAACTTTGCCAAACGTAAGATTTACCAATGGGGAAAGTAATTGCAATTGCAAATCAAAAAGGTGGAGTCGGAAAAACCACTTCAGCCATCAATCTGGCTGCCGGTTTAGCCATTTTGGAGCATAAAACACTGATTATTGATGCCGACCCTCAGGCCAATGCAACTTCAGGCGTCGGCTTTGATCCGCGACACATTAAAACCAGTATTTATGAATGCATCATGGATGATGTGGAACCCAAAAACATTATCCTGAATACCACCACACCCTTTTTAGACCTGATTCCCGCACACATTGACCTGGTCGGAGCTGAAATTGAAATGATTTCTTTACCCAACAGGGAAAAAATGATGCGAAAGGTCATCAGCAAAGTAAGAGATGATTATGAATTTATCATCATCGATTGTTCTCCCTCCCTTGGTTTGATCACCGTAAACGCACTCACTGCCGCCGATTCGGTGATCATTCCTGTGCAATGCGAATACTTTGCCCTCGAAGGCCTTGGAAAACTGTTAAATACCATTAAGATCGTCCAGTCCCGGCTTAATCCCGCCCTGGATATTGAAGGCATTCTCCTTACGATGTACGACAATCGTCTGAATCTCGCTAAACAAGTGGTGGAAGAAGTTAAAACCCATTTCCAGCAAATGGTATTCAAAACGATTATAAACCGCAACACCAAACTCGGGGAGGCTCCAAGCTTCGGAGTAACCATCATGATGCATGACATTAACTGTTCAGGTGCTGTCAATTATTTGAACCTTGCCCGCGAAATACTTCAGAATAATGAGCTTACGCGCTTAAAGAACGAAGAAAAAGAAATCAATGTCTGATACACACGGTAAGAAAAAAGTTCTGGGAAGAGGTTTAAGCGCCCTTCTTGACAATTCGGATACCGATATTGCATCCAGGGAAATTTCCAGTGATTATGCTGTCAACACGGTAGCCCTGATACAAATTGACCAGATCACCTCCAATCCTTTTCAACCCAGAACCCATTTCGGCGAACCTGAACTCGCCGAGTTAGCGCTTTCAATACAGCAGCAAGGAATTATTCAGCCTTTGACCGTAAGAAAAACCGGACACAACCAATACCAGCTTATTGCCGGTGAACGCCGTTTAAAAGCTTCCAGAATAGCCGGTTTGAACATGGTCCCGGCATACATCCGCCTGGCCAACGACGAACAGATGCTTCAAATGGCTTTGGTTGAAAACCTTCAAAGGGAGGATTTAAATCCACTCGAAATTGCAATCAGTTTTCAACGCTTACTGGACGAATGCAAAATCCGTCAGGAAGATCTGAGCCGGAAAGTCGGCAAAGACCGGTCAACCATTTCAAATTATATCCGGCTTCTTAAACTTCCGACAGAAATTCAGGTTGCCCTCAGGGATAACCTCATTTCCATGGGCCATGCACGGGCCATCATCAATATCGATAATGAAAAGGAACAACTGATCATCCTGCAGCAGATTCTCGAGCAGAAATTTTCGGTCCGGAAAGTCGAAGAAACCGTCCGTCAACGCGGCAAATCAAAGTCAGCCCCTGACAAAGAAAACACTTTCGTACTTCTCCCCAAATTTTTGGACGCTCAGGCAAAGCTTCATTCCATCCTTCAATCCAGGGTGGATTTGAAAGTCAACCGTAAAGGAGGAGGAAGCATACAAATTTCCTTTACTTCTGAAGAAGATTTCGAAAGGATACTCACGAAACTGGAATCCTAAATGAGAGTTTTTTCTTCTTTCATTTTGTTGTTTTTTTTGATCACGATCCTTCCCCCGACCGTTCAGGCGCAAAATAAAAAAACGAAAGCTGAATTGCCGGATTCGATCAGGGAAAAAGAACACTCCCCTACCAAGGCAACGATTATGTCAGCCCTGTTGCCGGGTCTTGGCCAGATATACAATAAAAAGTACTGGAAGGTTCCGATCGTTTATGCAGGCATCGGAGTTATGACTTATTTTATAGCCTCCAATGCCGACCAATATCTGAATTATAAATGTGCCTATATTGAAAAATCATACGGAAACACCAATGGGAACTACAAAGATCTGGTAAACCGGTATACACTTGAGGAACTTCTTTCAGCAAGGGAGTATTACCGCAGAAATCTTGAAATATCCTGCCTGATCTCTGCGTTGTGGTATGTCCTGAATATTCTGGATGCCGCCGTCGATGCCCATTTGTATACTTACAACATCAGCGATAAATTATCTTTACATTTAGAGCCTGTTGTTGAACCTGCCGGATTTGCCCGCCGTTCAACTGCAGGTTTCAAGCTCAGCTTTCGGTTTTAAAATCAATCATTTTTAGGATTTTTATGAAGATTGCTATCATCGGATATGGAAAAATGGGCCAGGAAATTGAAAAGCTGGCAACCAGAATGGGTCATGAGATCATATTGACCATCGATGGGGAAGAAGATTGGGAAAAACAGGCCACTTCCCTTTCAGGAGCAGATATTGCCATGGAGTTTTCCACCCCTGCAACGGCCTTAGACAACATTTATAAATGTTTCAAGGCCGGTATTCCGGTTGTGACCGGAACAACGGGATGGAATGACAGCCTGGAGCAAATACGAAAGGATTGCGCCTTGCAAGGAAAGAGTCTTTTTTATTCTCCCAACTTCAGCATCGGCGTAAATCTTTTCTTTGAGTTGAACCGTCACCTGGCCTTCCTGATGTCGAAATGGGAAGGATACGAAATTTCAATTGAAGAAACGCATCATATTCACAAACAGGATGCTCCCAGCGGAACTGCAATCATGCTCGCCAACGACATCATCAGAAACATTGAAAGAAAAGAAAAGTGGGTGAAGGAAATTTCCGGGAATCCGGACGAATTGGGTATAAAATCTTTCCGGACTGAAAATATACCCGGTTTTCATCTGGTAAAATATGAGTCGGAAGAAGATATTATTGAAATCAGGCACAATGCAAAAAGCCGGAGAGGGTTTGCGCATGGAGCAATCATGGCCGCTCAATGGATGATTGGAAAAACGGGATATTTTGAAATGCAAGATTTCCTGAAATCCCAAAAATAATGGAAAACATATAAGAATCTGACCTTTTTTTCGTTAATTGAATTATTAATATATATCCCATGAACCTTTACCTTGTTTCTTTTGTTATTTTTTTTCTGCTTTCCCTTACAGGTCTCTGGGGAATTTTTGAAAAATCCGGCGAAAAAGGCTGGAAAGTGCTTATTCCTTTCTACAATTTTTTCATCTGGTTAAAACTCATCAGGAAACCTCTCTGGTGGTATATTTTCCTGCTGGTTCCTTTCATCAACGTATTTGTCATCCTACTGATGACCGTTGAAATTTTAAAATGTTTCAAAAAATATGGTTTGGGACAGCAAGCCCTGGGTGTGCTATTTCCATTTGCATACCTTCCTTACCTGGCTTTTTCAAAAAACGAAAAATACACCGATCCCGATCAGCAAACACCTCCGAAAAAATCGGCCACCCGTGAATGGGTAGATGCCATCATTTTTGCAGTGATTGCAGCAAGTATCATCCGGATTTTCCTGATTGAAGCTTATACCATCCCAACTTCTTCCATGGAAAAAACCTTGCTGGTTGGAGATTACTTATTCGTTTCAAAAGTCAGTTTCGGTCCAAAAGTTCCCAATACCCCCCTTTCCTTTCCATTCGTTCACCACACCTTGCCACTGACAGAATCAGTTAAATCATACCTGGAGTGGATTAACCTCCCATACTATCGTTTTCCTGGCTTTGCAAAAGTCAAAAATATGGACGTGGTTGTCTTCAACTATCCTGACGGGGATACTTTATCTACCAAATTCCAGAGTAATGTAAGTTATTATCAACTGGTACGCCAGTTCGGGAGGAATGCCGTATGGAATGACCGGCAAAATTTCGGGGAAATCATTGCCCGGCCGGTTGATAAACGTGAAAATTTCATCAAACGCTGTATCGGGATTCCGGGAGATACGATACAGATAATCAACCAAATCGTATATATAAACGGGAAACCGGAGCATAACCCCGGAAAAAAGCAATATAAATATCTGATTAAAACGAATGGAGATCCCATCAATACCAAAAATCTGGAGAAACTCGACATTACGGAAAACATAGCGACAGACAACAACGGAACCTATGAATTGACCTTATCTGACTTTTCTCTTGAAAAAATTCGTCAGTTCAGTAATGTTTTATCTGTTGAGCAGGAAATTGTTCCCAAGGGAAGCTGGGATCCGAACATTTTTCCTTTTGATTCACTTTACCGCTGGAATGTAGATAATTTTGGTCCGGTATGGATTCCAAAACAGGGAGTTACGGTGAATCTTAATTTGCAAAACCTTCCATTCTATCAAAGGATTATTAAAGTTTTTGAAGGCAACGACCTGCAAATCAGGGATGGAAAAATATTTATCAACGGGAAGGAAACCAATCAGTATACCTTCAAGCTGAATTATTACTGGATGATGGGTGATAACCGACATAATTCCGCCGATTCACGGTACTGGGGATTTGTCCCGGAAGATCATATCGTGGGGAAAGCGGTGTTTGTCTGGCTGTCACTCGATCCCAATAAGTCCTTGTTTGATGGAAAAATACGATGGAGCAAACTGATGAGAATCGTTAATTAACTAAATTTGTCGAAGGACAATAGCCCTTCGATGTTACTTCAGTCAGAAAAAACAAATAAATTTTTACCATGAGAAAAGTTCTGAGTCTTGGCTTTATGCTGGTTGCTGTTGTCCTTTTAAATGCCGCCCAGGCGATGGCAGCCAAAGCATTTGAAGGGGTGATTACCTTTAAAATTTCTTATCCCGGAAGTAAGTTTACCGAAAGTCAATTGTCCATGTTCCCTAAAATCCTTACAGTTGCAATCAAAGGGGCTAAATCAAAAACCGAAATCGCCACCGGAATGGGAATCCAGACTGAAATTACAGATTATATCAGCAAATCAAAAATCGGGCTTATCAATATTGGCGGACAGAAATTTGCCGTTAAAACTTCGGCAGATGAAATTGAAAAAGAAATTGCAAAATCTCCTCAGCCATCCATTGTACTGACCAATGAGCAGAAAATGATTGCCGGTTACTCCTGTAAAAAAGCCATCGTAAATGTGGATGAGAATGGAACAAAAACTGCTTTTGAAGTGTATTATACCAATGAGCTGGGTACCAAACTGGCTAATTTCGACAGTCCGCTTTACAAGGATATTGAAGGGATTATGCTGGAGTTCGTCATGAAAACACCGCAGTTTACCATGAAGTTTACAGCCACTTCCGTTGAAAAGAAAAATATTTCAGGAAAAGAATTCGATGTTCCCTCAGATTATGTCATCACTACCCAGGAAGAATTAAAAAATAAATTTGGAGGCATGGAATAAACATTCATGGCAAAACAAAAAATCCCTTTAAAAACAAATACCTTTAAAGAGGAGCAAACCGAACTGGAAGATCAGGTTCCTGTGGAGGAGGCTCCGGTGAAAAAAGTCACAAAGACCCGGAAAGCCAAAGCAGAAAAAACCGTTAAGGAAAAACGTCAGAAATCTCCGGAGGAAATCGCAAAACGCGAGCAGCGTTTCCGTGTCTTCGGCCTGTTTTTTCTGCTTTTTGCACTCTACCTCCTTTTTTCTTTTACCTCCTATCTCCAGACCTGGAAAAATGACTTCAGTTATACCGATACGGTTTTTAAATATTTTTCTTTTGATCACCTTTTTGACAATAAACTTCCGGTTGATAACTGGATGGGGAAAATGGGAGCGCTTGCTGCTTATTTATTTATCTCCAAATGGTTCGGTATTGCTTCATTCCTCTTCGTTCTGATCTTTTTCAATTCGGGCATGAAGCTGTTTTTCAGGATAAACATTTTTCCTGTCTGGAAAACCCTCGAATACTGTTTTTTCGGCATTTTATGGACACCCATTCTCTTTGGCTTACTGGTCCCCGAAAATGATCTTTTAAGCGGAGTATATGGATTTCAAATGAATCTTTGGGGGGTGGAATTTCTGGGAACTACCGGACTTGGCTTACTCCTGGGTTTTACCTTTTTAAGCTTTTTAATCCTGGCTTTCAATGTACCTTTCCGATGGCTGGCTCCAAAGAACAGGATCGAGATTCCCGTTGAAGAAAGCATTCCAGAAACAAATGCTGAGCCTCCTTTTAATACTTTTAACACATCTGATTTGGTTCCCGAAGCCCATGAAATTGATCTTGACCTGGGGGTTGCCAGCCTGGATCCAAAAATTGAACCCTCGGGAATTGAACTTCAGATTGAACCACCCAGAGAAGATGCCGCCGAAGCGGTAACCGGTGAACGTGGTCATCAGACCCTGGATACAAAATATGATCCAACCCTGGATTTGTCAGGATATCAGTTCCCTCCCCTCGAATTATTAAGTGATTATGGCAATGAATCGGTCAATGTCAGGAAGGAGGAGCTGGAAGCAAACAAGGATAAGATTGTTCAAACCCTTGGCAATTACGACATCCGGATTCAGAAAATCAAAGCAACCATCGGACCCGCGGTGACCCTGTATGAAATTGTGCCCGAAGCGGGGGTCAGGATTTCCCGGATTAAAAATCTGGAAGATGATATCGCCCTGGGACTTGCTGCACTCGGGATTCGAATCATTGCGCCCATCCCTGGAAAAGGCACCATCGGCATTGAAGTTCCGAACCAGCACCCGGAAATTGTTTCGATCAAATCTTTACTCTCATCTGAAAAATTTAAAACCACCAATTTCGAACTCCCGTTCGTGATGGGGAAAACCATTTCTAACGAAACTTTTATTGCCGATCTTGCAAAAATGCCCCATCTGCTCATGGCAGGAGCCACCGGACAGGGAAAATCAGTGGGATTAAATACCATTATCACTTCACTGCTTTATAAGAAACACCCTGCCCAGGTCAAATTCGTGCTGATTGACCCGAAGAAAGTTGAACTCACGCTGTACAGTAAGATTGAAAGGCATTACCTGGCGAAGCTTCCCGATTCGGAAGAAGCCATCATTACCGATACGAAAAAGGTAATCCGTACCTTGAATTCGCTGAACATTGAAATGGACAGCCGTTATGATCTCCTCCGGGATGCACAGGTCAGGAATATCAAAGAATACAATGACAAATTCTTTATCCGCAAACTGAATCCGAACGAGGGGCACCGATTCCTTCCCTATATCATTTTGGTAATTGATGAATTTGCTGATCTGATAATGACGGCAGGAAGGGAAATTGAGACCCCGCTGACAAGGCTTGCACAGTTGGCCCGGGCAACAGGCATTCACCTTATTATCGCCACCCAGCGTCCATCGGTAAACATCATCACGGGTACGATAAAAGCAAACTTTCCTGCAAGAATTGCTTTCCGCGTAATTTCAAAGATAGATTCCCGCACCATCCTTGATTCTTCCGGAGCAGATCAGCTCATCGGAAGGGGCGACATGCTGCTGTCGACCGGAAGCGACCTGATACGGATTCAATGCGCTTTTGTTGATACGCCGGAAATTGACAGGGTCACGGAGTTCATCGGATCACAAAGAGGATATCCTGATGCCTTCGCCCTTCCGGAATATTATGATGAAGAAAGCGGTTCCAATAAGGAGTTTGACCCGAATGAAAAAGACGAATATTTCAACGAAGCTGCAAAGCTGGTCATCCACCACCAGCATGGGTCCACTTCACTGATCCAGCGGAAACTCAAACTTGGGTACAACCGGGCCGGCAGGATTATTGATCAGCTGGAAGCAGCTGGCATCGTAGGCCCATTCGAAGGAAGCAAGGCAAGAGAAGTAAGGTTCAAAGACCTTGCATCGCTTGAACAACATTTAAACGGACTTGGAGAATTATAAAATTATGAACTTATGAGAAAAACACTGTCAGTATTAATATTATTATCCGCTTTTTTTTGCTACGGACAAAAAAATGATCAGAAATCAGTTGCTCTGATGGACGCAGTAAGCGCAAAAACAAAAGCCGCTAAATCTACCAAAGCCGATTTCACCTATTCCATGTTTAACGAAAAAGCAAAAATAAATGAAGAAAAAACAGGTTCCTTGCTGCTTGCAGGCGACAAATACCGAATGAGTGCAGCAGGACGTATCATTTTTTGCGACGGTAAAACCCTGTGGACCTATATTGAAAAATCAAATGAAGTGCAGATCAGTTCCCTTGAAGATTCTGATGACGCCATGACTCCATCCAAATTGTTATCCTCTTACAACGAGAACTATAAATCGAAAATCATCAGAGACAAGAAGCAGGATGCAAACATAGAATTGGTTGAATTGATCCCGATGAAGCAAAAGAATATCGTAAAGGCAATCATGGCCATCGACAAAGCCAAACTCCAGGTGAAGAGTATAACTTTGTTTGACAAAAGTGGCAGTACTTATGCCTATAAAATTACCAGATATCAGACCGACATACCTGTAACCAATGCAGATTTTACATTCGACTCCTCAAAATATCCCGGAGTTGACATTCAGGATCTCCGCTGATTATTTATGACCCATTGCATAACAGATACGGAATCTCTTGCGAAAGTCTCTCTTTCGATCCGAAAATCTGTTATTCAGGCCCTGGCTGAAGCAGGTTCCGGTCACCTTGGAGGTTCTCTCGGCCTTGCGGATGTATTTACTGCCTTATATTTTTCAGTTCTGCGACAGGATCCGGAAAAACCCGACTGGCCTGAGCGTGACCGCCTGATATTGTCGATCGGACATGTTGCCCCGGTACTTTATGCGAGCCTGGCCCATGCCGGCTATTTTCCCGTTGAAGAATTGACTACCCTTCGTAAACTGGGCAGCAGGCTGCAGGGGCATCCCGGAAGGGATCATGGATTGCCTGGAATTGAATTTTCTTCGGGCTCCCTCGGACAGGGACTTGGCGTGGCTATTGGATTGGCTCTGGCCGGGAAGTTAGATCTTTCTGAAAGAAGGATTTACTGCATCCTCGGCGATGGGGAACTGCAGGAAGGTTCGGTCTGGGAAGCCGCTATGGCTGCAGCCCATCATAATCTCGGAAAACTGACGGCAATTGTCGATTGCAATGGATTACAGATTGACGGCAAAACAAAAGAAGTCATGGATCTGGAACCTTTGGATGAGAAATGGAAATCATTCGGCTGGAATGTGTTTGACTGTAACGGTCATGATTTTAAATCATTACTTGAAGCTTTTAAGAATACTGATGCGTTTCCTGAACAGCCATCGGTGATCCTTGCGCATACCATCATGGGCAAAGGTGTAAAAAGTATAGAAGGAGATTTCCATTGGCATGGAAAAGCGCCTTCCGCTGAGCAGGCCGTCCAATTCATGAGTGAACTTCTTCAAATGAATCGAAATGGAGCAGTTTCGGAATAAAGGAAATAAAGCTACCAAAACCGGTTTCGGTGAAGGATTGGTCCTGGCAGGAGAACTTGATTCCCGGATCATAGCCCTTGGTGCGGATATCACCGCCTCTGTCGGCACCAATTTATTTAAGGAGAAATATCCCGAACGCTTTATTAGTCTTGGCATTGCCGAACAGAATTGTGTTGCCGTAGCTGCAGGGCTGGCCCTGGGAGGAAAAGTACCTGTATTCGCCACCTATGGCGTTTTTTCCGCTCTCCGATCCGCTGACCAGATCCGGGTTTCAGTGTGTTATAATAACCTGCATGTAGTTATCGGGGGAGCGCATGCAGGCGTTTCTGTAGGACCTGACGGAGCTACGCACCAGGCACTTGAAGACATTGCCATCATGCGCGTGCTTCCGAATATGACCATACTTTCTCCTTGCGACGCAACACAAACCAAACTTGCCATTCAGGCTGCCTTTGTACAATGCAAAGGTCCTGTTTATCTCCGTTTCGGCCGGGAACCCATGCCCGATTTCACTTCCGAAGGCATGGGATTCAGAATTGATAAATCACAGGAACTTCATGGCGGGAAGGATCTGACAATCATCGCCACCGGACATCTTGTATGGGAAGCATTGCAGGCGGCTTATGAATTAAAGCACAAAGGATTTTCTGCCAGGGTGATTAATATTCACACCATTAAACCTCTTGATGAATCTGCCGTGATCAAAGCTGCCAGAGAAACCGGCGCCATCCTTACAGCGGAAGAGCATCAGGTGACTGGCGGACTTGGAGGTGCGGTGGCCGAGCTGGTATCAAGGCATTGCCCTGTACCCATGAATTTCATCGGGATGTATAACCGTTTCGGCGAATCGGGAAAACCCAGTGAATTGATGGAAAAATTCCGGATGAATGCTCCTGCAATTCAGCAGGCAGCGGTCGAATTATTAAAACGGAAAAACGGATCTACATAGTAAAACTCCCGGAGGGATAATCAATTTTTACAAGGTAAAGGCCACAGGCAGGAACAGAATCGCCGGCTTTTGAGCGATCCAGGCTTTCAATGATCTCCCGCAGTTCTTCCAGACTTATTTTTCCCATACCGAGTTGCAGCAATGTTCCGACAATTGCCCTTACCATATTTCTCAGAAACCGATCGGCCTGGATGGTGAAAACAAGTTCATCCCCGATCTGCTCCCATCGGGCAGCATACAGCTTGCAAATATTAGTTTTAGTATCGGTGTCAACTTTTGAAAAAGAGGTAAAATCATTATAAGTTGTCAGCAGTTCCCCTCCCCGGTTCATGATTTCCAGATCGATTTTACCGTAAAGAAAATGGTAGAATCCAAAGCGGAAAGGATTTTTTCGGGTGGAGATGCAATATTGGTAAGTCCGGGTAACGGCTGAAAAACGAGCATGTGTCCAGGCCGGGACCGGAAAAATATCGTAAATGGCAATATCTTCGGGCAGATAAGCATTGAACCTGAAAATCAGTTTTTTCAGTTCCTCGGCAGAGATTTCATTCCCGGAATCAAAATGCGCAAAGTATTCATTTGCGTGAACACCGGTATCTGTCCGCCCTGCCCCCGTAAGGGAAACGGTCTCCCGCATGATCAGCGACATGGCTTCCTCAAGAACCTGCTGAACCGTGATCCCGTTTAGCTGACGCTGCCATCCGTGGAAAGCGCCACCTTTATATGCCAGTTTGATGAAATATCGGATCAATTTCCGTTGGCATTAATGCTATGAATAATCCATTTAAACCATCCTTCCAGTCCTTCTTCTGTTTTGGCTGACACTTCCAGAAATTCAAGTGCAGGATTCATTATTCCGGCGCTTTTCCTGGCTATTTCAACCCGAAAATCGACATAAGGAAGCAAATCGGTTTTATTAATGATACAAAGCCGGGCCGACCTGAACATTGCCGGATATTTCATAGGTTTATCCTCCCCCTCGGTAACACTCATTACGAGTACCCTGGCCGTTTCACCGAGATCAAACAAAGCCGGGCAAACAAGATTCCCCACATTTTCAATAAACAACAGGGATTCCGGGGCAATGTCGAATGATTTTAAAGCCTTGTTCACCATCATGGCATCGAGGTGGCATCCTGAACCCGTATTGATCTGCACAACCGGAATTTCGAGTTTTGCCAGCCGGTCGGCATCCAGCATACTTTGCTGATCTCCTTCAATAACGTAAACAGGGTATTGGTTCTTTAAAACGGCGAGTGTTTTTTCAAGAAGGGTGGTCTTCCCTGAACCCGGCGAACTGACCATGTTGATACAGAAAACCTTTTTAGCTTCGAAAAAGCCCCTGTTCCGCTCCGCCATCAGGTTATTTGTTTCCAGGATATCCTTTCCCAGGGCAATGATCCTCTTTCCGGATTCAGTATTCCCTGAAAAAGAATCATGATGGTGTGAATGGTCATGTTCGTGAGGGTGCGCATGCAGATGATCATGGTCATGACCATGGCTTTCTGAATGCAGATGGATTGCGTCGCTTTCGGGAGTTTTCTCCTGTCCGGCTTTTCTGATCTGGTAGGATCCGGGGTCACCGCATCCGCAGGTATCACACATGATAATATTTTTTTGTAAAATTATCTATTTCTATCCATCATCCACAACGAGCGAAACAATACGTAACGCTTGCCCGTTTAATATTTGTCCGGCCGGCATCCTGCATTCCGGACAAGGAGTCCAGATTTCGGTCATTTCAAAGGAAAGATTACATGGTTTGCATCTTCCAATGCCTCCGGTTTGAATAATTTTCACCACGGCATGTTCCATTGTGGTGTTCTTAACCGCCAGTGACAATGCAAAATCCAGCGCATCAGCATCTACACCCGATAACACCCCAATTTCCAGGGTGATTTCCAGCACAGCGACTGCATGCTGCTTTTCCGCTTCTGCGACAGCCAATTCTGTAATCTCTGCAGCCAGTGTCAATTCATGCATACGACCATTATTAACAAATCCTGGGCAGCTGATCGCCCATCAGATCATCGATAATTCTTTTCCCTCCGGATTTTGTTTTCAGAACCGCCCTTCCGGAATGACTACCGGTTATTTCCCCAATGATGGCTGTTTCCCTCCCGGTTTTTGTCTGCTTCATCACTCCAATAACATTTTCCGCATCAGCTTCCCCAACTACGGCAATCAATTTCCCTTCATTGGCAATGTATAAAGGATCAAACCCGAGAATTTCACACATTACTTTTACTTCCTCATTCACGGGGATAAGGGTTTCATCAATTTCGATCCCGATGTTGCATTTCCGTGCAAGTTCGTTTAAAACAGCGGCAACTCCACCCCTGGTAGCATCACGCATGAAATGTACCAGGCCGGAATGCTTCAGCATTTTACTGATCATGGGATACAGATTTGCACAGTCAGATTTAAGGCAGGTTTTAAAAGTGAATAGTTTGCGTGCCTGCATGACTGCCATGCCATGTTCTCCCGGAGGGCCGTTGATGATAATTTTATCACCCGGCCTAACCTTGCAACCACTACCAATCAGGAGATGCTTCTCTTCCATCATCCCGATTCCTGAAGTATTAATGAAGAGTTTATCGCATTTGCCTGAATTGACAACTTTTGTATCCCCGGTTACAATACGCACGCCAGCCTTCCGGGCTTCAAGCGCCATAGACTTAACGATCCTTTCAAGTTTCATGAATTCAAATCCTTCTTCAATAATAAAACCAGCGCTGAGGTACACCGGTTTAGCCCCTGAAACAGCCAGATCATTCAGGGTGCCGCAGACTGAAAGCGAACCAATATTTCCGCCGGGAAAAAAAAGCGGATCGATCACAAAAGAGTCAGTGGTGAAGGCCAGATGCCCGGCAGGTACATTGAGGATAGCCGAATCCGTTTGCTCCTGAATGGTTTCATTCTTAAAAAAATGCAGAAACAGTTCAGAAATCAGCTGATTCATATAAATCCCCCCATTGCCGTGGTTCATAGAAATACGTTTTGCCGACTTTCTCATTTCATGAATTTATAAAAAACCGAACAGGCACCTTCCGCTGAAACCATGCAAGCGCCTACCGGATTTAACGGATTGCAGGTTGCTGAGAACAAATTGCAATCGGTCGGTTTGCTCTTTCCTGTGAGTATCTCCCCGCAGATACATCCTGCAGGCGGCAAACTATCGGGGACTTTCACCGTAAATCTTTTCGAGGCATCGAAGGCTGCATATTTTTCCTTTATTGCAAGTCCGCTCAGGGGTACAATTCCAAGTCCGCGCCATTCCGCATCGGCAGGAACAAAAACTTCATTCATGATTGCGAGGGCCCTGGAATTGCCTTCCGGCTTCACGATGCGGGTATATTCATTTTCAACCTGAAAATGTCCGGATTCTATCTGCTTCACAAGCATAAAAACAGATTGCAGGATATCGGCTGGCTCAAATCCTGAAATGACTACTCCCCGGTGGTAAACTTCTGAAAGCTTGTTATAAATTCCATATCCGGTTATGGCGCTCACATGCCCCGGAGCAATAAAACCATCTATTTGCGTATCGCCTGCTGCAAGGGTTTCAAGAGCAGGAGGCATAATTTTATGGGAACTGAGAAGAAAGAAATTATTGATGCGATCCTTACCGGCCTGAAGGATAGCGGCGGCGCTCGAAGGAGCAGTGGTTTCAAATCCAATCCCAATGAAAACAACCCGGTGATTCCGGTTCAGTCTTGCGATCTCCAGGGCATCCAGGACAGAATACACGATCCTGATATCAGCATACCGGGCTTTTTCTTTTTCCAGAGAAGTTTGTGAACCCGGAACCCTGATAAGATCGCCGTACGTGGCCAGGATCACTCCCGGGATTCTTCCCAGCAGGATGGCATGGTCAATACATTGCTGGCTTGATACACAAACAGGGCAACCCGGCCCCGAAAGAAGATGAATCGTTTCCGGAAGAAAATCCGTGAGTCCATTTTTATGGATGGCCATGGTATGCCCTCCGCATACTTCCATGAGGTTGATTTGCTTTTCCGAAATCAGCCCTATTTTCCGGGAGATATTGGAAACCAGGGCTGAATCCCTGAACTCATCTATGTATCTCATTCCTTCAGGAATCATTCTTCTTCCAGATTGGAAATTTCATTGAAAAGCCGCATTGTTTCCGCTGCCTCTTCCGGGTCAATCTTTTCAATGGCAAAACCGGCATGCAACAGGACATAATCGCCCACTGCCACATCATTTAATAACAAGGTACTTGACTCATATTCCACTGACCCGATATTTACCGTGGCCACGTTTCCTTCTACCCGGATCACCCTGGCCGGGACGCCTAAACACATTTCATATTCCTCCTTTTTGCTGCGATGATCAACTGGCCAAGTGCAATACCACCATCGTTCGCAGGTATCTTTTCATTTGAAAAAACAAGCATTCCTGATTTCCTTAGCAGTATTTCCGTTCTTTCGAGCATATACCTGTTTTGAAACACTCCGCCCGAAAGGACCACTTTACTTATTTTTTCCTGTTTACTGATTTTTTTAACCGATTCAAAAATAATAGAAATAATCGTGTTATGAAATTTTGCCGAAATCAGTTTAACATCAGGTTTATTTAATATATCCTCCGCGATCCCCCTGATCATTTCATCAACCCGGATGGTTTTACCTATTTTATAAGAATAAACTTCTTCACAATCCTGACAGGCATTGGATTCCAACCTCATAGGCGCTTCAGCCTGGAATGTCGACTCAAGGCAGAGACCGAGCATGGCAGAAACTGCATCAAACAAGCGTCCGGCACTTGAAACTTCCGGGCAGTTGATGCCACGTTCAAGCATATTTATAACAGAAGTAATTTTTTTCCTGTCAAGATACTGAAAAAAAGGAAAAGGCATTTCAAGGAAATTTTTTCCAAATACCCTGTATAGATAGGCTATGGCTGTTCGCCAAGGTTCCTCAACGGCTTTATCACCTCCCGGTAAAGGAATATAATCAAAATGAATCACCCTTCTGAAATCCACCAGGTCGGAAACCATAAATTCCCCTCCCCAGATTTTTCCGTCACTGCCGTAACCGGTGCCATCAAGCGCTACGCCGATCACCTTTTCATCGAGGCCATGTTCAGCCATACAGGAGGCAATATGTGCATGATGGTGCTGAACCCGGATCAAAGGCAGTGAACCATACTTTTCCGCAAGTTTTGTGGAAAAATAGGCCGGATGAAGGTCACAAACGAGCAGTTCCGGTTTGACGCGAAAAATCCTGATAAAATCTTTTAGCGTTTGTTCAAAAAAGGTATGGGTAGCCATGTTTTTCAGGTCGCCTATAAAGGTGCCCGGAAAAGCCCGGGTTCCTCGTCCAACACAGAAAACAGAAGATTGTTCCGCGCCGAATGCAACGATATTATTCACATCAAGCGCGACAGGAAAGGGTGCCGGAACGTACCCCCTTGACCGTCGGATCATCCGTGGTTTTTCACCCATTACACGCAGGACGGAATCATCAGAACGATTAATAATTTCCCGATTGTAGGTCAACAGTCCATTTGCAACATTTTTAAACCTGGACAGCGCCTCTTCCTCGTCCTTTATGATGGGCTCAGCGCTCAGGTTCCCGCTGGTTAGTATAATGGCAGGACCCCTGAAATACCGAAACAATAAATAATGTACCGGCATATAAGGCAGAAAAACACCTATGCTGCTCAGTCCGGAATTTATGTTTGAAAAAAGTGGATCGCGCCTGGTTTTTTCCTTCAAATCAAGAATCACGATCGGACGTTGCCATGAGGAAAGCGCCTTCATTTCATATTCTCCTGCTTTTGCATATGCTGATATGGATTCAATATCCCTGAACATCAGGGCAAAGGGTTTCCCGTCACGTTGCTTCCAGGCCCGGAGATGAATGACTGCCTGTTCATTGAAAGCGTCGCAGGCCAGATGGAACCCCCCGATGCCCTTCATCGCAATGATTTTCCCCTCAGAAAGCATCTGGCTGACCGCGGAAAGGATATTTTGAGTATCTCCGATGATACGCTCTCCATGGCTGATCAATTCATAGCGTGGCCCGCAATGAAGGCAGGCAATCGGCTGGGCATGAAACCGACGATCGCGGACATTTTTATATTCTGCCCGGCATCGCTCGCACATTGAAAAAACATTCATGGAGGTATTGCCACGGTCATAAGGCAAATCACGGATAATTGAAAAACGGGGACCGCAATTCGTACAGTTAATAAATGGGTAATGCGACCGATGCGCCTGCACTTCCATATCTTCAATGCATTCGTCGCAAACCGCTATATCAGGGCTTATACCGGTAATATTTGCCGACCGGTCCTCGCTGCCTTTTATTTTGAACGATTTATAATCTTTGGTAGAAACAGGGCAGAAATTCAATTCTTCAATCACGGAAGCAGGCGGAGCATCGCAGCGAATCCTGCGGATAAAATCCGAAATTTTAACTTGGGATGCCTGGGCAAAAATTTCGACTCCCTCGTTCGTATTTCTCACCCATCCATTAACCCCTTTTTTCATGGCTAAAAGAAAGATAAAAGGACGAAAACCCACGCCCTGGACAAGGCCTCTGACATGAATGATGACTGCTTTATCCAAATCTGTTCTTTGAAAAACAAAGGTATTATTTGTGATTTAATAAAATCGGTCTAATTTTGTTAATTCTCAATATTTCCGTAAAAACTCATGATGAAAAAAATAAAAGAAACCCTTTGTGAAAATTGTCCCCAGGGATTCCAGAGTTTCTTTAATAAACTTGACAAAGCTGATCTCCAATACATTAATGAAGAAAAGGTTCCGATGCATATTAAAAAGGGACAGGTCATCTTCGATGAAGGACAAAAACCTCAAGGAATTTATTGTCTGAGGGAAGGGAAAGTCAAGGTATTTAAAATCAGTTTCGACGGAAGGGAACAGATCACACGAGTCCTGTTTCCCGGTGAACTTCTGGGGCTCAAAGCCCTGCTGAGCGGAAAAGCCTATTCCGTTTCATCTGCCGCACTTGAAGAATCTGTCCTGTGTCATATCTCTAAAACTGATTTTTTTCAACTCATGCTTAAGTATCCTGAATTCACAAGATCTATGATTATTTCATTGAGCAAGCTTCTGGAACAGGCTGAATTCAGAATGATTTCGCTGGCTCATAAACCGGTCAGGGAAAGACTTGCGGAAACACTGCTGTTCCTCAATCAGGCTTTTCATCCGACTGCACCTTCCTATCCCCGGACTTATCTCAACATTACCCGTCAGGATATCGCAAACATCATTGGTACCGCCCCGGAAACGGTCATTCGCCTCCTTTCTGAGTTCAGGGAATCAAAACTTGTAGAAATCAAGGGGAGAAAGATATTTCTTTCCAACATCCGCGGTTTAAGAAAAATAGCGAATATTATCGGCTGATCTTTTTCATCAGGTTTTAATTCAGCATATCTTTAACTCAATCGGTCTCCCCTCCTATACCGGACTTAATAAGCCTTCCAGCTGTGCAATGATCTGCTGATCTGTAAAATGTCGTCCCTTTATGGCTGATGACGGACAGGCTGCCACGCAGACTCCGCATGCTTTGCACATCACACTGATCACATGGCTCCGATGATTGGTTGCATTAAATTCAATGGCGCTGAACGGACATACCGTATTACAGATGCGACAACCTGAACAAAGATTTTCATTTACCTCGGAATAGACTGCATCCACATCAATTTTTCCCTTGGTAATCCTTGCAAGCACGCGTGCTGCTGCTGCCCTTGCCTGGGCAACGGTATCGGGAATATCCTTTGGGGCTACACAGGTCCCAGCAATGTAAATTCCATCCGTGGTTGTAGCCACTGGTTCAAGTTTAGGGTGGCTTTCAATGAACCATCCGTCTTTATCCTGGCTTATGTTCACCAGGTGAGCTATTTCCGAAGAATCTTCTTGGGCTTCCATTCCCACCATCAGGATTACCAGATCGGCAGGGATCTCAATTACTTCACCGGAAAGCTTTTCATTGACTTCAATCAGCATTTCACAGTCATCCTTTGGTCCAGCTTTCCGGATAACAGGACGATCATTTTTCTCATACATCAGAAAAAGGGTTTTAACCTCTGAAGTCCTGTGATAAAAATCCTCATGTCCCTTACCGAACGCATGCATATCAATATACACATCGGAAACATAACAGTCAGGATTGGCGGATTTGATCTCATGAACATATTTCAAGGCTGTCATGCAGCATACCCTGGAGCAGTAGGTGTGAAATTCCGTGGTCCTACTTCCCACGCAGTGAATAATTGCAACGTAATTCGGAATCTTACCTTCACTGGTTTCCATGCGACCTATTTTCAACATCCTTTCAAATTCGAAGGATGTAATCACGTTGGGGAGTTTTCCATACCCGTAATGGGTGATCCTGGAAGCGTCAAATTCCTTGTAACCGGTACTAACAATTACGTTTCCGATTTCGACATTCCGCCCCGGATTGGAAGATTGTCCATTGATGTTTTTAATTTCAGCCATGAAATTTCCGACATATCCTTTCAAGTCCATGACTTTGGAATTAAAAAACACTTCGATATGTTTATTATTCCTTATCCTCGTTATACGATCAGTAATGAGGTACCGGGCTGAATCAAGATAAGGAGCCGTCAGGTCAACCCTGGCCAGGTTCCCGCCCAGACGATCTTTTTTTTCCACCAGATAAACATGAAAACCCGATTCTGCAAGTTCCAAAGCGGCCGTCATTCCCGCGATTCCTCCACCGATAATCAAGGTACGCGGACACATATCAACCTGCATATTTTCGAGAGGTTCATGCAGCTCAGCTTTTCTGATGGCCGCCCGGGTCAGCGCTTTTGCCTTTTCCGTTGCATCTTCGGTTTCTTCATGAACCCAACTGCATTGTTCCCTGATATTTGCCATCTCAAAAAGATACTGGTTTAACCCAGCCTTCTGCAAAGCTTTCCTGAATGTACGTTCATGCATCCGTGGACTGCAGGCAGCAACCACTACCCGGTCAAGGTTATACTCCCGGATATCCTGAACAATCATGTCCTGGCCCGGGTTGGAACACATATACTTATAAGTACGGGCAAATGCGACATTGGGTTGTGATTCTGCAAATACCCTGACGGATTCTACATCAACAATCCTAACGATGTTTGTCCCGCAACTGCATATATAAACCCCTGTTCTGCAAGTCTTCATAAAAATTCCATTTTAAACCGTTTGAACAACCCTGAAAAAAATATGTTGTTTGTTTTCCTTCAAGGCATAGGCATTTCTCCTGACTGCTGCAAAATACATAGCCAGGGGGCGATACATCAGGTGTGCCCATTTGGTAAAGGGCATCCTGACCAGCCATGGAACTACACACATAAGATGCAGCAAATAAGTGACATTTGCCGCAACCGTCATACCCGTTCTGTGAAATAAGTGCTGTGTAATTCCAGTAAAAGTGATCAGGGCCAGAAGGACCACGAATACCCAGTCGGTACTATGTGATTTATGGTATTGTACATATTTTCTGACCAGCCGACTGCGGATGAAATAATATACACCGATCAGAAGCCCGATGCTGGCAATGTATCCGAAAATATGTGCTGGCCAGAAAATTTCAGGTCCGCTTTGAAGAAAAGGAAGAAATACCATCACAAGAACCAGCATGGTTACATACCCCCACATCAATCCAAGATGAACCATCCAGGGCATAAACAGTTTTGATTTACCGGTGGTACTGCATTCCGCGTATCTTTTTTGCGTAAAAAAATGAAACGGCAGCAATAAAACGCTTTTTAAATATAACCACCATGGGATGGATACATCATCCCCCGGTTTCATACTTAAGTTCCACATATTGAAAGCATTGATTATCAGTACAAAACCCAGGAGCGAGCCGAGGGCCAGATCAAATTTATGAACAAGTCCAGCCGGGAGGAAGGCATCCGGTCCGTTATAAACATAAATTGATCCTTTGAAAAGATGGTATCCCAAAGCTGCAAAACAAGTCAGTAAGCTGACCACAATGATCGTCCATAACTCTGTTTTAAGCGATCTGAAGAATTTCCCGGCAATTCCTGTTTTATCGTATCGGTTGATCAGCCACCTGCGAAGGCTCATCATGGTTTCTCCGGGATTTGCTTCCCTGGGACATTGGTCGGAACATTGTCCGCAATAATAGCACAACCAGGGCTCCAGTGCGGTTTCAAGCCGTTTCTCAAGTCCCATCTGCAGCTGCCGCATTGATTTCCTGGGAAACCTGAACAAGTCGTCGGCATGTACACAAACAGCCGAACAGTCGCCGCAATGATAGCACATTTGAACATCTGCTGCACCGAAACGGTTCAAATCTTCAATTAATCTTGGATTTACACGTATAGCCATGGGGATTAACATTAATAAGTGTGAATACTTTTTGCACGGGCTTCAATTTCACTCAGCATCAGACTGCTCCGGTGTCCGATTCCCTTACCGCTGGTTATACTTCTGAGTACTCCGGCTGCAACAGCCGAAGCTTGGGCTACTGTATCAGGGATGTCCTTTGGTCCCTGACACATGCCTGCCACAAAAATGCCTCCTCTTTCAGTATCCGTAGGATTCCCGTTATAATCCAATTCAGAAAACCACCCATCGGTGTCCCTCTCCAATCCTAAAAGCGTACAGAGCTCCGCTGTACCTGTTGCCGGAATAAGTCCCACCGCCAGAATGACCAGGTCGACCGGAAATTCAACGGTTTTATCCTGTACTATATCTTCCCCCCTGACCACCAGATGACCGTTATTCATTGAAACCGTTGCCGACCGCCCCCTGACTACAAAAGTCCCCTCTGCACGGATACGCTCTGCAAATTCCTCATACCCTTTTCCAAAAGCGCGCATATCAATATAGAATTCATAACAATTCACACCCGGAATTTTTTCCTTGACCAGATGAGAGAATTTGAGGGAATACATACAACACACCCTTGAACAGTATGCATTATATTTTTTATTCCTTGAACCCACACAGTGAATAATGGCTACATTTCTGGGAGAAGGACCTTTTGGATCAAATTTCCATTCCTCCGCTCCCGTCCGTTTGTTCACATCCATGGTCTTAAGAACAATTTTCCCTCCGGTCATTCCGGAAGCATTGGTTAGTCGCTCAAATTCAATGGCCGTGATAACATTGGGAAATACACCGTAACCATATTGAGGGATGATGGAGGCATCCATGATATCATAACCGGTGGCAAGAATGATGTTTCCAACTTCAATCTCTTCCAGAAGATCTTTTTCCTCCAGATCGATGCATTCCTTCGGGCATTTTTTTACACAAACGCCGCATTTCTGACCGTCTGACTGAATATAAGTGCAATGCTCTACATCAACCATATACACATTTGGCACCGCCTGTGGAAAAGGAATGTAAATTGCCTTGCGCTGCGAGATTCCTGCATCAAACTCACTGATAACCCTTACCGGGCAGACTTCTGAACAGATACCACATGAAACACAGGAAACCTGATCAACACAACGGGCTTTCACACGGATCTTAACCTTATAAGATCCTGGAAGGCCCTTCACATTTTCCACACTGGCATTCGTCATCAGGTGAATCATTTCATGCTGTCCTACCGCAACCATCTTTGGCGTCAGAATGCAGGCTGCACAATCCAGGGTTGGAAATGTTTTATCAAACATGGCCATATGGCCTCCAATCGTTCCTGTCCGCTCTATCAGGTAAACTGGTTTTCCCGCATCGGCAATTTCAAGGGCGGCCTGTATCCCGGCAATTCCTCCGCCGATGATCAGGGTGGCCGAATGCACTGGCCCTCCTTTAGGAACCGCAGCAAGTGAATAAGGAACGGCATAGGTGGCACAGGCAAGTATCGCTTTTGCCCTTTCAATGGCATCCGCTCCCTGGGCGCCATGCTGACGGAAGGATGCAAGCTGCACTTCTTCCGGATCTCCTCCTGCCATTGCAAAAGCTTTGGTAAAAACAGGTTTATAATATCCCGGAGAATCACCTGCGATGACAATACGTTCAAACTCATAATCATGGAGCAAAACTGAAAGTGCCTCCGCGTTCAGCTTAGGCTTAACACCATAAGCACGCGTATAAACTACCCCGGGCAGATTATCGGCATATTTGACCACCTGATCCAGATTGATGGCCTTTTCATGATCGATCTGACAAAAAAATACCCCGATACGCATTTTTCCTCCTTTTACATTGGCATTCGTTTAACAATTCACAAATGAAGTACAGATATGATCAAAGTTAGCAGGTGAAAGAGGATTCTTTACGTGTTTTTCTGATAAAATAAGAAATAAATGGAATATTATACGCCCAAATTGCTTATATTTGTTAAGGAATTAACAAATTCGTTCTGTATGTCGGTACCAAAAATATTGGTCGCCGCAAGGCAGGCAGTCAGAAAGCGTGGATTAAGCAAGCATACTGAAAAAGCTTATCTCGAATGGATATACCGTTTCCTCATTTTTCATCATACCCTCAGCCGGGGGGAGTTGACAGACAAGGAGATCGGAACATTCCTATCCTTTCAGGCGGTAAGCAAACGGGCGCCGTCCTCCACCCAGAACCAGGCGCTGCATGCCCTTCTTTTTCTGTACCGGCATGTTTTTAACCAGAAAGTTGCCAAAATCAGGTTTATACATTTAAAAAGCAGACAGGACTTCCCTTTAATTTTAACAAGGGAAGAAACAAGAAAAATACTTGGGCTTCTATCTGGTGAGAAAAAGTTGATCATTTCATTGCTTTATGGTTGTGGTTTAAGATTAAACGAATGTTTATCATTGAGAATCCAGGATATCAACCTTGAGAATAATATACTTCATATCAGGAATTTCAGGACGGAAGAGAACCGGGACCTATGTATCCCGGAAACATTAAAGGAGGCATTACAGACCAGGATTGAAACTTTACGCTACCGGTTCATGCATTTATCGATTCATGCCTATTGCGGGGTTTCGTTGCCCGAGACCGTAAAGAAAACAAGGCCGGACGCTGCCTGTTTATTTTTATGGTTTTACCTGTTTCCGACCCTTAAACCAGTCAAACCCGCAGGTATAGGAAAAGAATGCTTTCATCACAGAAGCGAAACTTATGTTCAAAAAGCCATAAGAAAGGCCCTGAAGGAAGCAGGCATTACAAAGAATGTCTCCTGCCGGACCTTCCGCCATAGTTTTGCAATCCATCTTTTGGAAGGAGGCAAAGATATTTATCATGTTCAAAAGTTACTGGGTCATAAAAACATCAGAAATACACTGGTTTATAAACATATGCTGAACAACCAATCCCGGATACCTGATAATCCCCTGGATAGTTTATAAATACTGTATAGTAGCATGTGTTATAAATAAAAACGAATTATTGTACGTAAAGTGAACAATTGCTGAAAAACATGACCATTGTCATTTTTTGAATCCTTTTTTTTAACGTATTTTGTTAATAAATTAACATAAACCATGAACCACAAGGATTCGATAGGTATCTTTTTCTACAATTTACCGGTAACCTTGCCTGATCCCATCAATTACCAGGAGTTGATCAGCTATGTCGCTTCAATATCCGAGAATGCAAAGATCTGGCAGTACGCAGATTTTCCATGGAATGAGGTTACCATCAGGAAAAAGATCGAAACTCACAAACTAACCCGGGTCATTATAGTCGGTCCCTTGCCGGGAACGGTAAAAGGACTTTTCTCAAAAGCGATGGCCATGGAAGGAGAAGACCCTAAATCGGTCATGCTGGTCTCTTTCAATCAATACGGAGTGTGGTCGGGCAAAGAGTCAGAGCGGGCCAAGGCGCTGCTTCTGTGTGCCATCAGGGATATTCCCTTTGAAATAGCGGCCAAACCCGATGATGCATCGGTCAACCCTGCAACCCTGATCATTGGAGCCGGAATTGCCGGGATACAGGCCGCCCTCGAAATTGCAGGCAGTAACAATCTGGTTTATCTTCTTGAGAAAACAGGGACCATCGGAGGTAAAATGGCAACCTTCGATAAAACCTTTCCTACCCTGGATTGCGCCGCCTGTATACTGACTCCCAAAATGGTGGATGTTAACCAGCATCCGAATATCCGGCTGATGACTTATTGTGAAGTGCAGGAAGTAACCGGTGAAGCCGGAGATTTTTCTGTCAGGGTTCTTCAGAAAGCCAGGAAGGTGAATGTTACCACCTGTATCGGATGCGGCACCTGTGCCGAAAAGTGTCCGGCCATGACTCCCAGTGAGTTTGATGCTGGAACCACCATGCGTAAAGCGATCTATATGCCTTTTCCCCAAGCGGTGCCGAATAAATATATGGTCGATGCTGAATCCTGCATTTACCTGAAAAACGGAAAATGCAAGGCCTGTGTCAAAGCCTGTCCGGTGCCCGATTGCATTAATCTCGATGAACAGGATAAGGATGTTGTGCTGAATGTCGGCAATATCATTGTTGCAACGGGCTATAAAACATTTGAAGCAGGGAAAATGGAGCAATACGGGTATGGAAAATTTCCAAATGTTCTCAATGCCCTTGAATTTGAAAGACTTTTAAATGCTTCAGGTCCCACCGGGGGAAACATTCATTACCGCAGCAAGGATAAAAAAGGGAATTGGGTTTTTACCACCGAATCCGAAAAACCGGAAAAAATCGCGATCATACATTGTGTGGGAAGCCGGGATAAAAATTACAATAAATACTGCTCGCGGGTATGCTGTATGTATTCCCTGAAATTCGCCCACCTGATTCTCGATAAAATACCTGAAGCGGAAGTATATGAATATTTTATTGATATGCGCTCATTCGGAAAGGGTTATGAAGAATTTTACGAGCGTATCCGTGAAGAAGGAGTATCCATGATTCGTGGTAAAACTGCAAAAGTTGAAGAAAAGAACGGAAAACTTCTGATACGTGGTGAAGATATCCTGAATTCAACCCTGATTGAGAACAGCGTCGATATGGTCATATTATCGACCGGGCTTGAACCTGCCGAAGACAATAAAAAGATCAGTGGAATGCTGGGTATCCCTACCACCGAATGTGGATGGCTGGAGGAAGCCAATTACAACACGGATCCGACAGGAACTTTCAAGGGAGGGATCATGCTTGCAGGCACCTGCCAGGGTCCTAAAGACATCCCCGATTCAGTTGCACAAGGTTCCGCTGCAGCAGCCCGGGTTATTCAGAGTATTCTCAGAGGAAAGGTTTCAAAAGATATTTCCGGACTATCGCTTCATGATATTGAAAAACATATCGAAGCACTTGCACCGGTTATTTAAAAAGGAGGATTGTTTATGAGTGTCCGTTTAAATCCAGATCTCAGGAATGAATTGGTTCAATATGGAATCGGCGACTGGAACGCATGCTACCATTGTGGTACCTGTACCGCTATCTGCCCGCTTTCGGAGGAAGGATTCCTTTTCCCCCGGAAAAAGATAAGACTGATGCAGATGGGTCTTGAAAGTCAGCTGGAATCAAGCGTCGAACCGTGGCTTTGCTATTATTGCGGCGATTGTACCAACACCTGCCCCCGGGATGCCAATCCGGGAGAACTGATGATGTCGCTGCGAAGGTACCTGACATCCATTTATGACTGGACCGGACTTTCCAAAAAATTTTACACCTCCGAAGTCTGGGAACTGGCATGGATTCTTTTCTTTGCCGCAATGGTCGTCATCTCTTTCCTGGTAATACTTCCCTCCTTTGGATATCTTTACACTTCTGAACTGACGGCAGAGGGAGGGGTTAAAGTCAACTCCTTCGCACCGATCAGCATCGTGGAGGCTTTCGACTGGTCCATGGCATTCCTTGTAGCCTCCCTGCTGATCTCCAACATTCTCAGAATGTATTATAAGATCATATGGAAAAACAGCAGTACAAAAGTCTCCCTTTGGGTTCACATCAGGGAATTCTGGCTTCTGATGTTCAATTTTGCCGTACAACCGAAATTCTCAAAATGCGATGATAAAAGGTATTGGCTTTCTCACTGGTTCCTGATGTCGGGTTATACGATAATGTTTATTGTGATCGTGGTTTTCCTTCCCTGGTTTCAGACTGAAAAGATACTGCCTATCTGGGATCCCCAGCGGCTGCTTGGTTATTATGCCACATTTGGCCTTCTTTTCGGTCTGTTTGTTGCCATTATCGGCCGGTTCAAAAAGACTGATGTCAAATTCCGGTTCTCTCATATCAGCGATTGGCTTTTCCTGATAATGCTTACCCTGACCGTGATTACCGGGATCCTGATCCATTTATTCAGGATCAATGGTTTACCAATGGCAACCTATATTTCATACATTGCACATATGGCCGTTCTTGTTCCGATGATCCTCATTGAGGTGCCTTTCTCAAAATGGTCACACCTTGCCTACCGGCCTTTTGCCGTTTATTTCACTCAACTAAAGAAAAATGCAGTTCCAAAATAATTTTTTTTGTAACGCACTGAAATAATTTCACTATGGAAGAACCAAGAATAGGCGTTTATATTTGCTGGTGCGGCACCAACATCGCGAAAATGGTAGATGTTGAAGAAGTTGCAAACGATGTGAGTAAACTACCCAATGTTGTAATCGCCAAAAGCTATAAATACATGTGCTCCGATCCGGGCCAGGAACTGATCATCAAAGACATCCGCGGGCACAGGCTGAACCGGGTGGTGGTCGCAGCATGTTCCCCACGCATCCATGAACTCACTTTCAGGAAAGCAGTCGAAAAAGCCGGGATAAACCCCTACCTTTTTGAAATGGCCAATATTCGTGAGCAGGACTCCTGGGTACATACCGACCGGACTGAAGCCACTTCCAAGGCCCTTGACCTGGTCGTGGCAGCCATCCGCCGTGTTCAGTTCCATGAACCACTGCAAAAACGCTCCGTCAATGTTGATCCCGCAACCCTGGTCATCGGCGGTGGAATTGCAGGAATGGCTGCTGCACTTGAGATTGCGAATGCAGGGAAAAAAGTATTTCTGATTGAAAAAACTGAACGTCTTGGGGGTCTGGTTGCAAAATTTGACCTGACTTCCCCTCATCTTTCGAGCGCCCGGCAGTTGATCAGACCTTTTATTCAGCGTACAGAAAACCATCCGAATATCGATGTGTTTCTCAATACCGAAATAAAGGAAGTGACAGGGTACATCGGGAATTTTAAATCGACCATTCAGATCTCCGAAAACGAAAGCATTGAACTTCATTTTGGAAATATCATCGCTGCCGTTGGACTTAAACCTTTTGATCCTTCAAAAATTGAGGAATACGGATATGGAAGGTTCCCCGATGTAATTACATCCCTCGAATTTGAAGAAATGCTTTCAAACGGGCAGGTTCTTACAAAATACGGCAAAGAACCCAGAAACATTGCCATAATCCATTGCGTAGGAAGCCGGAATAAAAAATACCATGCTTACTGCTCCCGAACCTGTTGCATGGCCGCCCTTAAATACGTGCATGAAATCAGGGCATGCCTGCCTTCCGCCAATATTTTTGAAATCTACGCAGATATGCGTGCTTTCGGGAAAGGGCATGAGGAATTTTACGCTTTGACCACCCACAAGCAGATCATTTTCCTGATGTATGATCAGCAGGAAGCACTGCCGGTGATTCGGCATGCTGACCGGAACGACAACTGCAATATGATCATTGAAATGAATGAAAAACTGTCGGGAGAATCGGTGGAAGTTCCGGTCGACATGGTAATTCTGATGGTCAACATGGAAGCCCACGACAATGTTAAGGAAGTGGTACGTGCCATTGGAGTCAGCTTATGCGGAAATCAGTTCTTCATTGAAAAACATCCGAAACTTGATCCGGTTGCAACTACAACTGGAGGTGTATTCATTGTCGGAACCTGTCAGGGGCCAAAAGATATCCCCGATTCTGTGGCTCAGGCCAGGGCTGCAGCAGCCCGGATCCTGGCTTCGATTGCACAGGGTTCAGTGTCGGTAGAAGTTACCACCGCCTGCGTAACTGAGCATCTTTGCTGCGGATGCCAGACCTGTGTAAGGGTTTGCCCTTATTCCGCTATTTCTTTTAACGAAGAAAAACGGGCTTCGGAAGTAAATGAAGTGCTTTGTAAAGGATGCGGCACCTGTGGCTCAGCTTGTCCTGCAGGAGCGATCATCAGCAAGCATTTCACCGACAACCAGATACTTGCCGAAATTGAAGGAATTATGTCAATGTCATATAAAGGAGTATAAAATGAGTTACAGACCAACAATTGTCGCTTTCCTTTGCAACTGGTGTGCTTACACCGGAGCCGACCTCGCCGGCACTTCCCGTCTGCACTATGCGCCCAATATCCGGATTATCCGGGTGATGTGTTCGGGTAGAATAGAACCGACTTTCATCCTTAAAGCATTCCAGCAGGGAGCTGACGGAGTGCTGGTTTGCGGCTGCCATCCGGGCGATTGTCATTATCATGAAGGAAATTACAAATGCCTTCGCCGCTTTAAACTGGTCAGTAAGTTTGTCGAACAAATGGGAATCGAAAAAGACAGGCTTCAGCTGGAATGGATCAGCGCCAGTGAAGGACAACAGTTTGCCGAACTGGTTAATTCCATGACCAAAACTCTGCTGGTACTCGGACCTGTAAAAATAAAACGTTCACTTGAAGTTCAACATTTAAAACAATAAATAATGACTTCCAACCCCTCCAATCCAAAGCCCAAGATCAAACTCGCCATATACTGGGGAGCTGCCTGCGGTGGTTGCTGCGTATCGGTTCTTGATACCCATGAAAAACTGCTGGATATCGTTGCCGCTGCCGACCTGGTGTTCTGGCCCATTGCATTAGACTTTAAATATAAAGATGTTGAAGCAATGCCCGATCAGTCCATCGACCTCACACTTTTCAACGGGGCCGTCAGAAACAGTGAAAATAAACATATGGCGGAAGTCCTGAGAAAAAAATCAAAAGTGATGGTTGCCTATGGCGCCTGTGCTTATATGGGAGGTATCCCCGGTCTGGCTAATTTTCATTCCAAAGAAGAAATTTTCAAACGGGCATATGAAGAAAGCGAATCCACGCTGAATCCGGATAAAATATGGCCTGTACCCGAATTCGAAGTAAAAGAAGGAAAACTTGAAATCCCGGAATTTTTCAACGATGTCTATACCCTGAACCAGGTCGTCGATGTGGATTATTTTATACCAGGGTGTCCTCCACAGAGCGAACGTCTCATAGAGGTTTTCACTGCAGTTGTAACTGGAATCGGATTACCCCCAAAGGGTTCGGTCGTCGGGGCCCTGGAAAAAACGAACTGCGACGAATGCCTCCGAAAAAAAACCGACAATAAGGTTATTAAACGCTTCTATCGACCATGGGAGATAGAGGATGACAAGGAAACCTGTTTCCTCGAACAGGGAATAATTTGTATGGGACCTGCAACCCGGGGCGGTTGTGGGGTGAGATGTGTTGTCGGAAATTCCCCTTGTCGTGGGTGTTACGGCCCCCCACCCAACTCAACAGATCCGGGAGCCAAAATGATGTCGGCCATCGGTACCATGATTGATGCCAACAGCCCGGAAGAAATTGATGAAATTATAGAAACCATTGTTGATCCTGCCGGACTCTTTTACCGTTTTAGTTTACCCGGCTCAATATTAGGGAGGAAAGTCTTATGAGTAAAATCACCATTGACCCGATTACCCGGCTTGAAGGACATGGAAAAATTGAAATTTTCTTAAATCCCGATGGAAGTGTTGACAACGTCTATTTCCAGGTTCCTGAACTGAGGGGCTTCGAAAAATTCTGCGAAGGCAGGCCTGTGGAGGAACTGCCTTCCATCGTCACTAAAATATGCGGGGTATGCCCTGGCTGTCATCATATGGCATCGGGAAAAGCAGTAGATGCGGTTTTCGGCGTTGAACCAACGCCTACGGCAAAAAAAATCCGTGAGCTTTTTTATATGGCCCATTTTGTTCACAGCCATATCGCCCATTTTTATGCCCTGGCTGCTCCTGACTTTGTAGTCGGACCTACTGCAGATCCCGCTGAAAGGAACATTTTGGGAGTCATTGCCAAAGTAGGACTTGAAATCGGAGGTGAGGTCATCAAACAACGTCGGATCGCCCAGGAGATACAGGCCCTGATCGGAGGTCACCAGACCCATGTTATAATGAATACGCCAGGTGGTGTCAAGAAGGGAATTACAGAAGAACAGCGTGACGATATCGTGAAAAAAGCAGAAGGATTTATAGAATTCTCTAAGTTCTCCATGCAAATATTCAAGGACGTGGTCCTCGGGAATAAAGAATATGTCGACATCATCCTTAATGGCCCTTATTCCCTTAAAATTCACTCCATGGGATTGGTAGATGAAGAAAACAAAGTGAATTTCTATGATGGGAAAGTGAGGGTTGTGGATACCGAAGGGAAGGAACTCTGCAAATACTCGCCTTCTGAATATACTGAATTTGTTGAGGAACGCGTTGAACCCTGGAGCTACCTTAAGTTTCCTTACCTGAAAAAAATCGGATGGAAAGGATTTGTGGAAGGACAGGATTCCGGTGTTTACCAGGCCACTCCGCTTTCCCGTCTGAACGCTTCTGACGGGATGGCAACACCAATAGCACAGAAGGAATATGAGGCCATGTATGCAATCCTTGGAGGAAAACCTGTACATGCAACCCTTG